>ERZ778028.51-NODE-51-length-368888-cov-13.173686_pt1 | contig 368888 bp, 322 predicted proteins | sample MGYA00375758_ERZ778028 | MGnify/ENA primary metagenome ERZ778028 (study PRJEB29350, sample SAMN05389828) | bioreactor metagenome | isolation source: Thiocyanate bioreactor | place: South Africa: University of Cape Town | collected 2014-03-17 ...
AATACAAACTTAATTGTTTGCCCTTTAACTGTCAGATCAGATCGAAACTAATTCAGATTATTCCATCTCTTTAGCCTGATTCCATAAAGCATCCATTTCGGCTAAGGTCATATCTTTTAAATTCTTATTCTGCTTTTTTGCTTCTTGTTCTATGTAATTGAAACGACGTATAAACTTCTGATTGGTACGTTCCAGAGCATTATCCGGGTTCACTTTATATAGACGTGCTGCATTAATAAGGCTAAAAAACATATCTCCAAATTCAGCTTCTGTTTTATCTTCATCCATTTTTGATATCTCGTTTTTCAACTCTTGAAGCTCCTCAGAAACTTTATCCCAAACGTCTTCTCTGTTCTCCCAATCGAATCCTGCGTTACGAGCTTTATCTTGTATACGGTGAGCCTTTGCAATAGATGGTAATGATGCCGGAACACCTTCAAGAATGGTTTTGTTTCCTCCCTTTTCTTTTAGTTTTAGTTGTTCCCACGATTTTTCAACCTCTCCGGCTGTTTTCGCAGCATCATCTCCGAATACATGGGGATGGCGATATATTAATTTGTCACACAAAGAATGACATACATGAGCTACATCGAATGTTCCTTTCTCTTCGCCGATTTTTGCATAAAATACAACATGTAACAAAACATCTCCAAGCTCCTTTTTGATAGCCTCATCACTATTCTGAATAATGGCTTCACAAAGTTCATAAACCTCTTCTATCGTATTGGTACGCAAGCTCTCATTTGTCTGTTTTGCATCCCACGGACACTTTACCCGCAACTCATCCATGATGTCGAGCAAACGTCCAAAGGCTTCCATTTTTTGTTCTCTTGTATGCATCATCGTGTATAAATTTAGAGAAAGCAGGCTGCTGCCTGCTTTCATTTTATTTTACTTCTTCTTTTTTCTTTTTGAAATTATCCAATCCTTTTTTCAGGAATTCGATGTATTTATTTACATCTTCATCGTATGCGTATGATGGTCCTATTGGTTTCCCCGCATGGTCTAAAAGAACATAGTAAGGCTGAGAGTTTGTCGCAAATTTATGTCGTTGCAGATAACTCCACTTGTCTCCTATTGTTCTCAATTTTGTAGTCTTACCATTTTCCTGAACTTCCATCACCTCATTCAATTTTGTTTTGTCGTCTACCATCAAGGTGATAAGTACATACTCTTCGTCAAGCAACTGTTTTACACGAGGATCTGTCCAAACAGAAGCTTCCATCTTGCGACAGTTTACACAGCCATAGCCCGAAAAGTCTATAATAACAGGTTTGTTTTTCTCCTGAGCATATTTCATTCCAGCCTCATAGTCTTCAAACTTGGCATGAACAACACCATTGTATAGGCTAAAGTCCTGAGTATATAATGGCGGTGCAAATGCACTAATCGCTTTGAGAGGAGCACCCCACAAACCGGGAACCATATACACGGCAAAAGCAAATGATACAATAGACATAAGCAAACGTGGAATAGATACATATTTCAGGTCGCTGTCGTGCGGTAGTTTCAATTTACCTAACAAGTAGACTCCAAGCAGAACGAATATCACAATCCATAATACTAGAAATACTTCACGGTCTAATATACCCCATTTGTATGCAAGGTCGGCTACTGATAAGAATTTCAGGGCAAGCGCGAGTTCTAAGAATCCTAATACGACCTTTACTGAGTTCAACCATCCGCCCGACTTCGGCATACTTTCGAGCCAAGAAGGGAATATTGCGAATAATGAAAATGGAATAGCTAATGCAACAGCAAAGCCCAACATACCGATTGCAGGAGCTATTATGCTACCCGACCCGGCAGCCTGTACTAATAATGTGCCTATGATAGGCCCGGTACAAGAGAATGAAACGAGTGCCAGTGTAAAAGCCATGAAGAAAATACTGATAATACCTGTAGTAGAATCGGCTTTCTGGTCCATTTTGTTCGTCCATGAAGACGGTAAAACCATCTCGAATGCACCAAAGAATGATATAGCAAACACAACCAACAATGCAAAGAATATCAGGTTGAATATGGCACTCGTAGCTAAATCATTCAGAGCGCTGGCTCCAAATATTCCGGTTATTAATAATCCGAGGGTGACATATATAATGATAATTCCCACTCCGTAGGTAATAGCATCTTTTATCGCTTTGCCTTTGTTCTTCTTATTTCGTTTAAGGAAAAAGCTCACGGTCATAGGTAGCATCGGCCATACACAAGGTGTAAGTAGGGCGATAAGTCCACCGCCAAAACCTCCTAAGAAAATCCAAAGGAGTGACATGTCGGAGGTATCTCCCGCAGCACCATAAGCTTTCAGTTCGCTTATTACAGGTGTCCAAAGTTCTTCGCTGTTTACGTTTGCTGTAGTACTTGATACCGATGAAGATAAGCTGTCAGCCGGAATTTGTTCAGCTGATAATCCTTCCGATGCGCTATCGGATTCGCCTGCTTTAGCTGCAACAACTGTAGCGGGTAAATCTTTTGATTTGAAGTCCAGATCAATTTTTATTGGAATACACTGCCCGTCAATCTCGCTACATACCTGTCCTCGAAAATCACCTTCGAGAGCAAAAGCTGCTTTGTCGGTTATTTTAAGTGTTTGAACAAAAGTAGCCTGATTCTCATAATAGCCATACTCCATCTGAAATATGTCGTCATATTTTTTCTTCAACTTGGAGTTGACTGCTTTCAGATTACCGATTTTAGTTGCACCCTTCAGCTTATCGATTGATATCGTTGTGGGCATCGGTCCATTTTCAGGAATAGTTATGTCAAAAATATGCCATGTAGGATCTATTCGAAAAGTTGTTGTTAATTCAACTTCTCCGTTTCCTTTATCAACAAGCTTGGTTGTCCACGACGCAGGTTGTTGCGCATAAAGCGATACTGACAGAACGATTGACAGGAAAAATAAGAATGATATTTTTTTCATAGAAAGTATCTATACGAATTATTTTAAAATAAGAAGTCCAAAGTTAGTAAAAAGACTCTATATAGATAGATAGCCCAATTGCTTTTATGATTAATTTACTTATTTATATTTATCAATATTTGCTTATCGTAATAGTCTTTATTTTTTATTAATTAATACTTAAACTTGATATATTCGGGTTCTTCTTTTATTTCTGAATATGGAGAACAGCTTTGATCGCTATGGCGCACATAGCGTCCGTCCTCAATAGATTTGTCTACGTACTTCTGTGGTATAATATATCCCATCATCTCAGCCAGTACATATATTGTGCTCGAATTGTTGATCAGCTTGGTTACAGGATCAATGTATTTATCCATTGCGGAATTAATTTTACTTTCGTTCTTCTGTATGGTTATAAGTGGTATATCATATTGGGCAATACCATTTTTCCAAGGTCCGTGTCCTTTACCTAGTATCTCTCCATGATCCGAAAAGTGGAAGAAGATAGCCGTGGAGTCTTGTTGCATTACCTTATATATTTCACGCATTACCCTATCGGTATGATGTATAGAACGGTCGTAGTCAGTTTGCAGGGATGAACCCGAGCTTGATATTGCTTTGGCATCTATATTATCATACCTATCCGAATAGTTATTATGGCTTCCTACTAGATGTATAATAAAGAACTGTTTTTTACCGGGTTTATGCTCTTCTTTTAGTATCGGGATAAGATCTAAATCGTCATTAGCCAGATACCCTCCTTTAGTAAATACCGCTTTGTTTGTTCCGGCAGCTAAATAACCTAAATAAGAATCTTGAATACCCGATGTTCCTTGATTAGACAACCAATAAGTTTCATATCCCGCATCATTGGCTAGGTTTATAAGTGTTTTCTCTTGATAAAACGGGGTCATATCTGTTGGCGATGCAAAAGACAAGGCTATACGTAAAGCATTCCGTGTAAAAGCTGCTGCGGCAATACCATCATAGTAATTTATAGGGGAGGGTGTAGTCTGTACCAAGCTATCCAAAAACGGAGTTGTTTTTATTGGATAACCGTACAGAGAAAGATGTTTGCGATAGGCACTCTCTCCGATAACAAGATATATTTTTTCGGGTTTTTGTACTGTATCGCTGAGTAGTATTCCTTCGGGAAGCTTTTTACTGCTCTGATCAGAGAACTTTCGTAGTTGCGCCATCTCTTCTTGGTAAGCTATAATTGTTGCTATATTGCCATAGAGAATCGGTGCATACATATTTACTTTATCTTGCCCTACCCGAATAGGGAATTCTGTAAACAGGTCTTCTTGATATTCGTAAGCGATGCGTTTATAACAAACAAACGGTAGGAATAAGAAGAGATAAATTAACAATCCGATTAAAGACCATTTTATAGAGAGTCTAGCTTCCTTTAGTTCCTTTTCTGATAACCACAGAAACAGAGTTGTAGCAGCTAATGCTGTCAGAGCTCCGATCACCACTCCACCTTTCAGCATACTTGCGGCCTCTGTCGTATGCGTCTCGAATATCGAGGCCATCATATCCAGCGAAATATCGCTACCTAAGACAAATGCGAAATAGGCATTGAACGTAAGTATAAATGCGAGTATAAATGTAATTATAAATGTGTATTTGGTCTTGGCTAAAATATTCAAGATGAATACAAATGAAACAACATGTATGGCCATCGGAATACTTGGAGCTAAATTGATAGGCAAAAAGGCTATCAGACCAATATATATTAGAGCCAGTATAGTAAATTTATATTTGTATATAAGTTTTCCTATCCACTTTGTATATTCTTTAATCTTAGTCATTAACGAGGTAAAAAGTCGTGCGTAAGTTGATGAGCAAAGGTATTATTTTTTGCTATGGAATTTATATTAAAAAATGTTCTTTTTTGTTTATATTTTTAATACATTCGCTTTTTGTATTAACATCTCACACTATGAAAAACTGAATTTATGAAAAGAAAATTATTTCTGTGCTCTTTTATTTTTTTTGTATTATTCGCATCTCTTAAAGCCCAAAGTAATTATAAAAAAGGCTATGTTATCACCAATGACAACGATACAATATATGGCTTGATCGATTTTAGGACAGATGCCATAAATGCAACACGATGTACATTCAAATCTGAGCAAGCCGAAAAAATATATTATCCCGGTGATATTGCGGGTTATAAGTTCTCAGATGAAGGAAAATACTATGTTACGCGTGAAGTGACAATAGATAGTATTCCCCAGAAATTTTTTCTTGAATATTTGGTTCAAGGTATGATGGATCTCTATTATTTAAGATCAGATGGTAAAGTATATTATTTGTTTGATAAAGATGGGGATTTAATTGAGATTACAAAAAAAGAAGATTTTATAGATGTTAATAGTCTACGTCTTATTAAAGATGTAAAATATAAGAATACGCTGAAAAGATACTTTAAAGACTACCCTACAATAACAAGTCGATTAAGTAATATTGATTTTAAACAGAAGTCGTTTATAAATATAGCAAAGTTGTACCACGATGAGACTTGTTCTACCGGCGAAGAATGTATAATATTTGAAAATCAACACCCTGATAAGAATCCGAGTGTTCTTCAATTAACTGTTTTTGGAGGATTACAATGGGGCACATATACACTGATTAATGATAAAGATCGAAAATACAAGTTTGGAGGTATGCAACCTACTATAGGGTTAAAAGGCAATGTGTTTAATCCTCGTTGGAGTCAATCTTTTGCAGTTCAATTAGAAGTCTCGTTTTCAAGAATTGATGGTTCTAATGAAGTTGTATTTTCCGGATATAAATTAAATTTTGATATGAATGTAATATATGGAACCGGTAAAGTTGGGTTAGAATATAAATTACCATTGAAAAAGATTCGTCCACTAATAGGTGGAGGGTTAGCATACACACGCATCTTTGCTGATAATGTTAAGTATTCTTATCAGAATTCACCAGAGAAAAAATATTTGTATAGCCTCCGAAATTCTTACTTTGGTTATTTTATAAATGCAGGTGTAAGCTATGCTCTAAATAAGAAACATGATCTTTTACTTCAAGCGTCTATACAACAGAACGGTACTGTGGACACTGCTCAGAAAAATGGATCTGATAAATTCAAATCCTATAACATAGTTTTAGGATATAGCTTCTAATTGGATAATACAAAATCCTCTACTTATAGTCCTATAAGTAGAGGATTTTTTTATTTACTCAACGCTTCTTTTAGAGCTTTTACTGCCTCTTTTATATTAGCACTTTCTTTTAGTAATGTGATAAATTTACTTCCTATAATCGCTCCGCTTGCATTCTCTTGTGCGGCTTCTAATGTTGCTTTGTTGGATATACCGAATCCAATCAAACGGGGATTGCGAAGATTCATTCCATTTATTTTGCGGAAATAAGCTTGCTTTTTATCATCAAAGTTACTCTGTGCGCCAGTAGTAGATGCTGACGAAACCATGTAGATAAAGCCATCGGTATGCTGATCTATCAGGCGTATACGCTCATCTGATGTTTCAGGGGTGATGAGCATGACTATTTTTATATCGTATTTGTCTGCTATTGGTTTATATTGAGATATATAGTCATTGAATGGAAGATCGGGAATAATAGCTCCGTCTATACCTGTTTCTTTGCATTGTTTGCAAAAGTTATCAAAACCATATTGCATAATCGGATTGAGATAACCCATCAGGATGAGAGGTATCGCCACATCGCTACGGATGTCTTTCAACTGTTCGAACAAGACCTTTAATGTCATACCATTGCGAAGAGCAATTGTTCCACTTTCCTGAATAGTCGGGCCATCGGCCATCGGGTCTGAAAATGGAATACCTATTTCTATCAGGTCGATACCATTTGCTTCTAATTCGCGAATAACATTGCAGGTGTCATTCAATTGCGGAAATCCCGCAGTAAAATAGATGGATAATATATTCTTTTGCTTTTTTTCAAAGAGTTGTTTTATTCTATTCATTTCTTAGTTGTTTTATAAATTGATCAAGAAGTTGTATATCTTTTAACCCCGGTTCTATTTCAAATTTGCTATTAAGGTCTACTCCATATAGCAGAGGGTGCTTTGTTGCTTTTATTTGCTGAACGTCTTCAGCCGATATCCCTCCACTAAGGAAAAATGGAGTATCTCCATCATAAGCATCTAATATTGCCCAATCGAATTTTTTTCCCGAACCTCCATATTTTGGGGTTTTGGTATCGAATAAGAAATATCCTCGAAGCCCCTCGTATGCTTTGGTCTGTTCAAAGTCAGAAGCTTCAGAAATGCTGAAAGCTTTAATTATAGGGATAAACTTGTTTAACTCGCTACAAAAGTTTGGAGATTCGTTTCCGTGCAATTGGATTAAGTCTAACTTATATTTGTCAATCGTTTCAACGATGAAATCTATCTTTGAATTCACAAATACGCCTACTCTTTTGATATTACGAGAGTGTATATCCCCTACATTTTGCCATAGTTGATAATCCATATAGCGGGGTGATTTCTGATAGAATATCATACCCATATAATCAATAGGTAATTTGTTCAAATCCTCTATATTCTCAGGATACTTCATCCCGCAGACTTTAATCTTCATGCCAATTGGTTTATAAAGTCTTCCAATGCTTTCCCCGGATTACTTGTTTTCATAAAATTTTCTCCCATAAGGAATCCTTTATATCCTGCCTGTTGCAGATCGATGACTGTTTGAGGCTGGGAGATACCACTTTCGGATATCTTAATAAAGTCGTCAGGTATCTTATTCGCCAGATCGAATGAGATTTGTATATCTGTAACAAAGGTTCCCAGATTGCGGTTGTTGACCCCTACAACATCTACCTTATCATTGATATGATGAAGTTCCTGCTTGTTATGAATTTCTAACAAAACATCAAGGTTTAGTTCCTTTGCTTTTTTTGCCAGTTGTTTTGTCTCATCTATCGTCAGTGCTGAGGCAATCAGCAATATGGCACTGGCTCCCGATATTTTAGCCTGATACAATTGGTATTCATCTACTACGAAATCTTTACGTAATAATGGCGTTTTTGTAAAACTTCCGGCTAATTCCAGATCAGCTAATTCACCTCCAAAGAAATCCATGTCGGTAAGTACAGATATTGCACTGGCTCCGTTTTGGGAGTATAGAGGAATTACGTCTTCTATTTTTGCATCTTTAAAAATCCAGTCACGAGAAGGTGAGCGACGCTTAAACTCCGCAATAATCCCTGTTCTTGAATTCTTGATAGCTTCTTTAAAAGAAGCAGGAGTAGTGATTGTCGATAATCTTTTTTCTAACTCGTTGATAGAAGTTTCTTTTTTATGTCTTTCTACTTCCAACCGTTTGTTTGCAATTATCTTATCTAAAATATTAATCATATCTTATTTTATTGTTTTTCTTTCTTCAGAACGTTAATAACAGAGGCCAATGCTACAATGCAAATACCGAACATACCTATTAGTGCATAAGAATATCGCAAGTTGGTTGCACTTGCAATATAGCCAATTAGAGGAGGTCCCATCAAAAAGCCGAGGAAACTTACACTGGATACTAATGTCAATGCTATGCTGGTTGATATCTTTGTTTTCTGTCCGGCAATACTATACACAGTGGGTACAATACCCGCCGTACCCAATCCTATAATCATAAAGGCTATGATAGTAGTTATGAAATGTGGAAAAGCTACAGCAGCGAACAGACCTGTTGCTATAAGGATCCCTCCTACTTGAACTACACGTTGCGAACCCCACTTCTGAGTGGCTTTGTCGATAACAAATCGTCCTGATGCCATGGTTATCATATATGCTGCTAGTCCGATAGGAGCCATATGTACGGGAGTGCCTACTACATCTATCAGATAAAGCCCGCTCCAGTCGGCCATAGCACCCTCGGCAGCCATACCACAAAATGCCACAATGCCCAGTAAGAACAGAAACTTCTCCGGCTTATTCTTTTTCCTAGCTGCAACATCCGACGGGTCTTTTTGCTTTTTAAGATCAGCCTGAAGATAGCGCATATTGAGATAGACAGCTATAAGAACAAGTGTTCCGATGATACAAAAATGATAGATGGGTTTGAACTTTAGCGATGCCATTAACAGCCCTACAGAAGCTCCCGCTAGCCCTGCCAGGCTCCACCCTCCATGAAAGGAGGCCATGATCGGTTTATTATAAGTAGCCTCAAGTGTTACAGCCTGAGTATTGACCGATATATTGCAGAAGTTGCCACAAAAGCCGAAAAATATAAGACTCATGATCAAGGCATATTCAGAACCAGAAAGCCCTATAAGCAGTAACGCTAAGACATAGCCTGTAAGAGCTAAGGGTAGAATACGTTTACTTCCCACTCTGGATATGAGTAAGCCTGATATGGTCATTCCGCATATTTGTCCGATAGGGATCATTAACAGGATAGTACCCCATGCTGCATCACCCAGCCCTAACGAATTCTTTATATCGGGAATTCGGCTTGCCCAGCTGGAAAAGCACATGCCCGAACAAAAATACAGACAGAAAATAGCTAGTCGTATACGTTCTTTCGATATTGTATTCGTTGTTATATCCATTATTTACGAGCTAATAGCTCTATTTTGTTTAACCATTTTTCCCGTTGTTCGGGAGTTGATCCTTTTACTGTTGCCAGATAAGTTGTTCTGATATTTTTAATACCGCAAAATGCGCCGATATTTTTTCTTATCATTTTTCCTCCGATATCTTTCACTATCCATTTGTAATAAAAAACAGGTGCATCCATCGTGCTGATGATTTCAGATGTTTTTCCCATCAATAGTTTTTTGGGAAACGGAGACTTTTCCTGATATTCAAAAGTGAATCCCGGAAGGAATAACCTTTCTATAAATCCTTTCAATAGAGCAGGAGGGGATGCCCACCATGTAGGGTAAATCCAAACAATATGTTCTGCCCATTGCAACTTGTCCCAAGCTTGCAACAGATCGGGCTCAAGCTCTGTTCTTTTGCGATAGCCATACATCAATATGGGATTGAAGGTCATTTCAGCGAGGATAATTTCTTTTACTTCATTTCCTTTCGCCAAGCTGCCCTTTTTATATTGCTGATGTAGCCCAAAGCAAAAGCTTTCTTTGTCGGGATGTCCGTTAATTATTAAAACTTTTTTCATATCAGAGTATCGTTGACATACTAAGTGTTTAACTCCAAGAATCTCAAAAATGTATCTTTTAGCCTTCCGCTTTCTATTGTTTCCCGCGCTTGTGCAATACTATCTTCAAAAGACATATTCGGATCAATTGTCTGAATTGCTGTAGCAGCATTTGCTATCACCGCATTTTTTTGTGCTTTAGTCGCAGTATTGCAGATGATATTATCAAAAATCTTAGCGGCATCTTCTGGCGTTGCGCCACCGTCCAGGTCGGCTTCTTTGCAACGTTCAAAACCAATTAGTTCGGGGCTGTATATTTTTTCTTCAAATTTATTGATTATTTTGAAATCTCCCGTTAATGATATTTCATCATATCCGTCTAAACTATGTACAATCGAATAATCCACATCCGTTTGTTGATACATATAGAAATACAGACGTGCCATTTTCAGATTGAAAACACCTAACACCGTGCGCTTTGGTTTTATTGGGTTAACCACCGGCCCGAGCATATTAAAGAAGGTACGAACACCAAGTGCTTTACGTACCGGTGCAACCACCTTAAGTGCGTTGTTGAACAGAGGGGCATGCAAGTATGCGATATTGGTTTTGTCCAAAGATGCTTCCAGCTTGCTCACATCGGATGTGAATTTCACTCCGTGCTGTTCCATTACATTGGATGCTCCACTGACTGAGGTTGCCCCGTAATTACCATGTTTGGCAACCTTGTATCCTGATGCGGCAACAACGAAGCAAGACAGCGTTGAAATGTTGAATGTATTCTTATTATCTCCGCCTGTACCGACTATGTCGATAGGGTTGTAAGCCGCCAGCGCATCTACATTGGCTCGCAGATCTAAAAGTGCATCTGCAAATCCGAGAAACTCATCAACACTGATACTGCGCATAAGAAAGACGCTGATGAATGCTGCGATTTGCGAATCATTATAGTCTCCGGCAGCCATCTTTGTCAATATTTCCTTTGCTTCACATCTGTTGAGATATTGATGCTCAAAGAGTCTGTTTAATATTTGTTTCATATCTTTAGCTGTTAACTTATAGCTTTTAGCCGTTATTCTATTTGCTAACGGCTATCAGCTAAGAGTTTATTTTACGGAACCAGATGTTCTAGTGTATTTGTTGTTTTCGCAATCTCTTCGTCGCCTAGCTCATGGTTCGATAATTCTCCATCAAAATAACGATCATAGGCAGCCATATCGATAAGCCCGTGGCCGGATAGATTAAACAAAATAGTTTTTTGCCTTCCTTCCTCTTTTGCTTTCAATGCTTCCTGGATAGCTGTGTGTATAGCGTGTGATGATTCAGGTGCCGGGATTATACCTTCCGCTTTAGCAAACAGTATAGCCGCTTCGAATGTATCGAGTTGCTTCACATCTACAGCTTCTATATATCCGTCTTTTTTCAACTGGCTGACAATAGTTCCTGCACCATGGTACCGAAGGCCACCCGCATGGATATTTGCCGGTGCAAAATTGTGCCCCAGTGTGTACATGGGTAGCAGTGGTGTATATCCGGCTTCGTCACCAAAGTCATATTCGAATTTACCTCGGGTCAGTTTAGGGCATGATGCCGGCTCTGCCGCAATCAGGCGTACTTCTTTTCCTTCGGTCAGTTTGTGACGCAGAAATGGGAATGTGATACCGGAAAAATTCGATCCGCCGCCAAAACAGCCTATTACTATATCGGGATATTCTCCGGCTATTTCCATTTGTTTTTCCGCCTCCAACCCAATGATTGTTTGATGCAGAGACACATGATTCAGAACACTGCCTAATGTGTATCTACAATTCGGTGTGTTCAATGCCAGCTCTATCGCCTCCGAGATAGCTGTTCCGAGGCTTCCCTGATAAGTCGGGTTTTCTGTAATTATTTTACGTCCGGCTTTCGTACTCATACTCGGCGAAGCTATAACCTCTGCTCCATATGCCTGCATGATAGATCGGCGGTAAGGTTTCTGGTGGTAACTGATCTTAACCATATACACAGCTAGATTCAAGTCGAAGTGGCTTGCTGCATATGATAAGGCAGCCCCCCATTGTCCCGCTCCGGTTTCGGTCGTAATATTGGTTATCCCCTGCTCTTTACAGTAGTATGCCTGCGCTATTGCCGAGTTTAGTTTGTGCGAACCTACAGGACTGACACTTTCATTTTTGAAATAAATATGAGCCGGTGTGTCCAGCGCTTTTTCTAGACCGTATGCTCGTACCAACGGTGTAGGACGGTAATTTTTATATAGTTCCCGTATCGGTTCGGGGATTTCTATCCAACGGTCGGTATCATTTAGTTCCTGTTTGGCTAGTTCTGTCGCAAATATTGGTTCCAGATCACTTACCTCCAACGGCTTTTTGGTTGCGGGATGAAGCGGCGGGAGAGGTTTGTTTTTCATATCCGCCACAATGTTATACCAGCATCTAGGAATGTCGTTCTCGCTTAATAAGATTTTCTTTTTCATTATATTAGTATTAATTATTGGTTCAGAAAGTTTTTTACTATTGTTTCTCCGGCAGGAGTTAAAACAGACTCGGGATGGAATTGTACTCCATGCACATCAAACTCTTTATGCTTTAGCGCCATTATCTGTCCGTTATTGTCTGTTGCTGTTATTTCAATACAGTCAGGAAGTCCGTTATTGTCTACTATCCATGAATGATAGCGCCCGACTTCTAATTCGCTCCCTAGCGTATCAAATATATAATCCGGTTGTGTGATGTTAATCCGGGTTGCTACTCCATGATATACGTCTTCTAGGTTTTTCAACTGAGCACCAAAAGCCTCGCCTATTGCCTGATGTCCAAGGCAAACACCTAATATTGGTCTTTTGCCTGCATATTCTTTTATCAGGGGTAATAGTAATCCGGCTTCGGAAGGGATACCGGGACCCGGAGAAAGAATAATTTTATCATATTTAGCAACATCTTCAAGTGCTATTTTGTCATTCCTGAAAACATCCACATCTGTATAGCCTAGCTCCTTTACCAGATGAACAAGATTGTATGTAAATGAATCGTAGTTGTCGAATATCAGAATTTTCATACCTCTGGTTTTAATAAGTTATCGTTCAAATATTGTTCAGTGGTGGTTACCTTTGCGTAAAAATAATTCAGTGCAGACAAAAATGAGTTTTGAACATCTTTAGCATCTGTTTTTTTGCCAAATATCTCCAAGTCTCGTGTAGCACAGGCATCTCCAATAATAGTACAATCATACCCTAAATCTTTTGCAGCCCGTGTTGTTGCATCAATGCACATGTGAGTCATCATACCACAAATAACAAGATCTTTGATGCCTGATTTATTCAAATAGCTATTGAGATCAGTTTCCCTGAAGCTATTGGGAAAATGTTTGACCACAATCTTTTCGGTATTTAATGGCTTTACACTTTCATGTATTTCTGCTCCATATGTATTCGGTAAGAAAAATTCTGCTTCGGGTCTGGACGCTATATGTTGAACGATGATTATGGGAAGTTCCTTTTGTCTGAAATCTGTCAAGAGCTTTTTTGCATTCATAGCAGCTTCTTCAGAATTGGATAAGGGCATCATTCCTCTTTCAAAATAATCGTTTTGGATATCTATTATTAATAATGCTTTCATCGATTTAATTTTTTAATTCTTCTGCAAACCGAATAGCTTTGGCTAAAGCCCCCAATTTGTTTTTTACTTCCATTACCTCTGTCTCGGGATTCGATTTAGATACGATTCCTCCTCCTGCCTGATAGTATAGTGTGTTATTACGACTCAAGAATGTACGTATCGTAATAGCCTGATTAAGGTCTCCGTTAAAACCTATATAGCCAATACAGCCGCCGTATACCCCGCGCATTTGTTTTTCGATGTCTCGTATCAGTTGCATCGCTCGCACTTTGGGCGCACCCGAAAGTGTTCCGGCCGGAAATGTATCGGCAAAAACAGATATACTGTTATTGTCTCTATCTACAGTCCCACTTACACGAGAAACGAGGTGGATCACATGCGAATAGAATTGAACATTTTTGTAAAATTCTACTTGCACGTCGTGACAGTTGCGGCTGAGATCATTCCTCGCCAAATCGACAAGCATGACATGCTCTGCATTTTCTTTTTCGTCGTTCAGTAAGTTCTCTGAAAGGATGCGGTCTTTCTCATCGTCTCCGGTGCGAAAATATGTACCGGCAATGGGGTCTATATAAGCTTTGTCTTTTGTTACCTTGCAATGTGTTTCGGGTGATGAACCGAAGATGCGGTACGAACCAAAGTCGAAATAGAAGAGGTATGGTGAAGGGTTGATAGAGCGTAAAGAACGATATACTTTAAAATCGTCTCCTGCAAATTTTTGGGTGAAGCAGCGAGAAAGGACAATCTGAAATACATCACCACGTTTGCAATGTGCGATTCCTTTCTTTATCATTTCCTGATGCTCTTCATCTGTGATCATCGATTGTTCGTCTCCGATCGCTTCGAAATTGTAAGAGGGGATATTATTGTTAGTCAAAATAGCTTCAAGTTCAGGTGTCTTTTCCTGAGTGCCTTCCACTATGTTTTCTACGATGGTAAGTTCATTTTTCAGGTGATTAATAACTAATATGAAACGGTACAATATGTAGTAAAATTCAGGGACATCCGCATTTCTTAGTTTTGTATTCACATGATCAACAGCCTCAAAATAGCGAATGGCATCGTAAGAAGTATATCCAAAGAACCCATTTATATTTGTCTTATTTTCTCCTTGTACATCAAACTGCTTGATAAAAGCATTGAATTTATCTGTAAGCTTTTCGTGTCCTAACAAGGTTTCCTGATGTGTTGTATTGTCGGGATAAGTCGTGGTTATTTCATCATTATCTACTCTAAATCTAGCAATAGGACTTATACCTATAAAAGAATAGCTGTTTTCGCCTCCGTGATAATCGGAACTTTCCAGTAAGGCAGACTCCGGATACACATCTCTTACCTTTAGATAAATTCCGACAGGAGTCTGTAAATCTGCCAGAAGGTTTTTGGTCTTTACCTGTATATTGTATTTCATACTATTTAGCTGATATTGTTAATCTATTCTCTGTTTAGCAGTTGCGATAGTTTATATAGGTTTCCATGTCTTTGTCGCCACGCCCTGATAGGCAAAGCACAACTACATCGTCGGCATTGAATTGCTTTTTGTTCAGAGCACCCAGAGCATGAGCCGATTCTATGGCAGGTATTATTCCTTCCAGTTTGGTGAGTTCAAAAGCAGCATCCATCGCTTCATCGTCTGTCACGGCAAGTACTTCAGAGCGACCGATCTGGGCAAGGTGTGCGTGCATCGGTCCAATTCCCGGATAATCCAGTCCGGCTGATATGGAGTAAGGCTCTTCTATCTGTCCGTCTTCCGATTGCATGAGCAGTGTTTTACAGCCATGTATAATACCTAATCTGCCTAAGTGGATCGTTGCAGCCGACTCACCTGAGTCTATCCCTTTTCCGGCAGCTTCGGCAAGTACGATCTTTGTTTGGGGCTCATCTATAAAGTTATAAATTGTCCCCGCTGCATTGCTCCCTCCCCCTACACAAGCAATAAGATAATCAGGTGTTTCTCGATCTTCTTTTTCTAAGAGCTGCTTACGGATCTCTTCGCTTATTACAGATTGCAGACGTGCTACCATATCGGGATAAGGATGAGGCCCTATGGTAGAACCAATCACATAATAAGTATCGGATGGATGACTGCACCAGTCACGGATAGCTTCATTCGTTGCATCTTTCAATGTCATGTTTCCACTGGTTACAGGAACTACCGTTGCTCCCAACATTTCCATCTTCTGTACATTGAGCTTTTGACGGGCAACATCTGTTGCTCCCATATATACAATGCACTCCATATTCATCAGAGCACATACTGTAGCAGTGGCTACGCCATGTTGTCCTGCTCCTGTTTCGGCAAGTATGCGTGTCTTACCCATACGGCGGGCTATAAGGATTTGTCCCAAAGCATTGTTTATCTTGTGCGAGCCTGTATGGTTAAGATCTTCACGCTTGAGATATATCTTGCATCCGTATTTTTGGGAAAGCCTATTTGCTAAATAGAGAGGTGATGGGCGTCCTGCATAATCTTTTAACAGGTCGTTATATTCTTTCTGAAAGCTGGGGTCGTTTATGATATCCAGATATGAGTTCTTTAATGTTTCCACATTGTCATATAAAATCTCAGGGATATATGCTCCCCCAAATTCTCCATAAAAGCCATTTTTATCAACTGCGAATTTTTCCATCTTATATAGTGTTTATTTTATTGTCATAAAAAAAGCCTATCGTGAGTTACGATAGGCTTTGTATTTTAAAAATTTTCTATTTGTAAATACACACCGATTTGGCTCACGACTTTTTGAGTTGAGAGTGCCACCACCAATATGTATTTGTTAATAGAAGATTCATTATACTTTCTTTTTGTTCTTGCAAAGATATAAAAAAAATGAAACGAACAAATGCTTGACATATATTTTTTGATTTGATTAAGAATTGTTTAAATTTTAATCCACCCTTTGCTTATCACTATGAAAGCTTATATCTTTGTTTAGACAGTATCAACCACCAAATTCTATTCGTACATAATAAATATTTAAACATGAAAAATATGCGTAATTTTATTCTCTTCCTCCTTATCCTATTCTCTATCTCAGTGAATGCCCAACACAAGTCTCTAAGCTTTAATAACAATGGTAAATTTAAGATCATCCAGTTTACCGATATCCACTATAAGAAGAATGTTCCCGAATCGGCAGTTGCCTTAAAGCTAATCAGTGAAGTGCTTGATGCCGAAAAACCGGACTTAGTTGTATTCACAGGTGATGTTATTTATGCGAAGCCTGTAAAAGAAGGGCTTGATGATATCTTCAACCTTGTGATAAAAAGGAAGATACCTTGGGTCTATGTATTCGGAAACCATGATGACGAACACGAAACGTCTCGTCAGGAACTCATGGATTTCGTAACCCTCAAACCATACTGTCTTGCTCAGGCAGGAGACAAGTCTTTGAACGGAGTAGGGAACTATATCCTTGAGGTGAAGGGTGCTTCGGAAGATAAGGTAAAGTCGGTTCTTTACTTTTTCGATTCGGGAGCTTATACCCCTATCAAAGAGGTTGGTACTTATGACTGGCTTGCATTCAATCAGGTAGAATGGTATAGAGCTCAAAGTGCTGCATACACTAAGCAAAATGCCGGAGTGCCTTACCCTGCTCTTGCCTTTTTCCATATCCCGTTGGTTGAGTACTCTATGATGAAAGCTGAGAAATACGACCAGCTGATAGGAAGCCGTGATGAGAAAGAATGCCACGGAAAGATGAACACCGGAATGTTTGCAGCCATGCGCGAAGCCGGAGATGTGATGGGTACTTTTGTAGGGCACGACCACGACAACGATTATATAGGAGAATACTATAACATATATCTCGCTTATGGACGTTATTCGGGAGGCAATACCGAGTACAATAACCTAGGTAAGAACGGATGCCGTGTCATAGAACTCGAAGAAGGCAAACGAACTTTCTCCACTTATATCCGACTGTTGGGAGGTGACAAATTATACCCTGTAACTTACCCTGATACATTTGCCAAAAAAGCAGAAGTAAAACAATAGAATAAATGTAGAGAGGCTGCCAAAAAACAGTCTCTTTACAATTCTACTCCTTCATATTTGGAAATGACTGAACGCCATACGTCGGGTATGCGCATCGATGATTGTGTATCTGCATCATAAGTCACGAAAACGGATTCGCAACGGCATTTTACTTCATCGTTTTTTACACTTCGTATTTGTTGAAGGAATACGCCGCTTTTGTCGCCCAGCTTTGTAATCTTGGTATCAACAACAATCTTTTCTTTGTAATAAATCGGGGAAAAGAAATCCACGTCGATATGTGCCAGTACAATCATTCCCTCAATCCAACTGACCGAAGCAGGCTTGATTACTTCAAAATAATTGGTTTTCCCTAAATCAAAAAAACTGAAGTATATATTGTTGTTTATATGTCCTAGTGCGTCTATATCGTTGAACCGGATTTGAACCGGGAGTGTAGCTTTAAATGTTTCTGGTTTTATTTCCATTCGTCTTATCTGAATACTATATCGTTTACAACAGGCATGCCTGCATGTTCATTCAATTTTGTTATTAATTTATCTTTAGCCATCATGAGCTCGGAACGTAATACCGATGAGCTGAGCGAGACATACAATACCCCATTCCGCAGGTAAATATTTGTTGTATAAGATGAAATCATAGACCCCAAAAGCTTCGACCAGCCTGTAACAGCCCTGCTCTCGGCAAACTTTCTTTTGAAGAATTGATTCTCTTCAAAAAACTGTCTGAGTACTTCACCTATACTTTCTGTATTTCGTTTTCTCATACGGCTTTATTATTCTTTTGTACGACTTCGCCACCGCTTACTTCGTAGAGGTGATAACTGCTGTTTGTATGTGACAGTATTTCGTCGAGATGTTCACGGTTTGTATCGGTAACGAATATCTGCCCAAAGTCTTTATCCAATACAAGCTTCACTATTTGCTCTACACGTGTCGAATCCAGTTTGTCGAATATATCGTCGAGCAACAGCACGGGAGTTGTTTCGGTTGCCTTTCGTAGAAAATCGAATTGGGCAAGCTTCAACGCAACAACGTATGTCTTGTTCTGACCTTGCGACCCTACTCGTTTTATCGAATATCCATCCATCTGCATATCCAAGTCATCTTTGTGCACACCGATACTCGTGTACCCTAATATGCGATCTCGTTCCCGCTTTTGTTTCAGCGAACGAGCAAAGTCTGCATCGTCGAAATGTGATTCGTACCGTAGCTCTACTTTCTCATTTGATAAACAGATAAAATCATAGAAACGTTGAAAGATAGGAATGAATTTCTCAATAAAATCTTTTCGTTTGGAATAGATAACCTTTCCCTCTTCTATCAATTGCTCGTCCCAAAGGTCGAACAAGGTTTCGTCGATATACGAATCCGTTTTCAGGAGTGCATTACGCTGTTGCAATGCTTTATTGTAGCGTATGAGAGAATGTAGATATTCCTTGTCGAACTGCGAAAGGAACATATCCATAAATTTTCTTCGCTCGTCACTTCCTCCATTTATAAGTTCGGTGTCGGAAGGTGAAACCATGATAAGAGGCAGAAAGCCGATATGATCGGATAGACGTTCGTATTCTTTTTTGTTCCGCTTGAATTGTTTCTTCTGTTTCCGTCTGAGGCTGCAAAAGAACTCTTCTTGCTTGTCGCCCAAAACATACCATCCTTGTATAACGGCAAAATCGGCATCGTGCCTTATATTTTGGCTGTCGATGGGGTTGTTGTGGCTTTTGCAAAACGAGAGATAATAGATGGCGTCCAACAGGTTTGTTTTACCCATACCGTTACTACCCAAGAAGCAATTAATCTTGGGAGACAGACTGAGTTCTGCCTGCTCTATATTTTTATAGTTGAGTATGGATAACCGCTCTAATATCATGCTCTGTAGAATTAATAGAATACAAAAATACGATTTTTTGTGAGGGTTACTAAAGTTTTTAATCCAATAGTTACATCTAAACATCAAAGGTAATAAAGCGGTATCAGTGTAACGTGTTTGTTCTTATTTGTTTACTATGAAAAAGGTGACAAAAGTGACACTTTTCAGTCTGGTCGTATTATGTCACCTTCTTTTACTTCGCTCCTTTTCACTTTTCGGTACAGATGGGGCGGAGGGAGACAGTAATCCCTGATAAAGACATATTCCGATTCTTCTTTCTTTTGGGTTATTGGTTCCTCTTCTTCTTCAATCTGTACATCCTGCAAATTATCAGAATGCGATATCGGTTCGGTCGGTTCAGAAATAAGCTCTTCCTTTTCTATTTTCTTTTCGACCGGTACATTATTATTCATTAGTTTCTCCCGCAGTTCATTCAAACTATCCCTCGTTTTGGGGTCTTGTACGATTATCGTTAAGGGTTGGCTGTGCTCTTTGTTCTCTTCTTCCTTCGTTTCGTTGTGCGACAATACCAGCCTGATAGCATGGGTATCGGGTGCATATTCTTTTTGTCTGATTACCCGGGTTTTCAGTACTAGTTTGTCGGGATTCTCTTTGTCAGGTACATAGGTAGTCCGTATCTCGGTGAGGGTGTAGCCTTCCAGCTTTTTCTTTAACGATCGGCGGGCAGTGATCGCCAAAGCCTCATCTCTGGTTTCAATTGCCGCTTCTATTGCTTTTCTAAATTCGGGTTTCTTGTCTCTCCATTCATAGAATGATTTGCGGGTTATTTTCAGGTGTTTGCAAATCTCTGTGATCGAATATGTGTCTTCTTCTATCAGCGAGACAATCTTTTCTGCCAGTCTTTCTGTGTACTTTGCCATATCTGTTATAATAATGTTGTTTATAATAGATAATTATTTAGAAAAGTGATGAATAAGCACGAAAGAGGTAGGGGCAGTGGCTTGCCCCTGCCCGTTTATATTCGGGCGACCACAAGGGATCGCCTCTACAGTTGCCAGAACAATTTGTGGATAAAAGAACGGTAAGTGATAAATAAAAAACGGTCGGAAAAAATCCGACCGTTTATGATGATGAATCCGCTTTTTAGAGTTTTGTTTATAACAAGAAGTTATTTTATGTTCGAAACACTTCTTTGAGCTGTAATTGCTGAGCTCTTAGGTGTTGCCTTACGTGTTGTGAAATCAAACTCGGTAGACTTGTTGCCGCTGAATGATTTCCATTTCAATTTTAACTTCACTGTTTTACCTTCCGTATCCGGCAAGTTGTTGATATTAAATGCTACTAGCCCATCAGCTTCACGTCCATAGGTATCTCCACTCGCATTATGTCTGAATTCCAGTTCATAAGGGTTTGAAGGATTTGTGTTTACTAACAGGTTTACGTAATGCGTCTTACTTGCATCGCCGAACAAAGTTCTGAATCTGAGAGTAAGATAGCCGTCTTCGGCAATAGTTACCCAGTCGTTCACTATTTCGATAGGATCTGTTCCGTATTTTGCATCGTTTTCAGCACCTAGGTTTGGAACGGTTTGCTTTGTAAGGATACTGTCTATCCAGTTTATATGTATAGCTTTCGTGTATCCTTGGCTAGGTTTGTCTACTTCGTCGTAGTTGACAAGTGCCCTGACTTCTCTGTTGCCGTAAGGCGAAGTTGTCATATTGGTAGGCAGCAATGTTGTCTTTTCGTCCAGCTGTAAGAAAAAAGAATTTCCGTCAGTCGGCTTTACAGTTACAAGTGCATTTGGATACCTCCAGCTTGTGTTGTCATCATCATCCAAACAAGACTGAAAAACGATAGTCATGCCGATGATCCCAATAGTCATTAAAAAAAGTTTCAACGCTTTCATAGTTCTAACATCATTAATTATTGATTCTATAATATATGATGAGTTAGATGTCAGAAAAGTTGCAGCATGCTATAATTAAAATATATTAATAAATATCTCATCTATTAACAATACGGGATAATATAGCCTGTACTTGATTGGTTGCCCCTATCTGATAGCCGGGGAGATACTATGAATGATGGATGTCTTTTTTACAGAAGTTTAAACGTGTACCCTTGTTCTTTTAGCCATTCTATACTTTGGGGTAAAGCATATTTCATGTTCTTCTCGGCTTTTAGCGAGTCGTGAAAAACGATCACAGAACCATCACGGGTATATCTTTTTACGTTTTCGAATACCTTTTCAGGAGTCATTAGTTTACTGTAATCTCTGGTAACAACATCCCACATCACAATTTTATAATAACGTCTCAGGGTAAAGAACTGAGGTACTCGCATGTGGCCATGTGGCGGACGGAATAGTTCCGAATCGATATATTCCGAAGCCAGTCGGGTATTTTCAAGGTATCTTTTTGAGAGTTTTCGTATACCTTGTACATGGTTGAAAGTATGATTTCCTACACGATGCCCTCTTTCCAATACCATTTTATAGATATCGGGATGTTTGCGAACATTGTCTCCTACACAGAAAAATGTCGCTTTAATTTCATATTTGTCCAAAAGATCTAATACCCACGGGGTAATGTCAGGTATCGGTCCATCATCGAATGTGAGATAGACTGTTTTTTGTCCTTCTACAGGTTTACGCCACAATGCTCCCGGAAACAGCATCCGGTATATCTTAGGGGGTTGTTCTATTAGCATAATCGATATAATAAACAAACAGATAATCGTAAGTATTCACGATTATCTGTTTGTTTATTTATTCTAGTTAGATCTGTATTTTTGCAAAAGACGAGGATTATATTTCTGCATCAGACCGGCGATGTGTTCGGCCATTGCATGTTCTTCTTTTTCCGCTATAGTATCTTCACCCGACAGGTAGAAGCCTCTCATTGTTACTCGCATAAGAAAATCGAGAGGGTGTCTGCTTTCACTGAAACTTACACCATTGCTAAGGTATAGCTCAGATAGGCTCATCAATTTGTTGAGGAGCACTTTATATTTAGCTCTGTCGTAGCGTTGATAGATATCCAAGATCTGAATTTCGGTATTTATATAATCCCGTATATCAGAACTACATGTGATCATGTCTGTTTGTTTCATGCTGGCGTACCATTCCAAAGATCCGTTTGATCTGTACATGATTTCGTCTATTATTTTTTGAGCCTTGTCAGCATGTCCGAGTTGGTAATATGCTTCAGCAAACATAACAGATTCTCCACCGCGCGGAACAGTGTTGCCCGGTATTTTTGTTATACATGCATCAAGTGCTTGGAGTGCTTTCTCATTGTCGCCTTTTTCTAACAAGGCAGAGATGAGTTCGCCAAACAATACACGGAACGTGCGGCACATTCTCAGGTTGTTTTCATCCAGATATACTTTCGGATTTTCGATACCTCCCCATTTGTACTTGTTGACCATATTGTCGAACATCACATCGGTATTTACTCCTGTACTGTCTGCTACACCCGGAATGATACGGCATATAATACCTTCTTTGATCGATTGTTTCTCCAATTTCAAAGGTGGCTCGCCGATAGTCATCGCATAGTAGATGCCACGTTTCCAGTCGTCATTGTTGATATTGTTCAACATTTCCAATATCATCATTTCCTGTCTGTAGATACCGCCCTTGTTGTCTCCAAGATTAAATATAAACTGAGATTGAGGGCTTGCACCCATTTTCTTCCAGTCTACTTTCGATTCATTCACAGACATTTTCAATACACTACTTGGTATTACAACGCCTTTGTCGATGCCGAATGGATTACGAGGGGCGTAGTTGTCTTTTGTTTTCAGTATATCCAATACCTCGCTTACTTGCATGGTATCTTTATATGCTGATGTATCATAATAGTCGTTGAAGTTGATTCTTCCCAGCCATGCTCCGTCTTGTGAGTTTTTGAGCTCACGGGTAATAATGCTTTCGATATCTTTTCGAGAAAGAACGTAAGCCGATTGTCCTTTAGACCCTTGATAGCGGTCTGATTCCCAATTGATAGGCAGTGGCGACGAATCGTATGCCTGACGGCGCATTTGGTCTACATACCAGTCTGTTTGCAGATAGCTGAGGTTACATACACGCACATCAGTACGGAAACCTTCTACTTCCTGAGCATACCACAATGGGAATGTATCGTTGTCTCCCATCGAGAATAAGATACTATTCGGCTCGCATCCTCTAAGGTAGTTCATCCCAAAGTCACGCATTGTATATCTGTCAGAGCGATCGTGATCGTCCCAGTTTTGCCCTGCCATTTGTATCGGTATAAACAGCGAGAGAGCTGTGGAGATTCCGGCTGCTACTGTGCTTGGTACCCATTTGCTTAATGTTTTCCATATAAAGGCGACACCGAACCCGATCCATATACAGAAGGCATAGAACGATCCGGCATAAGCATAGTCACGCTCACGTGGTTCGAATGGTTGCTGGTTCAGGTATATGATAATAGCGATACCTGTCATAAAGAATAGCATAAACGTTACAAGGAACTGTTGCTCTCCTTTACGTCCTTTGGTCAATTGGAAAACAATACCGAGAATACCCAGTATGAGCGGCAACATGTAATATTTGTTGTGTCCTTTGTTCTCTGTAATATCCGGAGGAAGATTCCCCTGTGGTCCACGTCCTAGTAATTCGTCAATAAAGCTGATACCTGTAATCCAGTTACCGTTGCTTATATTTCCTACCGACTGAATATCATTCTGGCGACCGGAGAAATTCCACATGAAGTAACGGAAGTACATAAAGTCTAGCTGGTAGCTAAAGAAGAATTTCATGTTCTCAAACATTGTCGGAGGTACAGATGGGTCTTTAATGTTGGCCCAGATCTGATAACCCAAAACATGTCTGTCTTCGGTAGAATACATACGAGGCAACAGCATATTGTTAGTTGTAGCGTATGTTGGGATAGTACCTGTTACTACGTATTCATCTTTTTGGTCAGGTGACTTCTTTACTATCTTATCATATGTTTTCTTTTCGCTTTCAGGTGCTGCCATTCTGCCTGTAGAAGGATCTTTCTTCTCGGTTGAAGCATACGTTCTGCCATAGAATAGCGGTCTGTCTCCATACTGTTCACGGTTGAGGTAACTTGCCAGCGTAAATACATTTTCGGGTGAGTTCTGATCCATCGGAGTATTCGCTATCGAACGGATAGGTATTAAAGCAAACGATGAATAACCTACTAGTATAACAAGTAGACACAGAACGGTTGTATTCAGAAAACGAGCATTGATTCCTTTATAAAAGAATAAGAAGCCAGCGAGTGCAGCAATCAAAACGATCCACAGTACTACACTAGAGCCTATAAATACAACGCCGCTTAGAGCTAAAGCAATAAATGTAGCAATTTTGGCTCTTTTGATACTTCCCTTCGACGAAAGAGTTTCATATATTGCCCAAACAATAGAAATTACTGTCAGTAGAATATATGATAACGCACCTGTATTATATGAGAATCCGAGGCTATTGACAAACAGCATTTCGAACCATGCTCCTACTTTTGTAAATCCCGGGATAATACCATACATAAGAATTACAATAAGCAACAGTGAGCCTGCCAACGCCAGCAATATGCCTTTTACATCAGCATGTTTTGCTTTTTTGAAGTAATATACCAAAACAATGGCAGGGATACAAAGCAAGTTAAGCAAGTGGACACCGATAGATAATCCCATCGCATAGGCTATAATCACAAGCCACTTGTCTGCTCCCGGCTGATCGGCACGGTTTTCCCATTTCAGGATTAACCAGAATACAAGGGCTGTAAACATAGACGAGTATGCATACACTTCACCCTCGACAGCCGAAAACCAGAATGTGTCGGTAAATGTATAAGTAAGAGCTCCAACCAATCCGCTTCCGATGATGGCTATAAGTTGCCCCATAGTCATTTCTTTGTCGGTATCGGTATATATGAGCTTTTTAGCAAGATGTGTAATAGTCCAAAACAAAAATAGGATGGTGAGTGCACTTAATAGTGCAGACATACTATTTATCATTGCAGCAACTTGGCTGGGATCGGAAGCAAATAACGAAAAGAACTTCCCTGTGAGCATAAAGAATGGCGCACCGGGTGGGTGTCCAACTTCCAATTTATAGGCTGAAGTAATAAACTCGCCACAATCCCAAAAACTGGCTGTAGGTTCAATTGTCATCAGGTAAACAATAGCGGCTACGGCAAAACTAAACCAACCAAAAATATTGTTTATCAGGTTATATTTCTTCATAATGAACAGTTATTGAATGATATGCTGCTTGATTAAACAGTTGTTTTTTATACATTTGGGTGCAAAGATAGTTAAATCACTGAAAGTATTATTTTTTATTGCTTGGTTTTTAGTTGCTAAATTCAAAAACTTCTTAAAATAGAGGGTTTTCCTTTCTCTTTGAAACAAGCAGTTAGATGATGAGTCACATTTCTTTAAATAATATGCGGGTATGTGTTCTTATTTTTTTCTACATTTGCTAAACAAACTAAGACTAAAAAATGAAACAATAAATAAAACTATGATGAGAAAATATTATTTCCTGTTCTTGGCTTTGGCCGTAAGTTTCTTTATGGTATCGTGCTCAGGTAAATACGATGGAGCTATATCAAGCTATATCGAGTCTACTGAAGGACAAACTTCGAAAATAGAAGTTAAGGTAAATGAAGTAAAGGAGTTAAAGAAAGTAACGGTAGGCGACAGTATCAACTTCCTTAACATGAAGGCTGAAAAGGAATTGAAAGCACGAATCGAACAAGCAGAGAAAGAATTGGCGAGCTATCAGCAAGATCTTGTGAGAATAGGCACATCGTCGAAAGTTGTAACTGATGCTTATACTGTGCAATTGACAAAGACTCAGCAAACGATTGACTCACTGAAAGCTGTAAAACCCGAACCTACTCGATTGTACGAAGGACAAAAGACCGATCAGGTTTTGGCTGTCGTTGTAGAATGTAAGTATACAGTAACCAATGAGGCTAAAGAAAAAACAGACGTTGTGAAAAACTTTGTATTATCTACAGATGGCAAAACTTGCTATGGTGTAACAGATAATCCTGATATGAGTGCAGAAAAATAAATTAAATAATATATACGTTTGTAAAAGCTTCACTCTCTATCTGGTGAGGCTTTTTTGTTAAATAGATGAATAAAAAAGTTTATTTTTATACTCGATGCAACTTTTTGAATTTAACTCGCATCTTATTTAATAGAGAGAAAAACGAATGGACGAACTGCAATTAATCACCGGATGTAAACGTGGTGAGTCATGGGCTCGTAAAGAACTTTATGAGTTACATGCTCCTGCCATGATGTCTGTTTGCATGCGGTATGTTAATGATAGGGAGACAGCTAAAGATTTAATGCAGGATGGGTTTGTAAAGGTATTTACTAAAATACATACCTATTCCGGAACGGGTTCTTTTAATGGTTGGATGCGTCGGGTTTTTGTAACAACTGCTCTTGAGCATTTGCGCCGCAACGATATACTTCGGGTGACTTCAGATATAAATGAGTATGACGAAGCAATGGAAAGCGGTGATGTTTCGGCATTGGAACAACTCTCTGTGAATGAGATATTGGCTTGTGTGGCTAAATTGCCTAACGGGTATCGCACTGTTTTCAACCTGTTTGTGATCGAGGGATATTCGCATAGTGAGATAGCGGATATGCTTGGTATAAACGAAAGTACATCCCGGTCTCAGTTTATAAGGGCCAGGAAAATTTTACAAAAAAATGTGGAATCTTTAATTATGCATGAAAATGCAGCAGAACGAAAAAAAATATAAAGACCAACTTGACGATTTCAGTAAATTGATAAAGCAGCGGCTCGAAGATCACCGTATGCCTGTCGATGAAGATAGCTGGAATGCAATAGAGCAGCGCATCAAACCTGTGAACAACAGGCGTACGATGTGGTGGACTATTGCAGGGGCTGCTGTTGCCGTCATTTTGTTAGTCTTGTTGATGTTGCCACTCAAAGAACAGGACTATATTACTCAAATAGGCAGTGGTGCAACGCCTGCTAAAATAACAACATCTGTAGAAAAAAATAATATTGCCGTAAATGGCAAGGATAACGTCGTAAAAGAAGAAAATAAAATAAAAATAACTAAGAAATCTTCAGGAAGCGTCCGGTTGATTTCGCAACAAGTAAGTGAAGCAGTATTGATAGATGACAGTTCGTCCGGCACAACGAAATCTGTTGAAAATTCTCTGTTAATGATAGATACTGTGCAGCTTGCTCAAATTGGCAATTCTCTTGGAGTTGCGGAGCCTGATAGCGAATCCGATTTACCTGAAGTAAAGAAAGATTCTGTTCCTTCTCGTGTTTATAAAGATGTAAAGAAAAGTAATGAACCAACTAGAATCCTGATTGAAAAATCGAAGAGACAAGACAAATGGTTATTAGCCGCTTCTTTCTCTTCGGGAGGAAGCGCTTCATTTGGAGGAGGGGGACCGGATAAGAATGGTTATTATTCTATGATGAATTCCCTTCCTTCGAGTGAGAGCGGTGCACTTTCTGATGGAGGACATAATTCATACGGAAAGGAGTTTTTGGATTACAACGACTTTACAAATGTTAGTCACTCTGTTCCGTTATCATTTGGTGTTACTGTTCGTAAAGATCTGACTGATAGGATAGGTTTCGAAACCGGGTTGGTATATACTTACTTGTCTTCTAAATTTAGGAGGAGTGGAACTTCTTATCACACTGCCAAGCAAGAATTGCATTATTTAGGTATTCCACTCAATGCTGTTGTGTATCTCTGGAATAACCCGAATTGGAATATATACGTATCTGCCGGAGGAATGGTAGAAAAAGGCTTGCGAATGAATTATTCGCAGAGCGTTATACAGCGAGAAGAGTCTAATTCTTTAAATTATTCTACCCATCAGAGTATTCGTGGGCTTCAATGGTCTTTAAATGCTTCTGTGGGTGTAACATATAAATTTTATAGTGATTGGGGAATATACTTCGAACCCCGCTATTCTTATTTCTTTGACAATAATCAGCCGTTTAGCATACGTTCAGAAAACTCTCATGTCTTTGGAGTGAGTGGAGGTTTGAGATATTCGTTTTAGAATTATCGCTATAGAAAAGTAAATCAAATTTTTAATTTTGTTGGAGCATCAGTTTTTTTATAGCTGGTGCTTTTTTATGGATAGTTTCTGTGTTGTATATAAGTATGTTACGAAACGATGTTGATAACTTTATAGAAATATAAGCGGTGATATAAGTGTTTAAATATAAAAATGTTAACTTTATAGCCGGAATAAATAGTATGCCCTTAATCTGTTTTTCTATATATTATATAGCCCAAGTATAATAGATAGATGCAATAGATTGTACACTTTGCTTAAATAATATTAATTTAACCTTAAGAAAATGAAGAAAGTATTTATTGCAATTGTTGCTGGTATACTGAGTATAACTGCTACAGCTCAACTTGACCTTGTGAAGTATGTAAATACCCTGCAAGGAACCAATTCGGAACATGCCCTTACAAGAGGGAATACTTATCCTACTACTGCGCTGCCGTTTGGAATGCATACATGGTCCCCGCAAACAGGGGAGAATGGAAGCGGATGGAAGTATCAGTATAAAAAAGATTCCATCAGGGGCTTTCAACAAGCTCACCAATGTAGTTCATGGACACGAGACTATTGCGTGTTTTCATTGATGCCCGTGATTGGACAACTGAAAGTAGATCAATATGACCGCGCCGCAAAATTTAGTCATGACAATGAGATCGGAAAGCCTCATTATTATAGTGTAAAGCTTGATAATGGTATAAAAGTGGAAATGTCTCCTACAGAAAGGGGAGCACATTTACGGTTTAATTATCCCGGAAAACAAAATGCATATTTAGTATTAGACGGATATATAGGTTTATCGAGTGTAAATATCGATCAGAAAAAAGGAAAGATTACAGGATATATAACAAATAGTTCTGGCAGACTATCGCAAGATTTTAAAAACTATTTCGTGATCGTCTTCGATAAGCCAATTATAGCTTATGGGACTTGGGATAACAAATCGAAGGATATAAAAAGTGGCAATAATGGTGATGCAGGAAAGGGAATCGGAGCATATGTTCAGTTTGCATCAGGAACAACAGTACAAGTTAAGGTTGCTTCATCATATATAAGCCTCGAACAGGCCGAGTTGAACCTGAGTAAAGAACTGGGAGGATATAAAAAACTAGAGGATACAAAAAATGCTGCATGGAAAATATGGAATGATCATTTGAATCGTATATTGGTAGAGGATGATTCTGAAGAAAATAAAGCAACATTTTATTCCTGTTTTTTTCGTGCAAGTCTATTTTCCCGTAAATTTTATGAAGTAGACGCTTACGGTGATTCATTCTATCGCAGTCCCAATGATATGAAGGTTTATAAAGGTTACTATTATACCGATACAGGATTTTGGGATACTTTTCGAGGACAGTTTCCTCTGACATGTATTCTCCACCCTACTATGCAAGGACGTTATATGCAGGCATTGGTAGATGCTAAAGATCAGTTCGGGTGGTTTCCTTCATGGGCCTTTCCTCACGAACAGGGCGGTATGATAGGAAATCATGGAATATCGGTTCTTGCTGATGCTTGGGCAAAAGGCATACGTACTTTCGATGCAGAGAAGGTGCTAAAAGGATATTATCATGAAATAACAAACGATGGTCCCGGTGCTCCCGCTAATGGACGTAAAGGCTGGAAAGAGTATTTCACAATAGGTTATATTCCCTATCCTGACGTAAGAGAATCTACAGCTAAAACATTAGAATATGCATACGATGATTTTTGTGGGTATCAATTGGCTAAAATGACCGGGAATGATTTCTATATGAATGTTTTTGGAAAACAAATGTATAACTATAAGAATGTTTATGATGCAGAATCCGGTTTTATGCGTGGGCGTCAAAAAGATGGGAAATGGGTTCCAAACTTTGATCCTTACGAATGGGGAGGTCCATTCACCGAAGGCTGTGCATGGCATTATCTATGGTCCGTTTTTCATGATCCGCAAGGATTGATAAACCTGATGGGGGGTGAGAAGAATTTTATCACTAAGATGGATTCGGTATTCACTGTAAGCAATAAGTTTAAGATAGGTACATATGGACGTGTAATTCATGAAATGGCAGAGATGGAAATGGCTAATCTGGGACAATATGCACATGGTAATCAGCCTATACAACATATGATTTATCTCTATAACTATGCCGGTGAACCATGGAAATCTCAATTTTGGGCTCGTGAAGTAATGAAGAAACTTTATAATGCCACAGAGGATGGATATCCCGGTGATGAAGATCAAGGTCAGACATCATCCTGGTATGTACTCAGTGCCCTGGGATTTTATAGTGTATGTCCGGGAACGGATGAGTATGTGATTGGAAGTCCTCTCTTCAGAAAGGCAACAATAACGATGGAGGATGGTAAGAAATTTATTGTTGAAGCTAATAATAACGATACACAAAATGTTTATATACAATCGGCAACATTAAATGGAAAAAGCTTTGATAAAAACTATGTTCAATATAAGGATATTATAAATGGAGGAACCTTAAAATTTGAAATGGGAAGTCAGCCGAATAAGAATAGAAATACAACAAAAGATGCCGCGCCATTTTCTTTGACAAGATAATATTTTGTTACAAATAGTAGAAAAAGATTAGGAGATATTCTAAAGAATATCTCCTTTCTTTTTGATCAGACTTGTCCTTATTCTTATTCAGTATTGTTGTCCTCAAGTTGTATGTCTCACATATAACTAAAAAAGCATATCTTTGTGTCCAGAAAACTAGAGACATAATGAATTTCCTTGCACATGCTTACCTTTCTTTCGGAGATCCTGAAATATTAGTGGGGAATATGATTGCCGATATGGTAAAAGGTAAACAGATAGAACAATATCCCGAAGGGATACAACGTGGTATACATATACACAGGCAGATAGATACTTTTACCGACAGGCATCCCATACCCTTGGATACGATGACTATCTTCAAGGAATCGGCTGGCAGATATGCCGGTCCTTTTTTAGATGTCTCTTACGATCATTTCTTAGCTCTCGACGATAGTAGCGAGCCCGGGGAAGGCTGGGAAGCATTTGCTCAGAAATGTTATGCCCAGATAGAACAAAGAGTGAAGCATCTTCCTTCTAAGTTTTGCTCAATGTATATGTATATGAAGAAAGAAGATTGGCTTTATAATTATCGCCACAGATGGCTGATAGAACGAAGCTTCGAAAGGCTGAAAAACAGAGCAAACTATCTTGATGATGATGCACCTGTGTTTGCCGACTTCGAAAAGCATTATAAAGACATACAGGAGAGCTATAAATTGTTTTTCCCTCAATTGAAGGCATACGTAGAGGATATATCGGGTGAAGATATATAATCCCGAGATTATGAATAATTATAGTACGAGGTGGATTCATATTACTGATCAATCTAAATTCTATTATCTTTATACACAAAATACAAACTAAACCAGATTAGGGAGTTAAATTAGATATATACTTAATATTTTGCAAATACTATATAATATATGAAAATACTTTTGATAGGAGAATATAGCCGGGTACATCTTACTCTCGCCGAAGGTCTGAGAAGTATGGGGCACGAAGTTGTAGTTGCGTCAGACGGAGACGGTTTTAAGAACTATCCGAGGGATATTGATTTGTCTCGCAAAAGTTCGGGCATAATAGATACTTTGACGAGTCTGATATCTGTTCTTGGAAAATTTAAAAAGTTTAAGGGCTATGATGTTGTTCAGCTGATAAATCCATGCTTTACTACCCAGAATGTAAAGGTAAATAATTACTTGTATAAGAAGCTGAAAAAAAATAACAAGAAGGTTTTCTTAGGAGCTTTTGGCGACGACTCTTATTGGGTAAAGGCATGTCTTGGCAACGAAATATTTGATTATTCCGAGTTTTTTGTTGACGGTAAACCTATAAATGTAGACTTCAACCAACGGTTTATCGACAAATGGATAAACACCCCTCTCGAAGATTCTAACGTAATGATGGCAAATACATCCGATGGAATCGTTGCTTGCCTGTATGAGTATTATGTCGCTTATGAACCATTTTTTAAAGATAAAGTAAGATATATCCCTCTGCCTTTAAATACCTCCGAAATAGAGTTTCAGCCCATAGCAGACGAACCCGAAAAAGTAAATTTCTTTATTGGTATCAACAAGGTACGCGAGAAGTTTAAAGGGACTGATGTTATGGAACGGGCATTGGCCAGGGTAAAAGACAAATATCCGGATAGGGTGATTGTTACTCGTGTAGAATCGGTAAGCTATGATGTATATCAAAAGTTGATGTCGGAGGCACATGTTGTGCTCGATCAGCTGTATTCGCATACCCCTGCCATGAATGCGTTGCTGGCTATGGCGCAAGGTAAAGTACTGATAGGAGGGGGTGAGCCTTATATTTACGACCTATACGGTGAATATGATAATAGGCCAATAATAAATGTGCACCCTACCGAAGATGATGTCTTCGAGAAGCTGGAATGGATAGTATTGAATAAAAAACAAATTCCCGAAATATCAAGAAAGAGTCGTGAGTTTGTAGAAAAAAATCATGACTTCCTTACTGTTTCAAAAAAGTATCTTGATTTTTGGAAATAAAAGTATTTATAGCAGATCTTCTCTTAGCTGTAAGAAATATTATAATAAAGCGAGGATAATTCAACTCTGAATTACCCTCGCTCTCTTTATTTACTACTCACTATAAAAACCTATATGCCTAATTTATCTGCTTATCTGCTTCTGGTTGCTCTTTCTCTGTTCGAAGCCAGTCTGTAGTTTCCTCTTTCTTCAGAAGATGAACGTTTTACATTCGACTCTTTCCTGGTCTCTCTGCTGGAAGACGGTCTACTGCTAATGTTATTATTAGTTCTTTCAGTTTGTCTGTTATCGTATCTTTGTTCTTTATTATTGTTTCTTCCGTTGTTTAAGTTTCTGTCGTTGTTGCGACTTTGTTCACGTCCATTGTAATTATAATCTTTGCGGTTATTGTCTTTTTTGTTATAATTATATCTGTCATTATCTCTTCCGTTGTATTTATATTCGTTACCCCTATAGTTGTTGTGTTTGTTGCCCGAATACCATGCTACTCTGTTGTTACGGCTGTCTCTGTAGCGATTATCGCGGCTATCACGGATGATCACTTGAGAGTGGTGTCCTTTATAACGACCATAGTCTCTACAGTGTATGTGGTTGTATCTCCAAGGGTTTGCTACATTTACCAAAACTACTTTGTGCATTCCATACAAATCGTAATTGCGATAAGCATACGGTAAATAACGAGCCGAGATCCATCTTCCTCTGTCAAAATAGAAGAATAGCCCTGAATTGACATTGAAGTAACAGTTAATATCAGGCATGTAGTAATAGTCTACATAATCATATCCCACGGGTCCCCAAGCAGGTTGACGCCCTATATTGATACTAATATTTATATTTTGAGCTTCTGATGTATTGTAGAATGACGCTACACCGATCAATAAAGCGAATGCTAATAGAAACTTTTTCATGACTATATGTATTAAAAGGTGAATACTTTTTTATCTCTTTGTATCTTTGATTCGATTAATATCAGAAAGATTAATAGGCAGAGACTTGTTTAACGTTAATTAACGAGGGGTTTCTTTTGTTATGCTGTGTAAATGTCTTATTTTTAATTTGTTGTTTGTGTTTTGTGGATAAGTGAGCTGTCTGCGTTTGTATATTAAAAAACCAAATAAGCAAGATTGGATAACCCTTCATTTTATCATATTTCCGTTATTTGTAGTGCCAATTAATTATTAATAAAACAAGAACTATTATGCATCAGAAATTTTGCCAAAGTTGTGGTATGCCTCTTAATGTGAATGAAGATTTCGGAAATAATGCCGACAACAGTAAGAACGAAGATTATTGTCGCTATTGCTTTACTGATGGTAAGTTTACAGAAGAGTTTACGATGGACGAAATGATTGTGCATTGTGCTCAGTTTGTAGATGAATTTAATAAAGACTCGGAGCAAAAGATGACAAAAGAACAAGCTATAGAACAAATGAAAATGTATTTTCCAAAGCTGAAGCGTTGGGCGCAGGCATAATTACTATTAATGAAGGAAACTACCCAAAGCGAATACGATAAAGCGGTAAACAATGTAGTTGACTATATCGATCGTCATCTTTTTGAAGTACCTGATATAAAAAGGTTGTCTGAGATAGCTAATATCTCCGAATATCATTTTCATCGTATATTTAAAGCTATAATTGGTGAAAATATAGGTGAGTATATCAATCGCCTTCGCTTAGAATATATTGCAGAACACTTGCAGATGACAAAGCATACGTTGAGCGAAATCGCCGTGAAAACCGGCTATGGAACAAAGTATGCTTTGTCAAAAGCATTCAAGAAGCATTTTGGTATTTCTCCTTCAGCCTTTCGTATGCAGGAAGAAGATGCGTCCAATTTTTTTAGAAAAGCTGAAAGAGTGACCATCTCCCTTGTTCCTGAAATAAGGAAAATCTCCTCCAAACAGGTTGTATATATTCGTATAATAGATAGCTACGGTGCTGCGGAATCATATACAATCGCATGGAAGAAACTGGGACAGTTTGCAAAAGAGAACAATCTGGTGAATGATAAAACTGAGTTTATAGGACTCAGTTTCGATAATCCAACCATAACACATCCTCAAAATTGTAGATTCTATGCTTGTTTTACCCTAGATAGAGAAGTGAGACCTCAGGGAGCTTTCGGTTTACAAAAGATAAGTGGGGGGATGTATGCTGTTTTTACGCTTAAAGGTTCATATAGCGGATTGCTGGATATGTATTATAATATCTACCTCAGGTGGTTACCGCAAAGTGGCTATAAATTGCGAGGGGGATATGCATTTGAGAAATATCTGAATAGTCCGAACAATGTTTCGGAGGATGATATATTGACCGAAATATACATCCCCATTTCTAAGTTGGAAAATTTTGATCAGCCACTATCTTTGTAATTGCTACTTTAGGGAGGTATAAACTAACCAAATCAAATTCAATTAGACTCTCCATCCCGAACCTCCCCAAAGGGGAGGTACTTGCTCTCAGAATGATGAGTTTTGATTCACTTTACAATTTATAGTTCTTCTGTAGAAGAATCAACGGTCGATGACCGAAGAAAGTTAAGGAAGGAAGTCGAATAAATAAAAAAACAAAAAAAATCACTGTTAAAATCCATTGGTAACCGGAAGTCCGCAAGAAGCAGGAGTTCCTCTCAGAATGTCGGTACGACTAGTGATTAATAAATCGAATAATCAACATCATTCAGATTGCGTTCACCCCAATACCTTTGGATATGTAAAGGTATGGAGAATCGAAAAGTATGCTGTTTCATATTTACAAAAAGTACTGTTTCATATTTACAAATTCGGCTATACTTACAGCCTCTTTTATAGCGCAGATCAAATAATCGACTAGAAAATAAGATTATAGACAGAAGGCTCGATTGCCAGCTATTTTTATAATTATTACTTTTACAACAAGGGGAGTTAGAACCTTTATTTTTGAAAAATATGAATATAATCAAGCTTACAGAAGAAAATTTATTAACAGAACATATTTGTTGTGCAATTAGTAGTAAGTCTACAGCCAAAGGAGTTGAAGCCAAGAAAGAGTGGTTGAGTAAACGGTTTAAGGATGGTTTGAGATTTATAAAGTTCGATGTAAAAGGGAAGGTATTTATAGAGTATATTCCTGCAGAGAATGCTTGGGTTCCTGTCGATGCGGAAGGCTATATTTTTATCAATTGTTTTTGGGTATCCGGCTCGTTTAAGGGAAAAGGATACGGAAAACGTTTGTTGGCAGAGTGTGAAGAGGATGCCCGTTCACAGGGTTACAAAGGTGTAGTGTTGATCGTTGGAAACAAAAAGAAACCTTTCTTGTCGGACAAAGCTTTTATGCTGCATGATGGATATGAGGTGTGTGATACTTGTGACCCTTATTTTGAATTGATGGTAAAAAACTTCGATCAAAGAACAACAACGCCTTCTTTTAAGCAATCAGCAAAGTCCGGGATGGGAGACGGCGTAAGAGGTATCGATATTTTTTATACAGAGCAATGCCCTTTTACTGTTCCTTACATAAAATTGTTAGAGCCTATAATTCAAGCTTCAAGCTATCCTGTAAGGTGTCATCGGATAGAAACAAAGGAAGCTGCTCAAAATCATTTTTCGCCTGTAACAACTTATAGCCTGTTTGTGGATGGCAAATTTTATACAAACGAAATATTGACTGCGGATAAGTTAAATAAGTTGATTGAAACGGTAAGAGGTTGATTATATATTCGTTGTTTTCTGCCTAATTATGATATTTGTCTTACTTCTAATTGTAAAGTTAAGATTATCAGTTCTCAAAGGGGATGTGTTAATGTAAAAGCATGAGGGTGAAAATGGAGGAGGCTTTCCTCTGTATGAAATATATTTGTTCTATTTTCAAAAAAAGCATTATTTTTGTGTCATCATTAACAGAAATTTTAGAATACACAGTGCCTAAACAAACCAATAAAACTAAAACAACAATTAAATTATGAGGAAATTAGCATTTATTTTATTTACAATAACTACGGTTTTTGCCTTAACCTCTTGTGGTAGTGATGATAAAAAAGAACAAGTGTTTTTTAATGGTGATTGTAAACAATCTGTTGTACTGGAATCTGGTCCGGCAAATTCGTCAATAACAACAAGTGAAGTTTCGGCTACCCTTGATGATATGTTAAAGGGTGCAACTGGTTATGGCTCTCCGGTTTCAACCGGCGAATTCCATGTAAATGGAGCTAATACAGTTGTGAAAATAACAGGTCTTCCAGATAATACTGTTCTGAAAAACTTTAGTTTAGAAATCAATGGTCTTAAGAATGACTTTGGGGATATTCCTGTTACTCATACCAATCTTTATACAGGCAACTCCACCTACTTCCAAAAGGTATTTGATAAAATGATTAAAGATAAGAAGCTCTCAACGAAAGCGACATTTACCCCAACCGAGAAAACATCTTCCGATGTAAAATTAGAAATAGTATTGTCGGGAAGATTTTCATACTGGGCAAAGAAATAAAATACTGATTTAGTGAATTACAAAAGAGGGCTATTCTACAGAATAGCCCTCTTTGTGTATTGTTGTAAATCTTTATTGAGACTTGTATATATTTTCAAAATCCTCGTTAAGCTCGTTCAGAAAATACAATGTGCTTTTACTTGTATTCACTTTCAACTCTTGGAAGCCATCACTTGCTTTTATTGCATCGTTCGTAATAAAGTCTTCTGCTCTGATTATACGCGTAAGGAGATTGCCTTTTCCTGAATTTTCATACAGATAAGAGATGTCTGTAATTTCCAGTACACATTTATCCTGAAATAAGAACCCGTTTACACGGTAACGCATAATCATTTTTTCACGCACTCCTTTCGAGTCGGCAGGTAGTAATAATTCTATCCTCGATTTTGCTATAAATTCGTGATTCTGATAACCATATCGTATACTGGATATAAAAGGGTCTTTCCCGTACTTTGTTCCGGCCCAATCTTTTAGTATCTTATAATTATCTTCTATGGATAAGTTCGGTTTTGCCGGAATTTCCTTTATAAACGTCACTTTCCCTTCAAATACAGGGATAGACGTAAATTTCTGACCTTGCTTTATTACTTGAGCAAAACATGCGGCAGAAATGAGACTACATACGATATAAATCAAAAACTTTTTCATCATTTTATCTTTTTTGATTTATACAAATATATGAATATATTTTTAACTTAAACCCTTGATCGGAATTATCCTGTAATCAAGACTCTATTGTAGTCAGATAGTTCTTCAATGTATTCGAATACATTTCCAGCATTTTATCCCATACAAAGTCGTAGTCGATATAATCGAGGTCTATTTTCTTTATTTGCTTATCCAGATAGTCTTTAAACTCTTCCAGTTGTTCGGATGTATATTTGTCCTCAAACCTTGTTTCTTTATAGAAGAGATCATAGGCTATGTAGTTGCACGGAAATATTTCATAATTGCGGTGTATTTCCTTATCTATTATCTGGGCTGCAATTTCGGGTTGCAATCGTTTGTCGGGTTCTGTGATTTTATCCAACTCATCATTGATGCAGTTGCCAAAGCGAAATACTACATTGCCTTTCTTACCTAAAATGCCGATTTCCATGTTTAGAAGGTCGTCACGCTGAGTTTTTTTGAAATCAGGATTGTCTCTCTTTTGTTGAAACTCTTTTGCTTTCAGATAATCGCAAGGGTCGTATTCGTATGATATGGATAGCGGAATAAGATTCAGCTCCTTAAGACTTTCGATAAAAGATTTGTCTTCGGGATATAGAGCTAGCATTTTTAATAAACTGTCTTGAGTGCGGTCGTCCGAGTTTTTAGCTCGTCCTTCACGTTGAGCAATCCATACCGATTCTTTTTTCTCAGAAATGGCATAGTGTATATATTCAGACATATGTTTTGACGCTATCAATCTTTCTTTTATAGATAGTCCACGTCTTACAATAAAACTCTTGTTGAGGCGCACAAGCTTGTCTATCCAAGGGTGGATAAGCAGATTGTCACCTATTGCTATTTCTGTGGTCTCAAAGCCTTTCTCGTGGCGCAGAATGTTTAGCAACCCGGCATCGAGTACAATATCTCTGTGGTTTGATAAGAAAAGATGCTCTACCGACCGGTCGATACTCTCCCAGTTGTCGAGCTTCATGCTCGATGATACTCTCATACCCAATGCTTTTATCACAGGGTATATCATACGGCTTTGAAATTCTTTTTTTGTTGCATATTTAGACATTTCGGCAGAAAACTCAGCCCAATCTATTTCGGGCATAATATATTTTACTGCGTGCTGAAAACCGGGGTCAACCAGTATGTCCTGAATGGCTTGCTTCACCTCGTGGTCGTAGAGAGGCGCTATATCGTCAAATTTGCTACTCATGGTATCAATTTACATTAAATTCGTTTTCTATAATCTCTGTTAAGACTTCAGTGATATTTAAGCCCGCAGCAGCTATCTGTTGAGGGATAAAGCTGGTCTGAGTCATGCCCGGAACGGTATTTACTTCTAATAAGTAAGGCTTATTATCTGAAATGATAAAGTCAACTCTGATAATGCCTTTCGCTCCTACCAAATCATATATTTTACGAGTTAATCGTTGTATCTCTTCTGTTATTTCCTGTGATATCCTTGCCGGAGTTATTTCTTCAACCTGTCCTTCGTATTTAGCATCATAGTCAAAAAAATCATTCGATGTAACTACTTCTGTCAAAGGAAAAACAACCTCTTTGTTTTTTGTTTTGTAACAGCCGCATGTAACTTCTGTTCCCTTGATAAAGCTTTCGATAATCACATCCGGTGTTTCGCCGAATGCCACGTCAATTGCTTTTTGTAGTTGATCAACGGACTTTACTTTAGTTGTTGCAAAACTTGAACCACCTGTATTCGGCTTTACAAACATGGGTAAGCCCAATTTTTCGGTGATATTATTTATATCGTACTTAGAATCCTTATTCAAATATAATGAATCGGCAACTCTTATCCCAAAGTTTCGAAGAAAATTGTTGCACACAAACTTATTCATTGTTAGCGACGATGCCATCATGCCGCATGTGGAGTAGGGGATGTCAAGCATATCAAAGTACGCTTGCAAGTGACCGTCTTCTCCGGGCGTTCCGTGTATGATGATAAACGCAAAGTCTATTTTAATCTTTTCTTTTCCCGGTGTATGGAAGGTAAAGTCGTTTTTGTCAACAGGAAGTGTTTCTCCATCGATCTCAACAGTCCACCCTTCTTTAACGATTTTTACTTTATACAGATTGTATTTATCCTTGTCCAAAAAAGAATAAACACCAGCCATGCTTTTTGCTGAGACGATAACTTCGGAGGAATAGCCTCCCCATACAATGGCTATATTACGTTTCATTTTATACGAATGATTATATATTTATTAAATGTCTCTATATGCTATATATCCACGCCATTTCTCCACCAGCTGAGCCATGTCGTCGGGTAGTGGAGCTTCGAACATCAATTCTTGACCTGTTCGCGGATGTACAAACCCTAATGTCTGAGCATGAAGCGCCTGCCTTGGGCAGATATTAAAGCAATTTTGTACAAACTGTTTATATTTAGCAAAATTAGTTCCCTTTAATATTTCATTTCCGCCATACCGTTCGTCGTTAAATAAGGTATACCCGATGTGCTTCATGTGTACGCGTATCTGGTGGGTACGCCCTGTTTCGAGCCTACACTGAATGAGTGTGACGTAGCCCAGTCGTTCCAATACCTTATAGTGCGTAACGGCATGTTTGCCGTAGTCTGCTTCGGGGAATACAGTCATCAGCATACGATTTTTTAGGCTGCGACCAATATTGGCCTCTATGCGTCCTTCGTCATCAGTGATATTACCCCAGACTAAGGCTATATATTGTCTTTTTGTTGTCTTATTGAAAAATTGGGCTGACAAATGCGTTTTTGCATAAGCATTTTTAGCCACAAGTATAAGTCCCGATGTGTCTTTGTCGATCCGGTGCACAATACCCAATCGAGGATCTTTCGAGTCGTATTCCGGCGTATCTTTCAATCGGTATGCGATAGCATTTACCATTGTGCCCTGATAATTGCCAAATCCCGGATGCACAACAAGACCCGGAGGTTTGTTTATCACCATTAGGTCTTCATCTTCATATACTACATCTAATGGGATGTCCTCGGGTATAATTTCCAATTCCCGTGGGGGGCGATTCATAACCACCGATATGACATCGAGCGGCTTGATTCTGTAGTTGGATTTTACCGGAGTATTATTTACTAATATGCAGTCTGCTTCGGCTGCTTGTTGTATGCGGTTGCGCGAAACTCCAACTATATGCATAGCCAGATATTTATCAACGCGTATCATACCCTGACCTTTATCGGCTACAAAGCGATAGTGTTCAAATAACTCGGAATTCTGATCTTCTACAAGTTCGTCTTCCGAAAGGTCATCTATTTCATCAAATGAATCGTCGATCATTATTCAAAAAAAGATTTTTCGATGTCTTGTGAGTCAGATTGTTCAGATATACTGTCTCCCTCACTTACATCACCTCCGGCTCCTACGGTCATTACCAGCGGAGATCCTTTTGGTATTTTCTGATTCGGTGTTAGCTGTTTTCCTCTATACGAAATAGATATAACTAACCCTTTATAAGCGGCAGGTACTTCCTGTATGGTTATTTTGTTAAAGCCTAAAGACGCTAACTGAGCTTCGGCTTGCCTTCTCGAATAGTCTTTTAGCTCGGGAACAGATACCAGTTGCACACCTTTAGCTTTTATAACTAAAAATACGGTACGTCCTTTTTTAACTTTCGATTGCTCTTTCGGGATCTGTTCGATAATAGATCCGGGAGCACCTTCCGCCTGGAAAATGGAATCACTGATCTCGTATCTCAAATCCGATGACTCCAGTATTCCTGCTGCATCTTGTACTTGCAGTCCTTTTACGGTAGGAACAGTGATGGACTCATTATGCTTGGTATAAAAATTGAGAAGAAACAATACGATTATAACCAGTCCTACAAAGGCCCCGATCATCATCAGTACATTCTTCACATAGATATTTTTTAATAACCTAAATATGATATTCTCTTTCTTCATGTATGGCTATCCTTATCAAACGACGGTACAAAAATATTAAAAAAATACTTCTTTCATTTGTTTTACCTTACTTATTTAAGTTATAATAAGATAAATGAGAAGGATAATTGATTTCGCTTCAATTATCCTTCTCATCTATAATAGTATATAATAAGTTTCGATTATTCGGATTTAGATATAGGAATCTGGCGTTTTACTCCCTGACTCAAAGAAATCATAGTTTCTGTAGCTACAACTCCCGGAATGTCTTGGATTTTGTTGTTCAGCAAGTCCATCAAGTGCTCGTTATCCTTTGCATACAACTTGATCAGAATGGTGTATGGGCCCGTTGTAAAATGAGATTCTACAATTTCAGGAATCTTATCTAATTCAGGAATTACCGTTTTGTACATTGAGCCTCTTTCGAGTTTTACTCCTATATATGTACAAGTGTTGTAACCAAGAACTTTAGGATTAACAAAATATCCGGAACCTACGATTACATCCATCTCGATCATGCGTTGTACACGCTGATGGATTGCGGCACGTGAAACACCACATTCAAGAGCTACATCCTTAAATGGAATTCTTGCATTCTGGGATATAATCTCTAGAATCTTTTTATCAAGTTTGTCAATTTTTTGCATAATATGAGCGTTTTATCGTTATTATATCTCAAATATATGATATTTTTTACAATCTGTATGCTTTTTGCTCAATAATTTACTGAACTTGTGCCAAATTATTATTTAAATCCGTTGTTTTAACTTATTTTCTGACAATGTCAGATTATTGTTTCGGATTGATCTCAAGCAATTCAACTTCGAAAATAAGAGTTGAAAAAGGTTTGATTCTGTCTCCGCTACCTTGTGCACCGTAAGCAAGATCGTAAGGGATATAAAGAATCCATTTTGATCCTACAGGCATCAACTGTAAAGCTTCAGTCCATCCTTTGATAACGCGGTTAGCGTTGAATGTGATTGGCTCTTTACCTTCGTTGCTGTCAAATACAGTACCGTCTAGAAGTGTACCTTTGTAGTTCACTTTTACCATATCTGCTGCAGCTGGTTTAGCTCCTGTTCCTTCTTTTACAACTTTGTATTGCAATCCGCTAGGTAGAGCAACAACACCTTCTTTTGTTTTGTTTTCAGCAAGGAATTTTTCACCTTCAGCAATTACTCCTGCATTTGCTTTCTTCAATTCTTCTTCTTCTCTTGCTTGAGCTTTAGCCTGAGCTTCCTGCATTTTTGCATTGAATACTGTAGATGGTTCAGCAACTGCAAATTTACCTTGTTTCATAGCTGTAGCCATTGCAGCAAGGAATGCATCGCTGTTTAGTTTTTCTTTCGAATTAGGACCATATATTTGTTGTATGATACCAGGCATCATTTGTTTTGATATCTGACCTCCAACTGATACACCGGCCATATAAGCAGCTTTTGATTCAGGTGCATTTAAAGATTCTTTTAGTCCGTTTAAGAACTCAGAGATGTTTCTTGCGTTTGATTTTACTACAGAATCCATTTTAGCTTTCATCTCTTTTTCCAATGCTGTCTTTTTCTGAGCATCAGTTTCTGCGCTTATTTTGCTAAGATATCCGGCTTTGATGCTTGTAGTATCGCCTATAATACCTAGTTGTTGTAGATGCATAGACAATCCTTGCTCGTAAAGGCTAGCACCAAAAGCGTAAGAAATAGTATCGAGATCGGTCTTTAATGGAACGTTTGTAGAAACATTTCCACCACAAGATGTAAATAATGCTCCGAAAGCTACGATAGCCGAAAGAGCCACAACTTGAATTTTTTTCATTTTTTAAACTGAATTATTATTTGACAATATCTAAAATTTCCACTTCGAAAATTAAAGTTGAATTAGGTTCGATCGATTGTCCTGCTCCTGCTTTGCCATAAGCAAGATCAGAAGGGATAAATAATTTCCATTTCGAACCTACAGGCATTAATTGAAGGGCTTCTACCCATCCCGGTATTACCTGATTAACACCAAATGTGGCAGGCTGTCCGCGTTTTACAGAACTATCGAATACTGTGCCATCGATAAGCGTACCGTGATAATGACACTTAACCTGATCTGTAAGAGCCGGTTTAGGGCCATCACCTTTTTTAAGTATTTCGTATTGTAGTCCACTCGGAAGAGTTACTACACCTGCTTTGTTTTTGTTGATAGATAGAAATTCTTCACCCGCTTTGAGGTTAATTTCCAATTTCTCGTCTTGTAATTTGGTGAAATAGTCGTTAATCACTTGTTTAACTTCTTCATAATCCATGTCAGTGTCTCCTCCGTTGATTACATCCTTCATTCCTTTAAGGAAAGAGTCGAAATCAACTTTGTTGATACCTGAGCTAAGGAAGTTATTTCCGATGCTTAAACCTAGAGCGTAACTAATTTTATCCATATTCTTTTCGTTTTATATCAGTCTTGTATGTCAAAGAAGTATTATTTCATGATATGACTGAATGTTTATTTAAATTTGCCAACAAAAGTAATTCTTTTCATGGGACTTTAATAAAATTTACCCCTGAAAAAACTATATTTGTATATGCTACTTACATTTTTTTAATAGTTTATGAGACATATTGTTGTATTAACCGGCGCAGGGATGAGTGCAGAGAGTGGCATTGCCACTTTTAGAGACTCGGGAGGACTGTGGGAACAATACTCTATCGAAGATGTTGCCACTCCTGAAGGATTCAGCCGAAACCCTCAACTGGTACTTGATTTTTATAATGCTCGACGCAAGGCTGCTTTTGAGGCTAATCCCAATAAAGGACACGTAGGATTAATGGAGATGGAAAAAGATTATAAAGTGTCCATTATAACGCAGAATGTAGATGAACTGCATGAGAGAGCAGGCAGCACAAATGTTTTACATCTTCATGGGGAATTGAGTAAAGTGCGTTCGACGGTCGATCCTTCGTTGATTTATACCTTGACTCCTGATAATTGTGAGATTCACCTTGGAGACAAGTGTGAAAAAGGCTCACAGCTTCGTCCTCACATTGTTTGGTTTGGAGAGGCTGTGCCCATGATAGAAAAAGCAATGAAAATTGTAGAAACGGCCGATATCTTTGTTGTGATAGGTACATCGATGAATGTATATCCTGCCGCTGGCTTGCTTAATTATGTGCATGCGGGTGTGCCTGTCTATCTGATCGACCCGAAAGAAGTGAATGTGCATCAGCCCGGAATACACTTTATAAAGAAGGGTGCTTCTGAGGGTGTGGCTGAACTTCGTGATATCCTTAAATTTCAAAATCAGTAAAATGAATTATATAAAATTATTTTGTTCTATTTCTTTTCTTCTTGTTTTTAATTTTTGTTATGCCCAGAATCACTTTAAGGGATATGAAAACCTATTTACTATTCCGGCAAACTACGTAGTACCTTATGCATCCAAAGCACCGACAATTGATGGCGATATTAATGATCAAGTGTGGCTGAATACTCCTTGGTCTGATCGTTTTCAAGATATAGAGGGCGATGCCAAGCCTAAACCATATTACGATACTCGTGTAAAAATGCTTTGGGACGAATCATATCTTTATATCGCAGCTGAGTTAAAAGATCCGCATGTATGGGCTACCTTGACCAAGCGCGATGAGATTGTGTTTTTTGATAATGACTTCGAAGTGTTTATAGATCCATTAAACACTGCCCACAACTACTTTGAAATAGAGGTCAATGCATATAATAATATTTTCGATCTGTTTATGCATAAACCTTATCGGAGTGGAGGCGCAGCGCTCTTCAGTTGGGATACTCAGGGAATGCAGCATGCCGTAAAAGTGCAGGGCACTATCAATAACCCTAATGATACAGATACCGGATGGACGGTAGAGATGGCAATCCCTTTCAGGGCTCTTACCTTGGGGAATGCTATAAATATTCCTAAAGATAAAGACGTATGGCGCATTAATTTCTCAAGAGTACAATGGGAAACAGATATTGTAAATGGTAAGTATGTGAAAAGAAAAGATAGTGCGGGGAAGGTATTACCTGAAAATAACTGGGTATGGTCTCCTCAAGGTGTTATCGATATGCATAGACCCGAAAGATGGGGTTATTTATTCTTTTCGAAAAACAAAGCAGGGGAAAAACAACCTCAGTTTGTATTGCCATATACTGAAAAGCAAAGACAATATTTATGGCTTGTGTACTATAAGCAGCAAGACTATAGGCGTGCGCATCAGCGTTATGCAACTAACTTTGCAGAGCTGAAAATGGATAAGCCGGAATTCGATATTGATAATAAAAGAAACAAAATCGAACTGTCTTCTACCGGCAGGAGATTCGAAGTCTCTATTAAAGATACTTCGGGTAAGAAGATTTATCTTAATGAAGAAGGATTAATAACTAAATAAAAAATAAAAAACTATGCGAAACCATTTTAAAATTTACTGGTTGACCTTATTACTATTGCCTTTTTTGTTCTCGAATTGTACAAGCAATATTGGTAATAAGCAGGCCGAAAATACTTACAAACATTGGGTGTGGATTAATCCTCAGGATTCTGATACGGAAGAGGAACTAGCCGTGAGGTATAAAAAATATCATGATGCGGGCATTGCGGGCATTTTCTTCGAAGCCGATAGTGAGAAGCATTATAGGGCGGCAAAAGCTCAGGGATTGGAAGCTCATCGTTGGATGTGGATAATGAATAGGGGAGATGCGTTGAAGGCTCACCCTGAATGGGCTGCTGTAAACAGAAAGGGTGAATCTTGTGCTGATCATCCGCCGTATGTAGATTATTACAGATGGATGTGTCCTTCTCGTCCCGAGGTTGCGGAGTTTCTGACCAAAGAGGTAGAGAATGCATTGTCTAAAGATTATGTTGATGGCATCCACATGGATTATGTTCGTTTCAGTGATGTGATATTGGCTGTTAATCTGTGGGATGTTTATGGTATTGTTCAAACACAAGAATTGCCCGAATACGATTTTTGCTATTGCGATGTATGTAAGGATAAGTTTAAAGAAAAATATCATAAAGACATAGACAGTATTCAGTATCCTCAGGAAAATCTCTCATGGAAATCTTTCAGATACGATGCTGTAACCGCAATTGTGAATAAGATTGGAGATGTGGCAAAAGCCCATCATAAGCCGCTTACTGCTGCCGTATTTCCGACTCCGGACGTAGCGAAGCGTTTGGTAAGACAGGATTGGACAAACTGGCCTTTGGATGCTGTTTACCCGATGATCTATCATGGTTTCTATAAAGAAGATGTACCATGGATCGGTGATGCCGTTAAGCAGGGATTGAGAGGTCTAGACGGTCGTTTTCCTCTCTATGCCGGATTGTATATACCCGACTTCAAAAACAATGAAGAAATCGAAGCCGGAATAAAATATGCTTTGGAAAACGGAGCTTCGGGCGTTTCTATTTTCGGAAATGTTTCTGACGAAATATTGGCTATATTGTCTAAGTATAAGCAGAAGCCCGAGAAAAAGTGAAAGGCATCAAATAAGAAAATATAATTTAAAAGCTATAGAGAGTAAGGCGTATTGTCTTGCTCTCTTTTCTTTTATAAATCATCTAGAATAAATTATATTGTATATCTTTACGCCTCATTATTATTGTATTTAATAATGAATATATAAACTTAACAAAACTATTATCGTAATGAAAAAACTACTATTTTTTCTATGCGCAACTATTCTGTTTGCGTCTTGTAGCAATGACTCGGAAGAAGTACCCACAACAAATAAAACGTATAAGGTTACGTTTGATGTATCTAACTTTAGTGTAGATGTTAAATCATTGAAAGCTGACACCTATAACAATCAACTCTTTTATATCATTTACGAGAAAGAGACTGGCAAAGGAGTGAAAGGGTGGAAGTTTAAAGAAATGGTTGGGCAGCTAACTGAGGAGCTCCCTGAAGGTAACTACTATATTGCTTTTATCTCTTATCCGACCGGAGGTATGAGCTCTCCTCCAACAGAAGGAGCAATTGATGTAAAGGATAATAATTTCTATACTGACTATTTTGAGAATCCTCCTACATGGATAATGGGAAATATGGGTAGTAGATATATATATTACGAAAAGGTTGACTTCTCGGTAGCTGCGAATAACCCGGATGTGCCAATACAGGTAACTTTACAGCCGATGTGGTCTGAGGTGACCGTTGAAGTGACCGATGCCAATACATGTTCTTTGCCTGAGGGTACAACTACAATTGGCTGTGTGATCACTCCTTTTTATTCCGGAATATCCATAGCAGAAGGTATTCCTACTCGAGGCTCAGAAGCATCTTGGGGGTGGGGTGACCTATGTAATACTAATGTTGATAAATTTAGAGAACACAAAATAGTTACAGATAGGCATGCAACAGCAGGTAAAGATGTTACTGTGAAGCTGGTATTTGTAAAACAGATTGCTACCGGTGATACTGTTCTAGGCGAAAGGGAGATATATAAAGGGAATATCGAAGGCGGTAAACGTATAACTTTCAGAGGAGCATTAGGCAAGACTACAACGTCTGCAACCTTTAAAGTGTCTTTAGCAGACCTGACGGATGGAGGAGTAATACCTTTCGATTGATATATAAACGATAGGTTAGAAAAGTAAAACGGCGGGTATTTTTGAATTTCCCGCCGTTTCTTCTTTTATTTTATGTTCTCTAGGGTTTTAACCAGATAATCATAGAATTTGCTTACTGTATCTATTTCTACAAACTCGTCAGGAGAGTGTGCATTTAAGATTGTAGGACCAAACGATACAATGTCTAATCCCGGTGTGCTACCCAAAATAATACCACATTCTAATCCTGCATGTACCACTACTACATGGGCGTCTTCGTTGTACATATCTTTGTATAATTTAGCCATCATATTTAGCGTATCCGATTGAGCATTCGGCTGCCATCCCGGATAACCATTTTCGATAGATACTTTTGCGCCTGCAAGGGCGAATACACTTTCGAGGCTTGAGCAAATTTCATCTTTGCGTGTTTCGGAAGAGCTACGAGCAAGCATTTTCGCAGAAATACGACCTGCTTCAGACTTAACAGAGGCTAAGTTTGTAGAAGTTTCTACAATGCCTTCAAAGTCAGTTAGCATACTGATTACTCCATTTTGGCAACCAATAACAGCATTGATAACGCTGTCTTGTATTTCCTCTGGGATAAGCGTTTTCGGTAATTCCGTTTTTGCTGCTTTGAATGAAAGGTTTGCTTCTACAGCTTTATATTCTTCTTTAAATATCTTTTCGTACTCTTTTACCAGTTTTAGGAAGTCCTTCTCATCTTCTTCGGGTAGAGTAACGATAGCAACAGCCTCACGAGGGATCGCATTTCTTAGTGAACCGCCATCGATGGCAGACAAACGCACCTCATAATTGCTTACTGCTTCTTTGAGGAAGTAGAACATAAGCTTGTTGGCATTTGCTCTTCCCATGTGTATTTCAGTTCCCGAGTGACCACCTCTAAGACCTGTAAGCGATATTTTATAAGCAACATCACCTGCTGGTACTTCTGCATCTTTAAATTCCCAGTCGGCATTAACGTCTGCACCTCCGGCGCAACCTACGCATAACTCGCCGATCTCTTCGGTATCCAGATTCAGCAATACGTTTCCTGAAAGAAATCCTTTTTTCAATCCGCTTGCACCAACCATGCCTACCTCTTCGTCTACTGTAAACAAGGCTTCTATTTTTCCATGTTTCAGTGTCGTGTCTTCGAGGACAGCCATCATGGCGGCAGCTCCGATTCCGTTGTCTGCTCCCAATGTGGTAGATTTAGCCTTTACTCGGCTGCCATCTATTTGGGTTTCTATAGGGTCTTTTGTGAAGTCATGCTTTACATTCGAGTTCTTCTGAGGAACCATATCCAAGTGTGACTGAAGTATCACTACCGGAGCTTTTTCCATTCCTTTGGTAGCAGGCTTGGTAATAACAATGTTTCCTGTTTTGTCTTGTTTTACTTCTAGTCCCAGTGATTTTCCGAAATCGATGACAAATTTTGTCACCTCCTTCATCTGTCCTGTAGGGCGAGGAATCTGGGTCAGGTCGTAGAAGTGTTTCCACAACTGTTGCGGTTTTAGTTTAAGTATTTCTTTAGACATAATATGTTATGTTTTAAAATTACGAATAGTAACAAAGATAAGAATTTTCGATGAAGTCTTTTACATATATAATGAAAAGAGTAGACGGTAAACTCTTTTTTATAACTTTTTGTTATTCTTATTCTTTTCGTGCTTTTTTATTCAAAAGGTGACAAAAGTGACACTTTTTTACATGTGTTTTATTGTAACCTTTTCTTCTTTAATTTACCGAGGATTGCTTTTCTATGGAACGAAAGTACAAAGCTCTCATATTATTAGATAAATCTAAAATATAAAAGTGTAGATGTGGAAATGATGGAAGAATTATTTCTTTTGCTTTTTCAAAGCCAACATGGCAATGCCGAACAGCCCGCAAATAATCACCCAGATAGATTGCACAGCAAACACGCCTGTAGCAAATGCCGTTGCATGTAGCTTGTCTACACCATACAGACTTAACGATGCTATTACTGCTATTTGCCAAGGGCCTAGTCCTCCGTTAGATGGTACTCCCATACTTATACTACTCAAAGCGAAAGCGATGAGTCCGGCGGTGATTCCCAAGTCAGCTGTAAAATCGAAAGCGAAAAATGTAATGTAGAAATAACAAAAATAAGAACCCCAGATGCCTATCGTATATAAGAATACACGACCTTTGGTATTCATTTTCCAAATTGCTTTCAAGTCACTTGCTATACTTGACAGGAATCCTTTTATCTTACGTACAATAACATTTTCTTTGAAAAACCTAAAGACAATGTATGTGGTTATTATTGCAGCGCCGATAGCTAAGTATAATAAAGGGGATTTGAATATACCGGATATAGTATTGAACGTTGTTTGGTTTTGTTCCAGTTGCGTCAAAAAGAATTGCATGTTGAACAAAAAGGCCACTAAAGATATTATAGCAACGGTAATTGTGTCAAATATCCGATCGAGAATCATCGTTCCGAATAATTTGGAGAAAGGGATGTTGTCTTCCTTGGCTATTACACCGCATCTCCATATCTCGCCCGCACGTGGCAAAGCAAAGTTAACGGCATAACCGCCATAGATTGCATAATTGAGGTTCGATATTTTGGGAGAGTAACCCAATGGAGTTATAAACAGAGCCCAACGGTATCCTCTGATTGTATTTCCTAGAAGCCCGAATAATAGAGAGAATAACAGTATCCCCCAGTTGGCATCTTTCAATATTTCCCAAAGTTGACTCGGGTCAATTTTACTAATAAGATAATATATGATCGCAATACCTAATCCTAGGGGTAATACGACTTTTATAAGATTGTTTAATAAAGAGCTTTTCTTTTGTGTTACAACTTCATCTGTTTCTTCCATTCCCCAAATTTAAATGTAGCGGTTTCAGAATAAAGGTCTTTTAATACGAACGATTTTCAGTAATAAATACTACCTTTGCCGCTGCAAATATAATGATAATTATAAGTATGGGGGCAGTTAAGCCGAAGAAATTCTTAGGACAGCACTTTCTCAAAGATCTGGATATTGCACGTCGGATTGCCGATACATTGGATGATTTTACCGATGTGCCGGTAATTGAGGTTGGTCCGGGAATGGGTGTGCTGACTCAATTTCTTATCGAAAAGGAGAAAGACTTAACCGTTGTTGAGCTCGATCGCGATTCTGTGCCATATCTTAACGAGCATTATCCTGCTTTGCATGGGCGTATAGTAGAAGGCGATTTTCTCACACTTGATTTGTCGGCTATTTATCCGGACAAATTCTGTGTGATAGGGAATTATCCTTATAATATTTCGTCTCAGATATTTTTTAAAGTTCTTGAGTATAAAGACAAAGTTCCGTGTTGCTCAGGAATGCTCCAGAAAGAAGTTGCCGAACGTATAGCCGCTAAGCCGGGAGGCAAGACATACGGCATATTAAGTGTTTTGCTACAAGCATGGTACGATATAGAATATCTATTTACGGTGAGCGAAAAGGTATTCGACCCTCCGCCGAGGGTTAAATCCGCCGTGGTTAAGCTGGTTCGCAATAAGAGAGAACATCTGGGCTGTGATGAGAAATTGTTTAAAACTGTTGTGAAAACAGGATTTAATCAGCGTCGAAAGACCCTTAGAAACTCTATGAAGCCTCTGTTAGGAAAAGATTGCGAAGCGTATGCCGACCCTATCTTTGACGAACGACCCGAGCGCCTCTCGGTTGCAGATTTCGAAAAGTTGACAAATATAGTCTCAGCTTTTCTGCCCGGGAGAAGTAGTGAGAAGTAAAGGAAGTCCTAACACTTAAAAAAGAATAGCTCATGTCAGAAGTAAAATTATTCTATCACAAAGACAATGTCATACGAATGAGCCGTAGCATTGAATTTTTGAAAGCCACCCCTATTAAGGATTTTCTATGGATCGACCTTAATAATGTAGATGAGGAGATAGAAAGCGAGTTAGAAGATTATCTGAAAATATATATCCAGGAAGAAGAGGAGATGGTAGAGATCGAGATGTCGTCCCGTTATATGGAGACGGCAGACTCATTGGTTGTAAATTCCAACTTCTTACTTGGAACTTTCGAGAGAGAACCGGTTTCTTTTATCATAAAGAACAATATTCTTATTACCGTCCGCAGCGAGGACTTATCGTCCTTCCACGAGACAATAAAGAAAATATCGGCTAATCCTAAGATGTATCCTACCGGTTATCATGTGTTTGTCGCTATTTTGGAGACACGGGTAGAACTCGATGCCGATATGATCGAACGCATGACCCAGCAGATTACGTCATTGTCTAATAGCATCAGTATAAAAGAGGCTGACGAAGAGCTTTTGATGGAAATCAAAGACTTGCAGGAAAAGACCATGATGCTGAGGGAGAATATTATCGACAAGCAGCGGGCTGTATCGAGTATGCTCAAAAGTGAACTGATGCCAAGAGAGTTGCATGCCAGAATTACGATTCTGATAAAGGACATAAACTCTCTGCTCGAACATATCCGCTTTAGCTTCGACAGGCTCGACTACTTACAAGATACATTCCTCGGGTTTGTAAATATCGAGCAAAATAAGATCATCAAAATGTTTACCGTGATTTCCGTTATATTTATGCCGCCTACACTTATTGCAAGTATTTATGGGATGAACTTTGGAGAAATGCCTGAACTGGAATGGAAATACGGCTACGAATTTTCTATCGGACTGATGATAGCTGCTGTTGCTGTTATTCTCTTTTATTTCAGACGACAGAAGTGGTTGTAATTATCTAAATGTAAATTGATTACTTAAATAAAGGCAGCGTTGAGATAATCAGCGCTGCCTTCTTTTTTATTTTTTCTTGTCTTTCTTTTCCTTCTTTATCTTAGGCTTTTCTTCCTGCGGTTTTGACATGGATTTCTTGGCGTTCTCTATCTCTATCTTAGCTTCGTCCGTCAGTTCGGGATAGTGAAGGTCGAGTTCCTCTATTCTGTCACTGATGATTTGACCAATAATATAGCGCATAAACCACTTGTTGTCTGCCGGAATAACGTGCCAAGGAGCTTCGTCGGTCGATGTATGTGTCAGCATATCTGAGTATGCCTCCATATAATTGTCCCAGTATGCACGCTCTTTGAGATCTGCTGCCGAAAATTTCCAATTCTTAGACTCATCATTCAATCTGGCAAGAAAGCGTTTCTCCTGTTCATCGTGCGAAACATTGAGAAAGAACTTCAATACGATTGTTCCATTTTCAGTCAGATGCCTTTCAAAGTCGTTTATCTGTCTGTAACGTTTTTCCCAAAACTTATCATTGATATCTTCCGTCTTTGTGATATTGGGTAATTTTCCGTTTAATACAATCGCCGGATGAACCTTTGCTACGAGTACATCTTCGTAATGCGACCTGTTGAATATACCGATTCTTCCCCGCTCGGGTAAGCATTTGTAGATGCGCCACAGATAGTCGTGGTCGAGTTCCTCTGCCGATGGTTGCTTGAAGGCAAAAACCTGACAGCCTTGCGGGTTGATACCCGACATAACGTGTTTGATTGTGCCATCTTTTCCCGCAGCATCCATTGCCTGAAATATGATCAGCACAGAATAGCGGTCTTGTGCATAAAGCTTATCTTGCAGTTTCGACAGTTTATCTATACTTTCTTCAAGAAGCTTTTCCCCTTTCTGTTTTGATAATCCGGCGGTGTAATCTGTTTTGAAGTTGGATACTTTATGCTTTTCTCCGGGTTTTGCAATTATCCTTTTCAGAATTTCTTTTTTCATAACTATTTAATTTATAGTTCTATTATGCTAGGAAACTTTCAATCAAAATGCAGATGCAGAAAAGCCCGAAGTTGGCGGGTATTACTGTCCATGCGCTTATCTTGTCTTTAATTAGCCTGACTGCAAGTAAGACTCCGATCAGTCCGCAAATTATGTTCAAAACCAGTATCCATTCGGGTATTTTGTAAAGAGAGAGAATGTTGCCAAAGCTATAATTATATAGTAATCTGAGTTGGAAATATATCCAGCATGTATTTAGTATTATCAATAATATTCCTATGATAACATTAACCAGATTACTATATTTCTTTTCTGTCATTTCCAATAATGTAAAAAGTGACAAAAGTGACAGTTTTTACCCTGTTTCTATTTGTAACCTTATTTCACCGCTTTTTGTTTAGTGTATGTATATAAAAAGATAATTATTCCCACAGAAAATTATTTGATGACTGCAATCAGGTCGTTGAGGTCTTTTCTTACTTTCGGTTGATTCTGCAGCCAGTCGAGGTTTTCATCTTTGTATCCCAGCGGAAGAATAAATGTCGCAGAAAGGTTCTGTGTTGGTAAGTCGAGGATACGGTTCAATGCATCCCTGTCAAAGCCCTCGATAGGAAGTGTCTCTATGCGTTCGTTGGCTGCAACTGTACACGCCACTCCTAGTGCGATGTAAGTTTGTTGAGATAGCCAGTTCTTTACATTACTGCCATTTTTCTCAATAAAGAATTCTATCTTTTTTCTATATTTATCGCACCACTCTTTGCTCGGATTCCGTTTTTTGTTTATCAAATCGAAATAGTCGTCAAGGTATTTTTCTGTAATTTGTGTATATGAAGCAAATACCAATAGGTGCGAACATCCGGTAATTGGCTGTTGCTCGCATGCTTCATTGTATATCTTTTCTTTTAGCTCTTTGTTTTCTATAACAAATACCTTGAATGCCTGCATCCCCAGAGAGGTAGGGGTGAGGTTGATTGCTTCAAGTATTCTTTCTACTACATCTTGTGGAACTTTGGCTCCATTCATTCCTTTACATGCATGTCGCCATTTAAGATCTTCTATTAAGCTCATATTATTGTTTTAGTTTAAATAGTCTGGGGGAGTCGTGCTCGTTTTCCTTTTATGATCTGAAAGTCTAATCTTACCGCACGATTCCTTTTATCTATACTTAGTGAATTTTGTTTGTATTTTATTTTAGGCAGAGGAATTTCATTTTCCGACTGATTGATTGCTTCATTTAGCGTATCTCTCAGGGTGTGAAATTCCTCTGCCCATATTTAATTATAAGTATTTTCCTTAATCGGTTTTATTCTTCTTTAAACCAGCCCGAGTACATCAGGTAATTTTTAGCTATTTTCTGGTTCATCTCTTTCGCTTGTTCCGAATCTACTTTTTTTACAAACTTGGCAGGTACACCTGCATAGATACTTCCCGGCTCTACCTGTGTACCGCTCAACACTACCGATCCTGCTGCAATAATCGCACCTTCGCCTATCACTGCATGATCGAGAACAATGGCTCCCATACCTATCAGTGCACCATTTTCTATTTTTGCGCCATGCACCACCACGTTATGACCAATGGATACATCGTCGCCTATTTCTACTACAGACTTTTGGTACAATGTGTGCAACACACTGCCATCTTGTATGTTTACCCTGTTTCCGATGCGTATAGAATTTACGTCGCCACGCAATACGGTGTTAAACCAAATGCTACAATCTTTACCTATTACCACATCGCCGATTATTGTAGCATTTTCGGCCATGTATGTATTTTCTCCAATCTCAGGTGTAAACCCTCTGACTTCTTTTATTAATGCCATTATCTTTTATTTTGTATAATAATCGAAGAACTGTTCCAGTCCTTTAGAATCTATTTTCTTTGCAACTATTTTTTTGTTTTTATCCAACACAAACACCGACGGAATGTATGATGTATCATAATTCAACCAGTATTGTGATATATTATTCGGGTCGGCGGCGTTGATCCAGCCGGTCATCTTATTATTCTTTACAAACTTATCCCATTCTTTTTTGTCGCTTCCTTTTATGTCGATGGCTACTACCTGCAATCCTTTGTCTTTGTATTTGGTATATACCTCATTGTATATGCGAGGTGTTTCTTCTATACAGTGATTACAGTCGTGACCATAGAAATACAATATCAGGTATTCGGCTTTTATGTCGTTTGTCTCAATTGTCTTGCCGTCTATTGTTGTCAGTTTTATATTGCGGGCTCTCATGCCTATGCGATTGTTTTTGATATGCTCATACATATACTGCAATCCTGACACTTGAGCACTATCTATCCACGCCAGGTTTTTGCCGAAGACGTAATCTTCGCAAAGCTTTGCCCAGATATTCTCATCGCCCATTCTGTCGCTCGAAGTGGTTGTATTTATCAGATAAGACAACATTTCTTTAAAACACACTTCATTCTCTTTTGTTCTGCTTACAAGCTTAGTTGCTGCTATCGCCAAAGAATCGGGCGTAGGATTTACCCACTGAGTCATATATGATTCTATATAGCTAGTCAAATAATTTGTTCGCCACAGACGAGGGTCGGTAAGGTTTATATTATCAAAATAATGTACTTTTCCGTACTTGTTGTTTTCTGCAAATTCTTTATCATTCTTAGGGTCGGCGTAAGGTAACGTGATCGGAGTCATACCCTTTAGGAAAGTTCCAAACCAATTCGTCTTATTTTCTTTGATAAGATTGTTTACATAGGTCTGCGCTATTTGCTCTTCGGTTGCTATTTCCTTTTCTATGCCGGCTCTTTTTTGCGGAGTAAGATCTGATGCCGATAGCTGATCTTCGAGTGTCTCTCTCAGAGCATCATTCTCTGCTATTTTGTTGAGATAGCTCCACAGTAGGCGTGTGTCATCGTTTCCTGTTACAGTGCTTTTTAAGAAATTATCCTTGTTGATTGTTATCTGCATTTTGCTCTGTTCGCTACCAAAGAGCATGTCTGTTCTGAAGTCAGGTGCTATGTAAAGAAAATATTGACCTTCGGGATACTTCTCTCTTGCTGTAAATACACCTTTACCGGCCGCTGAAAGGACAACGGAGTCTTTTGCATATGTCGCGCCCCGCCAATATTGCCCCAGATACAGTTTCTTTCCACTCTGTCCCGGATAAGTCACTTCTAAGTTGAACTTATTGTCGGGACTTTTAATAGTTTGAGCCTCCATCTCAAACGTGAAAAGGAGGCTCAATAATATAACAGTTATTTTAAATCTCATGAGTTTTTTCTTTTAACCATTGTTTTTCGTCTTCAGTCAATAGTGGAGAAAGACGATCGTATACAAATTTGTGATATTCGTTAAGCCAGATGATCTCTTTCTCTGTCAACATTTCTTTTACTATAGGTGTCGTATCTATAGGGCAAAGAGTCAGCGTTTCGAAAGAATAGAAATCTCCGAATTCGGTAGTCATTTCATGCTTCGTACGAATGAGGTTTTCGATACGGATACCGTATTGTCCTGCTCTGTACAGTCCCGGTTCATTAGATGTTACCATTCCTGGTTGCAGAGTTGTAGGGTTCTCATTCATTCTTATGTTTTGAGGGCCTTCGTGTACATTCAGGAAATGTCCGATACCATGCCCTGTTCCGTGCAGGTAGTTTAGTCCTTCATCCCATAACGCCTTACGAGCCAAGATGTCTAACTGGCTTCCTCTTGTACCTTGAGGATATATAGCTGTTGCCAAATTGATATGTCCTTTCAGTACCATCGTGTAGTCCTTTTTCATCTGGTCGGTAAGCGGGCCTACTGCCAGTGTACGGGTTATATCAGTTGTGCCGTCGAAATACTGAGCACCGGAGTCTACAAGCAGCAAACCTTCGGGTTTAACCGGTAGTGAACTTTCATTGCTTACATGATAGTGAACGATTGCCCCGTTCGGACCATAGCCCGAGATTGTATCAAAGCTTTCTCCTACAAAGTTTTTCTGTTGACTTCTGTATTCCACCAGTTTTTCGGGTATCATAATTTCCGTCACATTTCCTCCGGGTACTGCTTTTTCGAGCCACATAAAGAAGTGTACCAATGCAACACCATCGCGTTCCATTGCATTGCGGATACCTTGAACCTCTGTATCGTTTTTGATACTCTTCATCAGGTCTGCCGGAGATGGCATATCGATGATGCGGCATCCGTCGGGTATCGTATTATATAGCTTGAAAGTTACTTTGTTCGCATCCAAACAAACAGGTGTCTTTAGTTTCGATACATAATCAAATACTTTATCGTATTCGGCAATTGTAACCCCTTCTGCTTTCAAGTAATCGGAAATTTCCGATGTTAGTTTTTTAGGATTGATAAACAATACTGTTTCTTCTTTCGAAACATAGGCATAACTAACAGCTACAGGGTTGCATTTTACGTCGTTACCTCTGATATTGAAAATCCAGGCGATTGTATCTAATGATGCCACAAGCAAAGATTCTGCTCCATTTTTCTCTACAGCATCGCAAATACGTGCTATTTTTTTATGTGCCGCTTCGCCCGCATATTTTTCAGGCAGAACAAAGATTGGATTCGTAGGTATTTCGGGTCTGTCGTTCCATATTTTGCTGAACGGATCGTAATCACTGATAAGGTGCAATCCTTTCATGTTTAATTTGTGGGTAAGGTTCATGGCTTCTTTAGCTGCATACACAGTGCCATCTATACCAACGTATTCTCCTTTCCCCAGTTCGGTGGTTAGCCACTCTTCTATACTTGGGGTTGAAGGAAGTCCTTCTTTGAATAATTCGATATCAGCTCCTTCCAGTTCTTTTGCCCCTTGCAGAAAATAGCGGGAGTCTGTCCACAGTCCGGCTTTTTCGCGAGTGACTACAACTGTTCCGGCCGACCCTGTGAATCCACTGATCCATTCGCGCGAAGCCCAGTGCGAAGCCGGGTATTCACTTAGATGGGAGTCGGTGCTGGGGATGATAAAAGCATGTAAGCCTTTTTCTCCCATAAATTCGCGTAGTGCGGCAAGTCTTTTATTTATATTCATAACTATATTGTTTTGGTATTATCTTACTCATCCAAAGAACCGGTTACGCTATTGTTTAGCATCGAACAGGTTCCTTCAAAATTGGCTCCCGGCTCTATCTCAATCGTACGTGTTTTAATCTCGCCGGTAAGAAGGGAACTCGCTTTCAGAACAATATTTTCGGAACATATAATGTTTCCTTTTACTTTGCCGAATAAGTCTATATTCGAACAATTTATATTGCCGATAACGCAGCCGCTCTGACCTACGATAATTTTACCACGACACTGAATATTACCTTCTATTGCGCCGTCGATACGGAAATCTTCCTCTGAAGATATATCTCCTTTTAGTTGTGTGCCCGACGCTAAAATGTTGTGTGTGCCGGATGTTGTGTAAGGTGTTGTTTCTCTTGATTTACTCATAATTTTCATTCTCTGTTTTCACAAGGTTTTATATCTTTGTAAACTCAATAACGAACAAATATAGATAAAAAACTTAGCTTTGTGCCGTTTTATTTTGACTCTTTATGAAAAGTTTTATTTTGCTTGAGAATGTTGTTTTTTATGCTTATCACGGCGTACAGCCTCATGAAACCACGGTTGGAAATGAGTTTGTGATCAATCTGAAATTAGAAGTAAACCTAACAGATGCTGCTCAATCCGATTCGTTGGAAGATACGGTCAGCTATGCCGATATATACAATGATGTGAAGGAGCAAATGCAAATTCCGTCCAAGTTATTAGAGCATGTCGCATATCGGATCGTTCGATGCCTGAAGCAGAAGTATAAAAAAATCGAACATGTGGAAATTAAGCTTTCGAAACGAAACCCACCGATGGGAGCTCAGTTGGATTGTGCCAGTGTTGTTTTAATAGATTAAGCGGATGAGAGTAAAAAAAATAACAGAGTTGAATAGGCTTTCGGTCGAAGAGTTTAAGTCTGAACCTAAAATTCCGCTTATCATTGTATTGGATAATGTAAGAAGCCTTAATAATATCGGATCTGTGTTTCGCACTTCGGATGCATTTCTTGTAGAGGCTGTTTATCTATGCGGAATTACGGCAACTCCGCCCAATGTGGAAATCCATAAAACAGCTTTGGGTGCTGAAAATTCGGTTGCATGGGCATATTACTCAGATACAGATCAGGCTGTAGAAGAGCTGAAGAAAAATGGCTACACCCTTTGTGCTGTGGAGCAAGCTCAAAATAGCATAATGCTGGATGAATTGCAACTGGATTCTAAAAAGAAATATGCTGTTGTTTTAGGGAATGAGGTAAAGGGTGTACAGCAGGATGTTGTGAGCCGTTGCGACTGTTGTGTTGAAATCCCTCAATATGGAACAAAGCATTCCCTTAATGTTTCGGTGGCTGCCGGGATGGTAATATGGGAATTTTCTAAACAATTGAAGTAAGTTACCAATATTTTTCCTAGTTTTGCATATAAGACGTATATAACACACTATGCTATGATAACCGAATCAGATAAAAACCATCTCGCAGAAAAAGGTATTACCGAAGATCAACTGAACAAACAATTGGATAACTTTAAACAAGGATTTCCTTTCTTGGGTATTGCCGCTGCAGCGTCAGTAGAAAAAGGTATTAAGGTGATATCTCCTGAACAGGAAAAAGAATATCTGGCGGACTGGGATGAATACAAAGCGTCATCGGGAAAACAAATTGTTAAATTTGTTCCTGCCTCGGGAGCAGCAAGTAGGATGTTCAAAGACTTGTTCGAGTTTTTAGATGCGCCTTATTCTGTACCGACTTCAGACTTTGAAAAGAAATTTTTTGAAGACATAGAGAAGTTTGCGTTTTATAACGATCTGGATGCCATGTGTCTGAAAAATGAAGGGCAACCGCTTGCAGCTTTGCTTTCGGAAGGAAAATATAAATCAATTGTTGAGAATTTGCTGAAGCCAAAAGGGCTTAACTACGGAAATCTGCCAAAGGGACTTCTTAAGTTTCATAAATATAGTGATACATCCCGTACTCCGGTCGAAGAGCATTTGATGGAGGGGTATCTTTATGCAAAGAATGATAAAGAAGAAGTGAATATTCACTTTACTGTATCGCCTGAGCATAGAATATTGTTTGACGACCTGATAAAGGGAAAAAAACAAAAGTTTGAAAACGAACTTCATGTAAAATATGACGTTACGTTTAGCGAACAAAAAACGAGTACAGATACAATTGCGGTGGATGCCGATAATGAGCCGTTTAGGGAAAATGGAAAATTATTGTTTCGCCCGGGAGGACATGGCGCACTGATAGAAAATCTGAATGACTTAAATGCGGATATCGTTTTTATAAAAAATATAGATAATACTGTCCCCGATAAATATAAGCAGACAGAGACCAAATATAAAAAGATACTAGCGGGTGTATTGGTTGATACTCAGAGAAAAATATTTGAATATTTGAAACTTCTCGATAGCGGGAAATATAAACATGATCAACTAATAGAAATTCTTTATTTTCTACAAAAAGAATTAAATATAAAAAATCCCGATACAAAATTGCTGGAAGATGCAGAGCTTGTGCTTTATCTGAAAAGAAAACTCGATCGCCCTTGTCGTGTCTGTGGTATGGTGAAAAATGTGGGAGAACCGGGAGGTGGCCCTTTTCTAGCCGTAAATTCAGATGGAACGATCTCTCCTCAAATCTTGGAAAGCTCGCAAATTGATATGTCCGACCCTGCGAAACAGGAGATGTTTAAAAAAGGAACTCACTTCAATCCTGTTGATTTAGTTTGTGGGATTAAAGACTACAGAGGTAATCATTTCAATCTGAAAGACTATGTAGACTATAATACCGGATTTATATCAATCAAATCAAAAAGCGGAAAGGAACTTAAAGCTTTAGAACTTCCCGGCTTATGGAATGGTGCGATGTCTGATTGGAACACAATATTTGTTGAAGTTCCGGTCGAAACTTTCAATCCTGTAAAAACTGTAAATGATTTGTTAAGAGATTGCCATTTGTGATTTTTTTTGTCATTTATTCTGTTTTTTCAAATGTAAAAGATTGTGTATGTAATTCTTAAAAAAATATAGCCAAAGTTTTTATTTAAAGAAAAAAGGATTATCTTTGCTCGGGAATAAGAATTTTTACATTATTACAATATAGCTTTTCCTAAAGCTAGGATCGAGTATAACTGCTTGACCGTTACAGACTTTTATTAGACTATTACTGACTTTATTAAAACTACAATAATGAAATTTCGATTAGGATTAGTTGTACTACTCTTCTTGCCTTTACTTATAAAAGGGCAATCTACTTCGCCAGATGTCGTGTTTTACTCGAAGGGTAAAATGTACGTTAAGTACGGAAGTGAGACTGATGGAACGCAGTCTAAGTCAACAACTTTGTATGTTAAAGGTTCTGCTGAGTTTGCTGATGGTTCAGGCATAATTCAGAATGGCCGTACAGAGTTGACCGGGGATTTTATTAATGGAAAAGATCCCGGAGTTCAAGGTAATGGTGCTGATGTTGGCGGTGAGTATGCGCATCTGTTTAAAGACCCCAATACGAGCAGCGGTGTGGTAGCTTTTGTTGGTAAGGATAATAAACAAACGATTAAAAGGTCTCCAAGTCTTTTAGCTAACAAAGGTTCTCAAAAAAAATACAATTATATAGCTTTCCCGACGTTGCATGTTGATAAAACAGTAACAGATATTAATGCTGCTGATCCTCGATTGGTAGGATTTGTGGCTGTTGATACATCTGCTGCCGTTGTCGTGAATAAATTATTATCACCACTCAATGGTTCTAATGTTTTGGGAGGTAATAGGTTTGTTGTAGAGGGAGGCTATGATGCTACGATTACGCAAAAAATGAATCTGGGACAGGCACTTATCGTAAGTGATACCGGTTCAGACCTTCCCGGATATAGTCAGGTAAATTTAACATATTACAAATATAATGGTACCAGTGAGGATGATGGAGCTATAAATTCTTCGACTCATGAGGCTGCTACCGGAGCTAATACACTCCGTAAGACAGTAAACGGGAAAGTATGGAATTACTTGACAGGGTTTACTCCACCATTTGAAGAAATGGGTACAGACTATTTGTTTTATCATGTATTTATGAAACCAAACAAAAATAGTCTGACTTCTAATCAAGGAACGATTCTAGATCCTCTATACAAGATGAAAGCCGGATACGGGTACTTTATGAGTATGGATGTGACGGATTACGGAAGTAAGAATGTTGATGATAGATGGGCTGCTTTGAACGTCAAATCTGCCAATAGAGCAAGAGGAGGTTTTGAATTCAATCGCCGACTGATGAGATATCACTTCACTAAAATAAGTGGTAATACAATTACCGGTGGAGTTCCTAATCCAGAATCTACCGATTATTTAATGGGCTTTGCTCGCTTTTCACCGGATTTGGCAGGTACAAAATCAGGAGGTTGGAAGGGTTTAGGGGATTGGCCTGATTTTGGAAGAGATAGGATCGAATTGCTCGAAACTGAAAAGTTTAAAACGGATGCTGTAACAGTGACTCTGGAGCAAGGACTTAACTTCTTAGGGAACCCCTTCATGGCGCCAATCAGTTTGAATCCGTTATTAGGATATGATATCAAAGGAACTTCACTTGGCACAGATTTAAGTGCCGGCGTTTTGGATGTGTCGCAATACTTTGGGCAAGATGTAAATACATCTGCTAAAAATGAAACTACAAAAAATGTGTTGAGGTCTAAATATTGGATTGTAAATAATGGTTTGATCAGATATGACAATAGTGATAAGCTATATCATATGCAGGTTAGCTATGATTATATCAGTACAGATGGAGTTACTGTAACAGGTGGATCGGCTGATCCGGCAGACCCAGGCAGGAATATTGTAGATCCTCTACAATTCTTAATTGCCCCTATGCAAATGTTTATTGTACAGGCTAACAAAAGTTTTGATATTTCTTTAAGCCCTGCTTTAAGAACATTTGGAACAACACGATATTTGAAAAGTGGTGCTACATCGAATCTATTATCAGACTTCTTTGTGGTTGAAGTTGCCAGCTCTGCGGATAAGGCGGCTGATAGAACTGCAATAGTACTGCGTGATAACGCAAAAATGACAAGTGATGACAATCTGGATACGCCGAAGAATTTCTCTAAGTCGATTACTGTACCAAATGAAAGTGATAAGATATATCCTGAAGAAGGTTCTACTTTTATCTACACAAAATCGAGTGACGGTGTAAATATGTTAGGAAATGTAGTTCCGCTAAATATTAAAGAGTTAGCATTGTATGTAACTCCTCCGGCTACACAACAGACAATGTCTTTGAATTTTTACAACTTGGAGAATGTTACATCTGTTCAGGATGTTTGGTTGATAGACCGTTACCAGAATAATAAAACAGTGAAATTGACACCTGGTACATCTTACAATTATTCTTCAGGGCCGTCTGATCTGAAAAGTGTAGATGAAAATCGATTTATATTACGCTTTTTCGAAACTAAAGATATTTTAGAAGACGAAACTACCGAAATAACCTGCTATTACAATGAACCGGTATTGCATATTTCCGGCTTGAATGAGAAAGATGTGAATAGCGATGTGTTGATTTATGATATGCAAGGACGATTGATGGGAAAAACCAGAGTAGGTAAAAATGACTATCCATCAATGGAATATTCTAAAACATTAAACTTAGGAACATACATAGTAAAAATAGCAGGAAACAGAACTTTTACAACAAAAGTTGTGAACTTACACAACTAGCTTTTTAGAACACAGACGTACGAAAAATATAACAAATGAAAACAAAACTAGTGATATTTGTGTTTTTGATAACATGCTTTGGGCTCTCTATACCAACGATTTCAATAAATGCTGCAGAGACGGATGCGATGGATGCGCAAGTAATATCCAGCAAGTCTCCTTCTGCCGTAACTTTATCAAAGATTGAGAATTTATCAATTGCAAGCAGGACAGATAATTCTTCGATGGCTACAACACTAAATAAAGTAGGTGGTACAAGAGCTCTTACAGACTGGGGGACAGATCCGGACTTGCCCGGACAAGGAGGTGAAGTAACAGACCCGGGTCAAGTAGGAGAAGCAGCTCCAATAGGAGATATTACACTTCCTATAATTCTATTTGCGTTAGTTATTTATTTCGCTTATAGAGGAGTTACGACTTCAAAAAGAAGAAACAATCTTTAATGCATACAAGTCTATAAAGATAAAATAGGAGAGTGTTAATCAATATTCTCCTATACTAATAGCATGAAAGTCCCATTCGTCGTAAGATAAATGGGACTTTTGTATGTTTATATCAATAAAAATTACTTTTCTATCCAATTTATGATTTTATCACAAAAAGGATCTTCTCGTGGAGCGACAAAATCTACAAGTTGACCATTCTCATCAATCATAAATTTCTGAAAATTCCATTGTACCTCTGCATCCATTTTACCGTTCTGTGATTTCTCTGTCAGCCATTTGTAGAGTGGTGCTTTGTTGTCACCTACTACGTCTATTTTGCTCATCATAGGGAACGATACATTATAGTTGAGTGTACAGAATGTTTTTATTTCTTCATTTGTACCGGGCTCTTGACCATTAAAATTATTAGCAGGAAAACCTATTACGACAAAGTTCTTGTCTTTATATTTTTCGTAAAGATCTTGTAACTTGTTATATTGAGGAGTAAGCCCACATTTAGACGCAACATTTACCACCAAAACCTTTTTACCTTTTAGGCTTGAAAGATCAAAATCTTTACCGTCAATATCTTTTACTTTAAAATCATATAAGGATACTTGCGCTATCATAACTGTAGAAATTATACTGAATAGAGTTGTTAAAATTAAATGTTTCATCTTGTATTATTATTTAGTGACTGTAATTAAAACAACTAGTATATGCAGAATGTTTTGTTAATAAATATAGAATACATGTGCTACATCTTCATTATATTTAATAGTATTTGAAGCTGTGTTTCGTTGTATCTTTTCTAAAAAGATTACCTTTACGGCGTCAAAACAAAATAATATGGATTTTAATTTAGAGATATTTTCCCTGGTTTTATTTATCGGGGCGTGTTTTGCCGGATTTATAGGTTCGCTTACAGGTTTAGGAGGAGGTGTAATTGTAATCCCTATCTTAACCCTTGGATTTGGTGTAGATATCAGATATGCAGTAGGAGCTGCATTGGTTACATCTATTGCCACATCTTCAGGAGCGGCCGCGGCATATATAAAAGAAGGGATAACCAACGTGCGCATTGGTATGTTTCTCGAAATAGCAACAACGACGGGAGCTGTTGCAGGTGCAATTGTAGCTATGTATCTTGATAAGATGTATATCGCTATAATTTTAGGTGTTGTTCTTATTTTTTCTGCGATACGTTCTGTGTCAAAGAAAGAAGATGGCATCGATTACTCTGCTCCGGGGGATAAGTTGGGCGAAAAGTTGAAACTAAATGGTTCTTACCCAACCAAAGATGGGAAGGTAGAAAAATATAATGTTCATAATGTAATCGGAGGGTATTCTCTGATGACGGTTGCGGGTGTTTTGTCAGGGCTGCTTGGTATTGGCTCAGGATCACTGAAGGTATTGGCTATGGATACGGCAATGAAAATTCCTTTCAAGGTATCTACAACAACCAGTAATTTCATGGTTGGTGTAACAGCTGCTGCCAGCGCTGTGATCTACTTTCAACGAGGATATATCGATCCGGGATTAGCTATGCCTATTGTTGTGGGAGTCCTTTTGGGTGCATTCTTTGGCTCTAAAATACTACCTAAAGCAAATGTAAGAAATTTAAGACTGCTATTTAGTGTTGTCATTTTCTTCTTGGCTGTTTCTATGATTTATAATGCTTTAACCGGTAAAATGTAATAAGATGAAGAAAGTTTTTTCTAAAGAGTTTTGGGAAGAAAGAGACATGGAGCTTCTTATTGGTAAGTTGCTGCGATATGGAGTTATGTTAGCTTGTGGTATTACCGTATTTGGAGGTCTGATCTATTTATTCCAAAATCACGGTTTGCCTATCGAGCATTATAAACCTACACCAGATGATCAGCCCTTTCCGGGAGTCTCTCAATATCTACGAGAGTTGTCAACGATTATTCCCCGGGTATTAGAGTTTGATGGTGCAGCCATCATACAATTAGGCGTTTGTGTACTCATTGCCACGCCTATTTTGCGTGTAGCATTTTCGGTGATAGGTTTTCTTATTGAGAAAGATTATATGTACGTGGCGATAACCATCGTCGTTTTATTAATTATTGTAGCCAATATGGTTTTAGGATTACATTGATATGAAGAACACAATATTTCCTTTTTTATTATTTATATCTATTTCTTTATTTTCTCAGTCAACGAAAGAGAAAGGTTTTGAAACAATTAATAAAGAAAGCGCAAAAGCATATATTGGCTTTCTGGCAAGCGATGCAGTAGAAGGCAGAGAGGCTGGTAGGCATGGTGGACGTGTTGCCGGAGAATATTTGAAGTCTGTATTGCAAGATATGGGGCTTAAACCTCTGAATGAGGATTCTTATTTCCAGCCTTTTGAAGCATATAGTCCCGAGAGACAAAAAAGAGTGCGTTTTTCTGTTCATCCCGATTCTATTCAGAAGTATAGTCAACTTCCGGCTCATCGTAAGTTAGAATTAAGGAATGTATTGGGCTATATTGAAGGTGAAAATAAGAATGAATATGTTGTAATGGGTGCTCATTACGATCACTTAGGTATGGATGAAGTCCTCGATGGGGATAAGATATATAATGGAGCCGATGATAATGCTTCGGGAGTTTCTGCTGTATTGCAAATAGCGAAAGCTTTTCTTGCGAGTGGAGAAAAGCCCGAGCGTACAATTATTTTTGCACTATGGGATGGTGAAGAGCTGGGGCTGTTAGGCTCGGAGTATTTTATGCAAACATGCCCTTTCGCATCAGATATTAAAGGATATGTTAATTTTGATATGATTGGACGCAACAATGACGAGCAGAAACCAAAGTATGTCGTGTATTTCTATACCGAAGCACACCCTCAGTTTGGAGAATGGCTGAAGAGTGATATTAAGACATACGGACTAGGTTTGGAGCCTAATTATCGCCCTTGGGATAAGCCTATTGGCGGTAGTGACAATGCTTCATTCGCAAAAAGAGATGTTCCTGTGATTTGGTATCATACAGACGGACATCCCGATTATCATCAACCGAGCGATCTTGCCGATAAAATAAATTGGGATAAACTTGTCGAAATAACGAAAGCTGCTTATCTTAACCTCTGGAATTTAGCAAACTTAAAAACATATTAAATTATGAGGCTGAAACTTATCCTTGTCGCACTCTTTTTTATGCCATTTTCTTTATTTGCACAAACACCTAAAGAAAAAGGTCTGGCAGAAATAACTTTGCAAAAGGCAAAGGAGTATATAGGGGTTTTGGCTAGTGATAGTTTAGAGGGGCGTAAAGCCGGCGAATCAGGAGGGCTGAAGGCCTCAGAATATATAAAAAGTACACTTCAAAAAGTAGGTGTTAAGCCTTGGAGAGATACTTATTATCAACCTTTCGAAAGTGATCGCTATCCTTCCCTAAAGATGCGCAACGTACTGGGGTATATCCCCGGAAAGTATCAGGATGAGGTTGTGATAGTTGGTGCGCATTACGATCATATAGGTGTAAAAGCAAACAAAACGAATGATAGCATATACAACGGAGCTGATGATAATGCTTCGGGAACATCGGCGATTTTGCAGATAGCAGAAGCCTTTTTGGCTTCGGGCGAAAAACCATTGCGCACTGTAATTTTTGCGTTGTGGGATGGCGAGGAATTGGGCTTATTGGGTTCATCTTATTTTGTTGAAGATTACTCCAAGAACATAACTTTTCCTTTACTCACAGCTCCTAAAATAAGAGGCTATATCAATTGCGATATGATTGGTAGAAATAAGACGGAGGCTGATTATAATTATGTAGCATGTTTTTTCTCTCCTGAGAAACCTGTATTTAAAGAATGGTTACAGAACGATATTGCCGCATATAATTTAAATTTGGTTCCCGATTTTCGTTCTATGGATGATTCTCCGGGAGGAAGCGATCATATTCCTTTTTCGATGAGGAAGATACCTGTTATATTTTACAATACCGATTTGCATGAAGATTACCATAAGCCGACCGATCATGCCGATAAAATTAATTATGAGAAAGTTGTAAATGTTACTAAAGCCACCTATCTTAATTTGTGGAATATGGCTAATCTGAAGGATTTCTAGTTAAGATATCGTGTATAAATTTCCTGGGAGCGTTCTTATCATTCCTTTCATTTCCATCTCCAGTAATGTAGAAAACAGTGAGTATGCCGGAACACCAAGCTCTCTGGCTAACTGATCAATATGTATAGATTCTTTTTCTGACAATTTATTAACGATGGTTTGCTCATCATCTGTCAATATGGAGAAAAGACTTTGTTGAATGGGTGCTTTCTTCTTTTTGGGCGGTTCGTTATCCCAACCCATTTGTTGCAGGAAATATTCTGTTGATCGGAATAGATCGGCTTTGTGTGACGAGATAAGCTTGTTACACCCTTGAGAATATTTGTCAGTCATTTTTCCCGGAACGGCAAACACATCTTTACAATATGAATTCGCAATTTCCGCCGTAATCAACGAACCCCCTTTTACGTCAGACTCAACAACAATAACAGTATCGGCAATGCCTGCTACTATCCGGTTTCTTTTTACAAAATTGTATCGGTCGGGTTCTGTATTGCTTGGGAACTCAGAAAGCAACCCTCCTTTAGCGACCATTTCTCGAGCTATTTGCTTGTGTACATGCGGGTATATTCTATCTAAGCCATGAGCCAGTATACCGATTGTAGGCAAATTATGTTTCAGAGCGGCTCTATGTGCATTAATATCTATTCCGTAAGCAAGTCCGCTTACAATAAGGGTATTAGGTAGCAGGTGTGCAATTTCTTCCAGAAAAGTATCACAAAAACTATTGCCATAATTTGTGGAGTTTCTTGTTCCTACTATGCTTATTACCTTCTCTGTGTTGAAATCGACATCTCCCTCAAAATAAAATAAGACAGGAGCGTCTGCGCACTCTTTTAGTCGTTTAGGGTAGTCTGTCTGATTGATGAAGTAGGTTTTGAGCTTGTTCTTCTCTATAAAAGAGAGTTCTTTTTCTGCTTTTATAAGAACCTCCGGATTAAGTATGCCATCAACCAGCTTATGTGAGATCCCTGTTTTTGAGATCAGAGTTTTTCTATTTGTTTTGAATATAGCTTCCTCGTCACCCATAATCTGTAGGAGATTGCGAGCAGTAATATCACCTACTCCCGGAATGAGGGTGAGGGCAATCTGATAAATACGTTTATCAGAGGAAAGGTTCATTTCTTTAAATAGATTCTTTTAAAGGGTCAAAGATCTGACCATCTTTCATATGTACGGTTCTGTCTGTTATAGAAGCCAGATTTTCGTCGTGAGTTACTATAATGAATGTTTGTCCTAATGTATCGCGAAGCTTAAAAAATAATTGATGTAGTTCTTCTTTATTCTCAGTGTCGAGGCTACCCGACGGCTCATCAGCCAAGATAATCGCGGGATTATTAATTAAGGCACGTGCTACAGCAACACGTTGCTTTTCGCCTCCCGATAGTTCATTTGGTTTATGCCCAAGTCTATCGGCTAAGCCCAGCATGTCGAGTAATTCTTTTGCCTTTTGCTTTGCCTGAGAATCCTTAACTTTTCCTATCAGTGCAGGGATCATTACATTTTCCAGCGCTGTAAATTCGGGTAAAAGCTGATGGAACTGAAATACAAATCCAATGTTTTTGTTTCTGAAATCAGACAGTTGGCTATCTCTCAGTGAGTTCAGTTTTTGCCCATTAATGTGTACTGTACCGCTGTCAGCCTTATCCAGTGTCCCTATAATTTGCAGAAGGGTCGTTTTTCCGGCTCCACTAGCACCTACAATCGATATTATCTCCCCTTTTTCTACATGAAGATCTATGCCTTTGAGAACTTTAAGCGAGCCAAAACTTTTAGTTATTCCTTCTACAGTAATCATTTGTTTTATTTTATACCAATACCGAAATAGTCAAATCCTATTTCGTTCATCTCTTGTTTGTTGTATATATTTCTTCCATCAAAAACGACAGGTTTCTTCATGGTTTTCTTTATTACTTCCCATGTAGGCAAGCGGAACTCGTTCCATTCGGTAACCATTAATATCGCATCCGCTTCTAATGTAGCATCGTAGATATCTTTTGCGTATGTAATACTGTCGCCTAGAATTCGTTTAGCCTCTTCCATTGCTACAGGGTCATAAGCCTTAACTTTTCCTCCTGCTTCTAAAATCTTATCAATGATAACCAGCGATGGCGCTTCACGCATATCATCCGTTTTTGGTTTAAATGCTAGTCCCCATACGGCAATAGTTTTTCCTTTTATATCGTTATCATAGTATTTCATTAGTTTCTCGAAGAGAATTTTCTTCTGAAACTCATTTACTTCTTCAACCGCTTCGAGGATTTTCATTTCATAGCCTAGATTTTCAGCTGTATGGATAAGTGCTTTTACATCTTTTGGAAAGCAGCTTCCACCATATCCGCATCCGGCATATAAAAACTTAGAACCGATGCGCACATCTGCTCCGATTCCTTTTCGTACCATATTGATGTCAGCACCTACAATTTCGCACATATTAGCAATATCGTTCATAAAACTGATTCGGGTAGCCAACATAGCATTCGCTGCATATTTTATCATCTCGGCCGAAGGAATATCGGTATATATAATGCGGTAGTTGTTCAATGTGAAAGGTTTGTATAGTCTTTCCATTAATTGCTTGGCTTGGTCAGACTCAATGCCAACCACAACACGGTCGGGTTGCATAAAATCTGTAATGGCTGCACCTTCTTTTAAGAATTCAGGATTTGAAGCCACATCGAATTTCAGATCCGTTAAACCTCTTTTGTCTAATTCTTCCTGAATGGTTTTCTTTATCAGCTTGGCTGTGCCTACAGGTACTGTACTTTTGGTTACAATAACCATATATTTGTTTAGTTCTTGTCCAATAGTACGTGCTACATCAAGCACATATTTCAGGTCTGCACTTCCATCTTCATCGGGAGGTGTGCCTACTGCTGAGAATACAATATCAACCTCGTTGAGGATAGAGCTAAGCTCGGTCGTGAAATTTAGGCGTCCCGCTTTATGATTGCGTTCTACCATTTCGTCAAGTCCCGGCTCGAAAATAGGAATGATACCATTCTTTAGTTTATCTATCTTGTTCTGATCGATATCAATGCAAAAAACTTCTGTTCCCATTTCAGCAAAGCAGGTTCCCGTGACGAGACCTACATAACCTGTACCAACAATCGCGATTTTCATGCCTGAATTAAATATTATAAATAACTAAATATTTGTAGTGCTTAATTTTGAAATACAAATATAGTATTAATCTTTTATCTTAAATCTATATTTGGCTCTGTCTGTTAAAAGAAATATGTAACACTCAGCTTTAGGGCTCTGTTGTATAAAGGATATTGGTCATATACAATATTATATAAACCGTGGTGGTAATTGAGAGCAAACTGATAATTGTTGTGTTCTATTCCGAGTAATATCTTTCCCGTACCGACTATCAGTCCCTGCTATTAATCCCATAATATCCATACCGATGTATGAACCTAAACCAAATGTCAAGCGATAATCGTCTTTAATAGCCCATTTTATTCCGAAGTTAAACGCTAAGTTTGCATAGAATCGTCTTCGTTTTAAGGTTCTGTTATTAAGACTTCGCTTTGTTGCAAAGGGTTAATATGTATATTATAAAGCTGTAATAAAAGGCGTTTGCTATTTTTCCTTTTTCTTTCTATATATTGTCACTTTTCATTACCTTTGTATGCCTATTATAAGTCAATCATTAACTTGAAATAAAAATATGGTTTCTTTCTTTCAAACCCCTTCCGGGAACATTATTGCTGTTCAAACAAGCTCCACCCTCAACGATGATTTTATCCAACGCCTTACATGGGCATTCAGTGGTGCAACTATGCTTGATTCTGATGAAGTTTCAGGCTTTTTTGTTGGTCCCCGCCGCGAGATGATAACCCCATGGAGCACAAATGCTGTGGAAATTACCCAGAATATGGGAATAGAGGGAATCGTGCGTATCGAAGAATTTTTTCCTGTCGCAGGTACCGATGCAGAGCATGATTCTATGCTCCAACGTATATACAATGGACTTAATCAGCGTATTTTTACAATAGATAAGACGCCGGAACCTATTATAGAGATCGATGATATCGAAGCATATAACCAACAGGAAGGTTTAGCCTTAAGCGAAGATGAGGTTGAATATCTGAACAGTGTAAGTCAACGATTGGGGCGCAAGTTGACAGATAGCGAGGTTTTTGGATTCTCTCAGGTGAATTCAGAGCATTGCCGCCACAAAATATTTAATGGAACATTTATCATTGATGGTGAAGAAAAAGAAAGTTCTTTATTTAAACTGATAAAAAAGACATCTCAAACCAATCCGAACAAATTAGTTTCAGCATATAAAGATAATGTAGCCTTCAATATGGGGCCTCAAATAGAACAGTTTGCTCCTACAGAAGGTGACAAGCCAAGTTATTTTGAGGTAACACCGATCAAATCGGTTATCTCTCTGAAAGCTGAGACTCATAACTTCCCTACAACCGTAGAACCGTTCAATGGTGCGGCTACCGGCTCGGGAGGAGAAATACGTGACCGTCTGGGCGGAGGTAAAGCTTCCTTGCCTATTGCAGGAACAGCTGTTTACATGACTTCTTACCCAAGAACCAAAAAAGGAAAAGCATGGGAGGAAGCAATTGAAGAAAGACCTTGGCTATATCAGACCCCGGAGGAGATACTAATAAAAGCGTCTAACGGAGCTTCTGATTTCGGTAATAAATTTGGTCAACCGCTCATTTGTGGGTCATTACTTACATTCGAGCATGAAGAAAATAGAAAGAAATTTGCTTTCGATAAAGTAATTATGCTAGCCGGAGGAATAGGATACGCCAATAAGCGCGATGCGCTCAAAGGTGAACCTAAACCCGGAGAAAAGGTAGTAATACTGGGAGGTGATAATTACCGTATCGGTATGGGCGGTGGAGCTGTTTCGTCTGTTGATACAGGTCAGTACTCAAGCGGAATAGAACTGAACGCCGTACAGCGTGCAAATCCCGAAATGCAAAAGCGTGCAGCTAATGTTATTCGTGCTTTAGCAGAATCGAAAGATAATCCGATCGTTTCTATTCACGATCATGGAGCAGGGGGGCATTTAAATTGCTTATCGGAACTGATAGAAGCTACCGGAGGAAAGATAGATGTATCTAAATTACCTGTGGGAGACCCTACTTTATCTTCGAAAGAGATTGTAGGAAATGAAAGTCAGGAACGTATGGGCTTGCTTATCCCCGAAGAAGCTGTAGACAAAATAGAACGAATCGCTCAGCGTGAGCGTTCACCGATGTACGTAGTAGGTGAAACTACTAACGATATGAAGTTGGTGTTTGAACAGGCTGACGGAAAACGTCCGATAGACTTGAAGCTGGAAGACTTTTTTGGTAAAGCGCCTAAAACAATAATGCGCGACGATACGCTTGAAGAAGAATATACGAATCCGGAATATGATCTCTCAAGACTGGAAGACTATATAAAGAACGTGCTACAGTTAGAGGCTGTTGCTTGTAAAGACTGGTTGACAAACAAGGTTGACCGTTCGGTGACAGGTAAAGTTGCCCGCCAGCAAACGCAAGGAGAAATTCAGTTGCCACTGAGTGATCTTGGAGCTGTGGCTTTAGACTATAAAGGAAAAGCAGGGATTGCAACATCTATAGGACATGCGCCCCAGGCTGCGATGATAGACCCGGCGGCAGGTTCGGTGCTTGCTATTGCCGAATCGCTTACAAATATAATATTTGCACCTATCGAAGATGGGTTGAAGGGTATTTCTTTGAGTGCTAACTGGATGTGGCCTTGCAAAAATCCGGGAGAAGATGCACGCTTATACAAAGCTGTAGAAGCATGCTCTGAGTTTGCTTGCGAACTGGGAGTAAATATCCCTACAGGTAAGGACTCTCTTTCGATGACTCAGAAATACGGAGACGAAAAAGTATATTCACCGGGTACTGTGATCATTTCGGCAGCAGGTGAAGTAAAGAATATACGCAAGATTGTTTCGCCTGTATTGGCATACATAAAGGGAACATACCTCTATTATATAGATTTCTCTTTCGATACCTTCAAGCTTGGAGGTTCGGCTTTTGCTCAGACTATGAATAAGCTAGGAGAGGAAGTGCCAACCGTTCAGGATACTGAATACTTCAAAAATGCATTTAACGCTGTTCAGGAGTTAATAGACAGGGGATTGATACTTGCAGGACATGATATCTCAGCCGGAGGTCTTGTTACAGCAATGCTTGAAATGTGTTTTGCAAATCCTCAGGGAGGTCTTGAATCTCGCTTAGATAAGCTGCATCATGCAGATATAATAAAAGTATTGTTCTCCGAAAATCCGGGTATTCTTATTCAGGTAAAACATCATCATCTGGTAGAAAAAATCCTTGATGATTATGGTATTGGTTTTGCTATTATTGCCAGACCAATAGAGGAGAGAAAACTGGTAATTCAGAAAGATGCATTTGTTCAAGAATTTGATATAGACGAGCTGCGTGACGTATGGTTCGAATCTTCATACTTGCTCGATAAAAAGCAAAGCGGAGAGAAACTAGCCGCAGAGCGTTTCCAAAACTATAAAAATCAGCCATTACAGTTTAACTATAATCCATCTTTTACAGGCAAATTTGCTCAGTTTGGTATCGATCCGGACAGAGTAAATCCTACCGGACTAAAAGCGGCCATTATCAGAGAGAAAGGTACTAATGGAGAGCGTGAGATGGCATATTCCTTGTATCTTGCAGGGTTTGATGTGAAAGACGTACATATGACAGACTTAGCTTCTGGTAGAGAAACGCTTGAGGATATCAATCTGATTGTATTCTGCGGAGGCTTTTCTAATTCGGATGTACTTGGTTCGGCTAAAGGTTGGGCAGGAAGCTTCATGTACAACGAAAAAGCGAAAGAAACTCTTCGCAAGTATTACCAACGTGAAGATACATTGAGTCTTGGTGTGTGCAACGGTTGTCAGTTGATGATGGAGCTTGGGCTGGTATATCCAGACCATGATGTGAAACCTAAGATGGAACATAATGCTTCTCATAAGTTTGAATCTACTTATGTGAGCGTAGAAGTTCCACAAAACGAATCGGTAATGTTTGGTTCTCTATCGGGCAGTAAGCTTGGTATATGGGTAGCGCATGGTGAAGGACGTTTCTCGATGCCAAAGGCTGAATCGGAATACAATGTTATAGCTAAATATATTTACAGCGAATATCCGGGCAACCCTAATGGTTCTGATTATGATATTGCAGGTGTTGTTTCTAAGGATGGGCGTCACTTGGCTATTATGCCTCACCTTGAACGCTCTTTGTTCCCTTGGCAATGTGCATATCTGCCATTCGAACATCGTAGAGATGATTTTACTCCTTGGATAGAAGCATTTGTAAATGCAAGAGAGTGGGTGAAAACCGTAAAGAAGTAAACTTATAAAATAAATTGATAGAGGCTGTTACGGAAGTAGCAGCCTTTGTTTTTTGCAATCGTTTGCGAAGATAAAGAATTATTATTTATATCCTCTTAGATATGATGTGTATGTTAAATGATTAGTTTTACTTAAACTAATTCAGTATATGTCATGAAAAACAAATGCCTCTTTCTTTTTGCTTTTGTTCTTTTTTCTTCATTCTTGAAGAGCCAGACCTTATATAATTCAGAATATAATTATATCCAAGAAAAAGGAATGGATCCTTCGCAGTATCTTATCTCTAAGTTTCAGCGTTATGATCTGGTTTTGCTTGGCGAAGATCATGCTGTCAAAGACCATTTGGACTTTGTGAAAGATTTAATCCCCCGACTGTATGAAAACGGAGTGACGAATCTTTGTATGGAATTTGGAGCTTTTGAGATGCAAAGCAAATTAGACTCTTTAATGAATGCAGAGGAGTATAATGAGCAACTTGCCCGGGATATGATGTTTTACTATAATGTAGGGTGGGCATATAAAGAGTATACAGATATATATAGAAAGGTTTGGGAGTTTAATAAGACATTGCCTGCCGACAAGAAGAAGTTCAGGATCGTTAATCTCAGTTATCAGTATGATTGGACTAAATATAGTTTTCCCCGAACTCCTGAAAATATGAGTAAGGTGTTTTATCTGGGAACTCCGGATGATTTCAGAACTAAGATTATAGAAAAAGAAATAATTGCTAAGCAGGAAAAGGCTCTTGTCTATATGGGATCGGTACATGTTTTTACGAAGTATTATTTACCGATACTAAAAATGAATAACGATAATTTTTGCGATTATGACACCGGTTTTGTCGGAAATAGGCTTTATCGGAAATATCCCCAAAAAATATTTAATATAATGTTGCACTTTCCTTTCCAAGCTAAAGACAAATCAAAAGTTAATTGGGTATCTCCTGCAGATGGTGCGATTGAAGCCATTATGGCTATGAATAATGATAAGCCTGTCGGGTTTGATCTGAAGGATACGCCATTAGGCAAACTGCCCGATAATAGCTTTTTCAGTATGTGTTACAATGATTTTCGCATGGAAGATTTCTTTGATGGCTATATATTTATAAGTCCATTCAGAAACTTGCAAGGCTGTACTATAGATTCTTTATACTTTGAGAATAAAGATTGGGCAGAAATCAAAAAGCACATGCCCGATCCCGATTGGCGTACGGCAAAAGATGTCGACGAATATATTAAGCAAATAAGTGAATATGTAGATGTTAAGAAAAGATACTCGGATGTAATAGAGAAATAGCAGTATCGTGATTTTTAATGCCAAGAGAATAATATTAACTTTGTATTGAGAAATATAAGATTAATAATGGCAAATATAAAAGATTCCTTATTCGAACAGGCAATGAAGGTGCGCGACTATGAATGTGATGCACAAGGTATTGTCAATAATGCGAATTACCAACATTACTATGAAGTTGTGCGCCATGAATTTTTGGAAGAGCATAATCTTAATTTTTATGAGCTGCATCAGCAAGGTGTAGATGCAGTAGTAGTGAGTGTATATATACGCTACAAGCACTCTTTGCGTGGTAGCAACGACTTTGTTTGTACCGTTGATTCTATCGAAAGGGAAGGAATACGATATATTTTCAATCAGAAAATAGTTCGTTTAAGGGATAACAAGGTTTGTTCTACAGCTCGGTTTGAGATTGCCTGTATGGTGAATGGTAAAGTAGGAAAGCCTCAAATTTTTGATGAGATTTTGGGTAAATATATTGTACAGTAGATAACGCAATATTAGCTGATACGCTTATGGCACTCACGTTTGAAAACAAAATGAAAGTTCGCGACTATGAATGCGACTCACAAGGTGTGGTTAATAATGCTATTTATTTGCATTATTTTGAGGCTACACGTCACGAGTTGATGGAGAAGTGTGGACTGCGTTTGCGTGATCTTACCGAAGCGAATATACTACCTGTGGTGCGTAATGTAAATATTAGCTACAGGAATTCTTTGCGGGGATCGGAAGAATTTGTGTGTAGTGTTAAGATCATGCGCAAAGGTCTTCGGTATCTGTTTCATCAACAAATTATCCGTGTGGGCGACAACACTTTGTGTGCCGACGCTGTTATAGAGGTAGTTTGTTTGATTAGTGGTAAAGTGGCAAAGCCGGATATGTTTGACAAGGCTTTTGCTGATTATATAAATTGGGAATAAGAAAAAATGAATTCAAAAATAACATTATATGTTGCCCGTCACGGCAAAACGTTGATGAATACTCTTGATAGAGTTCAAGGGTGGTGTGATTCTCCTCTTACTGATGAGGGGATTGATGTAGCCCGTTATTTGGGACATGGTCTCAATAATGTGGTATTTAGAACCGCATATTGTAGTGATCTTCGCAGAACAAGACAAACCGTAGAGGTTATCCTGGAAGCCAAAGGGCAAAAAGATATACCTGTATATGAACTGTCCGGACTGCGTGAGGCGTGTTTTGGTGGTTTCGAAGCCGATTTCAATCATACGATGTGGAATAGTGCGGCTCTTTATCTGCATTACACATCTGTAGATGCAATGTATAAAGATATATTAGCAAAGAAAATCAATTACAGAGATGTGTTGAATGCCATAAAGAAAATTGATAGGCTGGGCATGGCGGAAAATTTTTCTCAGGTAGAACAACGTACTCAGGCTAGTTTGAAAGAGATTGCCGAAAAGGAGATGCGAAAAGGAGATGGTAATATCCTTGTTATATCGCACGGAATGAGTATATTGGCGATGCTTCTCAGCTTGGGAGGCGACAGATTATTTACCAAGCCATTGGATAATGCAGCAGTATGTAAAGTCACTTATCAGAATGGTGAATTTACAGTAGAGTCGATGGCTGATATGAGTTATGTAGAAAAAGGGAAACTGATGATAGGAGTAGAGGTGTAAAAACTTCTACTCATTCAATAACTTGTTAAGAAAGTCGTCGAATTCACGATCAAACTTTTCCATCAGGTCGTTGTCTAACTTGATTGTCGAATCTTCGTTTATCAGCAACAACTCTTCTATTACCTCAAGATTGTCGTCGGCATAATTTACAGAAAAAGGCTTGTATAGATCTAAAGATGAAAACATTTCTTCTTTATCCAAGTCTTCTGTAACTTCTCGTAGAATAGAAATAACCTTATCGTCGCTCAACTCTTCAACTTTATCTACCCAGTCGAAAATAACGATTTCAGCGACTTTGTTCTCTTCATCATCATAGAATGCAACTTCACCACTTTCTTTATCTACAGTAATAAATACATCGGTGAGTGAGCTGCCTTGATAATCTTTTGATAGGGTATCTATTGCCTCTACAAAAGTGCTTTTGATCAGTGATGACGGACTTTTATGAACTTCTTCCATTGGCTTTTTTTCAGCTACAAAGTTATTTTATACGAAAGTACGAAAAATATTCTATTATTCTATTTCTTTGGATTTCAAAATGTATTACAATAATTCATTTATCCACTTTCTCATTTTGTTCGGCTCCATCGAGTTACTCTTATGTTTCAGTGCTCCTGATTTATCATAAATGAGATAGGTAGGAACTCCTATTAATTGTAAATCATTTTTGAGATAATCCCATGTTTTTTCGTCCAGATAATAATGTTCACCTCCTATTTGCGAAACTTTTTCTTCCCAAGTCTTCCGTACAGAAGTATGATTTGTTATATATACAAATACAACATCTTTTCCTGTTAGTTCTTTTTTTACAGGCTCTATTTGTTTCATGTTTTTCAAACATGGACCACACCATGTTGCCCAAAAGTCAATGAAAACAACTTTGCCTTCATATTTTTGTAATATTGTGCTTATCAACAGTTCTTTTGAAACTTTGGGTGTTTCATTAATCTTAAAATCTTTCGAAGAGCTATCGGATTGAATGAGTTTTATTACTTTACTGTTCTCCGTAAATAACATCTCAGAGAAAGCTTCTTCTTTGTAATAAGATTTTATATCTTCTTTTTGCGATTCGCTCAGAGGTTTTAACTCATTCAATTGCTTTGTATATGCATTTAGAATTAACATCTTGTCAAAAAAAGAATGATCATCATCAATAATATATTTTACAATCGAGTCTGTTTTATCTTTCCACACATCAAGAGAGTACATATCGATAGGCGGTATTCCAATGTTGTTGATATTTAGTAAGTTCTGGATTAATATTTGATAAGAAGGTGAATATAGATAATATGGGTTGTTCAACTTTAAGTCTTTCAATATAGAATAATACGAAATATCAGGCTCGGTTGGCGTGTAATTACTCTCGCCTTCATGTAACTTATATTTATTCTTTATTGTTTGAGAGTAGTTTAAAATATAAAAATTAGAAAAAAGAGCTTTTAACTCACAGCCCATAATAAGCTTCAAGTTTTCAGATAAGTCATTTCTTTCTTCCAGCTTTTTTAGGATGTTAGATAATGCTTTCTTACTAATTTGTGCATATTCGTTAGGGGTAATATTGTAATCATTTACATCTACACCAAAATCTTTATTCATACATATTTCCAGTAGCTTGTCTCCCATGTTCATATAATTAAACGGAGGACTTAGGCTGTTTTCTATACTGACGTACTTTTCGCCATTATTATCAAAAGAAATATTAAGCTTTGTATTTTCATTTGGTAACAGATATATAAGCCCACTGTAAATAGGAGATTCTATAACGCAGAGGCTAACTGTAAATATGGGTATATTAAAACTAAATGCCCCTTCGTTGTCAATTGGTATTTCAGAGCCAATATTGTCGAAGCCTATTCTATTTATTCGGATATTAAGTGTTTCAGTTTTTTGTTCTTTTGGTATATTTCCGAGTATCTTTCCTGAAAGAGTTCCTACCCCGTATTTAAATTCAGGGATGGGGAGCTGTGCATGAATCATACAAGCGTATAAAACCAAAAAAGCAACTAAAACAATAAGCTTTTTCATTGTGCTAATATTGGCTACTTTGAACTATATATTAAAATCTAGAAAATGTTCACCTGTTTTTAGGGTATTGTGTATCCTGATTTCTGCATTTTGCTGTACTAATGAATATGGTACCACACTCTTTGTCAGCCATGCGTTACCTCCGATTGTAGAGTCGTGCCCTACAACGGTATTGCCTCCCAAAATTGTAGCTCCTGCATATATAACCACATTGTTTTCGATAGTCGGGTGTCTTTTTTCGTTCGCTAATCCTTTGGTTACAAATAAAGCTCCGAGAGTAACGCCTTGATATATTTTTACATTATCGCCGATGATAGTTGTTTCGCCGATAACGATCCCTGTGCCATGGTCTATATAAAAAGCTTTTCCTATCTCAGCTCCCGGGTTGATGTCTATCCCCACTTTCGAGTGTGCATATTCAGAAAATAGGCGAGGGATAATCGGCGTTTTCATCTTGTAGAACTCATGCGATATACGGTAAACTACCTGTGCAAAAAAACCGGGATAAGTTAAGATTACCTCTTCTATCGATTTTGCAGCCGGATCGTTTTTGTAATATACTTCCGCTTCGTCATATAGTTGATCCTGTAGTTCCGGCAGATGAGAAATGAATTTTCCGACTGTTTCTTCTGCTTGAGCCCTATCCAGCAAAGCCGAAATATTCTCCACCATAATGGAGTAAAAGTAATACAGCTTTTTCTCTCTCGATTTCTCCTGATCGCAAATTGGGAATAGTACACGGTGTATCAATGTGTTCAAAGCATCTTCCAGTTCTATTCTGTTAATTGGTAAATGTTTTGATTCTGCTCTTAATTTATTCGCTATTTCGTAAATATTAGTCATGATTTTCAGTGTTGTGGAAAACAAAAATAAGAATTAAAACAATATCTCTGGAAATTTGATAATGTTAAATTATTATATGTTATAAATCATGCTATTATAGATGAATTTTTTTAAAATAAATTGATATAAATAGCTTCTTTATTTATATTTTTGTATAGTAAAATAACCGACATAATCCTTTATATTATGAATATTAATGACATTTTATCATCTTTAGAGGCAAGACATCCAGGAGAATCCGAATTCTTGCAAGCAGTAAAAGAGGTGCTTGTATCCATCGAAGATGTTTATAACCAACACCCCGAATTTGAAAAGAACCGGATTATAGAACGTCTGGTAGAGCCAGACCGCATATTCACATTTAAGGTGCCTTGGGTAGACGACCGTGGCGATATTCAGGTGAATATTGGCTATCGGGTACAATTCAATAATGCAATTGGCCCTTATAAAGGAGGTTTAAGATTTCACGCTTCGGTAAATCTTTCTTCACTCAAATTCTTAGGGTTTGAGCAGACGTTTAAGAATGCACTTACTACTTTGCCGATGGGTGGAGGTAAGGGAGGATCAGACTTTAGTCCGAGAGGAAAGTCAAATGCCGAAATTATGCGTTTCTGTCAGGCTTTTATCCTTGAGCTTTGGCGCAATATTGGCCCTGATACAGATGTTCCTGCCGGAGATATAGGTGTGGGTACTCGCGAGATAGGCTATATGTATGGTATGTACAAAAAGCTGGCACGTGAAAATACCGGTACTTTTACCGGAAAAGGATTAGAATACGGAGGTTCATTGGTACGTCCTGAGGCAACAGGATTTGGCGCTCTTTATTTTGTGAATGAAATGCTTAAAGCAAAAAATATAGATATTAAAGGTAAGACTGTTGCTGTTTCGGGTTTTGGCAATGTGGCGTGGGGGGCAACACTCAAAGCTACTGAGCTGGGTGCAAAAGTGGTGACTATCTCCGGGCCTGACGGTTATATATATGATGCAGACGGAGTGAGTGGTGAAAAGATAGAATATATGCTTGAGTTGCGCGACTCGGGTAATGACATTGTAGCACCTTATGCGGAAAAATTTCCGAATGCAGTATTCCATGTAGGCAAAAAACCTTGGAGTGAAAAAGTGGACATTGCTTTACCTTGCGCTATACAAAATGAGCTGAATCTTCAGGATGCTCAGGCTTTGATAGCTAATGGGGTAACATGTGTAGCCGAAGTGTCTAATATGGGCTGTACGGCAGAAGCTGTAGACTTTTTCATCGAGCAGCATACGCTCTTTGCTCCGGGTAAGGCTGTGAATGCAGGCGGCGTTGCTACATCGGGTTTAGAAATGAGTCAGAATGCAATGCATATACAATGGGGTGCCGAGGAGGTTGACCAACGTTTGCATGGTATTATGAAAAATATACATGGACAATGTCTCAAATTTGGAAAAGACAACGGTGAATATATTAATTATGTGAAAGGAGCCAACGTTGCCGGATTTATGAAAGTAGCCCGGGCAATGATAGCACAAGGAGTTGTATAATAACTGATTTTGTAAATCAATCGTTTGAAAAGCCTTTTAAATTCATGTAATTTAAGAGGCTTTTTAATTTGTAGTTGGAAACTGTATTATCCTGAAAGGTTTTTGATATCGTTCGGAATTAAACTGCCGATATTTATCTGTCTCACTTCTTACTGTAAGCCCGAACTACATAAAAAATATATTCTTAATTACTTCCTTAATTATTGAATTTTTACTTACTTTGCGGTTCAAAGTGAGGCGTTTATACTAAATTTCGTATATGGTAAAGAAACTGTTGAAATGGGCTAAAAGAATTGTAATATTTCTTTTTCTGTTCAGTATATTTCAAGTCGTTTTATTCAAATTTGTTCCTGTATACTATACTCCGTTGATGGTATGGAACAATATGGGGCAATTATTCTCAGGAGAAGCTGTCGTTTGCCATCACAAATGGGTTTCGATAGATAAGATTTCAGGTTACCTGCCACTTGCCGTAGTAGCTTCCGAAGATAACTTATTCCTCGACCATTCAGGATTCGATTTCGATCAGATAGAAAAGGCTCTGAATGAGGCTGAAAAAGGAAAACGACAGAGGGGTGCAAGTACAATCAGCCAGCAAACAGCGAAGAATGTTTTCCTTTGGTCGGGTCATTCATATATTCGCAAAGGACTGGAAGTATATTACACATTACTTATAGAACATATCTGGGGAAAAGAACGTATTATGGAGGTCTATCTCAATTCTATCGAGATGGGTAAAAATATATATGGTGCTGAGGCTGTCGCTCAGGTGAATTTCAAGAAATCGGCAAAAGCTCTTACCGCAGGAGAATCTGCGCTGATAGCGGCAACGCTTCCTAACCCTATCCGATTTAATTCGGCAAAACCATCTGCTTATATACAAAGGCGTCAGGCTAAAATATTAGATTTGATGTGGAAAGTAAAGCCTGTAGAATTTGACAAAGAGGAGAAGAAAGAAGTAAAAAAAAGCGTCAAGAAAAATAAGAAGTAAAGAACCCTGCCCTATGAAAGTAAACGAAGCTATACAGATACAAGAGAAGAAATTGATCCTAAAAATTAGGGTATTAGTTCTCTTCTATATATTTGCTTTGTTCTTTTGGGGGATAACAGCATTTCCGATAGAGACGGAACTGAAAATTATATGCGGTCTACTTGGTATATCTTTGGATGTCTCTCCTGATGTGTATACCGGATTTACAGGATGGATTGCTACAGTAACGAATGGCGTGATTGACACAAATCATAATTACCCGTTTCTTTCTTATGGTACAGACTGGCTGGCATTCTCTCACCTTGTTATAGCTGTGGCCTTTATTGGTCTTTACGTCAGACCTGTACGAAATATTTGGATTGTATATTTTGCAATGATAGCTTGTGCAGGAGTTATTCCCTTAGCTTTAATTTGCGGCGCAATACGAGGGCTTCCTCTTTGGTGGAGATTAATCGACTGCTCTTTTTGTGTGTTCGGATTAATACCGCTATACTTCTTGCATGTATATATAAAGAGGCTCGAGAAGCTCATCGACTATACGCCTACAAAATATTGATGAGAAATTAATTGTATATCAACAGCAATGAGCTGATTAATATAAAAAAAGAGAAAGATTCAATCTTTCTCTTTTCTTGTTCTTTAAGCTCAATCTCTTATTTCTTTACAGAGAATTTATAGATTGTTTCACTTGTATATTTCTCACCCGGGCGTAGAGTTGCCGAAGGCCAGTCTTTTTTGTTCGGTGTATCAGGATATTTTTGAGTTTCTAGACAAACAGCAGCACGGTATTGATTTGCTTTGCCTTTTTTACCTTTGTCTTTACCATCCATAAAGTTGCCCGCATAGAATTGCAGCCCCGGTTCGGTAGTATATGTTTCCAATACTATTCCTGTTTTAGGTGATTCTAGTGTGGCTGCTACTTTATTGATGTCTCCACCTGTATTTAATACCCAGTTGTGGTCATACCCTTTTCCGTTTTTCAACTGTACAAAGTCATAATTGTCTATTCTTGCTCCAATAGTAGTAGGTGTGCGGAAATCCATATCTGTTCCTTCTACAGGAAGTATCTCGCCTGTAGTCATAAATGTAGAGTCTACCGGAGTATATTTGTCAGCATCCAGCATGAGTAACCAATCCGTATTTTTTGAATCCGGATCTCCATCCATATTGAAATATGTATGGTTTGTCAGATTTACCACTGTTGGTTTATCTGTTTCAGCTTCGTACTTGATGTCAATAGCGTTGTCATCTTTCAATGTATAAGTGATTTTGGTCTTTAAGTTTCCCGGAAAACCTTCTTCTCCATCTTTCGAAAGATAAGTCAGTTCGATTGTTTTATCATCTATTTGATTGGCATCGAATACTACAGTATGAAAACCTTTGTCGCCGCCATGTAACGTGTGACCAAAGTTGTTTTTAGGCAGGTCGTACTTTACACCGTCAAGCTCGAATGTTCCGTTTCCGATTCTGTTTCCGTAGCGACCTATTGCCGCTCCGTAATTATTTCCGGGTACATTAATATAATCTTGTATAGAGTCGAAGCCGATTACAACATCTTTCTTATTGCCATCCTTGTCCGGCACAAGCACAGAAACAATGCGTCCTCCGTAATTGGTGACACATACTTCCATTCCGTTTGTGTTTTTCAAGACAAACAGGCCTACTTTTTTCCCATTTACTTCTGTTTCAAAATTCTTTTTGTCGAGTCCCGACTCAGTCAATTTGCTTACGGGAGCTTTTTCTGTACAACTAACAGCCAACAGTAATACTGTTAATACAGCTAAACACGTTTTCTTCATAACTTAGATTTAATTATTATTTAAGAGGATTTGCTTTTACTCCTTCGTTGGTGATAACAACAGGTTTTATATATCCGTTTTCGTCAAACTGCATTTCATCGATACAGGTAACTCTGTGGTTTCCGTCTGTCTCCGTAAGAGGGCGACGATGATATACGATATACCATTTGTCCGATTTCGGTTCATGTATCACAGAGTGGTGTCCTGCTCCTGTAGCCACTTTCGGATCTTGCTGTAGAATCTTGCCTATGCGTTTGAATGGGCCGAACGGACTGTCTGCGATGGCGTAAGCCACGCTATAGTCAGGGCCTGTCCATCCGCCTTCCGACCACATAAAGTAGTATTTATTGTTATGTATAAACATAAATGGGCCTTCTACATAGTTTTCGGGTGTTACTTCTTTATAGATTGTTCCATCTTCGAATGGAACTAAGCCTGTGAAGTCATCATTCAATTTGGCTACATTACAATGTTTCCAGCCACCATAATAGATATAGTAGCTACCATCTTTATCCTTAAACACAAACTGATCGATAGGTTGTGCTCCATTATAGAACTTGTCGATCAGAGGTTTGCCAAGGTAGTCCTTGAATGGCCCTTCCGGTTTGTCGGCAACGGCTACACCAATGCCGCCGTACTCGTTATCACTTTGTATATCATTCCCTCCAAAGAAAAGAAAATACTTGTTGTCTTTTTTGAGAATTGCCGGAGCCCACATGGCTCGTTTAACCCATTTAACAGATGCAGTGTCGATTATCCGTTCGTGTTTAGTCCAGTTTACGAGGTCTGGCGATGAAAAGGCATCCATAAAGACTTGCTCGTCATATGGTGCAGAATAAGTCGGGTATACCCAATATTTGTCATCAAAGATTATGCCTTCAGGGTCGGCATACCATCCTTCGACAATTGGGTTTCCTGCAGTGACTTTTTGTTCAGGGTTGGCTTGCTTGGGCGTACAAGCCTGCATGATAGAGAGACATGCAAAAATAAGTAAATAATTGTTTTTCATTTAATAATACATTTTTTATTACCGAACCATAAAAATAGGACTTTTTTGATTAGATAGATTCAGTTTTTATAATATTTTGATTTTTGTAGCTAAAAAGTTATCTTTGTTGAGATCAAGATAAGCAAAATTTATCGCACGAAAAATCACGGTGTCCAACCTCTAAAATCCAGACGAAATCATGGCTTCTTTATATACTTTTGATGAGATATTGAGTATAGTAAATACAGAGATAAAAAAGATAGAATACGGTTCTGCTCCTAAGTCTCTTTTCGAGCCAATATCTTATATCCTTTCTTTAGGAGGGAAGCGTGTTCGTCCGGCATTAGCCCTGATGTCTTATAACCTGTATAAGGAAGATGTGGAACGTGTAATCCCAATTGCTCTGGGTATAGAGATATTTCACAATTTTACATTGCTTCACGATGATTTGATGGATAGAGCTGATATGCGCAGAGGAAATCCAACGGTGCACATCAAATGGAATGACAATACTGCTGTATTATCAGGCGATGCCATGTTGATAGAGGCATATAAAGAGATAGCAAAGATAGACTCCCAATATTTAAAGCCTGTTTTAGATTTATTTTCTACTACTGCAACCGAAATATGTTGCGGACAGCAATACGATATGGAATTTGAACAACGTATGGATGTAACTATCGCTGAATATTTGGAGATGATACGTTTGAAGACTGCCGTGCTCTTGGCTTGCTCACTAAAGGAAGGTGCTATCGTTGCCGGAGCCTCGGCTAAGGATGCTGAAAATTTATATAATTATGGCATTCATGTAGGACTCGGGTTTCAGCTTATGGACGACCTGCTTGATGTTTACGGAGATAGCTCCAACTTTGGAAAGAAGATAGGAGGAGATATCCTTTGCAATAAGAAAACCTTCTTGTTTATCAATGCTCTATTGAGCGAAGAAGTGAAAGATGATCTGATTAGCTGGGTTAATAAAGAGAATTATGATGCTGCGGAGAAAATAAAAGCTGTGACAGCCATATATAATAAACTGAATTTGAAACAGAAGTCAGAAGATCTAATAAATGATTACTATAAACAGGCGGTGACATGTCTGGACAAAGTAAGTATAGATGCCTCACGGAAAAAAGAGCTTTATAAATTAGCAGAAAGCCTTATGACAAGAATTTCATAACACAAAATATTACAACTATGCCTTACAGACGCTTACCCAATACTGATAATGCTCGGATAAGGGCTTTGAAAACGGCAATAGAAAAGAGCAATACATTTTTTAGTCAGAATGTAATTACTCTGGATATTTACAAACTACAACATTTACTACGCAACTTTGAAACAGCTCAGGTGAGATATCGTGATAGCCTCGAAGTACAGGCTACCGCTAATCGCAAATTTCAACGATTAGTAAAAAATGCAAGATTGTATATATCACATTTTATACAAGTTTTCAACTTCAGTGTTATCCGCAATGAGATAAAAAAAGAAGTGAAACAACTATACGGGATTGATCCGAGCGATTTTACTGTGCCCGATCTTATCAGCAACGATTCGCTACTCTTTTGGGGTGAAAATATAATAAAAGGTGAGCAGACACGTATCTCACAAGGAGGAACGCCGATCTACAATCCTACAATTGCCCGGGTGAACGTAGCATTTTCGTTATTTAAAGATGCATATTTTGCACAAAAAACATATCAAAATACAACCTCCCGCCAGCTGGAAAGCTTAAGTCAGCAACGCGAAGATATAGACGCTACTTTGACTTTGGTGTGGAACCAGATAGAGAAAGCCTTTGCCGGTTTGCCGCCAAAAGAACGCTTGGAGAGGTGTAAGGAGTACGGAGTTGTATATTATTTGAGAAAAGAAGAAAAAGAAAAATTTGAGAACCAGAAAGATCGAAATGAGAATTATTGATACGCACTCACATATTTATTCTGAAGAATTTGACAACGATATAGATGATGTTATTAAACGGGCAAAGCAAGCCGGAGTAGAGAAAATATTGCTACCTAACATCGATGCTTCTTCTATAGATCGCTTACACAGTATCTCTGATCGATATGCAGGCTACTGTATACCAATGATGGGGTTGCATCCTACCAGTGTAGGTGAAAACTGGAAAGAGGAGTTAGATATTATGCGAAAAGAGCTTTCTAAACGCACATATATTGCAATAGGAGAAATCGGGATTGATCTTTATTGGGATAAAACCTTTGAGGAGCAACAGAGGCTGGTTTTTGAAGAACAGCTGCGTTGGAGTATCGAATATGATTTGCCTGTAGCGATACATTCAAGGGATGCAATAGCCGAATGTATATCCTGCATTAAGAATGTCGGCGAACAGCACTTAAGAGGAGTATTTCATAGTTTTGGAGGAACGGTAGAAGAGCTTGACGGGATTCTTTCGTTGAGGAATTTTATGTTAGGTATCAACGGTGTTGTCACATTTAAGAACTCTACATTGCCAACCGTTCTTAAAGAAACGGACTTGTCAACTATAATCATTGAAACAGATTCACCTTATTTGGCTCCCGTTCCTTACAGAGGAAAAAGGAATGAGTCTTCTTATACATTGAATGTTGTAACTAAGCTAGCCGAAATATATGGCTTGCCAGCCGAAGAGGTTGGACAAATAACAACAGAAAATGCTGAGAAGCTTTTTGCTCTTAAATAATTACCTCTTGATATAAGTCAACCTTTTGGTGTAAAGTAAAACAGCCCTACCGAGAAATTAATCTTTGTAGGGCTGTAAATTTAATATCGTTGTTATTACATTTCCAAATCTATATCAAACAATTCGTGCCAAGGCAAACCTTGTTTGTTTAGTTGCTCCATAAACGGATCGGGATTAAATTCTTCAACATTGAATACACCTGGTTTGCGCCACAGACCTTTCATAAACATGATACCACCTATGGTAGCCGGAACTCCTGTGGTATAGCTTACGCCCTGTGTGCCTGTTTCCTTGTAAGCATCTTCGTGCGAACAGTTGTTGTACACATAGTAGGTACGTTCTTTTCCATCTTTGATTCCTTTTATGCGGCATCCGATAGAAGTTTGTCCTTTATAGTTTTCTCCAAGTTCGCCCGGATCAGGCAGTACGGCTTTCAGGAATTGGATTGGGACAATCTCAACACCATTGTAAATAATAGGGTCGATACGTGACATACCGATATTTTGAATTACACGAAGGTGAGTAAGATACTCTTGTCCGAATGTCATCCAAAAGCGAGCTCTTTTGAGGGTAGGGTAATTCTTTACCAGAGATTCCAGTTCCTCATGATAGATAACATACGATTCTTTTGGCCCAATTTCAGGATAATTCAATGGCTTGTGTATTTCGTGTGGCTCAGTTTCTACCCATTCTCCGTTTTCCCAGTATTTGCCTTTTTGGGTTACTTCGCGAATATTGATTTCCGGGTTGAAGTTTGTCGCAAAAGCTTTTCCATGATCTCCGGCATTACAGTCTACAATGTCAAGATAATGTATTTCATCGAAATGATGTTTAGCTGCATAAGCAGTAAATACACTTGTTACACCGGGATCAAAACCACAACCTAATATTGCTGTAAGTCCGGCTTCTTTAAATTTATCCTGATATGCCCATTGCCATTTATATTCGAATTTAGCTTCCTCCTTCGGCTCGTAATTAGCAGTATCAAGATAGTTTACCCCACACGCCAGACATGCGTCCATAATGGTAAGATCCTGATAAGGTAATGCCACATTGATCACAAGTTCAGGCTTAAAGGAATTGAATAGTCTTTTCAGATCTTCCACGTTGTCAGCATCTACCTGTGCTGTTTGTATCTTGTTGCCGCCTATGGCCGCAGCAATAGCATCACATTTCGATTTTGTACGGCTGGCAAGCATTATTTCGGTAAACACATCCTTGTTTTGTGCGACCTTATGTGCAACTACGGTTCCGACTCCTCCGGCTCCGATAATTAATACTTTTCCCATGTCTCTATTTTTATTTATTGATAATTATTTTGTACAACCTGTAATTTGTCTATTTCAAAGGTCAAAGATATTCTAAAAATAATCATTAGGATATTTCTTTTCTTGAAAACGATCATATTCTTCTTTATAAATGTCAATATTTCTGTTAAGAATATCTATAAACTCTTTCTTTGTTCTAAAACCATACTGAATATCATGGTCTCTTGGCTCTATTGTCTCAATGCCCTGCATCTATCGCTGGCATTTGTTCAAGACTTTATTATTTATGGTTAAATTAGGTTTAAAAAAAATAAGTTTACTTATAAAATCTGCCAACAAAAATACTATTAAATATTAATATTGCTTATATTTGTCTTCGGCAATTGATAGAGGGGTCTGGTACCATATTGATTTCGCATAGATACCTCAAGCTTTTATTAATTCACACAAAATCCCTGTAGATAAGGAGGTTTTTGAAATATTTATAGGATTATAGGATTATAGTTCTTCTTACCTTATTTAGTTAATAAGGCTTTATTTGTTGAAGCAAAAGAAATTAGAAATAAACAATAATAAATACAAAAGCTTATGTCACAATTAGTCGGGCACATATCCCAGGTTATCGGGCCGGTGGTGGATGTATTTTTTGATACAGCCAATCCATCCCTAAACCTGCCGCAGATCAATGATGCCCTTGAAGTTAAAAGACCTGATGGTCGCTCTTTGATTCTCGAAGTAAAGCAACACATAGGCGAAGACACAGTGCGTGCCGTAGCTATGGACAGTACAGACGGATTAAGCCGTGGGCTTGAAGCGATTCCTCTGGGATCACCCATTCGAATGCCTATCGGTGACCATGTAAAAGGACGTCTGATGAACGTTGTAGGTAACTCTATTGACGGTATGAAGCCTTTGAGCAATCAAGGTGGTGCGCCTATCCATAGAGAACCGCCTAAGTTTGAAGAACTGCAAACAACGCGCGAGGTGTTATTCACCGGAATCAAAGTAGTGGACTTATTAGCTCCATACGCAAAAGGAGGTAAGGTGGGTCTATTTGGCGGAGCCGGTGTGGGTAAGACTGTATTGATTATGGAACTTATCAACAATATTGCAAAAAAACATAATGGATATTCTGTATTTGCCGGAGTAGGAGAGCGTACCCGTGAAGGTAACGACCTGCTGAGGGAAATGATAGAATCAAACGTTATCCGCTATGGAGAAGAGTTCAAGAAAAGCATGGAAGAAGGTAACTGGGATTTGTCGAAAGTTGACTACGATGAACTTCAGAAGTCACAGATCTCGCTTGTTTTCGGTCAGATGAACGAACCGCCGGGAGCCCGTGCCGATGTAGCCCTTTCGGGGTTGACTATAGCCGAGTCTTTCCGTGACTCGAAAGCTGAAGGTCCTAAAGATATCTTATTCTTTATCGATAATATATTCCGTTTTACTCAGGCAGGATCTGAGGTGTCGGCCTTGTTGGGACGTATGCCGTCTGCCGTAGGGTATCAACCTACATTGGCAACAGAGATGGGTGCCATGCAGGAACGTATTACTTCTACACAAAACGGATCCATCACTTCGGTGCAAGCCGTGTATGTGCCTGCCGACGACTTAACAGACCCGGCTCCGGCAACAACATTCTCTCACTTGGATGCCACAACGGTGCTCGATCGTAAGATTACCGAAATGGGTATTTATCCGGCGGTAGACCCTTTAGGTTCCAGTTCTCGAAGCTTAGACCCTAACGTTGTAGGTCAGGAACATTACGATACAGCTCAACGCGTAAAGCAAATATTGCAGCGTAATAAAGAGCTTCAGGATATTATTGCAATTCTCGGGATGGAAGAGCTTTCGGATACCGACAAGCAGACTGTAAACCGTGCGAGACGTATTCAACGATTTTTGTCTCAACCGTTTAATGTTGCAGAACAATTTACAGGTGTTCCGGGGGTAATTGTTGATATTCAGGATACAATCAAGGGCTTCCAAAGAATTCTGGACGGTGAAGTTGATCACCTTCCTGAACAAGCTTTCTTGAACGTGGGTACAATAGAAGATGCAATGGCTAAAGGCGAGAAGATTCTTGCGCAAGTTGCAGGATAAAGAATTTACATATGAAAAAATCAGAACTTCAACTAAATATTATTTCACCTGAGGCTAAGCTATTCTCCGGAATGGTTGCTTCGGTTGTAATTCCGGGGATTCAAGGCAGCTTCGGGGTTTATCCCGACCATGCTCCTTTGATCTCGGCCTTGCAAAAGGGGGTTATTACCTATACCGAAAACGGTGTGGAAAAATCTCTCGAAGTAGGCGGTGGCATGGTGGAAGTGAATAATGGGGTTGTGACAATCTGTGTATCTTAAAGGGATGGATGTAAAAGTAAAATTAATTCTTTCTATTGCCTTGTTTGGGATTGTTACAGGAGCTCTTATACAGGCTTTGCTCAACTATCAGTTTCCTGAGTTTTATCCCAAATGGTACGAAGGTATTCTGGCTTTCTTTATAATACTGGAATCATTGGTTGTCTTGTATGCAGACTCATCGAGCCGGAAAGCTACACAAAGGCAGATGCTGAATGTATACATGCTGACTAAAGTAGTTAAAGTGTTCGCTTCGCTTATCTTCATCGCAACCTATGCCGTGGTAATAAAAGAAAATATTAAAAGCTTCGTCCTTATTTTTATGATTTTCTATCTTCTTTTTCTGGCCTTCGAGGCATGTTTGTTTCTAAGGATAGAAAAACGGTTAAAGAAAAAACAACAATAGTATGAAACACTATTTAAAATACATTTTAACTTCAGTTCTTTTACTTACTGTAATGGGCTTTCAACCTCTGGCAGCAGAAAACGCACATGAGGCTCAGCCCGAAAAAGAATTGAATGTTAAAGAACTTATTCTCGATCACCTTGCTGATGCATACGAGTGGCATCTAACTTCATTTGGCGATACACATATTTCCATACCGTTGCCAATCATCGTGAAAGGAGAGACTTCAGGCTGGCATGTTTTTATGTCATCTAAGTTCCATCATGGGCATGAGGCATACGAAGGTTTTTATATTGCACAAGAAGGTAAATACAGAGGTAAGATTGTAGAAAAAAATGCTTCGGGTGAAGAAATACGTCCTTGGGATATTTCGTTGACCAAGAATGCAACCAGTTTGATAATCAGTTCTACACTTCTTATAATCATAGTCCTTAGCGTATCCAAATGGTACAGAAGACAAGCCAAGACGGGAGAGAAGAAAGCTCCGAAAGGTTTTGTAGGATTTATGGAGATGTTTATAATGAGTGTGCAGGACGATATCATTAAGCCGTGTGTAGGAAAAAATTACAGGAAGTTTTCTCCCTATCTGCTTACTGTTTTCTTCTTCATCTTGTTCAACAACCTATTGGGATTGATACCCCTCTTTCCGGGAGGTGCAAACGTGACAGGTAACATTGCAGTCACTTTGGTGCTTGCCGTATTTACATTCTTCACAGTAAACCTTTTCGGATCGAAAGAATACTGGAAAGAAGTATTTTGGCCCGATGTGCCTACCTGGCTCAAGGTGCCGATACCTATCATGCCTGCAATAGAACTGGTGGGGGTATTTACCAAGCCTTTTGCATTAATGATCCGTCTCTTTGCTAATATCCTTGCAGGACACTCGATTGTACTCGGTCTTACCTGCTTGATATTTGTTACGGCAAATCTAGGAGCGGTGATCAATAGTTCGATGACTGTTGTCTCTGTATTGCTGACTATATTTATCAGTCTGGTAGAAATATTAGTCGCATATATTCAGGCTTATGTATTTACTATGCTGTCGGCCGTATTTATCGGGTTGGCACAGATAGAGCCACATCATCATGCAGAAAAACATTAATATTAAAAGTAAATTAACAATTAAATAATTTTAAACTAAAGAATTATGTTACTATCAACTTTATTACAAGCAGCAGAAGCTGCAACAAGCTTAACAGGTTTTGGTGCTGCACTGGGTGCAGGATTAGCTGTAATCGGAGCAGGTATCGGTATTGGTAAAATCGGTAGTTCTGCTATGGAAGGGATAGCCCGTCAGCCGGATGCAGCAGGAGATATTCGTACATCTATGATTATCGCCGCAGCTCTAGTAGAAGGGGTAGCTTTGTTTGCTGTTGTAGTTTGCGGATTTATTCTATAAATTAGTAAATAGATATGAATTTACTATTACCTGAATCCGGCCTTCTTTTTTGGATGCTCCTATCTTTTATAGTAGTTTTCTTTGTTCTGGCCAAATTTGGTTTCCCTGTGATAACCAAAATGGTGGAAGAGCGCAAAAACTATATACAAGATTCGTTGGATGCAGCCCAGAAAGCCAATGAGCAATTGGCTTCGATAAAAGAAAAAAGTGATGAGATACTTTCATCAGCTAAGGCAGAACAGGTGAAGATCTTGAAAGAGGCGGCTGATACACGCGATCGTATTATAAACGAAGCACGTGAACAAGCCAAGATAGCCGGGGCAAAGGAAATGGAAGAAATAAGAAAGCAGATCCAAATGGAAAAAGATCAGGCTATACGCGACATTCGTCGTCAGGTAGCTGAACTATCTGTGGATGTTGCCGAAAAAGTTCTTCGAGATACTTTGAAAGACCCTAAAGAACAAATGTCAATGATTGATCGCCTAGTGGATGAAGCTATGGTATCTAAATCTTAATCAACTGTTATGAATGAAGGGATGATTTCTAAGCGATATGCTAAAGCTCTGTTGTTATATGCAGTGGATCAGAAAGCGGAGGATGTATTGTTTGCCGAAATGAAAAAGGTAGCATCGTCATTTGTCCGCGAACCCCGTTTGCGTATGGCAATGGATAATCCTACGTTGAATGCCGAAGATAAGCTTGCGCTGGTAAAGGCTGCTGTGGGCGCAAAACCGAGTAACGAGTATATTCGTTTTGCCGAGTTGGTAGTGAAAAAAAGACGTGAAATGTATCTTCGAAATATTGCGCTCAGTTACATCGATTTGTATTGTGAAGCCAAGCACATCAATACCGGGAAGCTTGTTACTGCTACCCCTGTGGATGATGCTACAAAACAGAAGATGAAAAGCTTACTACAGAAGATTAAACCGGGGACGCTTGATTTTGAAACAAGTGTAGATCCGGATATCGAAGGGGGCTTTATTCTGTATATCGACACATACAGGTTAGATGCCAGCGTAAAAAGTCAGTTGAAGCGTATCAAGCAAAAGTTTGTCGCCGAAAACAGTAAGATTGGATAATAGATACTCTACCTATTTGAAAAGAGCTATCCACGTATAGCTTTATAGTAACTTATAATTTGAATAAAATATGTCTGAAAATATAAAAGCAAGCGAAGTCTCCGATGTGCTGAAAATGCAGCTAGAGAATATCAGTAGCCGCGTACAGTTCGAGGAGGTGGGTACAGTTCTCTATGTAGGAGACGGTGTTGTTCGCATATACGGACTTAAAAATGCAGAGGCAAACGAACTTCTTGAGTTCGACAATGGTATTATGGCTGTTGTGATGAACTTGGAAGAAGACAATGTCGGTGCTGTATTGTTAGGCCCGTCAGACCAGATCAAGGAAGGATTTACCGTAAAACGTACAGGCCGTATTGCATCCATCAATGTGGGTGAGGGCATGTTAGGGCGTGTAATCAATCCTCTGGGCGAGCCTTTGGACGGAAAAGGCCCGATTGCCGGCGAACTGCTGGAAATGCCACTGGAACGTAAAGCTCCGGGGGTAATATACCGTCAGCCTGTAACCCAGCCTCTACAGACCGGATTGAAATCTGTAGATGCTATGATCCCCATCGGACGGGGGCAACGTGAGCTTATCATCGGTGACCGCCAGACAGGTAAAACTGCAATTGCGATAGACACCATTATCAATCAAAGAAGCAATTATGATGCCGGAGACCCTGTATACTGTATTTATGTAGCCATCGGTCAGAAAGCCTCTACAGTTGCCAATATAGTAGAAACACTAAAAGAAAAAGGTGCGCTTGACTATACGGTTGTAGTTTCGGCTACAGCAGCCGAACCGGCAGCAGTTCAGTACTTTGCTGCGTTTGCAGGTGCAGCTATCGGAGAATATTTCCGCGACACAGGACGTCATGCCCTTGTGGTATATGATGACTTGTCGAAACAGGCGGTTGCATATCGTGAAGTATCCTTGATTCTTCGTCGTCCACCGGGACGTGAAGCCTATCCGGGTGATATCTTCTACTTGCACTCTCGTTTGTTGGAGCGTGCGGCTAAAATTATTAACCAGCAGGAAGTTGCCGAACAGATGAACGACCTACCGGCAAGCCTTAAAGGAAAGGTAAAAGCGGGAGGTTCTCTTACTGCCCTTCCTATTATCGAAACTCAGGCCGGTGACGTATCTGCTTATATTCCTACCAACGTTATTTCTATTACCGACGGACAAATATTCCTCGATATAGACCTCTTCAATGCGGGTATGCGTCCTGCCATCGATGTGGGTATATCTGTATCTCGTGTGGGAGGTTCGGCTCAGGTGAAAGCGATGAAAAAAGTTGCCGGAACATTGAAGATTGACCAGGCTCAGTATCGTGAATTGGAAGCATTTACCCAGTTTGGTGGCGATATGGACCCCGTTACGGCAATGACTATCGATAAAGGTAAGAAGAATACTGTATTGCTGGTTCAGCCTCAGTATGCGCCGGTGCCTGTTGAAAAACAGATCGCCATATTGTATTGCGGAACAAATGGCTTGCTTCGTCAAGTGCCGGAAGATAAAATACATGAGTTCGAAACCGAATTTCTGAGAACATTGGAAATGCAATATCAAGCTGATGTGCTGGATGTCCTGAAAAAAGGAGTCATCAACGAAGATGTGGAAACTAAAATCAGGAAAGTAGCCGCGGATATTGCTTCTCAGTACAAAAAATAATGAATTATGGCATCTCTTAAGGAAATAAAAAATAGAATTGGCTCTGTAAAAAGTACCAAGAAGATTACTTCTGCAATGAAGATGATAGCTTCATCTAAGTTGCACAAGGCGCAAAATGCAATCAGCAACTTCTTGCCTTATCAGCAGAAGTTGGATGTCATTCTGACTAATCTTCTGTCTTCTGATACAAGCTATGAGTCTCCTTTTATCCAAAAAAGAGAAACAAAGAGAGTCGCTATAGTTGGTTTTGCGTCCAATTCTTCGCTTTGTGGTGCATACAACTCGAATGTAATAAAAGAGTTTAGTACTGTTTACGCTAAAAAGAAAGAAGAGATAGGAGCAGGGAATATCTTGGTATATCCTATCGGTAAAAAATTGGCCGACGCCCTAAAGAAACAAGGAATAGCGGCGCAGGGCGATTACAGGGATATGGCTGATAAGCCTACCTTCTTAGCCGTACAGGATCTTGCCAAAGAACTGATAAAGAAATATATTGATGGAGAAATAGATGAGGTGATCTTAATTTATCATCATTTCATATCTACCGGATCGCAGAAACTAAAGAAGACACAATTCCTTCCTTTCGATTTGGAAAGCGCTAAGCCCGAAGGTCAGCAAGACGAAAATATGTTTGCAGACTATATCTTGGAGCCATCGAAGGAGGAAATTCTCGATTCTTTAATTCCTACCGTGCTTTATTCACGCTTGTATGCAGCCTTGCTCGATGCCAATGCATCGGAACATGCTGCACGTATGATTGCTATGCAAATAGCATCAGATAATGCGGACGAATTGGTACAGGATCTGACTATTCAATACAACAAGTCGCGTCAACAAGCTGTTACAAACGAGTTGTTGGATATTATCGGTGGTGCTTCGGCATTGCAGTGATAGGAGAAAATTCTTTATAAAATATAGCCCCGGACTTTTATAGTTTGGGGTTTTATTTTTTTCGTTTTTTTGATTCGTAAAAAATTGTATCTCAAAAAAAGTGACTACCTTTGTTGTAATATATAGAGAATTATGATGGAAAAAATAGCTTATATGCAACAGTATTATTTTCACGACAGTGGTTCCTGTATTTCCAATGAATTATTATTGATATAGATAGTATCCTCGAAGAAGTATTCTTTTTCGGGGATTTTTTTTGAAATAAATTGTCTTATATAGAGATCTTTGCGGTAGTTGACTGATAATAGAAAAGTAACAATAAAAAGCAGCTGTAAAACTGTCACTTTTGTCACCTTTTGGTATATATGGTGTTGTTTATGAGTTGTTTGTGCTTTAATGGAATGTGTCACTTTTTTCTGTTATCTTTTTGTTGAATATGAATTTTACTCTTACAAAATATAAATAGTTATGTGCAATAAAAGCTTGGTTTCAATTACAGATTATTCGAAGGAAGATATTCTGAGAATACTTAATCTGACTAAAAAATTTGACGAGCAACCTAATCGTAGGTTATTGGAAGGCAAAGTGTGTGCTACACTTTTTTTTGAGCCGTCAACACGGACACGCCTTAGTTTTGAGACTGCAGTAAACCGCTTGGGCGGGCGCATCATAGGCTTTTCTGATGCGGCTACTACCAGCTCATCGAAAGGAGAGACGCTGAAAGATACCATACTGATGGTAAACAACTATGCGGATATTATAATCATGCGACACCATTTGGAAGGGGCTGCACGTTATGCTTCGGAGATTTCTTCTATACCTATCATTAATGCCGGAGACGGAGCCAATCAGCACCCTACGCAGACAATGCTTGATATCTATTCTATATTTAAGACACAAGGTACTCTCGAGAATCTGACAATAACGATTGTTGGTGACCTGAAATATGGTCGTACTGTGCACTCCCTGATCATTGGAATGTCACACTTTAATCCAACCTTTATATTCGTTGCACCCGAAGAACTGCACCTTCCCGATCCGTATAAAGCCTTCTGTGATGAACATGGAATAAAGTATTCGGAACACACAGATTTTGATTCAGAGGTGATAGACAAAGCGGATATCCTGTATATGACACGTGTACAGAGAGAACGTTTTACCGACCTGATGGAATATGAAAAGGTAAAGAATGTGTACATTCTCAAAAATGATATGTTGGCAGGAGCAAAAGATAATCTGAAAATATTGCATCCCCTACCTCGTGTAAACGAGATACAGCAGGATGTGGATGATAGCCCTAAGGCTTATTACTTCGAACAGGCTAAGAACGGGATGTTTACCCGTGAGGCTGTGATATGTGATGCGTTGGGAATAGAAGTTGAATAAATAAAATATCAAGATATGAACGAACGTAGAAAAGCAATGCAGGTAGCAGCATTATGCAACGGAACAGCCATAGATCATATTCCTCCCAGTGTAGTGTTTAAAGTAGTATCATTGTTGGAGCTCGAAAAGCTGGATAATCCTATTACAATCGGAAATAATCTGGAAAGTAAGAAGATGGCTTCGAAGGGAATTATCAAGATCACAGGTAAATATTTTGAAGAAAGTGTGATCAATAAGATTGCGATCATAGCACCGAATGTAGTCCTCAATATCATAAAGGATTACGAGGTTGTAGAAAAGAAGAGGGTGGTTTTACCTAAAGTAATCAATGGAATTGTAAAGTGTAACAACCCGAAGTGTATTACAAACAATGAGCCTATGACTACACGTTTTGAAGTCATTGACTGTAATAACACAGAGCTGCGCTGTCACTATTGTAACATTAAAATTCAGAAAGACGAGATTATCCTGAAATGAAGCAAGATTGGAAGCCGGGAACATTGATATATCCTTTGCCTGCCGCCATGATAAGTTGTGGCAGCACTCCTGAAGAATATAATATTATAACTCTGAGTTGGCTCGGTACTATCTGTACCAATCCCCCGATGTGCTATATTTCGGTAAGACCCGAAAGGCATTCGTATGAGATTATAAAGCGGGATATGGAGTTTGTAATAAATATAACAACAGAAGATTTGGCTTTTGCAACCGACTGGTGTGGAGTGAGATCGGGTAAGGATTTCAGTAAATTTGACGAAATGAAACTTACTCCGGGGAAGGCATCAATTGTTCAGGTTCCCATCATCGAAGAATCTCCGTTAAACATCGAGTGTAGAGTGCGGGAGATACTCAGTTTAGGTTCGCATGATATGTTTATCGCCGATGTGGTAAATGTAAAAGCTGATGAAAAGTATATTGATCCGGAAACCGGAAAATTTAGTCTCGAAAGCGCAAAACCGATTGCATATTCTCATGGTCAGTACTATGGCTTAGGAGAAAAGATAGGAGGCTTCGGCTGGACTGTCAGAAAAAAGAAAGAGGAACTGTAAACTCAGTTCCTCGCTTCTCTATCTGACTTTTCGGATCTTTGCTTTTTTCTATATTCATAGGGAGGTGTTGGGTTTTTCAAACTCCAGATATTCAACTTCTGTTGTCGGGCAGTCTTCTCCAATTCTTCGAGTACCGGGTCTTCAACATAATGATTGTAGTACCATGCTAAACCTTCTTTGACCATCTCCTGATTTAAATTCAACTCGTCGAGATAAACGATACCTAAAAATCTATCATATTGATCGATACCTTTTTTATCGACTTTTACGGTTTTCCCGTAGCATAGGTCATTTAAGTAGGTTCTGGCTTTGCTGCTGAAGTCTTGTCCTTTTTCGGGAGCATCAATACCATAGAGTCGCACTTTTATTCGTTCCTTGCTATCTGTCAGAATTGTCATTGTATCTCCATCTGCAACACTGACTACCTTTCCTTTTATTGTTTCGGCGGGTTCAGTGGAAGGCGGGTTACAGGAGATAAAGAGTAATAGTATGAATATAAATTTTCTCATTCGTTATAAAAGTTCATTTTTATCTTTAAATAGGATTAGCATATTATAAACTAGAGATCTAAATTAACTAAAAAGAGACAGAAAGAAATAGGGATTTCTAATATATTGTCTTTATTGCTTTTATCGATAAGCGAGTAGATAGATAAATAATTCAATGACTAAGCCTTATAAAATAAGTTCTCAGAGTTGTTAAAATATATAGGCAGAAATAAACGAAAAATAAAAATGATTTCATAGATTTGTCTAAATCTATCAATATAAAATTACATATTATGAAAAAATTAGTTGTATTCGCATCTGTTGTCTTTTTGTTTTCGTCTTGTGCTACAATATTTACTCCATCTAAGCAAAGCATAACGTTTTCGGGGATTGAAGGTACAAAAATTTATGATGCAAGTAATAATGTGAAATTAGCAGAAATAGGAAGTGACAAAACTGCGACTATCTCCGTTAAAAAGAAAATGAGCGACAAGCAACTTTTGGCTAAAAAAGAAGGATATAAGACATTGCCTTTTATTTTAGAGTCTACTTTCAATACGACCTCTCTATGGAATATCCTATTCTGGCCTGGTTTTATTGTAGATTTAGGAACAGGACAAATGAACAAATGGGATAATACAACAGTTAATCTTGAGCTTGAAAAAGATGATTCAGCATCCAAGTAAATAGGAATCTATAAAAATAGAAAAAGGACTGAATTTTATTTTAGTCCTTTTTTATTCTTGATAATCATTGTTTTAAGCGGAGAGGAAGAGATTCGAACTCTCGATACCCTTTAGGGGTATACACGCTTTCCAGGCGTGCCTCTTCAACCACTCGAGCACCTCTCCTTTGTCCTCCGGTTGTAGCGTGTGCAAAGATAAAGGATATTTTTGAATTGACAAGAAGAGAGAAATTATTAGTCGTTTAGGGGGAGATGATTTTAGAGGGGTATGAAGTGCCTGCAACCGATATAGCTTTTATTTACAATACGAGAAATTATAATAGCTTTGGCTTGGCTTGTTGTATATCCTAAAAAAGAGTTATCTTTGTATTCGATATTGTTTTTACAAATGTTTTGCATTATTTGTTACTCGATATCTAAAGTTTGATATTAAAGCGTTATATATCAAGCGAAAATAAACCAACGGGGCTGACTGGCTTTGACAGCGAGATGAAGTGGTTTGTAAGCATGCAGTGCGTAGTCGGCTGGCACTATAATCTCAGACGTCACAAATTTAACTGGCAATAACAATTACGCTCTTGCTGCTTAATCGAAGTATAGTAGATTCTAGCTTAATCCTTGCACAGGTGTAAGGACAAGACATCACCCGGAAGCTGTGGCTTCGAAGCGTGCCGATCAGGTGGTGCAGACAAATCGGAGATAGGATAGGAGAGGCTTTGGCTCTTATCTGAAATAAAAAAGCTAAGGTTTGAGTTAGTGGCTTCGGTCTTGCTCATTCACGAAAACTTAAGCGAAGATAAGCATGTAGAAAGCAAATTAGTTCCTTGTTTGGACGAGGGTTCAAGTCCCTCCAGCTCCACTTTTTAATTCTAATTGTAAGAATTTTATAAAATAAACACCCAATTTACTCCCTGAAATGTAGAGTTGGGTGCTATTTTTTATATTTTAGGATTATTGTTTTTTGAAGCTTCTGTATAATTGTTAATTTTATCAATAACATATTGATAACATGATTTTTTATCTTTCATTGTGGTTCTACGTTGGAATTTTTTTACTATTTCGAGTAATCTCTTCTCATTTTTCTTACACCTCTCTTTTTAATAATTTTTGATAATTTCCGACAATTTCCGACAATCTTCAGTTTGCGCTTGTAAAACATCTTTGTTTAATAATGGTTTATATTTGTTGAAATCTAAAAAGCTACTATTAGATTGTTTATAAACTGCAACCACTTCTATAGAAGTGAATAGAATTATACCGAGTAAAGCAAAAATTTGCAATATGTTAGAATTCGTAATTAGCTGTTTATATAAAGAATTTTTATCTATCAAGTAATAGACAGTCAGAGATAAACATGATAATAGTATCCATATTATAAGATTTACTATACCTATCAAAATATTTACTTTTGATACGGAATAAGCACTATCACTTGTAGATAAAATATTATAATTTAATTGGTAGCTTGGATGATAGTTTTTACCCATGTCAAATATTTCGGAAACTTCGGTCAGGTAGCATCTTTCATAATCAGAAATAATCTCTCCATAAATCTCATACTAAGCTTTTGACCCTTTAGTCATAAAGAAATAACAATAATAAATTATATTTGTAATAATGTTTCAACTATTTATATAATCTATAAAAGGTAATGAGCTCACAGAAAAAGATTACATTACTCTGGAGAAGGCTTAATGTCTTTGAGTTGGGTAAAGATGTTGTACTTGTACCCTATTATTTGGGAAAATCGTTAAACTATCAAATTGAAATATGTTGTGACTATTCCGAAGATATTGCTAACCAAATTCGGAAGACCCCTAAAGAGGGACTAAGCTTTATCAAAATGAAATTAAGTCACAATTTTATACTTAGATCCTTTTCATATGCAAATTATTTGAGGCAACATGCTTCGAATATAAATATATTAATGTGTTTTCATTGGAGATTTGAAACATTTATTAATATCCTATTATACAATTTTTTTAATAAAGGAGGACAGATATATATAAAACTGGATACAATATCGGGTGAAGAATGGAATCTTTCTCAACGCTCGTTAATCAGCAAATTGATAAGAAAATTACTTTATAAAAATTGTCTTCAAAAGGTCAATGTACTAAGTTGCGAAACATCGCAGGCTTACAATTTATTATGTAATAATAAATATTTCGGTAGTCAACTAAAAGAGAAACTTGTTCTCATGCCAAACGCATTTGATGAAGGATTATTGAAAAAGACCAAAATACGAGAAAGAGATTTTTGTGAAAAAGAAAATTTAATAATAACGGTTGGACGATTAGGTATTTCTCAAAAAAACACAGAAATGATTATAGAAGCTCTAAAAGAAATAGAATTAAAAGATTGGAAGTTTTGTTTTATAGGAACAGTTGATAGAAGTCTTGAATATGCTATAAATGAGCTTTACAAAAAAAATCCGGAAAAAAGAGAACAAATATATTTTGTTGGAGAGATTAAAGATAAAGAAGAATTATGGGGATGGTATAATAAATCGAAGGTTTTTGTACTAACTTCACGATGGGAAAGTTATGGATTGGCATTAAATGAAGCGAAGCGATTCAAAAATTACATCATATCTACACGTGTAGGAGCCGCTGAGGATATAATAGATAAAGAGAAATATGGTCTTTTCATAGGGCAAGAAGATAGTGCAAATCTAGCCAATATTCTATCCCAAATAATAAATAAAGAAATCAATATTGATGTTTACCAAGATTACAAAGGTGAACAATTATCCTATGAAGATACAGTTCAAGTACTGCTAAGATTATTGCCGAAAAATAACAAATTAAATTAAACTCATTTTATTTTTTTTGTGACAGTTTATCAAAGAAGTAGTCTTGTGATTATAATTAAAAAGAAACTTAATCGTTTAGGGAAATCCTCGATTAAGTTCCTTTCTTATAATAAAGCAATTTGCTGTTTAATCAAATTCTTTTTTCAGTTGTTCTACCCAGCTTTTTATCCGATCGTTTGTTAGTTTCGACTGGTTTTCTTTATCTATGGCTAATCCAACAAATTTGTGATCTCGAATAGCACGTGACATTTCAAAATTATAACCATCGATAGAGGTAAAGCCAACAATCTTAGCACCAACCGACTCGAATGTCTCAGCCAAAATACCTATTCCGTCAACAAAGTTTTCCGGATACCTCACCTGATCTCCAAGTCCAAAAATGGCAACTTTCTTGCCCTTTAGATTCAAAGCTTCCAGTTCGGGTCTTACTTCATCCCAATGATTTGGAAGCTCTCCATCGAACCATGTTGCTACTCCTACAATAATATTGTCATAACTTTCAAAATCCTTTTTCCATGCATCTTCAACTGAGACAAGGTCAACATTTTCACTACCAAAAGCCTCTTTTATCTTTTTAGCAATAGAGGCAGTCTTGGTTGTAGTTGTTCCGTAAAACAATCCTATTTTCTTCATTGCATATATAGTGTTTTTGTTATTGTTAAAATTCAAGTAATTTTTTAGCAGCTTCATAGATTTTATCCACATTCGGAAGCACAGCTTTTTCTAGTATCGGATTGAAGCCTACAGGCGTGAAAGTAGAACCTACGCGTTGTACCGGCGCATCCAGATATTGGAACATTTCTGAACCAATTATTGCTGCAATTTCTCCACCAAGACCTGCAAATACTTTGTCTTCATGTACAATAAGTGCTTTACTTGTTTTCTTTACCGATTCGAAGATAGTCTCTTTATCTAATGGAACTAAAGATCGCAAATCGATTACTTCGACATCCCAATCTTCTTTAGCCAAACGTTCTGCCACAGAGAGGCTGAGTAGTGTTGTGTTTCCATACGTGAAAAGGCTTAGATCTTTTCCGGGACGGCGAACACGAGCTTTGCCAAAAGGTACTTCAAAATCTTCAGGTACAACTGTCGCTGCATCTACAGAGTTATATAAAGCTTTTGGCTCTAGAAATACGGTTAATCCTTCCGAACGTAAGCTTGTACGCAACAGACCTGCTGCATCGTCTGCAAAAGAAGGATAAACGATTCTGCATCCCGGCAATGTTGCCAATGCCGCTTCAATATTTTGAGAGTGATATATTCCGCCTCCGATATATCCACCCGATGCAAGTCGTAAAGTGATATTCGGTGAAAACTGACCGTTGCTGCGCCAGTAATCGTGCGTACATTCTACAAATTGTTCCATTGCCGGCCAAAAATAATCGGCAAACTCAGCACCTTCTATAACAACTCGTATTTTCGGGTCGAAACGGCTCATACCGTTTGCTGTTCCCACGATAAAGTCTTCTGCAATAGGAGCGTTGAAAATACGTTTTTCTCCAAACTCTTGTTGCATGCCTTTCGAAACGTTGAACACTCCACCTTTGTCTTTGTTTGCGACATCTTGCCCCCACAAGAATGTGTCGGGATTATGTCTAAACTCAGCCTTGAGTGTTTCGTTAATAGCCGTTACCAGATTTTTCTTTTCCCCCTCTTCATTATGAGTTCCAGCCACATACTTTTCAGGTTTATACGGTTCCGGTATAACGAAATCGAAAATAGATTTAGGGTCGGGATCGGGTGCAGCTAAAGCTTTTTTGTTAGCAGCACTCACTTCTTTCTTTACTTCGGCTTCTATCGCTTGCAATTCTTCTTCCGTAAAGCGTTTGTAACGCAATAGCATCCGACGGAATTTATGTAAAGGATCGGCTTCTTTTACATATTTCAATTCGTTTTCATCACGATACAAAGTATGCTTATCCGAGTTGGAGTGTGAGCCGATGCGTACGCAATTGGCGTGCATCAATACCGGCTTCTGATTTGCAATAGCATATTCGCGAGCTTCGGCCATTGCATTCATAGAGTCGAAAACATCCTTACCGTTGCAATACATTATTCTCAGGTTTTTTATACCTGAATAGTTATCTACAGCCTTTCTGTTTGCTGTCTGATCTTTTTTAGGAACCGATATCCCGTAACCGTTATCCTGTATGACAAATATTACAGGCAGTTCTTCTTTCGATGCTCCGTTTATTGCTTCAAATACATAGCCTTCCGACATGGCAGATTCTCCATGTGACGTAATAGCGACACCTTTTTTCTCATAATATTTTATGGCACGGGCTACTCCTACAGCATGTAAATCGTGATTACCTGTGGCAGAAGATACGTTCTCTATGTGCCATTCAGGTTTGGCAAAGTGGTTCGACATGTGACGTCCGCCACTAGCCGGATCAGTTGCTTTCGAAATACCGTTCAGTATCAGTTCTTCTGCAGTAAGACCTGCAGAAAGAACGGTTAGCATATCACGGTAATAAGGGAACATGAAATCTTCGCCTTTAGTAAAGGCCTGCCCCACAGCAAGCTGGATCCCATCGTGTCCTGCATAAGGAGCATGGTACGACCATCCGAGAGATTGTAGCAAATAGGCCGGGGCTTTTTCGTCGATAGCCCGTCCTAATGTCATCAGGTGATACCAGTTTTTTAAAGTTTCTTTATCTGTTGTTTTTATATCATATTTTTTCATATCTGTTTTTCTGTTTTGAGTTAGGTTAGGCATTCCAGTTTTCCAAATATTCAGCTATGCGGTACAAGAAATTTCCTCCCAGCATACCGTCTACCACACGGTGGTCGTACGATAATGAAAGGTACATCTTGTGTCTGATAGCGATAACATCTCCTTCGGGAGTCTCTACTACTACAGGTTTCTTCTCAATGATGCCTACACCAAGTATTGCTACTTCCGGTTGGTTGATAATCGGAGTACCAAACAAGCTCTTGAATGAACCAAAGTTGGTAATAGTGAATGTTCCTCCTTGAATTTCATCCGGCGACAATTTATTGGCACGAGCCTTGTTTGCCATATTATTCACTGATACAGCCAAACCGCTTAAACTTAACTTATCCGCATCTTTTATTACAGGAACAATCAGGTTTCCATCATTCAGAGAAACAGCAACACCAATGTTGATACGTTTTTTCTCTATAATGTTATACCCGTCCACAGAAGAGTTGATGCGAGGGAAATCCTTCAATGCTTTTGCTGTTGCTTCAACTATCGGCGACATATATGTGAGGCTTACACCTTCGCGTTTCTTGAAAGTATCCTTGTTTTGTTCACGCCAATGAACAAGCTTGGTTACATCTACTTCTATTACATTGGTAACATGCGGAGATATCTTTTTAGAAGCAACCATTCGGTCGGCTATAATACGACGTATGGCATCCATCGGAATCACCTGATCTCCTTCTGTAACTTGTACAGGGGCTACCTTTGGTGCGCTTTCTTGTGATGGTGCGGGAGCTGCCGGTGTAGAAGTTTTTGCAGCCGGTGCCGGTTTTGTTGATACACCTTTTTTCTTATTGTCTATGTATAGCTCAATATCACGTTTGCTGAGGCGTCCTTCGTAACCTGTTCCGGGTACAGAATCAAGCTCACTTTGACTGATTCCTGCGTCTTTTGCTTTCTGTAGAACAACAGGAGAATACCATCTGTCTGCTGTGCCTTTACTTACTTTTTCTTCCGATACTTTAGCAGGTGCGGCTGGAGTTGCTTTTTCTTCAGCCTTAGCAGGTGCAGGTGCAGAAGCCGGTGTCGGTTCTTCTTGTTTTGCACTTTCAGTACTTACTTCTTCTTCGCCTTCTTCACTTTCCAGTTCAACGATAGCTACAACAGTACCTACTGAAACAGTATCTCCTTCTTTGAATAATATCTCAAGAATTTTTCCTGATACAGGAGATGGAATTTCCGCACTGACTTTTGCTGTATTTACTTCAAACAAAATGTCATCTTCATTGATTGTATCCCCAACTTTGATCGACCACGAAATGATAGTCCCTTCGGTTATACTTTCGCCCAACTTGGGCATTTTAATTTCAAATTTTGCCATGGTTTATATTGTATTATATTTTATAGTAATTTCTTTTAAATTATAGATTGAAATGCTTGTTCCGAGACCTTGGGTTTCTTCCCTTCATAATTCCATTCATCTGTTCCATATTTCTCATTCACCAGTTTTTTTATATTTAAAACATCTTCACTCGTGAATTGATAAATAGAATTTCCCTCTTTCTCATTCATGAAATAAGCCATGATATAATCTTTGAAACGATTTATATTTAATGGCTTATCTATATGGTTCAGGATGTTCGTAACGGGACTTTTTACCGACTTGACATAAATCCGCTTATCGACTTTATTTTCCAGTTGTTTCGGATCACTTTCAAGCGTAGTAGTGAGCCTGTTGAGGTCGGATGAAAAAAGCAGTGTAGCATGAAACATAACCCTGTCTTTGTGTACACATTGCGCACTGCCCGATATTTTGAGTCCATCAATGTTTATTGCCAAGCGTGTGTCTACCTCAGCATGGATGCCCAGAGTGGATAAAAGCAAAACTATTCTTTCTGTGAATCGGTGAAAGCCTATGCCTTTATTGTTTTCTATAAAAGTAAGGTTCAGATTACCCAGATCATGAAATACAGTTCCACCACCCGATGAGCGTCGTGCTACTTTGATATTATTCCTTTGTATAAAGTCGAGATTAACCTCGGCCAATACATTTTGGTACTTGCCTATAACCACTGACGGTTCATTCTGGTATAACATGAAAAATTCTTCTGAGAAATTTTTCAGAAGATATTCTTCGCTGGCCATGTTGAACCATGCGTCGGTATGTGTATTGTTAATACAAAGCATGTTGTTAAGAGAATAAAGTCTCGTGTATAATTTCAGCTACAGTTGGATGCGGATAGACATGTTTACGGAACTCTTCTACAGTGCTACCGTTTTCTATCGCAATTCCGGCCAACAGAATTAATTCAGATACCGGATTACCCAACATATGGCATCCTATAATGCGATCGCTATCGTCTACTATGATTTTACATAGTCCGCTTCCTGTTTCATTTTCTGCAATAAATCGCCCTGAATAGGCCATCGGTAGTTTGAGCACACGGAAAGGTTCACCCTTTGCAGTCAGCTCTTCCTCTGTTTTTCCTACTCCTGCTATCTCGGGATTTGTATATACTACACTTGGGATAGCCTTATAACTCATTGTGTCATCCTCGCCAAGGATATGACTGATAGCTACTTCTCCTTCTCTGATGGCTGTATGGGCAAGCAACGAAAAGCCGGTAATATCTCCTGCGGCATATACACGAGGATGGCTGGTTTGCATATACTCATTAACCTTCACTCCGTTTTTGAGAAGCTCCACGTTTAAAGTCTCCAGTCCGAATCCTGTGGTAATAGCTCTACGTCCCACACTTACCAGTATCTTTTCAGATTCAATTGTTTGAGTCTTTCCATTTTTCTCTACAATTACACCTTTCTTGGTAACTTCTGTAACTTTGGTATTCAGATGGAATTTAATTCCTCTCTTGGCATAATCGCTGCGAAGCATGGCTGATGTTTCTTTATCCATTACTCCGAGTATTTCAGGCATCATTTCTATAACATTCACTTCTACGCCCATGCTATTAAAGAAAGATGCAAATTCGATACCAATGACACCGCCTCCAATGATTGCGAGTGATTTTGGTAAGTCATCAAACTCTAAGGCTTCTTTCGATGTCCAGTAATTTACTTCAGACAACCCCTTTATCGGAGGTATAACAGTTTCGGAGCCTGTGCATAATAGCAAATATTTTACTGAATAGGATTCCTTACCACTCGAAATGTTGATCTTATTATCCTTCTCCCCGTTGATGGTTGCTGTATCTTTAACTACAGTAACACCGTATGATGATAATTTAAAGCTGACTCCCGCCGTTAATTTTTTTACGACTTTATCCTTTCTATCAATTATTTTTGATACATCGAAAGAAGGGGCGTTGTCTAATGTAATTCCGTATTTGCTTGCATTTTTTATGCTATCCAGTGTTTTGGCTGAATATAAAAGTGTTTTTGTGGGGATACATCCTTCGTTGAGACATACACCTCCGATGTACTTCTTTTCAAAAAGGACAGTTTTTAATCCGTTCGATGCAGCTATTTCGGCTGCATTATACCCTGCCGGACCTCCACCGATAATTGCGATATCAAATTCCATAGTCTATCTATTGATTGTTAGTTGTCAAAAAAGTTCGTTTTGTAATGTGTATATTACACATCACCCTATAAACAAATGAGAACAAGATAAGTTTTATCGATTTTAACTATTACTCTTATAGATAATCAATATGAGGTGTTTCTATAAGAAAAAAATGGTATCTGTACTTAGTTTTAGGATTGTAGGGGTATGGATTAAATGTGTTTAATTCTTTCTTTTTAATATTTTTTTACTCTTTTCAAATAAAAGAATAAATATCCAAAATTATATTTTTTGAGAGTTTTCTTATGAGCTTTATAAAATCAACCTAAAATGATAAAAGAAAAAGAGGCTATTCTATATAGAATAGCCTCATATTATCTGTCAGCTGTATGTACTGTTATCCGTTTACTTTTTTCATTGCAGCGATAGAATCCAATACTTTACAAGAGAATCCCCATTCGTTATCGTACCACGCTACTACTTTTACAAATGTAGGACTAAGCATAATTCCCGCTTTTTCGTCAAAAATAGCAGTGTTCGGATTGCCTATCATATCAGACGATACAACTTCGTCGGCGGTATATGCCAAATAACCCTTTAATGACCCTTCCGAAGCCTCTTTCATTGCTTTACAAATTTCTTCGTAAGAAGTCGGTTTAGACAAACGTGCAGTCAGGTCGACAACAGAAACATCAAGAGTTGGCACGCGGAAAGACATACCGGTTAGTTTTCCGTTGAGCTCAGGAATCACTTTACCTACTGCTTTTGCGGCTCCTGTAGTTGAAGGGATGATATTACCCGAAGCAGCACGTCCTCCTCTCCAGTCTTTCAACGATGGTCCATCTACTGTTTTTTGAGTGGCAGTGGTTGAGTGTATAGTACTCATCAAGGCTTCTTCTATGCCGAACTTATCGTTCAGTACTTTGGCTACCAATGCCAGACAGTTAGTGGTACATGATGCATTGGATATGAACTGAGTGCCTTTCACATACTTGTCGTCATTTACACCCGGAACAAACATTGGAGTATCATCCTTAGATGGGCCCGACATAATTACATATTTTGCACCTGCTGCAATATGTGCTTGAGCTTTCTCCTTCGTAAGGAATAACCCTGTAGATTCTACTATATATTCAGCTTCAACCTCATTCCATTTCAGATTAGCAGGATCTTTTTCTGCTGAGATGCGGATTGTATTTCCATTGACAACAAGTTTGCCGTCTTTAGTCTCAATAGATCCATCAAATTGTCCGTGGATGCTATCATATTTAAGCATATAGGCTATATATTCAACATCCATCAAATCGTTGATACCAACTATTTGTATATCACTTCTGCTTTGAGCAGCTCTAAACACCAAACGTCCGATACGTCCAAAACCATTAATACCTACTTTAATTGCTTTCATAATGAATTGGTTTTTAAATGATAAAATATCTTGTTCTTTTTAGTACTACAAAGATACATTATAATATCTTTGTCTGAAATGACAAAAAATATACAAATCCTGCCAAGTCGGATTGATTTTACTAAATAATACTTATTTTTAGATTCTAAAATAAAAAACAGATGAGTAAACAGTTAAGAATAAGGCATATTGTGTTTCTGGTTCCTCCCAACTCCACACTGTTGACTATGGTTGGCCCATTGGAGGTATTTACCAAAGCAATCGAACAGTTTGATATGGTAGATAAGGATATTGATTTCACGTATCAGACGCATGTCGTATCTATGGGTAAGGGAAGGCAGATCGATACATCTTCGGGTTTATCGATATTAAGTGAAGGATGCTATACCGAGATAGATTATCCGATTGACACGCTTATTGTAACAGGATTGGCTCGCCATCTTGAGGATAACCTGAAGGATGAGATGATAGAATGGATCAAAGATCAGGCAAAAACGACCCGTCGGATATGTTCGGTCTGTTCGGGTGCTTTTATTCTTGCCGAAGCAGGATTGTTGGATGGGAAAAAAGCAACTGCCCATTGGTCGAGAAATGAAGCGTTGGAACAGATGTATCCTTTAGTAAATGTGCAGATAGCACGTATTTTTATTAAGGATGGAAATATTTATACAGCGGCAGGTATTACCTCCGGCATGGATTTGGCTTTGGCTCTCATCGAAGAAGATCTGGGACAGTCGTTTGCCTTGCATATTGCTCGCTGGTTGGTCTTGTATCTCAAACGTCCCGGCAATCAGGCACAATTCAGCTCATATTTAGATTCTAGATTGATCGGTAACCCAACTATCCGAAGGGTTTGCGAATGGATACTTGAACACCTGAGAGAAGACATCACGGTAGAAAAAATGGCAGAATATGCGGCAATGAGCCCTCGTAATTTTGCTCGTGTCTTTGTGCGCGAACTACGTGTAACCCCAGCGAAGTTTATCAATAAGCTGCGTGTGGAAAATGCCAGTCAACATCTTATCGAAACGCAATTATCTCTTGACGAAATAGCCGATAATTGCGGACTAAAGACAGGTGAAAATCTTCGCCGTCAGTTTATAAGCTTTATGGAGATAACTCCGGCTCAATATCGGAAAAGCTTCCGATCTTCTTGGGCGGACGTTGCTGTGTAGTAGATATTGGAGATTTATTGAATCCCTATGGACAGAAAGTTTATAGGGATTTTTTATTTTAGAAAGGATGCTTCATAGCGTTAATTGTAGTATTCTGTTTTAGTCTTTATCATGTCGTTTTATTGAATTGGCAAATGAAGAAAATGTACTATTCTTTTGCACAAACTTTCGGTTGTAAATTTTGCCTATATAATTCTGATTTTAATTATTATTTTTGCTATACTTCGTTATCTTTGTAGTACATGTGGTGAATTCCATCTGTTTTTTGTGCCTGTCATCGGGTGAATATGACATAATGATATTTAGCCCGGTTATTCTTAAAATCGAAATATTATCAATTTATTTTATATCATGAAAACAAATAGGAGAGACTTTTTTAAAATTTTAGGAAGCGCAGCAGCTCTTACTATTATCCCTCGTCATGTGATGGGTAGAGGCTACATTGCTCCCAGCGATCAGCTGACTAAGGGAATTATAGGAACAGGCAGCATGGGGCGTGGTCATGTGAATTACGCAGGCACAAGGTTGGTTGCTGTATGTGATGTGGATAAGAAACATCTGGAGTTGGGGAAACACCTTGTAACTGATAATATTGCAGCATATCACGATTTCCGCGATTTGATATTAGACAAAAATGTTGACATTGTTCATATAGCAACACCTCCCCATTGGCATGGTATAATGTCTGTGGAGGCGGCCAAGGCCGGAAAAGATATTTGGTGCGAGAAACCCATGACCCGTACCATAGGAGAAGGAAAGCGTGTGATGGAGGCCGTTAAGCAATATGGATCGAAGTTTCGTTTGAATACATGGTTTCGTTTCACTGATAATTTTTATGGATTGGGAACACCGGTTCGCCCGCTAAAGAAGTTGGTGCAGAGCGGTATGCTGGGTTGGCCATTAAAGGTTACGATCAGCAGGCATACAGGCTTCGACTGGAAATTCTACTGGGTAGGAAAAGAAAACCTTCAGCCGGAGGCTATTCCTGCCGAGCTTGATTATGATATGTGGCTTGGCCCGGCACCGTACAAGCCTTATAATAGCCATCGTGTACACCAAACGTTCCGTGGGTATTGGGATTACGACGGAGGCGGTTTGGGTGATATGGGACAGCATTATATCGATCCTGTACAATATTTTCTTGGCAAAGATCATACCAGCCCGGTGAAAGTGGAGGTGGATGCGCCACAACAACATCCCGATGCAATAGGTACATGGCGCTCTATCACATATACTTACGATGATGGTTGCCAGATCGTACTGTGGGGTGATGATTATGGAGATCCTAACACGCCGTATATATCAGGGCCAAACGGTAATGTTTATAAAAATTTTGTTTGTGATATACCTTATTGGGAAAAGAAACTAGCTGCCTATCCGGAGCCTGAAGAACAGGTTACAGATTTCATCGAAAGTGTGAAAACGCGCAAACAGTTTGCCCTTAACGAGCAGAATGGCTTCCGCTCGTCTACAATAGTAAATATGGGAATTGTAGCGTTGAGGCTAAATCGTACGCTGCATTTTGATTCCGTAAAACTTGAGTTTGTGAATGATGATGCGGCTAACCGTTTGCTTGACCAACCAATGCGTGCCCCTTGGAATATTTAACCTGTACTATCAAAAACAAACAAGATAACAATATAATCATGAAAAAAATATACTCATTATTAGGCGTATTTCTGTTTTGTTCAGTGATGATATTTGCACAATATCCGACAAACAGAACGGCTAAAACCATTGTTGCTGATGTTTTGGCGCAAATGCCGGCTCAGCAAACTGAACAATATTATGCCCAGATAAAAGATTTGGCTTCTACAGGAGAAGAAGGTGTTTTACTGTTGGTAAAGATGATGAATCCTTTAGGTAAAGGAGCTAACTCGCAAGTAGAATTTGCATTAAGCGGACTTTCTCACTATGTTTCTGCCGAAGGGATGGGAGATAAAAGACAAGTGGTCTCCGGAGCTTATCTCAAAGCCCTTGATATGGTAAGTGATCGTGAGATCAAAGCTTTTATTATCAGACAACTTGAGCTGATAGGTAAGGATGAGGCTGTTGCTAAGCTTGCTACATATCTTGCTGATGAGTCTCTCTGTGGTCCTGCTGCCGCAGCTTTATCGGCGATCAACACGCCGTCGTCACAAAAAGCGTTATTGAATGCTTTAAGTGCTTCTGCCGACGATAAGTCTTCGGAAAGTATTATTTTGGCATTAGCTAAACTGAAAGTAACCGATGCCGAAAATTCACTAAGGCGTTTATTGGATACCAATGATACAGACAAGAAGAAAACTGTATTGTATGCATTAAGCCAACTTGGATCAAAGGCTTCTTTGCAGGATTTAGCTCTTGCAGCCGAAAAAGACAATTATACAATGGGCAAAAGTGGTGCTAACGAAGCTTATATTGCCCTCATTAAACGTGTACTCACTCAGGGAGATAAAAAAGAGGCAGAAAAAGCAGCCTCAGATCTGATGAAAAAATCAGAAAAAGCAGGGCAAACACAGACCCGTTCAGCAGCATTGCAAATACTGATGGAGGTGAAGCCTGCAAATGCCTTGCAGCAACTGCAAAGTGCACTCAAAGACGACAATCGTAATTACAGATATGCTGCGTTGACATACGCTTCTGACTATGCAGATCGCAAAATGTATGCGGAGCTGATTAAATCATTGAAAAAGGCAAAATCTGATGCACAGTTGGATATTCTCAACTGGCTCGGGGAGGAATCTGAATCGCAGAATAAACGAAACGAAATAAAGCCTTTGATCATTGAACCTGCAATTGGTTTTTTGACGGCAGGTAGCGCTGATATGAAAAAATCGGCAGCAAATATACTGGCTAAGACCGCAGATCCGAAGGCGATAGCAGCTCTTGCTTATTTATTGAACGATGCCGATCCTAAAACGGTAGCGATAGCCAAAGACGCATTATCGGCTACAAATGGAGATGTTGCTTCTGCCGTTGTTCCTGTAATAGCAGGAGCAAACGCAGCCGGAAAAGTAGCCGGATTACAGTTGTTGGCTGAGCGCAAATCTTCGGCTAATATAGCTACAGTGCTTGAACAAATCAATTCTACATCGCCGGATGTGCAGACTGCTGCATATAAAGCTCTCAAAGATGTGGTTTCGGCAGAAAACTTAAACCAGTTGTATGCTCTTCTTGAGGCTGCTTCTTCAGAAAATGTTCCTTATGTTCAGCAGGCGATTGCAAGTGCTCTCCAATCATATCCAAAAGAAAAACAATATGATGTCATCATGGCTCGTATGGGGCAGGTGGGAAACGATAAACAGTATTTATATTATCCTGTGCTATCAAAGACGGGCGATGAAAAAGCATTAAGCTTTATTGTCGATCGTTTCAACAAAGAAAGTGGAATGGTAAAGGATGCCGCTTTTCAGGCATTATCAGATTGGAAAGATATCGATGCTGCGGCTGAGTTGCTTGCTATTTGCAAAAACAGAGCGGATATCCTGTATTTCGACAGGGCAATTAACCGATATATCCAATTAGTCGCTAATCCTAAGCTTACAGGAGAAAACAGGCGTTTGCTTCTTACCGATGCTTTGGAAATAGCACGCACTGATGGGCAAAAGAATAGTATTTTGTCTCAGTTGGGTAATACAGGTTCTTATCTGGCTTTGCTATGTGCCGGACAATATTTGGACAGTAAGCCTTTGCAACAGGCTGCAGCAGATGCAGTGGCTAAAATAGCTTTAGGCAATAAAAATTATACAGGTAAGGTGGTAGAGGAACTGTTGAACAAGGTAATAGATGTATTGAGCAATGCTGACGCTGATTACCAGAAACAGGCTATCCGCAAGCATCTGAATGAAATGCCGAAAGAAGAAGGATTTGTTTCTATTTTCAACGGAAAAGACTTAGATGGATGGAAAGGAATTGTAGAAAATCCGATAGTCCGTGCGAAAATGAAACTGGCTGTGCTGGCTAAAAAGCAACAAGCAGCCGATAAGGTAGCGGCAGAACATTGGAAAGCTGAAAATGGAATCCTTGTCTTCGACGGAAAAGGAGGAGATAACCTTTGCTCTGTGAAACAGTATGGCGACTTTGAAATGTATGTTGATTGGAATCTCGATCCTGCGGGGCCTGAGGCAGATGCCGGAATTTATTTGCGGGGAGTTCCTCAAGTGCAGATATGGGATGTATCACGTGTAAATGTAGGAGCACAAGTAGGATCGGGCGGATTATATAATAATGAGAAAAATCCAAAAGACCCATTGACTCTCGCCGATAATAAATTGGGAGAATGGAACACGTTTTATATTAAAATGGTAGGAGACCGTGTTACTGTAAAATTGAATGGAGTATTGGTCGTAGATAATGTGATTCTTGAAAACTACTGGGATCGTAGCCAGCCGATTTCGCCTATCGAGCAGATAGAATTGCAAGCTCATGGCAGCAAAGTATATTATCGTAATATATATGTCAAAGAATTGGAGAGGTCTAAACCTTTTGAGCTATCGGCAGACGAGAAAAAGGACGGATTCAAAATTTTGTTTGATGGTACAAATATGCACCAATGGACAGGAAATACAACCGATTACCAATTGCAGGACGGCTGTATAGCCCTCGATCCGAAAGGTGGTCATGGCGGAAATCTTTATACAAAAGATGAGTTTGCAAACTTTATATATCGTTTCGAGTTTCAACTTACTCCAGCGGCTAACAACGGGGTCGGTATCCGTACACCGATGGGTGTGGATGCTGCGTATGATGGCATGGAAATCCAGATCTTAGATCATGATAACCCTGTTTATAAAGATATCACACCGTTGCAAGTACATGGTTCGGTGTATGGCATAATAGGGGCAAAACGTGCTAAGTTCAAACCGATGGGCGAATGGAATGAAGAGGAGATAATCGCAAATGGTAATCATATAAAGGTAACGCTTAACGGAGAGGTTATTCTGGATGGAGATATCAAAGAAGCAACCAAGAACGGAACAGCAGACGGGCATCAGCATCCGGGATTGTTCAATCCGAAGGGGCATATAGGCTTCTTAGGGCATGGTTCGCCGGTTAAGTTTAGAAATATAAGGATTAAAGAACTAAAATAAGCTTTTTAGCAGGATAAAATAAGAGACTGCCTGAGTAGAGTTTTTCATCATCTCTCAGGCAGTCTCTTTTGTATTTAAGTTTTTCCAAATTATCTTATATAAAGGCTTTTAGGTCTGAAAGAAGATAGGGGAGAGTGACAGGTCAAAAGAGCTGCTAAAAGTGTCACTTTTGTCACCTTTTAGGGGTTAAGTAGTTGTAGTATAGTGTAATGTGTTTTTATGGAATTGTCACCTTTTGTATCTTGGTTGGGTTTACATTTTTATTATGCCTATCTTTGCAGCTATTTTGTGAAAATCATGGTAATTGAAGTATTTGAAAAAGAAATAAGAGACATAAACGATACACCGATTGTACAACAAACAGCCTTTTGGTCTGAGGTGAAGAGTCATCAGGGATTGGGAACCAAAGCTTTCGACTTTAAGGTAAAGAATAGAGATATATACACAAATGTAGGGGGACACTCATATACTAATGCTGATGTACTGGTACTACAAAAGCCTTTAAACTCGGAATATAGCATGGCCTATGTACCTTATGGCCCCGAGATAGAGCCGTCTGAAGAATTTCAGGGACGTTTTTTAGAGGAGTTGTCTGAAATAATACGTTCTCATCTGCCTAAGAGTTGTATCGCTATCCGCTACGATCTCAACTGGCAATCGCACTGGTGCGACGAGAGCAACTATGATGACCAAGGAGTATGGATTGGGCCTCCCGAAAAAAAATATCAGGAGTTTCAGTTAAACTATGGTACAGTAGAGTGGAATCTGAGGAAGAGCAATTCCGATATCTTACCATCTACTACTATATATCTTGATCTGAGTCTGTCGGAAGATGAGATTCTGATGCAAATGAAACCCAAGACACGTTACAATATACGTCTGGCCGAAAAAAAAGGTATTCGTGTCAATCGGGTAGGGTTGGATAAGATATCTATCTGGTACGATCTGTATAAAGAGACAGCTTTACGAAACGGACTATATATAAATAATATAGAGTATTTCACATCGGTGTTGACTGCAAAAGCAGATGATACTGCATCTCCGGCTCGGGTTGAACTCCTATTGGCAGAACACGAAGGTGAACCTTTGGCTGCTATATTTCTTGTCATGTCGGGGCATAGAGGGACATATCTATATGGAGCTTCATCTTCTCGCAAGAGAAACTATATGCCGACTTACGCACTCCAGTGGGAAGCTATAAAAATAGCGAAGGAATATGGTTGTACCGAGTACGATATGTTTGGCGTTTCACCGGGACCTGATCATTCGCATCCCATGTATGGACTCTATCAGTTCAAGACCGGATTTGGTGGAGAGCTTTTTCATCATCTGGGTTGTTGGGACTATCTGCTGGATGAAGAAAACTACCGCTATCTTTTGATCAGTGAGATGAATGCACAAGGCTACTACTTGTCTTGACGCTCTCTAATTATTCTTATTTAAGGGTAAAGATATCTAATATAGATTAGTTTCTTCTCGTATTGTTTCTGATGCGAGGAGTAATATTTTGTATCTTTATATTTATTCAAAAAATAAAAAGGATTATTATGTTTACCATTTTTGAGACTTATCCTTGGTTGTTGCCTGTGATGATTTTCTTTGGCCGTATATGTGATGTAACGCTAGGTACATTGCGTATCATCTTTGTATCGAAAGGTGAAAAATATAAAGCACCGATTGTGGGCTTTTTTGAAGTCTTTATCTGGGTTGTTATTATTTCTCAGATATTCTCCCAAGCCAATAGTCTGGTTGCTTATGTTGCTTATGCTGCCGGTTATGCCGCTGGTAACTATGTCGGTATCTTGGTTGAGAACAGGATTGCCTTTGGGTATCAGTTGCTGCGTGTATACACCAAGAAAGAAGCTTTGGAACTCATAAAAATGCTGAATAGTAAGGATATCGGAGCCACCTTTGTGAAAGGAGAAGGAGCTGTATCTCAGGTTCATATTGTGGAGATCGTCATAGGACGCAAATCATTGAATGAAGTTATAGGTATAATCTCTGATTTTGATTCGAAGGTTTTCTATTTGGTCGAAGATATCAGGTATAAGAAAGAGGGGATATTTACATTGAAAAACTTTGCCAGGAAGTAATATAAAAAAACCTGCCGATAAGATAATCGACAGGCTTAGTAATGTAGTGAAAACTAAGACTCCATTACAAGTCTAATTCTTTATATAGCGAAGTGTCTCCTTCGGCTTAGATAACGACGGTGCTACAGATTCATCCGAAGTTCCCCATGATTTGTTCGGGTTGCTACCCAATACAAACTTGATGTCGGCTCCGTTCTTTATATCGTCGTAAGTAATATATGTCTTGTTATATTCTTTTCCATTGAGGAACATAGCCTGTATATAGACGTTTTGCTTACTGTAATTCTCGGTGGTCATAGATATCTTCTTTCCATTAGCCAATGTAAGTTCTACAGCCTCCAGTCCCGGAGAACCTATCGCATAGATATTGCTTGACGGACATGTAGGATAGAATCCCATGCAGTTGAAGATATACCATGCCGACATTTGTCCGCAATCATCATTCCCGCTTAGGGCATCAGGCTTATTGCCATAGAACGTATCAAGTACATAGCGTATCTTTTCCTGTGCCTTCCAAGGTTGTTTGATATAGTTATAGAGATATATTATCTGGTGACAAGGTTCATTGCCATGCCAGTATGCACCAATTCGCCCTTGAATATCATGTGCACCCGGAATATCGTCAGGCAGTTCCATTGTGAACATAGAGTCGAGACGCTGTTCAAATACATCACTACCCATCTCGTTTATATATCCTTGTACATCCTGAGGTACATACCATGTATATTGATAGGTAAACCCTTCGGTAATATCTCCCCATCCATGAACAGATCCCGGGCCTGTATAGGCTATCGCATCGAATGGTGTTCGCCAGTTACCATGAGAGTCGCGTCCTCTCATAAACTTGCTTTCCGGGTCTATCAGGTTTTGATAAGATAGAGAACGATTAAGGAAATATTTATAGTCTTCTTCCTTTCCTAATTTCTTGGCAGCCATAGCTACGCAATAATCGTCATAGGCGTATTCCAATGTCTTCGAAACAGACTCGCGCTCTTTATCGAAAGGTACCCAACCCATAGCAGTGTATTCCGGTAAACAATCATAATGTGGGTTCATCGCTGTCGTTTTCATTGCTTCATACGCACGTTCGTAATCAAAGCCCTTGATGTCTTTTACTATAGCATCGGCAATAACCGAAACTCCATGATAGCCTATCATACACCACGTCTCATTTCCGTAGAAAGACCAGATAGGCAACATGTGCTCTACACTCTGGTCGTAATGAGCCAGCATGGAGTTGATCATGTTTGCATTTCTGTCAGGGTTCGTCAGGTTCAAAAGAGGGTGTTGGGCCCGGTATGTATCCCATAATGAGAACACGGTATAGTTGGTAAACTTACTATCGGTATTACGGATATTCGAATCGTGTGCCCTGTATTTACCATCTATATCTTCATATATAAAAGGATGTAGCGAGGCATGATATACAGAGGTATAGAATGTTTCCAGCTGCTCTTTAGTTCCTTTTACTTTGTACTTATTTAGTTCTTTAGCCCAGAGTATTTCACCCTTCTTTCTGAGGCTGTCAAAGTTGAGATTGTCGAGTTCTTTCAGATTTGCAAAGGCTCCTGATGTGCCGGTGGAAGAGATCGCAACTTTTACTTCTATCTCAGCTCCTTGCGTAGCATCAAAATCAAGCCATCCCATAATTTTAGTACCATAGGCTACTTTATCGCTACGGAAGCGTTTTGTATCATAGATTACGGGCTTGCCGTCTTGCATGATTCCTGAGCGTTTGAATGGTTTGGAAAACTGTGCTACAAAATAAACATAGCGTTCGGGTCCCCATCCATTAACCAGCTTAAATCCGCAGATGGTTGAATCATTTTCTATTCTAAATTGTGACCATGCTGTTTTAAACCATTGTACATGATCCATATCTATCATCACAAAAGCACTATCTGTTTTGGGAAATGTGAATTTGAATATTCCGGATCGGATACCGGAAGTCATTTCTGCTTTCACATCATAGTCCAACAGGTCTACAGCATAATAATTGGGTGATGCCCATTCCTTATCATGGCTATATCGTGATCGGTACCCTTCGTCGGGGTTCTCGTGTGTGCCCGCAGTATATTTCTTTGTGCCTGTACCGGGGATAAATAAGAAGTCTCCCAGATCAGGGATTCCTGTACCACTAAGATGTGTAAGGCTGAATCCCATTATTGTCATATGGTTATATTTATAGCCCGCTGCAGCATCGTAATAGTCACAATCGGTATCGGGACTTATTTGTATCCCTCCAAAGGGAATCTGGGCTCCCGGGTATACGTTACCAAATCCGGATGTTCCAACAAAAGGATTGACATAGGTATTTAAAGTCATATTTACAGCCATGTCTTCTGTTGGTGTCTTCTGACTACATGATAAGACTGTGAGATGTATAATAAGAATGGCAGCGGCCCGAAACAGTTTATTCATAATCTTCGTAATAAAGTTGAGAGTTTGTTTGCTATGGAGTTTGGATATGTATTGTCCCAAACTCCAGACCTAGCAAACGGAATAAATAGATGACTCTTATCTTAGCGTAACAAGTTATTTAGAAAGAGAATATGGCTTTTCGTCTTCATTGAAGAGCCTTTTTTTGTTTGGAGTTGATGACATTTCGAATGTAAGCTCTGCTCCATTTTTGATATCATCATAATTGATATAAGCTTTTGTATACGGTTTGCCGTTTAGCTTTACCGATTTTACATAGCGCATTTTATCACTTACTTTATCTGCTTTTATTTCCAGGTATCGTCCTTCTCCTAAGTTTACCTTCATGTAAGGAAAATAAGGAGTTCCCAGAATATATTGGTTTGTACCCGGACAAACAGGATAGAATCCCATCGCTGAGAATATATACCAAGCTGACATCTGTCCGCAGTCATCATTGCCACAAAGACCATCGATGCTATTGCGATACATACGATTCATAATTTCCCGTACCCAGTACTGTGTTTTCCAAGGCTGTGAAGTCCAAGCATATAAATATGCTATGTGGTGACTTGGTTCATTTCCATGTACATAATTACCCATAACGCCTTCGCGGGTAACATCTTCTGTTTCTGCGAAAAACTCATCAGGTAAGTGCATGGTGAAAAGTGAGTCGAGGCGTTGTATAAACTGTTTGTCGCCACCCATTTCTTTGATAAGCCCTTTTACATCATGCGGAACAAAGAATGAATAGTTCCATGAATTGCCTTCTATAAAACCTTCTCCATGCGTGCTCAGCAGGTTGTATGATGTTTTCCACTCACCGTTGCTTAAACGAGCACGTACAAAACCTATTTGATGATCGAATACGTTTCTGTAATTCAAAGCCCTTTTCTGATAAGCATCTACTACAGATTGGTTACCTATCTTTTTAGCTGTATTGTATATTGTCCAATCATCGTACGAATATTCAAGTGTGATGGACGAGCCACTTCCATTTTTGTCAACAGGGACATAGCCTAGCTTTTTGTAATATACTGTACCATCATAATAATCGAGGTTAGAACTGCTTATCATCGCTTCCAGCGCTTTGTCTTTGTCTATGTTCAAACCCTTATCCAAAGCATCTGCTAAAACAGATACAGAGTGATAGCCGATCATGCACCAGTTTTCGTTGCCCATATGAGACCAAACAGGTAATGCTTTGTGAACGCTTTGTTCGTAGTGAGCGATCATCGATTTTACAATGTCGGTGCTTCGCTCTCTATTGATAAGATTGAATAATGGGTGGAGGGCCCTAAAGGTATCCCATACAGAAAAGATAGTATAATTAGTAAAGCCTTTAACCTGATGTATGTTATGGTCTATACCTCTATATTGCCCATCCACGTCCATATATACTGAAGGATTGATCATCGTGTGATACAATGATGTGTAGAACATTGTTTTCTTATCAATGTCTCCTGTTATATCTACTACGTTCAATTCTTTGTTCCATTTTGCTGTTGCTTCTGCGGCTATCTGGTCGAAAGATTTTCCTTTCGTTTCAGCCTCAAGATTTTTTATTGCTCCTTGCGTACTCACTGCCGACAAAGCTACCTTTATAACAAGAGGAGCCGAAGCATTATTGTCGAATTCGAGATGAGTAACAATCTTTCGTCCGGCTATTTCAGGAAAATTATTCTGTAAGTCAAACTTTCTCCAGAATCCTGAGTATTTAGGTTTTTCTTTATCTACATACCCATATTTTTTTATTGGCTTAGATAAAGAGATCGCAAAGTAGGTATAGTTTTCTCTAGCCCAACCATTCGTGATGCGATAGCCTGTTATGAGGGTGTCGTTCTCAACTCTCAGGCTTGCCCAAAGTACTTTTCCGTCATAGTTATATATTCCGTGTGTAAGATCCAATAATATTTTCTGGACCTCTCCCTCGGGGTATGTGTATTTATGTACGCCAACACGTTCTGTTGCTGTTAGCTGTGCTTTTACTTTATAGTCGTCGAGGACAACTTCATAATATCCGGGACGTGCCTTTTCTGTATCATGCGAATAGCGTGAGCGATAGCCTGAATCTGGTTTGTCGGCAGTGCCGGGATTAAATTTGAGTGGTCCTGTTACGGGTACGATTAAAATATCTCCTAAGTCGGAATGTCCTGTCCCACTAAGGTGTGTATGACTAAACCCTACAATGGTTTTGTCGTCGTGCTGATATCCGGCACAATATTTATATGTGTCTTTCTGATATACACCGTTTATACTATGAGGTATAGTATCCGTGTCCGGGCTTAACTGTACAATGCCATGAGGAACGCAGGCTCCCGGGAACGTATGTCCCATCTTTACAGTGCCAATCATGGGGTTGACATACGATGTCTTCTCTTGTCCGGATACCATACCACACAGAATGTATAAAGAAAAAGTGAGGACAATTTTGTTGAATTGCATATTATTTTTTAGCGTTATTAATTAAATATTCCTGATATTCATTCCACATGCCTTCGATGCTCGCTTCGGGTCCAAAAACTTTTTTGATAGCACCATCAAAGCTCCATACATCCATATCTCTTACTGTAAGGTGAAATTTACGGATTGCATCCGGGTCTTTAGTGGTGAGCCACTGTATAAAAAATCCTGTGGTGCGGTAACCATCCATCCAGTTGCCTCCGGGTTTGCGTGTACTCATATCAAACAGTCCTGCTTCGGCTCTTACTGCATCGGCGATGCCTTCGATACATGCCCAGAAAGTTTTATTATTGCCGTAGTTTCCAATGCCTTTTGGTTCAAACTGGTAACCATGCGTCAATTCGTGATAAAGAACGCCACGTGTTTCGAAATCTAATTTATGTAATGATTCTTTAGCCGACTTTTCTATATGCTGTGTACTATACACTATATTTATGTTGGGAGAACTGCCTCCTTTAGCCGAAACTCCGTTGTAATCTTTCAGTGTATAGTCTATTTCCTGTACATCTACCATTGGATCATTAGCTGTATAATACAATATTTCGGCAACCTTTTGGGTATGGTATTTTACATACTCGTCAGGATTCTGCACTAGCTGATGATATATCTTATTACCTTCAGTATCGGGATCGAGAGACTCAAATACTACTTTGGGATATTTGAAGTTTTCCCAACCAGCTTTTAGGTTTTTATTTGATAATACAACTTCAGCAATCTTCAGTGTGTCATTGTTGGAAGTTTTGGCCTCCAGCATATAATATTTGTATGTTGCAGGCTTTTGTACTACACATAATATCTCCTGAAAACGTGAGCAGAAAATCTGATCTTTTCTCTCATCTACTATTGTCCATTTTTTTCTATCATTCGATCCTTTTATAGTCCAGTTGGTAGGATCATAAGCAGGGAGCTCCCCTGTAGAGTATATTTTATAGCTTAACACAGGCGTGGTATATTCTGTATCAAATACAATTTGATTCAGTTGCCTTTTTCCTGTATAAGATGTTGTAAGGTCATTATCCAACAGTTCTTTCGGATTTGTTGATAATGATTGGCTTTGACATGCTAAAAAAGGAACAAGTAGAACAGATAATATTAGCTTTTTCATTATATTCTGTCAATTGTTTTGAGAAATAAAAGAGATACTTGTTTTCGTAATTTATAGTTAAACAACCTGCAATTCCTTTATTGCAATGGGAATTGCAGGTTATTAGAATGTTAGAGACGTAAAATTCTCTTATGTTTTATTAATATCCTGGATTTTGAGATAGGCTAGGATTACGATCCAGAGCCGAATCTGAAAATGGCCATATCAACATATGCATATTATTAGAGAAAGATTTACCATCAGATTTATTATAAATAGTGGCTGATGCAATATCTACCCATTTTAAAGACATATCACTTTGAAGCTGAGGGTACAAATGGTTACGGCGAATGTCATCCCAAACTTTTAGTTCTAATGGGAATTCATGTAAGCGCTCAGTTAATACATCATCAATAGTAATTGTTGCTGGTAATGAATACTTACTGCTCAAAACACCATTAACAGTGAATGCACGTTTTTTTACAATTTCCAGATGAGCTTTAGCTTTAGCTTGATCAGGTGATGTTTGTTTTAGATATGCCTCAGCTGCGATCAAATGCATTTCAGACAAACGGAATACCGGAAAGTTTAGACTAGAACCTACAGTATTTACCATTGCGTAATCTTCGAACCAAAACCAGTTGTCATATTGATCGCAGTCGTAAGTTAAGCCTTCTGCTGAAGTATATGTCTGAAAGAAGAAATTCTTTTCCATGATACGAACATCACCATCTACATAACTTTTGATAACAGCATCTTCAGCATGATACATATTTGCTAGTACACTTGTTTTGAATACATTCGTTTTACCGTCGGCTTTTTTCCATGAGGTTGCAGCATTCGTCATACAGGCATTGATGTATCCGTTTCCACGATCCAGGAGTTGTTCATATTCGATAGCATATATGATCTCTTTGGATGATTTGCTGTTTTTAATCTTATTGAATGCACTTTTTTGAGCAGCTCCATTATCATCACTGGCTTCAAGGTCATGCCCTGCACCACCAGAGATAACTGCTTCTGCCATTGCTGCTGCTTCTGCATATTTAGCTGTATTCTGTAATGGATATCCGGCCCATTGCAAATATACTGTAGCTAATAATGCCTGTGCTGCAGGCTTTGTTATACGGCATTTGTTTGCATAAAACGTAGTATTAGGTAAAGCCTTGATTGCCTCCTGAAGATCTTTCTCTATCTGAGTATATACTTCGGTAATCGAAGCTCGAGGCTTATTAATTACTGTTGGATCTGCTGTTTCTATAGGCTCTAAGATTAGAGGAACTCCTCCATTACCTCCGTCTTTGGCTTCCCCATCTTTACACCCGAATTCTTTCAACAAGAAATAATAAGACCATGCGCGGAAGAAATAAGCTTGAGCTAGAAATTCATCTTTCTGAGTTTCTGTGATTATGCCTTTTGCTACCATTCCTGGTATACGTGCAATTAATACATTACAACGTCCGATACATACATAAGGCTCACGATAAAGTTCATTTACTTCTCCAACACTTTGAAATGTAATATTCAAATCTCTAACTCGTCCTGATATATTTCCGTCACCTTTTTGATCTGTAAATAAACCGGAAAGGAGACCACTATACATAAGGCGGGTTGGTTGCCAACCATTTTCGCGACCACCATAAAGATATGGTACTCCCCCGTAATAGATCATGTTTACTGCGGCCTGAGCATCAGCAGCAGAAGTCCAAAATGTTCCATCTGTCTTTTGATTTAGAGGCTCTTCATCAAGAAATCCAGAGCATGATGAAACTGTTAGTGCTAGTGCAATTATACCCACAAGAGGCTTTTGCATTAAATTTTTTATCTTTTTCATGAAGCTAATTTTTTAATATTAGAATGTTATACTTGCTCCCAATGTAAATGTACGAGCTTTTGGATAGGCAAAGAACATTACGTTTTGTCCCCATTGTGACGTACCTTTAGAAGAGGATTCAGGATCATATCCTTTAAATTCATCAGAGCACAATAAGAATACATTATTTGCAGTACCATACACTCGTAATCCTTTAAGACCAAGTTTAGCTGCTACAGACTTATCTAATGTATAACCTAACTGTATTAGACTCAAACGTAAATATGAACCATCAGCTAACCACGAAGAGTTGAAGTTCTGATCAGTGTAGCTATCACCATACTGACGGTTGAAAATCATCTGTACTTTTGTATTCTTGTTTTCTGGAGACCAAGCATCAGTTAAGATAGTAGAAAGACCTGATGTTAAAAAACGAGATTGAGTAGAGTGTAAGAAATCTTGTAAAACATCTACACCTAATGTAAATTGGAAATCGACAGTTAAATCAAAGTTCTTATAGTTGAATGTATTGGTAAAGCTACCGGTCCAATCAGGCAATCCTTTGCCTAAGATAGTTCTTTCAGTAGCAATAATACTACGTCCGATATTGTCTCCCGAATCGCTTATGCCTAGCCATTCATAACCGCCAAAAGAAGATAAAGACTCACCTACTTTTAGTGTTCCCCAGTTATTCCATATTGTTTCATTATTCAATCCGATTTTTTCTACTTTATTCTTATTATAGTTCACATTCAATGTACTACTCCATGAAATATCGTTACTTCTAATCGGATAAGCTGTTACCATTAGGTCAAGACCTTGATTTGATACTTCTCCAATATTTGCAGTCATAGTAGAGAATCCTGTAGAATATGGTAATGGCCGATCATATAATAAATCACTTGTATATTTGTGATAATAAGATACATCAAATACCAAACGATCTTTGAATAAACCTAGGTTGATACCAGCATCAAATTGAGCTGTTTTTTCCCATTTTAGATCTTTGTTTGCAAGTCTGCTTAAATAAGCAGTAGTAACTTTTTCTCCACCAATTACTGTAGTTCCTTGTCCAATAGTAGCCAATGAGTTATACACGCCTATTTCGCTATTTCCTAATATACCATAACTTGAATGCAACTTCAGCATACTAATTATGCTATTATCTTTTAAGAAATCTTCGTTAGAAGCCAACCAACCTAACCCTAAAGAAGGGAAAAATGCATATTTATTATTCTTACCAAACTTTGATGATCCATCATAACGAGCTGTCACGGTTGCCATATATTTGTCTTTCATAGTATAGCCTGCACGTAAGAAATAAGAGTTCATAGCCCAGCGCTCATGACCTGAAGTTACTGATGAAGGCTTAGTTCCCGCGCCCATATTGTGATAGTCATAGAAATCATCAGCAAAAGTTTTAGCATTCGCTGTAAAATATTCGTACTCATTTTCTGTCCAAGATAAACCAGCCATTGCATTGATACGGTGATCTCCGAATACCTTTTTGTATGTTAGGTATGTCTCTTCTTGCCAATACAGATTATGGGAATTACTTTGATAAGCATTACCCTGATCTCCTTTACCAAAGTCATGTACGTCGCGAGGTCCGTATTCACGATTTGTGTTTTGATTGTTACTTACTCCAAGTTGAGTTAATAAATCCAAACCTGGCATAAGATGGAACGTGAAGGCAGCATTTCCAAATATGTGCGTACGATATTGTTTGCGAATTACGGATTTAAGGAAGTGAACAGGGTTTGCTCCATCTTCAGCAGAAAATAGTCGTTCTTGATATTCGTTCGTTACTGTTGCCGGATTGTCTAGGTATTTCACTACAGGTTTGAAAGATGCTGAATTGTTATCAGCCCATGATCCATCAGGATTCTTAATAGGATACCATGCCGGCATTTCTATCATCGTACGAAGTGCGTTTTGCCCTCCGTCTCCGTGGTCTGCATTATTACCCCATGAATGGTTTACCATCAAATTGATGCCAGTAGTTAACCATTTTGTAGGATTAGCATCAAATGTCATTTTTGCGTTTACACGCTTCATGTATGAGTTAAGTAAAAGACCTTGTTGATCGGTAAAGTTTAAGAAAGCACCTACAGATGATTTTTTAGTTGATTGTTGGATACTCAACTGATGATTGTGAGAAACAGCTGTACGTGTAGCTTCTTTTTGCCAATCGGTATTATATAATGCTTTACCATTTGAGTCAAAATAACGGGAGTCGGTAAAATGGTCTGCCATATTCAATGAATAAGCCGTACCTTTATATGTATTAGCGTTTTTCAAGCCAATCATAAAGGCTTCTTGCCATTGAGATGCACTCAATGTTTCCATGTAACGTGATACATTAGCGAAGCTTACAGATCCATCATATCTTAGTGTTGTTCCTTCAGTTCCCATATCTCCACGTCTTGTAGTTACGAGTATTACCCCATTAGCTCCACGTGCTCCATATATGGCAGCCGAAGACGCATCCTTCAATACTTCAATATTTTCTATGTCATTTGGATTAAGCCTATTGAATGCATCAGCTTCCATAACTACACCGTCTACTACAAACAATGGATTTGTATTAGCTTTGATGGTACTTACCCCACGGATAATTATACGAGAAACAGCACCTGGTTGTCCGGAGTTACTGAAGATATTCACACCTGATGCTTTCCCTTTTAGTCCATCAAGGGCGTTGAATGTTTGCGCTTTAACTATGTCCGATCCTTTGGCGCTTGCAATAGATCCGGTTACATCCGATTTACGCATTGTACCGTAACCTACTACTACTACTTCTTCCAAGGCTTTAGCATCTTCTACTAAGATGACATTAATATTTGTTTTTCCTCCTACAACGATTTCTTGTGTATGGAATCCTATAAAAGAAAATACAAGAGTAGAATTAGAGTTTGGTACAGTGATAGTATATGCACCGTCCAGATCAGATATTGTTCCTGTTGTAGTACCTTTTACAACAATGCTTACGCCGCTTAATGGCTCGCCGGTTTCATCTTTTATTGTGCCTTTCACAGTGATGTTACTCTGTTCAATGCTTTTGCTTTCATTTGCATCCTTTACGGCTGCAGGAGCTGAAGCAGATGAGTACTGAAAGATCATGAGAGAAAGAAATAGAAAAAGTGCCTTTCTGACATAATCCTTGTAGTAACTTTTAGAAGTATTACTTGCAGATTTTTTTCTCATAATATGATTTTTATTAAGTTAACTTGTAATTAGTTATTTGAGACATTTGTCTCTGTTTTGAATTTAAAATGAGTTGGTTTTAATGAATGTTACATAAATTCTAGGTTTTAGAGGTTAATATTATAGGGAGTGTAATGTATTTTCCTTTGTCTTGATATACCTGAAAGTTGTTTTATAAACCTTTTACCTATCTGTAAGTCTTTAAAATTTCTAGGTTGATAATCGATGTTTTATGTCTTTCTGTTTTCGATGGGCAATTCTTATTTCGTATAATGTCTCTAAGAATCCCTCTGAGCTATTTTTATGTTTATTTCAATAAGGAACATGCAATGTTAATATTTATGTATGTTTATTTCTTTATCTTAAAAGCTGAAAAAGGTATCCTTATTTACATGGTGTAAATAAGGATACCTTTTTGGTTTTTTAGGATACTATTCAGCCTGTCTTGTTATTTTTGCTGCCTGTATTCCTTAGGGGTCATATTGTATTTTTTTGAGAACTCTCTATAGAAGTAGGATTTGTTATTTATCCCCACCTTATATATAATTTCTTGAATAGTTAGGTTTGTTGTGATTAATAATTTCGCCGCACAAGTAAATCTGTAATCTTTTATAAAATCACTCGGTGTAAGTGATGTAATTTTCTTGAATCTTCTGTACAGATTTCGTGTATTTGTACCAAGCTTTTCTGCTATTAACTCCGGTCTAAGGTTCTCCTCTTCGATATTACTGTCTATTATCGAAATAACGGACTCCATAAACTCTTTATCTTCCTGATGTATTACTTGTCCATCCGAATACTCAAGTGCACTTTCGGGTGAATAGTAATAGTCTTTTAGTTTTTTCTTCGTATTTAGGAGACGATTTATCACAGAGCGTAAAAAGAGTGGAGAGAATGGTTTTGTAAGATATGCATCTGCCCCAACATCTAGTCCTTCAGATTGATCTGCGTCACTAATCTTTGCTGAAATGATAACCAAAGGAATGTGTCTGGTTATTTTGTCCGATTTTATTTGGTTTATCAGTTCCAGCCCACTCACTTCAGGCATCATGATATCAGTGATGATCAGTTCTGGCATTTGGCTTTCTATTTGTTTAAGTGCTTCGTTTGCATTGTTAGCTCCTTTGATAATATATTCGTCTGATAAAATATCATTGATGAGCCATATTATATCCTCATTGTCATCTACAACGAGTATTATCGGTTTAGAACCCTTGCCTGAATTGTCATCCGGTAGAACATTTACAGGTCCTTGAAGAGTAGCAACAGGTACTTCTTTTAGTTCCAGTTGAGGTAGCTCCACAATAAATTCCGCATATCTATTTACTTCACTTTCTACTTTTATGCTTCCTTGTAATAGTTCAACAAGGCTTTGGCAAATAGACAGCCCTATTCCATTCCGTGACGATGTACGAGAGTATTGGTTGTCACTCCCTATTTCTTCAAGGATGCTATAGCGATCAAATATAATCGGAATTTTAGAAGCCTCAATTCCCTTCCCAGTGTTGTATACTTTTAGGGTTAAGGTATCGTTGTCTGTCATTAAGGTAACTTTGACTTCTCCACCTTCTTTTGTATATTTAAATGCATTGGATACAAGGTTGGTGTATATTCTATTGAAACATATTATATCTGTATTCCAAAGCAGCTTATCTGACACTTTCAGGTTGAATCGTATTTTATTTTGCTCGGCAATAGAAAAGAATGACTCAGACTGTTTCCTTATTTGTTCGGCAACAGGAGCATTTTTTATTATATGGAGGTTGTATTTGGATTCTTCTAATTTTCTGAAATCGAGTATTTCTTGGATAAGCTCGTTCAGATTGTCGACATTGTTACGTAAGATCTCGATATACTTATGAAAGTTATTATCCATATTTGGGGTTTTCTCTATACGATCGGTCACTCCATTTATAAGAGTTAGCGGAGTACAAAACTCATGAGTAACATTTGTGAAGAAGTCTAGTTTAGCTTCTATCAACTTCTCTTTTTGTTCTTCTTCTATTTTATTCGCTAGTTGTATTTGCTTGTTTATTATTTTTTTGCGAATCATATAAATGATATATGCGCAAACAAGTAAGAATAAGCATGCATATCCAACTATTGCCCATGTGGTGAAATACCAAGGGGGTAATTTTTTTATATGGAGGGTGTAGAATCTTTCATCGGAATTGAACACATCGTTCTTATATCTAACTTTCAAAACATACTCTCCCGAAGGCAGATTGGTGAATGTTATCTCATTTGACTTTTGTAAATCTGTCCATTCATTATTGTAATCTTCCAGCATATAAGAATATTCGTAGTTTTCTCCATCGATATAGTCTACCGCTATAAATGAGAGCGTAAAGGCTGCAACATTAGCAGGGATTTCGAGATACTTAGTGCTGTTGTTAATGTAATTTGACAAAGGACGATCTTCTCCTGATATTTTTAATCCAAAGAAATAAAGATCAGGTCTATAGCTATTCTCAAAACTATATCCCGGCTCTAGCCATGTAAGTCCGTTTATGCCACCAAAGAAAAGTCGCCCTGTATATGGGCAATGCCAGTAGGCATCATCAGAAAATTCAAAGACTCTTAGATCAGGAAATGTATAGTTGTGGAAAAAGTCGTTATGTGGATTATACTTAGCCAGTCCTTTATTTGTACTTAGCCATATGCAGCCTTCTTTATCTTCCAGTATTCCGTGTATCATATCATTTATAATGCCACTTTTTCTGTCAAATTGCTTGATTGTATGATTTCCGTTTTTGAAAAACTGCATTTGAGTTAGGCCTGAACTTGCTCCGAAATAAAACACAGAGTCTTTACTCTGATAAACACTTAATACATCACCAATAGCAGTACTTTCGGCTTTATTGATCGGAATAAATTCGTATTGTTTGTTCGTGATGTTAAACCGAGTTACTCCATAACCACCTCTATTCCCTATAAATAATGTTGATTTTCCGTCATAAGTCATAGAGTGGAACTCGTTACATGTCTTATCGTTTTTCTTCGGAAAGAAGGCATTTATCGATTTAACTTCAACTGTTGGAGCCTGATTGTCAACAACAACTTCCAATAAACCATTTCCGGCCGTGGCCATCCATAATGTGGAATCATTTACTTCACATATTGAATGAACTTTACCTATTGTGTTCGGAGTCTTATTTATCGCTGTCTTTATTTTATTGTCTTTATATGAGTAATAAGAAAGTCCCGGGCCTTCTGTCCCTAACCAGATTATGTCTTTCTTTTTGCTTCGTAAAAAACAGAATACAAGGTTGCTGACTAGTCCTTCGGTTGTTGTGTAATGGATTATTTCCGATGATGGAATTTTTAAATTATTCAACTTATTGTAATTCTTAATCAGAAAAATACCGTCACCTTTTGTGCCTACCCAAAGATTGTTGTGTTCGTCGGTATATATCGAACGAACAGGTTTTTGGCTGTCGAATGGCAAATGTTCGAGCAGTATATTCCCAAACATATCGTGATTCTGATAGAACATTTCTACACCTTTGCCATCTGTTCCAAGCCATAGTATATCTTGTTTATTATCTTTTAATAAGCAAAAAACACCTATCCCGCTAGTTATAACTTCCGGCCTATAGTGGTCTTCTATATTCAATTTTACTACGCCATTGTTTTTAAACGCGATATATACGTCATATTTGAACGATGTTATTCTTGCTATACCGCCATTTTTGGCTGTGAGTTGCGATATGTCTGATAATACTATTTTTTTTGAAGCAATTATGTCATATAGGTACAGCTTTTGATCTTTATCAACGAAGTAAATCTTATTGTTCTCATAAGATGCATAATCTATATTTTTATCATGCATTGTTATTTCATGAGTCTTTAGTTTTATATCCGAATCTTGCTTCTTAGAATATTCAATATTCAGAAGTTTCCCATTGTTTGTAATCAGATAAAGTTTATCATTCTTAGTAAAGAAAATATCTTTTATACTTTCAGTGTCAGCCTCAGGGAGATGGATATCTTGGAATCTTTTCAAGTCGGAAGATGATGAATAATAGGAAATATATCCTCGTTTGCATATAACCCATGTATTGCCTTGACTATCTGCCGCTAAAAGCTTCGCTTCGGGACATTCGGGGTGAGACTCTGTTACTCGCCTGTCTTTTAACGAGAATCTGTTAAGTCCAAGAAAAGTTGATATCCACAAATGGTCAGCATCTGCTTGCGAAATTTTATGTATGATATTGCTGCAAAGTGAATATTCGTTGTCTAGTTCGAACCGATACACATAAAGGTTTTTTCCATTGTATAGATTAAGGCCATCATATGTACCAAACCACATATATCCATTTTGATCTTGGTACATACATAATACAGCGTTATTTGACAGGTCAAGGTTTCCGACTCTGTGAGCCCCATATGCAGCATATGAACTCAGAATTGAAAATACAGATAACCAGCAAATAAGAACTAAGGTGGTTGATTGTTTCATTCTCGAATTGTATGGTGGTTTTAGTGCATTACACGAATAACAAAGTATCCATGAATATGTTTCTTCATGAGTTAGAGGAACTAAATTATCTTATAGTTATATAGCCTAACAGAGTATTTGAAGAACAAAGAATTTAGAGCATTTAATTTTACAAAAATAAGAGATAATATTGTAAAAATATAGTTAAATCGTTCGAGATTTAAACTTTTATAATATTCTGAATATAAAAACGGTTGACATAAAACCCCTTAATTGTATTGTAGTAATATTAACTCGGTATTCATTTGATTGTGCATGCATTCCTGATATAAATAATTCCAATGTTTTTCTTCAGTATTTATTTTACACGTTAGGCCTAAAGATTTTCTAAATATAATAAAATCTTTAAAATAGAAGGCTATCAAATAAAAAGTTTTTAATATATATATCGATATACCCTTGTGTGTTTTTAATGTCCTCGTTAAGTAATATTCTGTTCAAGAATAAAAATAAATCTAACGAGGTCTATGATACTATTAATCTTCGTTATATAACCTTGTATTATATATTGATTTCAAGCCCGTCGTACGACAAGTATACATTTGGAGGCAATATGGCTTGTACCTTATCATGTAATCCCATTTGGTGAGACATGTGTGTCAGATAAGCTTTTTTAGGAGATATTTTCTTTATCTCTTCCAAAGCTTCTATTAGATTTAAATGAGATATATGCTTGTCGATACGTAGAGAACTAATAACTAAAGTATCCAAGTTTTTTAATTTATAATATTCTTCTTCACCTATATGCTTTACATCAGTGAGATAAGCGAAGTTGTTGATTCGGTAACCTAAAATAGGCAGCATGTGGTGCATGATGTTTATAGGTTGTATATCAATATCCCCTATACAAAAAGGCCCTTCATGACTCACTTCGTGAAGCCTGAACGTGGGAACTCCGGGGTAGCGATGCTCCCTGAAAGAGTAGGGAATTCTTCTTTTTAGTGCATCTAAGGTAATGGTGTTTGAGTATATATCTACATCGTCGAATCTACAGAAAGGACGTAAATCATCTAATCCGCCCACATGATCATAATGTTCGTGGGTGAGTAATACTCCATGAATGTGCGAAAATTCCTCATGTATAATTTGCTCCCGGAAATCAGGACCACAATCGATAAGAATTCGCTTATCACCTATATTCAATAAAACAGACGCTCGCAGGCGTCTGTCTTTTATGTTATTAGAGGTGCATACCTCACATTTGCAGCCAATTTCAGGGACTCCTGTGGATGTTCCTGTTCCTAAGAACTTTATCTTCATCCTTATCAAATATCTTTGTTTACATTATTTTCGTAGAATCCATAAATCTGTTAATGGTATTCTGTATGTTTTCAATAATTGTGCAGAAGACTTTCGTGCATTATACTGTTCTTCCACGGTCTTTATTTTATTCAAAGCTTCCTGTTCCGAGTCATACGTTCCGATAATAACATAATATATACCGGAAGTGTTTTTTACTACGATTAAAGACTCTTTCGCCCCTAACGTTTTTTTTAGATGTTCTGATCCGTTATATTTATTCGTTAGTGAAGCTATTACTACACTATATTTTTTAAGCTTTGCTTTATCTTCTTTATTTAAGTAAGATAATTCTTCCGTTTTGAGTATTTTCTTGTCTGTATCGAGTAAGTGCGCAAAAAAAACTGAGCTTTCAGGTTCTCCAACCGATGTCTCGCTTGTTTGTCCTCCTTGCGATTGAGAATTAGCGGGTGATGTTATTGGTACTACAACAGAGGTCTTTTTCGGACAATCAGGACATTGATCGATAAGAGCCTGTCTGCGTTTTGCAGCTTCCAGATATACATCTCCATTTGCATATTCCGAATCATCATGATTTACTTTATAATGTTCATAGGTAGCTTTTACCTGAGCCATATAAGCCGATTCGGCCGTATAGTTTATTGATTCGCTACTGCTTTTCGTTTCTTTACCCGAAGTATTTTTGCTTTCTTCGATTAAGAAGCTTTCTCCTTTCATCTGATTGTTTGCCTCCCTATAAAATTTAGCAATAGATTTTTCCTGTGATCCACAAGAGGATACAAACATAATAATTGATAGTAGTAAAGTTGTGTAGATTATCTTCATTCTTAGATGTTTGTTTAGTAAAACGATATCGATATTACTATGCAAAGATATAAAAAAAGACGTTTAATTAATACACTAAAAGTTAAAAGTAAAGGTGTTTAGATGGCATTTGCTTTAGCTATGGACATAAAAAAAGGAGAGCAGTTAGGCTCTCCTTTTATATTCGTTTAATATTCTCGCTGTAATATCCACCAATCATTGAATGGAATTCCGTATTTGCTTTTTAGAGCAGACACATCTCCCATTGCATGGTATTTTTCGAGGATTTCATTCTTTTTAGCTACAGCTTGTTCCTTTGAGTCGTAACTTGCTATAATAACACGGTACATTCCCTGATCGTTGCGAACCAATATTATATTGTAACCGTCGTTTCCAAATCTTTCTTTCAAAGATTCAGCTCCGGGTTTCATTGCCATTGCAGCAACAACTACACTGTAAGCTTTCAACCCATTAGCATCACTTTCGTATACCGGGGTAACTTTTTCTTTTCTAACGGTTTCGCTACTGTAGCTAGGAGTCGTAGTCGCTGGTTTCGAAACAGGAGTTGAAGATACTGAGTTCTCTTCCATTTCTCTTTCTTTCGCAGCTTCATATACCGACTTATATGCACTTTGTTTAGGTTTACAAGATCCAAATGCAATAAGGAAAGCCAGAGCTAATCCAATTCCAATTAATTTTTTATTCATATCCTTTATTTTAATATGTTAGATTTAGCATTTGACGCAAAATTAATACATTACCATTTAGTATAACGATTTTTTGTGGCAAATAGTATGATTTTCACTTTAATTAATAAATTCAAAACCTGTATATGGCACCAATACTTTCGGTATGCGAATACCTGCATCGGTTTGATTGTTTTCTAACAATGCTGCAACAATGCGGGGTAAAGCTAATGCGCTGCCGTTCAGAGTATGAGCCAGCTGTATCTTTTTGTCTGCATCCCGATAGCGACATTTCAGACGATTTGCCTGATAGCTTTCGAAATTGGATACCGAACTTACTTCGAGCCAACGTTTTTGTGCTGCCGAGAATACCTCAAAGTCAAATGTAAGGGCAGAAGTGAAACTCATATCTCCTCCACATAGACGAAGTATGCGCCAAGGCAATTCAAGTTCATCAACGAGTGACTGAACATGCGCAACCATTTCCTTCAAAGAGTCGTAAGAGTGCTCAGGTTTGTCGATACGAACAATTTCAACTTTGTCGAACTGGTGTAAACGATTCAATCCTCGAACGTCTTTTCCATACGAACCTGCCTCGCGACGGAAACAAGCAGAATATGCCGTATTCATAATCGGCAGATCTTTTTCTTCGAGAATAACGTCACGATATATATTTGTTACAGGAACTTCGGCTGTAGGTATCAGATACAAATCATCCAACGTCGCATGATACATTTGTCCTTCCTTATCCGGCAACTGACCTGTACCATAACCCGAAGCAGCATTTACGACATAAGGTGGCTGTACTTCCAGATATCCGGATTCACGAGCTTTGTCAAGGAAATAGTTTATTAATGCACGTTGCAGGCGTGCTCCTTTTCCTTTATATACCGGAAATCCTGCCCCTGTAATCTTTACGCCAAGTTCAAAATCGATAAGATCATATTTTTTAGCCAAGTCCCAATGTGGAAGTGCATCTTCTCCCAGTTCAGGTATAATACCTCCGGTTTTTTCTACAACATTGTCTTCGGCTACTCTTCCTTCAGGAACCTCGTCCGATGGAAGGTTAGGAATAAGAACAAGCAATTCTTGTAGATCTTGTTCTGCTTGGCGAAGTGTATCTTCGAGAACTTTACTTTGTCCTTTTATTTCAGCTACCCTGTTTTTTGCAATTTCAGCTTCGGCCTTATTGCCTTCTTTCATTAGTTGTCCTATGTGTTTCGATAGATTATTGGATTCTGACAAACAAGAATCTAAAGAGGTTTGTGTTCTCTTTCTTGTCTGGTCTATTTCCAATACCTTTTCGATTATTTCTTTTGCATCGAAATGTTTTTTAGCCAGCTTTTTAATCACTAGCTCAGGATTCTCACTAATTGTTTTCAGCGTTAACATAAGTCTGATTTTTGTTTATGTTGCAAAGTTATAAATATTTTAAGAAAATGTTATTTATATACCTATACAAGTTTTATTTGTTTTAGGAAGTAACAAAAGACGATAACGACCTTTATAAAAAAGAGACAGGTCGAAATAGACTTGTCTCTCTGTTTTGACGATTATCAACAATCTTATTTTATTTCAGAGTTTTGGTCTTTGCCTGCTTTCCAAACTCGATATTTAATCTCATAACCTTTCGGAGCGTATACCACTATAGGTAGTTTGCTATTGTATCTCACAATAAGAGATTGACTTGATACAAATCTGTTTTCGTTCGGCTTATTACATGCCATCATTGTAGAGGCTGTTTTTCCATCCGATGTGAATTCGTAATAAGTATATCCCCATCCCTGTAAATCTTTTTCTTCCAATTTACCCATCAGCGTATGCACATTGCAATCCACGCTCATTACTTTTCCGGGAACTATTTCTATCTTGAATTTAGATTCATCCGACTTTTTGCTTAGATAAATTACATGTCTCACCATTCCTTCTTTTGCTGCCGGATAGGGTTCTAGCATTTTGGCTCTTTCTTGTTTGCTTTGTGCATTTGCTACCGAAGCAAAAGATAAGCACAGACTCATCATAAGCAGTGTTAACGCTGCGAGTGTAGTTCGTTTCATCATGTTATTGTTTTAATTGTTTATATTTAATTTGTTTCTAATATTGTTTTGCAATTATTATGACTAAGTAAAAAGATAAAGGTTTAAGATACTTGTTTGGTGTTAAATCTTTACTTTTATATTCGAATATAACAAGTGCCTGTAGTAAAGGTTCATATCCGATTCTTTTGTTTGCAAGTTTTTATCTTTCGTTTGTCGGGAAATAGAATTCGTTCATCGATTATTACTTGTTTATATATGCCGGTCGGATTAATTTTACATCATAACATTAAATAAGTTTATTATGAGACGAAATTTAGAAGATAGACATTTTTTTAAAAGAGCTAGAAGAGATAAATCAAATAAAGACGGTATCGGTTTTGCCGTTTTGCTAATTCTAGTCGGAGGCTTTTTCTTATTCTTTAATATGGGAATTCTTCCCGATGTATTAAGACCAATATTTATATCGTGGCAGATGTTATTGATCGGAGTTGGGGTATGGTCTCTTGTTGTAAAACGAAAACTAGGACAGGGACTTTTGGCAATTGGTTTTGGATTATTTTTTATCTATCCCAAATTGAGTTTTGCATTTCCTGCTATTTTCATTGATCTTGATATCGATTTCAGAACATACTGGCCAATAATACCGATAACAGTGGGTACAGTTTTAGTATTAAACTGGTTGAGATCTTCTGATAATAAAAAAGGTGAGCGATGGAACAAAGTATATAATGCAGAGACTGATGAGTGGCACGAGTCTGCTCAGGCAATACATAATAAATCTGATTTTTTCGAAAAGAATATGATTTTCGGAGGCTCTGAGCAGATCATATTATCTCAAAACTTTAAAGGAGGAGAAGCGAATGTAATTTTCGGGGAGTTGATCTTAGATTTGCGTAAGGCTCAGTTGGGTGAAAATATAGCATACTTAGAGTTGAATGCGATATTTGGCAGCTTGGTTGTATATATCCCGTCAGAATGGACATTAAAGGTGGATAGTTCTACTGTTTTAGGTGCTTTCCAAGATAGACGTTTGTATAAAGACGAATCTTTGGAGAATGAAAATGGCGCACGGGTTATAATGGAGGCAAATAGTATATTTGGCAATATAGAAATCCGAAATTAAACAGATAGCCGTTAGGATGAAGAGTCGCTTGATAATCATAATGTACATTTTTATAGCATTGCTGACTACTGCTATTATATATGGCTGTATGAAGCCTTTGGCGATGGTTCCCTTGCCTGTATTGTGGGCTGACGCTTGTGTCTCGGGGATTGTTTTGTCTATACTTTTATTTTTATTGTATGAGATTGTAAAATATACTCGCTTTGCTACTTTGCCTTTTAAGCAACAGGTCGTTAATTATACGGCATTAGCTATATTATTTGTGTTTTTCTGGTTGGGAGCAGATCTTTTGGCTCTGTATACACTTTTCCCTCAAGAGGAATGGATTGGCTTGTTGCCGATCTCTACAACTCGGATTGTTTTAAGCTTGCTGGTATATGTGTCTGCAATACTTTTTTACAATAATATATATAAGTCTAATGTGCAGAGTTCAGATGAAAATGCAGATGAGTTTTTCATTGCAGAAGATGATAATATAGAGAATCACGTGACAGAAGAAATAAAACCAAATGAAGAATTGGAGCGTGTCGCTGTAAAAAATGGGCAAAGAATAGAGGTAATCCCTGTCTCCAATATAATTTATATACAGGCAGAGGGAGATTATGTGATGATATACTCGGATAAAGGTAAATTCCTCAAAGAGCAAACTATGAAGTCTTTCGAAAGCCTCTTGCCTTCTACTAAATTTGTGCGTGTACATCGTTCCAGTATCGTAAATGTAGATTTTATAGCGCAAATAGAATTGTATAATAAACAAAGCCAATTGCTAAAGCTCAAAGATGGTTCACAGGTGAGGATTAGTATGAATGGGTATAGGCTCTTAAAGCAAACGCTCGGTTTGTAAGGTTAAGAGTTTCAATTTTAATGAAAGTAATCTCCGCTTCTTTTTTTACCACAGAGTAAAAAGAGTAAAGCGGAGTTTTTGATCATAAAACAAAACCCCAAACAAAAATCATAAAGGACTGTATTTTTTGTCTCTAAGTTCCTATCTTTGCACCACGAAAATGCATCTTACGGGAACTAAATATAAAATAACTTACTATATATGACCAAGAAATACAACAGAACCCTTGTTACATCGGCCCTTCCTTATGCCAATGGTCCTGTACATATCGGACATCTTGCCGGAGTTTATATTCCTGCCGATATTTACGTGCGCTACCTTAGGCTTAAAGGTGAAGATGTAATACATATAGGTGGTTCTGATGAGCATGGTGTACCTATCACCATCCGAGCAAAGAAAGAGGGAGTTACACCTCAGGATATTGTTGATAAGTATCATGGAATTATCAAGAAATCTTTTGAAGATTTCGGAATAGCTTTCGATATTTATTCCCGTACAAGCTCTGATATTCATAAAAAGACAGCTTCTGACTTTTTCCTTACGTTGCATAATAAGGGAGCGTTTGAAGAAAAAACAAGTGAACAATATTATGATGCGGAAGCTCAGATGTTTCTCGCCGACCGTTATATTATGGGCGAATGCCCTCACTGTGGCAATCCGAATGCTTACGGAGACCAATGTGAGTCGTGCGGAACGTCTCTTAGCCCTACCGATCTGAAAAATCCTCGCTCTACAATATCAGGTTCTACTCCTGTGATGCGTGAAACAAAACATTGGTATCTGCCTCTTGACAAGCACGAGTCGTGGCTTCGTCAGTGGATACTCGAAGATCATAAAGAGTGGAAATCGAATGTTTACGGACAGTGTAAGTCATGGCTGGATATGGGGTTACAACCTCGTGCCGTAAGTCGCGACCTCGATTGGGGTGTGCCTATTCCACTGCCCGATGCAAAAGGAAAAGTACTTTATGTGTGGTTCGATGCTCCTATCGGATATATTTCTAATACAATAGAATTGCTGCCTGATAGCTGGGAGAAATGGTGGAAATCGGAAGATACGAAATTGGTACACTTTATCGGGAAAGATAATATTGTTTTCCACTGTATCGTTTTTCCTGCCATGTTGAAGGCTGAAGGTTCTTTCATTTTACCTGAAAATGTTCCGGCAAATGAATTTCTGAATCTGGAGGGAGATAAAATATCTACTTCACGAAACTGGGCTGTGTGGTTGCACGAATATCTCGAAGATTTTCCGGGACAACAAGATATACTTCGTTATGTGCTCACGGCTAATGCTCCCGAAACGAAGGATAATGACTTTATGTGGAAAGATTTTCAGGCTCGCAACAACAATGAGCTTGTTGCTATTTTGGGGAACTTTATCAATCGCGCATTAGTACTTACTCAAAAATATTTTGATAATAAAGTACCGCAGTTGAATGAACTGACAGACTATGATAAGGAAACCCTTAAAGAGTTTGCAGATGTAAAGGCTGTAGTAGAATCTTATCTCGATACATACCGTTTCCGCGATGCGCTTAAAGAAGCCATGAACCTGGCACGTATCGGTAACAAATATCTGGCAGATACAGAGCCTTGGAAAGTCGTTAAAACAGATATGGCACGTGTAGAAACAATATTGAATATATCTCTACAGATTACTGCCAATCTCGCAATCGCTTTCGAGCCGTTCTTGCCATTCAGCGTGAAAAAGATACGCCGGTTTATCAATGTTGATAACCTGACATGGGATCAACTAGGACGCATTGATCTGCTGCCTGTAGGACATCCGTTGAATGAGTCGGAATTGCTCTTCTCTAAAATAGAAGATGAAACGATAGAAAAACAAATCCAGAAACTTTTGGATACTAAAAAAGCAAATGAACAGGCCGTGGAAGTAAAAGTTGCTCCACAGAAACCAAACGTTGCTTTTGATGATTTTTCGAAGCTCGATCTTCGTGTTGGAAAAGTTTTGGAGTGTATAAAAGTACCTAAAGCTGATAAATTGTTGCAATTCTTAATTGATGATGGCATGGGTAAACGTACCATTATTTCGGGAATAGCAGCTTGGTACAAGCCTGAAGATTTAGTAGGTAAACAGGTGTGTTTTATTGCAAATCTCGAACCACGGAAACTAAAAGGAATAGAGTCGCAAGGGATGATTCTTTCTGTAGAAGATGGGGGCGGTAATTTATCGCTTATCACACCTTCTAAAGATGTAGAACCGGGTTGTCAGATAGGATAAAGAAGAATATATTTTTCTATAAGCCGATATACCTTAAGAGGTGTATCGGCTTTTTTATTTATAAAAAAATAGTTTTCTTGTAATAAAATTCAAGTAACTTCTACTATATAGTAAAAGGACAATAATGATATGGATGATCTGAGAGAGAACTTTCTACAAATGCTTGAAAAATATCAATCCATTCTGCATAAGGTGAGTCTTATCTACTTTAGGCATGAAGATGAACGGAAAGATAATTTTCAGGAAATTGTTTATCAGATGTGGAAGGCATACGCATCTTTACGAAATAGAGAGAATGTTGTATCGTGGATATACTCAATATCTATCAATACTTCTATATCACGCATTAGAAAAGATTCCCGGATGCAGTACCGCGAAGAATTGCCCGATGAGGCTTATGTTGATATGGCTAAGCAATGGGCTGTAGATGAAGATATGAGTATGCTGTTGACAGCTATTTATGATTTGAATGATATCGACAAATCTATCATACTACTTTATTTGGAGGAGAAAAGCTATGAAGAAATCTCAGAAATCATAGGGATCAGTAGATCCAATGTCGGCACTAGGATAAACCGAGCAAAAAATGTTTTGAAGGACAACTTAATTAAGATGGGTTATGAAAAGGGATAATTTACAAGATATATGGCACAAAGGAAGCTCTAATATAGAGGCTCAGTCTTCTGAAGACCTCAAAAAGCTCCTAGAAAAGAAGGTTGTCAAAGTGATGAGAAAACATTCTTTTATCGATTATATTTCCATATCGGTAGGAATTACACTTTTTGTGTTACTGGTATATGCCGGAATAAAAAGAGCGAATGATACCTATTATCTAATAAACAATATAGTGCTATGCTTTGTAGTTGCTGTCTTTGTCGTATCGGGCATCCGATCGCATTATAAGATAAATTATAATACGATGAGTCTTCCTCTCAGAGATTGGTTGAGGTATCGGATAAATGAGATATCCAAATCGCAAAAGATGTATCCGGTTCGTTACTTTTTTGCGATCTTGATGATTTTACCATGCTATCTTTCTTTTTTCGTATATTCAATAAACAGGTCTTTTCTAGATGTTGTTACGAATCAAGCGTTCTTTCCTGCTTTTCTTATTGTTTTTATTAGCGGATCTTTCTCTTCTTTGTTGGCTATGAGGAATATAAGTCTATATAAAAAGAAAATATTGAAGAGTCTTAAAAAAATGTATGATCAACTTTGCGAACAAGATTGATGTCTGTTATTTTGTAAGTAAATAAGGGTTGATTCTATTTTCTTTTTGATGTTTTTATTTTATATTTGTAGTGTAGTGCTGTTTGATTTGTCAAATAGTTAGTTAACCTTGCTTTATTTTCTTTTCAATAAATAATCTTTTAACCAAAAATCTACGAATATGGCATTCTCAAAGAAACCATGGGCAGAGCCCTATCGCATCAAAGTAGTAGAACCCCTGAAAACCACAACAAGGGAGCATCGTTTGAAATGTATGAAAGAAGCCGGATGGAATACTTTTTTACTCCATGCCGATGATGTCTATATCGATTTGTTGACGGATAGCGGAACGAATGCGATGAGTGATATGCAATGGTCGAGAATGATGATTGGAGATGAGGCTTACGCCGGTAGCCGCAGTTTCTACTATTTGGAAGAAGTTTGTAAAAAATATTACGGTTACAAATATATTCTGCCTACTCATCAAGGTCGTGGAGCTGAAAACTTATTAAGCAAATGTATGATTACTCCGGGACAGTATGTAGCCGGTAATATGTATTTTACGACTACACGTCAGCATCAAGAGATCGCGGGAGGAACATTTGTGGATGTGATTATCGATGAGGCGCACAAAAGTCAGTCCACACATCCTTTTAAGGGAAACATAGATCTCGAAAAATATGAGAGGCTGATTAACGAAAAAGGCGCAAAAAATATAGCTTATATTACTGTCGGTGCCCCTGTGAATATGGCGGGAGGGCAGCCTGTGAGTATGGCGAACATGAAGGCCGTATCGGAACTCTCCCACAAACATGGCATCAAAGTTGTGTTGGATGCTACACGTAATATAGAGAATGCGTATTTTATCCAACAGCGCGAAGAGGGCTGCAAGAATCGTAGTGTAGAGGATATAAATCGTGAATTTTGCTCTTATAGCGATGCTGCGACAGTCAGTGCCAAAAAAGATTTGTATGTAAATATTGGAGGATTGGTTATGTGTAACGATCCCGATCTTTACGATGATTTACGAAGCCTGATCGTTGTATACGAAGGAATGCCAACATACGGAGGTCTTGCCGGAAGGGATATGGAAGCGATGGCTCAGGGGTTGATCGAAGCCGTACAGGATGATATGATAGCCTCACGTGTTCGTCAGGTCGAATATTTCGGCAATCTGTTGCATGAAGCAGGTATCCCCGTTGTATTGCCTATCGGAGGACACGGTGTATTTATTGATGCGAAGAAATTTTACTCACATATACCTCAAGATCAATTTCCTGCGCAGAAACTCGCTGCGGATATTTATGTAGAATCAGGAGTGAGAGGTATGGAGCGGGGAATTGTATCGGCAGGAAGGAATAAACAGACAGGTGATCACTATTATCCTGAGCTGGAATTAGTAAGATTGACTGTTCCTCGTCGGGTATATACACAGGCTCATTTCGATGTAGCTGCTTGGAGTATAATAGAGATGTTTAAAGATCGGGATAAAGCCCGTGGCTTGAAGATGGTGTACGAGCCTAAATTCCTTCGTTTCTTCCAAGGACGATTTGAGGAATTATAATAAACAGATTTTGATCTTAAGCTATATAAACAAAAAGAGCAGTAAAAACTGCTCCTTTTGTTTGATAAAGAATGAATTTATCCTTTTATTTAAATACTACTACTCTGCTTTCTAGCGGTTGGAACTCTTTTGGTCCTGCTTCGCTTGTTGGTGTGCCAAACGGCATTTGAGCTATCAGTTTCCATTTAGGGCTGATGTTGAATGCTTTTGCTACTTCTTCATCAATTATCGGATTATAATGTTGCAGTGATGCACCTAGTCCCGCTTCTTCGAGCATTGTCCAGATTGCAAACTGGTGCATTGCCGATGTGTGCTGAGACCACACTGGGAAGTTTTCGCTGTATGCCGGGAATGCATCTTGCAAACCTTTTACAACGTCTGTATCTTCATAGAAAAGAATTGTTCCATGACCTGCAGCAAACGCACCGTCTATCTTCGCTTCTGTAGCCGGAAAAGCTTCAGGTGAAACAAGTTTCTTCAATACTGATTTTACGATATCCCACAGTTTTTTGTGATTGTCATTCAACAGGAGAACTACTCTTGTTGATTGCGAGTTGAATGATGATGGAACATGCAAAACAGCGAAGTCTATAATTTCTTTTATCTGATCATCTGAAATAGGGCTCTTGTCATTGATAGCGTAATATGTTCTACGACCTTTTATTGCTTCTTTAAGATTCTTTTTCATTGTTTACTTTATTTAATTAGTGTCTAAATACTATAGTTAGCTTTGTTACTCTAACGTCAAAGTTAAAGTAAATGTTTTGATGAATTGTATAAAAATAATAATAGTTATCTCTTCAAATATCTATATATCTAAGTATTTCGTACATTTGTGGCTGAATTCTTAACAAATGGTATAATGCATTTTTCGGGAGTAATATTTGATTTTAACGGAACATTATTTTGGGATACTAAGCTGCATAATAAAGCATGGGATATATTTCTGACTAAACATGGTTTGTTTTTATCCGATGAGGACAAGTTTAAGAAGATGCATGGTAAAAACAATAAGGATTTGTTTATTGAATTATTTAATAAGCCCTTGTCTGACGTTGAAATTCAAAAATATGTGCTTGAAAAAGAAGGATTGTATCAGGATTTATGTTTGCAAACCGATATGCAATTAGCTCCCGGAGCTTCTGATTTCCTGGACTTCCTGAAAGATAAAAAAATACCATTTACCATTGCCACTGCCTCAGGGAAAGAGAATCTCGATTTTTATTTCGAGCATCTTCCTCTTACACGATGGTTCGAATACGATAAGGTTGTTTATAACAACGGAAAGATAAAAGGAAAACCCGATCCTCAGATATATCAGAATGCTTTGGCTATTATCGGCAAACAACCTGAAGATGTCATTATATTCGAAGATGCTGTAGCCGGATTGCAATCTGCACGAAATGCAAAAGCCGGAAAAATAATTGTCGTAAACTCAAATGATGACGATTATACAGACTGGTCGGATTGCCAGATAATTAAAAATTTTGACGAAGTAGATAGAACGCAATTTGTATTATAAAGAAAATGGAGAGCTCTATAAAGAAAGTTCATACTGTAATTTGTCCTGTCTGCGGAAGTCGTGGAATTGACCCTTTTCTATCCTGTAAAGATTATCTTACAACTCAGGAAGTCTTTGAAATCAATAAATGTAATGGATGTGGTTTTGCTTTTACTCAGGATTTTCCTGTCGAAAATGAAATCGGAAAATATTACGAAGCACCTGAATATATTTCACACTCGGATACAAACCGGGGGATAATAAACAGTCTGTACCATCTGGCTCGCAAGATAGCATTGAAGTCGAAGTCGAAGCTGGTTACCAAGTATGCGGGCAGTAAAAAAGGGATGTTGCTTGATATAGGTTCAGGAACCGGTTACTTTCTAAATCGGATGAAAGAACTGAAATGGATTGTAACAGGTATCGAGAAATCGGCATCAGCCAGAAAGTATGCAAAGCAAAAATTTGGTATAGATTGTCAGGATTCCGAATATCTTTACGAGATCCCCTGCCAGACAAAAGATGTGATCACGATGTGGCATGTGCTGGAGCATCTCGAACATCTGAATAGTGTACTGGACTATCTCCAAAAAATATTGAAAGATGACGGTACTCTCGTTATAGCCTTGCCCAATAAAGAATCGTTTGATGCAAGATACTATAAAGAATATTGGGCAGCCTATGATGTGCCCCGCCACCTATGGCATTTCTCTTCTTCCGATTTTCAGCGCATTGCAAACAGGCATCAGTTCGAAATTCTAGAAATCAAGCCGATGTATTTCGATGCTTTCTATATATCTATGCTGAGTGAGAAAAATATGGGACATTCGTTTGCCAGTTTGCGAGGGTTGATTCGAGGCGGAATTTATTTCCTACGTACCTTGAGGAATAAAAATGGCAGTAGTTCGTTGATTTATATATTAAAGAAGAAAATAACAAACACAAAATAAGATGATAAAAAAAGAGCAGTCTTTGGTGAAGATGTTGTTGCCACATATTATTGCAGTGGTTGCATTTTTATTTATAACAATGGCATATTTTAGCCCTATGTTGCAAGGTAAAGTGTTGTCGCAGCACGATGTAACACAATATCAGGGTTCAGCAAAGGAAATTAGCGACTATTACTATAATGAGGGTAAGACTTCGGCCTGGACAGGCTCGATGTTCTCCGGTATGCCTGCGTATCAGATAGGTGTGCATGGAGGCAGTCCAAATTTTCTTGACTATCTCGAGGCTCCTGTAAAAGCATTGGGTAACACCACGGCAGGACCTGTTTTTGCAGGTATGCTCATGGCTTATATCTTATTTTGCTTGATGGGGTTCAGTCCGGCAGTCGCTATATTGGGGGCTGTTGCTTATTCGCTGTCATCTTATAATATTGTTATACTCAACGCCGGGCACGTGACTAAAGCATGGGCGCTGGCATATATGCCGCTGATAGTGGCAGGCTTTATGTCGTTGTTCAAGAATAAGATCTTGCTTGGTAGTGTGTTGGTCGGTTTGGGGTTGGCTCTACAAATAAAAAGTAATCACTTGCAGGTAACTTATTATACCGGTTTACTCAGTGTTATACTCTTCATTACATATGCAGTTGAGGTGCTCTCAAAAAAGAATTATAAGTCATTCCTTATGTCCTGTGGTGCCATGATTATCGCTGTGGCTTTGGCTGTGTTGGCTAATATGGGGAATATATACGGCAATATGGAAATGGCACGAGAAAGTACTCGTGGAAAGTCTGAACTTACTTCGCCGAAGTCCGAGTCGGAAAAGCAATCGACAGGACTTGACAAAGATTATGCTTTTGGGTGGAGTTATGGTAAAGCCGAAACATTCACATTCCTTGTTCCTAATCTGTACGGTGGAGAATCGAAACCTTATGATAAAGATGCTCAGAGTATAAAAGTATTGACACAGAAGGTGCAATCGGGAGAAATTCCTGCCGAATTTGCCAATCAGGTGTCACGCATTCCTCAGTATTGGGGCGACCAGCCTTTTACTCAGGGGACTGTATATCTGGGAGCAATCGTTTGTTTCTTGTTCCTGTTGGGTATGATCATTATAAGAAGCAATGTAAAATGGGGTTTGCTCGTGGCTACTATCTTTTTCATATTGCTGGCTTGGGGTAAAAATCTGGAATGGTTCAACGACTGGTTTTTCTATCACTTCCCGCTCTATAGTAAATTCAGGGCAGTATCTACAGCTTTGGTAGTGCCTGCACTCACTATTGTTATGGTTGCCGTGTGGGGAATAAAAGAATTCTTCTCGGGAGAAATAGATAAAAAGAAACTAAAAAAAGCACTTTATATATCGTTAGGCGTAGTTGGTGGTCTTTGTCTTATCCTTTGGATAGCGCCGGGAGCATTCTTCAATTTCACTTCGGGTGCAGATGCACAATGGAAAGCACAGGTTCCTGAATGGTATTATAATGCATTGCTGACCGATCGTCAAGACCTGATGTCGTCCGATGCTTTACGCTCTTTGGTGTTTGTTTTATTGGGCGGAGCAATTTTGTATTTTTCTCTTCGGACGAAGGTTGATACAAAGAAAATGACAATATACGGTTCGTTGGGACTTGCCGTTTTAGTCTTGATCGATTTGTGGGGAATTGATAAACGCTATTTGAATGAGAATAACTTTGTGGCTAAAAGTACTTACAAAACAGAAACGTTTTCTCCGTCGGTAGCCGATCAGGCTATCTTGAAAGATCAACATCCTTCCTACAGGGTTTTGAATCTGAATAATCCGTTTGCCGAAACAACGACTTCTTATTATCATAAATCTATTGGAGGTTATCATGCAGCCAAACTGAAACGTTATCAGGAATTGATCGATAATCGTCTGGATGGTGAAGTTAATCAGATCATCGGTACATTCAGTTCACAAAATATAGATACAATCATGGCATCGTTTAATAAAACGAAAGCACTGAATATGTTGAATGCAAAATACGTAATATATCATCCTGAGCAACCACCATTGGTAAATCCGAATGCAATGGGCAACGCTTGGTTTGTAAATGAATACAAGTTGGTAAATAATGCTGACGAAGAAATAGCTGCAATCAATACTTTAGATCCGCACACAACAGCCGTTGTAGATAAGCGTTTCGAAAGCGAATTGTCGGGATTAAAAATTACCCCCGACTCTACAGCTACAATAGAATTGGTATCATATAAGCCGGATGCGTTGACTTACAAAACCAAAGCTGTCTCAGAGCAACTAGCCGTACTTTCCGAGATTTATTTCTCGAATGGTTGGCAGGCTTATGTTGATGGAAAGGAAGTGTCTCACTTCCGTGCCGATTGGACATTGCGGGCAATGCGTGTTCCGGCAGGAGAGCATGAAATTGTTTTCAAGTTTGAGCCTCAAGGATATTATAACAGCCGCCATGTGGCAACAGCCTCTTCGGCAGTACTTGTTTTGTTGTTGATCGGCATAATTATAAGACCTTTTGTTTTGAAGAGAAAGGAAAAATAAAATGAAGCTATCTGTTATTTTCTGTACATACAATAGGGAGAAATATCTGTACAATGCGTTGAAAAGTATTTCGCAGCAGAATATTCCATATCACGACTATGAAATAGTTATGGTGAATAACAACAGTACAGATTCTACAGAAAGTATTTGTAAGCAGTTTCGATATGATTATCCTGGAGTTAATTTCCGATATTTTCTTGAAACGCAACAGGGACTTTCGTATGCACGCAACAGAGGTGTGCAGGAGAGTAGGGGAGATATCCTTGTTTTTGTAGATGATGATGCTACTGCATTCGAGTCGTATCTTTCGTCTATAAAATCATTCTTTGAATCTCACCCCACCGTATCGGCATGTGGCGGGCCTATTGTGCCTGTGTATGAGGTGGAGAAACCGAAATGGTTGTCTCATTATACCGAGCAGCTTATTGGTGGAGCCCTGTACGAAGGAGATAAGATAAAACCTTTCAGTAACGGTAAATATCCCGGAGGTGGAAATTCGGCATTCAGAAAAGAGGTATTTGATAAATATGGGCTGTTTAATGTAGAATTGGGTCGCAAGGGAACAGGACTGATCGGTGCTGAAGAGAAAGACCTTTATGACAGACTGACAAGAGGTGGTGAAAAATTTTATTACCTCCCACAAATGGGTATTCATCATTATATACCCGAAAAGAAACTTACAGAATCTCACTTCAGGGAACTAACTTATTCTATCGGAAAAAGCGAACGTATTCGTACTAAATCGATATCTCCGAATGCCTATCAAAACAGAATCTTTGCTGAATGTAAAAAATGGGCGGGTTCTATTGTCTTGTTTTTTACTTATATGTTGAGGCTCTCTCCCGACAAGGGCTGGAAGCTCATACAATTCAGATGGTATGTAAGTAAAGGGCTGCTGGGGAAGTAGATTTTTCTGTATAGACCTCATATATAATAAAATAATTGTACTTTTATCTATTAAAGAGGATGATGCATGGCAAAAAAGGTAACAAATAAAAGTGCTCTGGATAGTGTCACTTTTGTCACCTTTTGCTTGTAATGTATTGTCCTGTAGGTTTTTTGTTTTATGTGACGTTGTCACTTTTTGGTGATTAAAATATGAAAAAGAAGACTAATAGTAATTTATTGAAAGTTGTTGCCGCTATTGTGGTTGTTGTCGTATTACTCTTTTTGTTTAGAGGAAACATCTATCGCATGGCTGTAAAATATGAAGATGGCGGAAGCCGTAAGTCTTATGATATAAAAGAAGGTGATTTGGCAACATTCATCAATCAGAGTCTACCCAACGATGAGGCATTGGATGCTACTATAAGCATTGGGCAGATTATCGACTTATCTCAGGAGATAACTACAAAAGTATTGGACTTTTCTTCTGATGCTCAGGAGAGTGATCCGCAGAAGCTTTTTGTTACCACAGAGGCTAATTATATCGGCTATGCTGCCTTTACATCTGCTGTAGGTACTTATCTGATAAAGAGGTTTGGAATGGATAAGGAGTGGGAGGCTAAGCCGAAGAAAGGCAAGCTGTACCTCTTTGGGAACAACATGTACAAGAATGCGCAGAACGGATGGTTTAAAGATCATGACTTTGTTGTGTTCAGAAATAAGAATACAAAAGAGGAAATCTACGTTGACCCTACTGTGGATGAATATCTTGGACTAAAGCGAGTAGATAGATACCAAAAGTAAAATGTTGGCAAACGAAGATATCTCCCGGAAAATAAAAGATTATGCATATAGTCTGGGTTTTGATGCTTGCGGGATTTGTAAGGCTGAGCCGATAGAGGTAGAGGAGCAACAGCATTTTAAAGACTGGATTAATCATTCATATCATGCAGATATGGATTATATGGCTAGGAATACAGAGAAACGATGCAACCCTACTTTATTGGTTGAAGGTTCCCGTTCGGTAATCAGCGTCGCCTTGAATTATTACCCTGAAGCAAAGCAACCGCAAGAAAACCCTCAATTTGCTTATTACGCCTATGGCAAAGACTATCACGATGTAGTGAAGAATAAGTTGCAAATGCTGCTGGATTACATTAAGAGCTTAGAGCCAACGACCGAAGGACGGGCTTTTGTTGATACAGCGCCAATCTTAGAGCGTTATTGGGCAGCTAAGGCCGGATTGGGATTTATTGGAAAAAATTCATTGCTGATCATCCCGAAGAAGGGTTCTTATTTCTTTCTGGGCGAATTGATCATCAATCTTGAGCTGACATACGACACTCCATTGAATTTATCGTGTGGTAACTGTACTCGCTGCCTCGATGCATGCCCTACATCGGCTATCGTAAAGCCTGGAGTGGTGAATGCGAGTAAGTGTATTTCGTATCAGACGATCGAAAATCGTGGCGAGATTGATGAGCATGTGATTCCGAAGATGAATAATCGTTTTTATGGTTGTGATATTTGCCAGCAGGTTTGTCCTTGGAACAGATATTCACGACCGCATCGGACGGCAGAATTCAACCCCTCTCAGTCTTTTTTAGACTTGTCTTTTGACCGTCTTGATAATCTGTCGGTTGAAGACTACCAGAAGATATTTAAAGGTTCGGCCGTGAAGCGTGCTAAATTTACAGGGTTGAAAAGAAATCTGGAAGCATTGAGGCAGAATTTAAAATAATATTAAGTCGTTGATAACGTTTTATAAGAAGATGAAAAAGATAAAATATATAGTTTTGATAGTTGTGTTGGTGTTTGTAACTTTCTCTTGCGGAAGTGATGAAAGTTTGAATACTATTCCTATTGAACCCGTAAGATTTGAAGTCAACTTAATAAAATCTCCGGACAAGAATCTGCGAACACCCGGGAATATTGTGACATTTACTCAGCCAAGGCTGGCAACGGATATGATTGGATACTCAGGGCTGCTTATTGTTTGTAGTGCTGTACCTATAACTAGCAGTGTCTATCAATTGTATGCATACGATCTTTGTTGCCCTTACGAAAAACAACGACCGATAAAAGTTGTGCCACAGAGTGATGGGACTGTAAAGTGCTCTCATTGCGGTAGTGTCTTTGAGATATTTAATGGTGTAGGAAATGTAAAGTCGGGACCTGCAAAAGATAATCTTCAGACTTACTATGCTCGATTTTCTAATACAGGAGATGGAATTTTTCAAATTACACGTAGAAATTAATCCTGATAAACTTTGTAGAAAGGAAAACATTTTTTACATTTGCACTCGCTAAACCGAAAAGGCTTCCAAAATGTTGGAATTATAGCCTTGGATATAGCAGTAATTGCGAAAGTAGCTCAGTTGGTAGAGCACGACCTTGCCAAGGTCGGGGTCGCGGGTTCGAATCCCGTCTTTCGCTCATAGGCTGCTCGGATGGTGGAATGGTAGACACGCAAGACTTAAAATCTTGTGACCATTACGGTTGTGCGGGTTCAAGTCCCGCTCCGAGTACAAATTGTGTTTTTAAACGCTTGATTATCAGTAGATTTTCAAGCGTTTTATGTTATCCATTTAAACCGTTTTTAAGCGGTGCATTTTATCGTTTTTTTTAGTTATTATATAAGGCACATCACAAATTATGCGTGATAGGATTTTGGCGTAAATACTCAATAACCCTAAAATGCCTGTAACGAATTAGCGGGTGCATTTGATTTAACGGCTCATGGGGTTATGTATCATTTGCAGAAACTGACTAAAAAGATGTTATTATTCGTAACGGTTCAGCTCAAAGCGGATATTGGAAGATAAAAGTATACCATAATTTAATACAATAAATAAACTTTCCATTTTCACTACATTCTAAACATCTTTTATTCGTTATTATCTGCACATAATATATTTACAAAAAAGATTTAACAATTAAGTCCACAAGTTAATTCTGAGTAAGAAGTATTTTTATCTTTGTATCATTAAGATAATACGAATAATTCGATTCTACTATAAAAAACACTATAATATGAAAAAAGTAATTTTTATCACTTTATTTCTTATTTGTTCCCAAATGATTTTTGCTACAGAACAAATGCCAGATTATTTACTTTATAAAGAAAGAAAACTTATATTGTCCACAGGCTGGGGACACCCCTCTCCTTTACAGACCTATTTTCAACAGAATGATTTGAAATATCCTTTTCAAATATGGAGTACAGCTAATTATAGAGGTCATGTAGCTACATGGGAAATAGAAAATAATAAATTCATTTTGCATGAAATCAAGGTACGCAATGAAATCGTAAATCCTTCAAGATATGATATTAAATCGAAATCTGATACAATAATTAAAGATGGAGGGATATGGGCTGACTGGTTTACAGGTGTTCTTTCTTGCTCTATGGAAAAAGGTTCGGATTCATACTTTTTCTACATAAGGAATGGTGTGGTTGTTGAAAATCAAATTATAACAGAAAAAGACTATAAAAAAATACAGAATATATCGGAAAAGGACACTGCAAATCATGAGTTAATGCGTAAATACAGTATGCTTATTCTAAATCAAAATTATATATCATATTATTTTAGGTTATCGAGTGAGGATCAAATATTTTACAATGGAGTTAACGGACGTTTTGTTAGTAAACAAGGGTATAGTCCTATTCTTGGTTTATTTAAAAATGACCATACTCAGTGGCTCTATAATTGGGAAAACTTTGAGAAAACAGGAGCTCCTTGTTGTAAATGGGTAGTTAATAACGATAAAGTTTACCTTACCGAAATTGGTCTAAACACAGGAACAAGTTTTTTTGAGGTTTCGAAGTCGAATGTACCTTTGATGGAGCTCTTTACAGATGCGACAGAAAATAACCAGATTTATGCAGATTGGCTTACAGGTGTATACATAATACAGTATGGCGAAGAAAAAGAAGATCCTCTTTTAACAGGATTCAAAGAATTTAAGATAGATAGCATTGCATATATAAGAATTATCGGCGGATTAATAACTGAAAAATATACAGTTTCAAAAGATTATATGAAAAATGGAATACCTAATGATGCTGATGAAGGATTAAAGAAAATATTAGGAGAGCTGGACGAATTATAATAAATAAATAAAATAGATTTTTTCCATACCGATGATTCAGTCTTAATTTTGTAGACTTATAGGGCAAAAGGCGTTCATTCGCAGAATACTCACGGAAAATGTAATCTGTTGATAATCGTATGAGAAATATAAGATTTGAATCTTGTGCCCATAACGATTTTGCGGGTTTAATTCCCCCCCTGAGTATAGACTAGGAGTGTAGTTTTTTTTGTTTATCAATGTTTTATGGCTTTGCACAACACTGATCTCTCAATAACTGATATTATATATGCGTTGTTTTTATATGGTAAATATTTCGAAATTCAGGATATCTTACTACAGTTCAATAATTAATGGAAATATATCTTATGCACAAGAAAATAATTTCAAGACTAAAAACGCTTGGTATATCTGAGCTTGAAATAATAGATTCTTTAAATGAGCTAAATGGAGATTATATTAATCTTGAAAGTCGATTGCCAAACGGAGAAACAGGTAAGATTCTAGACGACAATAAGAAATATCTTGGGGCACAGGTTGAAATACCGAACAGTGAGAAGTGCTATGGCATAGCTGCAGATGAAACTATGATAGCTGTTTTTCGTTATGCTTGCGGAGGGAGAGATAGCGAAGTCGTTGCGTGGATAAAAATGCTTGATTAACATTTCTCTTTCAAAAACAATTATTGTATATCTGTTGTTTTTATAGATAGGTTATAAGTATGAATTATGAATCTCAAATTTCCGTTTATTGCAATCATTATGATTAGTTTATTTGCATCGTGTACTGGTATTCCTAAAAATGCAACAGCAGTTAAAAATTTTGAAGTTGAAAAGTATATGGGACGGTGGTACGAGATAGCTCGGTTCGATTTTCGGTTTGAACGAAACTTAGATAACACCACAGCTGAATACACCTTGAATGAAAACCAAACAGTCGGGGTGCTAAATCAAGGGCATGATTACATCAAGGATACTTGGAAATCGGCAAAAGGAATAGCTAAATTCATCGGTCCCAAAGATGAAGGCAGGCTTAAGGTTTCTTTCTTCAGACCCTTTTATGCTTCGTATAATATAATCGCTTTAGATAGGGATTATAAATATGCGCTTGTTGTGGGTAAAAACAAAAAATATATGTGGATTCTTTCACGAACTAAAACTATCCCCGATGATATCAAAGATAATTACCTTGATTTGGCTAAAAAGCTAGACCTTGATATTGATAAGTTGGTTTGGGTAAATCACGATTGAGCATAGGAAACAGTATATAAAAAAGAACCGATGGATCTTGATCCATCGGTTCTTTTTTATATAAGTCCTGTCAACCTTTGTCAGTTGAGGCAATCGAATGAATGATTACATCATTCCGCCCATTCCGCCACCCATTGGAGGCATTGGAGCAGGGTTTTCTTCTTTCTTGTCAGCGATGATGCACTCTGTAGTTAAGAACATACCTGCAATAGAAGCTGCGTTTTCAAGAGCTACACGAACCACCTTAGCTGGGTCGATAACTCCGGCTGCATTCAGATTCTCGTAAACATCTGCACGAGCGTTGTAACCGAAATCAGCTTTTCCTTCACGTACTTTCTGTACTACAACAGCACCTTCTTTGCCGCTATTAGCTACAATCTGACGAAGAGGTTCTTCGATAGCACGCTTAACTATTTCGATACCGGTAGTTTCGTCTTCGTTTTCACCTTTTAGGTCTTCTAGGGTGCTAATAGCACGAATGTAAGCTACACCACCTCCGGGAACTGTACCTTCTTCGATAGCTGCACGAGTTGCAGAAAGAGCATCGTCAACACGGTCTTTCTTTTCTTTCATTTCTACCTCTGACGGAGCTCCTACATAAAGAACAGCTACACCACCTGCCAATTTAGCAAGACGCTCCTGTAGTTTTTCTTTATCGTAGTCTGATGTTGTTTTTTCCATTTGTGCTCTGATTTGAGATACACGAGCAGCAATAGCATCTTTCTCACCTGCACCGTTTACTATAGTAGTATTATCTTTATTGATAGTTACCTTGTCAGCGGTACCAAGCATGTCTATAGTAGCAGCCTCAAGTTTGATGCCTCTCTCTTCTGAGATTACGATACCACCTGTAAGGATAGCGATGTCTTCAAGCATTTCTTTACGACGATCACCAAATCCGGGAGCTTTAACCGCAGCAATCTTCAAGCCTGCGCGAAGACGGTTAACTACGAGTGTAGTCAATGCTTCAGAGTCGATATCTTCTGCAATGATTAGCAATGAGCGACCTGACTTAAGAGCAGATTCAAGAATAGGAAGAATGTCTTTCAATACTGAAATCTTCTTGTCGTGAATCAAGATATATGGATTTTCAAGATCAGCTTCCATTTTCTCTGTATCTGTTACAAAGTATGGAGAGATATAACCTCTGTCAAACTGCATACCTTCTACTACATCCACATAAGTTTCTGTACCTTTTGCTTCTTCAACAGTGATAACTCCTTCTTTCTTTACTTTGCCCATAGCTTCAGCGATCAGCTTACCTATCGTTTCGTCGCCGTTTGCAGATATCTTAGCTACGTGCTCTATCTTCTGTAGGTCATCACCTACAGCTACAGCCTGAGACTTGATGTTTTCTACTACTTTTGCTACAGCTTTATCGATACCACGTTTCAAATCCATTGGATTTGCTCCAGCTGTAACGTTCTTAAGACCAACGCTAACGATAGACTGTGCCAATACTGTGGCAGTAGTAGTACCATCACCCGCATCGTCGTTTGTTTTAGAAGCTACTTCTTTTACAAGTTGAGCTCCCATATTCTGGAATGCTTCTTCCAGTTCTATTTCTTTTGCTACTGTTACACCGTCTTTTGTGATGTGAGGTGCACCAAATTTCTTTTCGATGATTACGTTGCGACCTTTTGGTCCAAGGGTTACTTTTACTGCATTAGCTAATGCATCAACACCTTTTTTTAGCTCGTCGCGAGCATCTATGTTAAACTTAATCTCTTTAGCCATAATGTTATGTTAATTAAAACTGTTAGTATTAAATAATTGCAAGAATATCAGATTGACGCATAATAAGGAAAACTTCACCGTCAAGTTCTACTTCCGTTCCGGCGTATTTGCCATAAAGAACCTGATCTTTTGGTTTTACTATCATATCTTCGTCTTTTGTTCCGTTGCCTACTGCAATAACTTCACCTTTTAGAGGTTTTTCTTTAGCTGTATCCGGAATAATGATACCTCCCACGCTTTTTTCTTCGGCTGCAGCCGGCTTAACAAGCACTCTGTCTGCTAATGGTTTAATACTCATGATTCTTAAATTTTTAATAGTTATATATTAATTTATTTTATGTATTCTGTTTAGATATTAGCGAAATGCGTGCCAAAATATATTTCTGTCAAAACAGCAGAATCATAGAAATGACAAACTGACAAGTAGTCATTTTCGCTAGAGTGTTTTATTAAAATAGAAATTATTCTATAACAAAGATGATGGTTTCTTCTGTCGGCGCCCAGTCATATACAAATTTTGCATGCGATGTCGCATTGCGTACACACATGTGTGAGCGGGGGATAGTACCTAGCGAAGGGCTGTATTCAATGAATGTGGTACTTGGTGCATTCACTGGAATACCGTGTATATATCCTCCGTTTGTAAAGCGATTGGCATAAGGAGCAAAGCCTCCTGTTTCCGTTGTGCCATCGACAAGGAAAAACATCTTTACTTTCTTCTCCTGAAGAACAAATAGCCCCAGTGGGGTTTCTTGCTGATATGGCGGTTTATGCAAACCTGTTGTGGCGGGATTCATACTTCTTACAATCCATTTTTTATCTACTTTCTCGAGAGTGACAATATTCTCATTGTTGCGATCAACAAATATTGCATGTTTAAATTGTACGGTATCATGAATTGGTTTTACATATTTCTGAGGAACAAGCCATAACTCTTTGGAGTCCGTTGTAGTTATTTTTCTAAAACTCCCGACATTGTCTTTGAATAGTTTTACCAAGGCACCATCTCTGCCATAACGTTCTCCTGTAACAGTATCCGTAGGAAGAAAGAGAGGAATCCCTTGAAATCGTTCTACCCCTAATGTGTCGGCAATGCGTTTGTATTCATTCCTTTTATATTTCTTTACTAGAGGTGCTTCTCCATTGTTATTCCGATAATTCTGTAAAATTCCCCAAGCAAAGAATTCTTGTTGGAAATTTTCTAGAATAGCCAAGCCTTGTTTGATCTTCTCCCACTGGAATTGCCGTGTCGTGTCACGATATGGGTATGTGTCTTGCAGAGTGTATTGGTCGTAAAGAAAATCCTTCTCTATGATAATATCTTTGGCTTTTATCCTCTGCATTTTTTGAGCATTCTTCATCAAGAGAGAATCCTGACGTAATTGGCTGAGAAATGAGTCTTGTCCGGTTTTTTCGGAACAAGAATTCAATAAAAATAAACAAACGAAAAATAAAGAAATTGTTGTCGCTTTCATCAAAACGTAAAATGTTTCTTGAAGTTTATATGATATAATTTAAATACCGACATTTCATTTTTGTCACATATGATACAAACAATAAAAATGCCTGATTGTTCGATGTTTATATCTACACGTAAAACAAAAAGTAACAAAGGTAACACTTATTTGCTGAATTTAGAGTGTCACTGTTTTTATATCGAACCATCTCTTTATGAGATAATTTTAATCGGTCAAAATACAAAATAAAAGAAAGCTAAAAGTTGCAGTATCACATATTTCGCTTTTAAGTATTAAGTGTTAAATAAGCAAGATTATGAACTATTTACTTATCTTTGCTTGATATTTACTTAATACCTCTTATTAATGAAAAAAATCATATTTCTCTTTTTATCAACCCTTGCAATCTTATTCGTTTCTTGTCAGGGTAATTCTTATTCCATAGAAGGAAAGTTTTCGGATAATTCATTCGACACCAAAGTTGCATATTTACAAAAAATAGATAGTATCAACTCTCAGAAGGCAACAGTAATCGACTCCGCAACGATATCTGATGGAAAATTCAGTTTTAAAGGAACAGCTGATGAGCCTATGATGGGATTTGTATCTGTAGGCAAACTTGAGAATGCAGATAATGATACACCGATAGGAACACTGATATTAGAACCGGGTAATATCAAAATTACATTTGATAAAACAAACGTAACTCTTGGAGGAACACCCAAGAATGACGAGTTTAATAATATACACAAGGTAATGAACACTCTTACCGATAAGATATCTAAAATTACGCCTCAGGATGCGAACAACCCTGCAATAAGAGCCGAAGTAGATACTTTGCAAAAACAATTGCAGATGTCGACTTTCAATTTTGCTAAGGCAAATATTTCGAATAAAGCCGGTGAGTTTTTATTCTATTCATCAGCAAAATCATTTAGTAAAGATCAGCTAAAAGAATTGATAGCAGCCAGCGACAGTACATTCCGAAACAGAGATGAGATCAAGGCTTTGGTAAAAGAATTGGACAGAGTGAAACCTGAAGTAGGTAATCCATACAGTGATGCTCAATTGATAGATCAAAGTGGACAGATGGTATCCTTGTCTGACTATGTAGGCAAAAATAAATTAGTCTTGATCGATTTCTGGGCTTCATGGTGTCAGCCATGTATTCAGGAAATACCAAATCTTATAAAAACTTATAATGCATACAAATCTAAAGGTCTTGAAATAGTTGGTATATCAGTTGATGATGATAAAAACAAATGGACTGCAGCTGTCCAAAACTATAAAATGACCTGGGTGCAATTGGCAGATGCAACAACAATGGCATCGCAATTATACGGAGTGCAAAGCATCCCGCATACATTACTTATAGATCAAAATGGCGTTGTTATAGCCACCGATTTAAGGGGTAAAGAATTGGAAGATAAAATAGCTGAAATCCTAAAATAATCTTTAAGTCATAAACAATAAGAGTTTTGTCTTTGTTTTAAACGTAACTCTTAAAAAATTAAGATATACTATTTATTAACCACTATTTTGATTTAGAATGAAGAAAATAATTTTGTTTCTTGCAGCAATTGCGATACTTGCTACATCTTGTGTAGAGAAAGATGCTTTTACCATTAAAGGTAAATTACCGAATGGTACGTATGACGGACAACAAGTATATCTAAAGACTTTAGATGAGAATTGGAAAGACCTTGTGGCTGTTGACACAGTAGATGTTGTTGACGGAGAATTTGTTTTCAAAGGACTAGCCAAAGACGGTGCAAAAATACATTTCATCTCATTGGATGATGCACCTGACAATATGAACAGACCTGTTTTGGTGATAGTGGAACCCGGACAGATAGAAGTTTCTCTGGATAGCATTTCTACAGTAAAAGGTACTCCTTTGAATAATGCTTGCCAAGCGTTTAATACAAAGAGCCAGGCTATAGAAAATGAAATGATGTCTATCTCTTCCAAGTTGAGGGATGATTCAACGAATACAGCCAATAAAGCTGAACTTGAAAAACAGTATGAAGACAAATATAATGTTTGGACAAAAGAGACTTTCGACTTTGTAAAGGAAAATATACAAAACCAACTTGGAGTTTATTTCTTATCTCGCAACTTTTATCGCTTCTCTGCCGAACAGCTTAATGAGCTTATTCCGTCTATTAAACCTGAATATAAGTCTATAGCCAGAATACAAAAGGTAGAGAAAGTAGCTAAAGCTCTTGATGCAACGTCTGTAGGGAAAACATTTACCGATATAAAAGGTAAAACTCCGGAAGGAAAAGATATAGCATTAGCAGATTTTGCAGGTAAAGGAAAATATGTCTTGGTCGATTTCTGGGCTTCATGGTGTCCTCCATGTCGTGCCGAAATGCCAAAACTTGTAGAACTTTATAAGCAATACGGTGCCAAAGGGGTTGAGATCGTAGGTATTTCTTTAGATAAAACAAATGAAGACTGGGTGAAAGGAATCAAGGACCTGAATATTACATGGCCTCAAATTTCAGATCTTAAATTCTGGGATAGTGAAGGTGCTGCAATTTATGGTGTGTCTTCTATTCCTCACTTGATGTTGTTAGACAAAGATGGTAAGATATTAGCCAGAGGTCTGAATGCTGAAGAAGCAACTAAAAAGATAGAAGAACTCTTGAAATAATAAAAGAGCCGATCATAAATAAAAAAGCCTGTTTGTATAAACAGGCTTTTTTTGTTACTCAATAGTATCTTATAATACTGTCTTTATTTTTTCTATCTCGTCATCTATATTATTCCACTCGTTGTCGCCCACTTTAGCCCCTATCTTTTGAATTACGTATGCGGCTAGTAGAGTTCCTATTTGTCCACTGATAAAAAGTGAATAGTTTTGTATCAGTCCATATATAAATCCGGCTGCATATAGGTCTCCTGCTCCCGTTGTATCTACACAGTTTACTTTGTATGCGGGAACAAATATCTTTTCGTCTCCTTGTTGTATCCACGATCCTTTGTCTCCAACTTTCACGATAGCTATATCTGTTTGTTTAGCTAATAAAGAGACTGCTTCTTCGGCTTCTACATTCAATAGGGCTTTTGCTTCCTCTTCGTTCGCAAAGACGATGTCTGTGTACGTAGGGATAATGTCTAGAAGAAATTTACGGTTCACTTCCACTACATTATAACTGGCAAGGTCGAGTACAACTTTTGCTCCTGCTTCTCTGGCTAATTCGATTGCTCTACGGATCAGTGCATGGCTTTGTACCAGATATCCCTCAATGTAGAAATACTTGTAACCTTCAAAATTGGCTATTTTAAGCTCTTCCGCATCCAATAGGGCTGCAGCTCCTAGGTATGTACCAAAAGTACGCTCTCCGTCCTTAGAAATGAACGTAGATGCAACACCCGAAGGTTCATCAACCTCGGCCAGGTGAGATTTGATCTTGTATTTATTTAAGTCTTCTTTAAAGAAGTTTCCATAAAAGTCTTTTCCTACTTTTCCCAGAAAGCCGGTTTCGATTCCCAGACGGGATAATCCTACGATTGTATTCGATGCCGAACCGCCTGATATAATATTCTTTTTTAATTTATTTATTTCACCCGATAATATTTCAAACTTCTTGTCATCTATAAGCTGCATGCTACCTTTCGGTAGTTCAAGCAGTTCTAACATCTTATCGTCTTCTATAATTGCCAAAACATCCACTAAGGCATTGCCCATTCCTAATACTTTTGCCATTCTTCTTCGTTTTTTTTTGCAAAGATATTGCATAATTCAGAAATAAGGTCTATTTTTGCGTCACTTTTGAGAGAAACAAACACTCTTCCTTAGCTCAGTCGGTTAGAGCATCTGACTGTTAATCAGAGGGTCCTTGGTTCAAGTCCAAGAGGAAGAGCAAAATAAACAAGATTTCTTCCAAAAGTACATTCTTCCTTAGCTCAGTCGGTTAGAGCATCTGACTGTTAATCAGAGGGTCCTTGGTTCAAGTCCAAGAGGAAGAGCAAAAAGAGTTACATGAAAATGTAACTCTTTTGTTTTTTTTATATAGATACCTCAAAATCATTAATCTTTCAATAGCAGAAGAGACTGAAGATTTAAAGAGAATCTGACTCCTGCTGTTTTGTAATCGAAGTTGTTGAAAGAAGAAAATACGCCCATCCCAAACAGTCTTGTAATATTTATTGAATACCCGATCTCTGAATAAAACTTTATGTCGGGAGTATACAATGTCTTAAAGTGTAGTCCTTCAAAAAATGGTTTCCCTTGTAGAAACGAGAGGCGTTTGAGTAAAAAATATTGACTGGCATAATTGAATGAAAGCGTAACCCAGTAATGGTTTGCCTGCAATTCATAATTATCGAGCAAAAGAAATGAGTCGAACAACGAGCCCAGGTTGAAAACAAGGTCGGGCGCACCATAAAACTGGTAATCGGCAAAGTGCAAGTTTTTTCTAGGACCGACAAAAGCTCCTGCTTCAAACTTATAGTCTAGTTTGTCGAAATAATTCAATCGGATATTTTGCACAGCTCCGCCTTTTATTTTTCGATATTGTGAATTGTTCGTTTGCCAAGAAGAGAAGCCTTCTTCATACTGAAGATGAAAAACAAGGGGCGATTCATTATTCTGGATTGTATAGTTTGCAAACGGAACATAAGAGAGTCCCACAGAATAATATGTTCTGTCGAAACGCTTATCAGGGTTTATATTCGGTGTGATATTGTCTCTTTCTATAATCGTAAAATCTGTATTGTTATTTAATCCTGCCCGTCTTTCAACTCCAAGCCCGACTGTTAGCTTTAGTTTTTTTGTGAGATCTATGTCATTGTTCACTGAGACATAATCTTTTTGATAGAAAGAATTGTAGTTTTTACCCAGAAACAAAGAGCTGAAATAGTTATTATATCGCGTTATGCTTAAGCTATTGAAATCGGCAGTATGGGAGCCGATGGAGAACTTTAGCTTTCCTGCTCTTTCGGGCAAGTAATTATACGTAAAGTCGCTTCCCCCTATAAGCCGGTGTCTTGCTGTCGTATAGTATATGTAAGGGCTGATTTCGAGCTGTTGATCTTTGTCTATTTGTGATTTTAGATAAAAGCGATTTCCGAGCCAGAAACCATCCACATAGTTATAATCTCTGAATATCATTTTCACACCACCATATCTCAACGACCACTTGCTAGAGTCATTTCCTAAAAAATAATCTCCCAGCAACGCTTTTCCATACCAAGGCTTAGACGCTATTCTTTCTTTTAACCTAAAGTGATCGAGAATTTCCAATCGTTCTGTATTTACAGGAAACATTCTTATACTGTCCCAAAATGTGGAATCTTGAGTATAAGCATCTTTGTTAAATGTTATTTTGTCATTGATTTTTGGTCGTTCATCTCCTCTGCTTATAACACCTATTGCTTCTCCGCCATTATCTATCTTCTTATATTTTAGAGATGTCAGATATGTAACGTTTCCCTTATTCCCTAATATATTGATGCTTATATCAGTTTGATATGTGATCGGAAGGTTAGGGTGCCCATCAATTGTCTGATATGTGATTTGATTAACAGTTTCCAGACCTTGGAATTTTCTATACAACTTAGCACAGGTTATATTTCCGTCATCTGTAATGTACAAGTCGCCGTTCAGTAATTTGTAATCATCATATCGTGGAACAACCTCTATCTTGTTGATGACTTTGCCATCTTCCAAGTAATAGCCTTTATATTTGAATTTATAATAAGACGATACTCTCCTCCCTAAAGGAGAAATACTGCCATTGAACCAATCGGAGAATAAAGATTCACTTAGAAGCCCTATAGCTCCTCTTGTATTCATTGCATCAGCGATATTTCCGGTGTATCCGTTTACTTGAATTTTGTAGTTATCGGGTGCTGTATATTTTACTGCACAATTGATTTCCTGATGTATGATCTTATTCTCGAGATCGGAGACATTTACATTCTCTATTTTCTTTACGACTGTATTTGTGAGCTCTGTTATTCTGGTTAATGTTAAGTTACCTTTGATGTAGGCATCAGCATCGTACGATGTGCAAGATGCCGCTTTTCTTGTTACTTTGTTTAGTATATCGTTTCCTGTCAGTTCTATTTTCCTATCGGTATTTTGATATTCATAGAATGGATATGGTATGAGTGTAATCTCTACTTCACACGCTTTATCCTTTTGAAAAGAAATAGACTGTTTCTGCGTTTTATATCCTATTTGTTTATAAACAAAAGTGTAGTTTCCCGGTGGAAGATTGATCTGGAATAATCCCTCATTGTTGGTCACCAACCCCTTTTTTTCATCTTCTACATAGATAGAAGTATATGGGACAGCGACTCCTGAGGAATTTTTGACAAAACCTTTAAGGTATTGGGAAAAAACCTCACATGGGTATAAAAATAACACAAAAACAACTAAAGCAAGGGTAAGCTTCATCCTTTGATTTCCATAATAAACTATCACCCTTCAAAATTAATATTATTGTAGAATCAAAGAACTTTGCTTATTGTCAATCTTATTCAACAAGAGAAATTATAACATTTTATCACATTTTTGTGACAATAAGAGATGAATACGACTTGCTTTAAAACTAGTAGTATTGCTTTAAGATGTAGTTTGGTGTTTATTATAAATCAGTGTAGTTAGGGATATCCGATAGGTAATTGAATGACTGCTTATCATAGTTCATTATGCAGCAATAATGATTCAGACCATTGGACACGATCAGATATTTAACTTTCAATACAATGTTATACCTTACAATCTGATCAAAGACTTGTTGTGTGATATCTACATCCGGTGCCTTATATTCTATAATCATCAGGGGTGATAAATCACGATTATACACTACCGAATCGCAGCGTTTTTTCAGCTTGTTAAGATCTATCTGAATTTCGTTTGCAATTAAGGCTGCGGGATAGCCTTTTTCTCTTAACAAAAAGTTCACAAAGTGTTGCCTGACCCACTCTTCGGGTGTCAATGCTACAAACTTACGCCGTAAAGGGTCTAAGATAGAGAGTTTTCCACCTATCTTTTTTACATTTATATCGAAGGACGGTAAATTTAACTCTAACATTTGCTACCTTTGTTAAATCCGCATATCAAATAATAAGGGATAGTGCTTGTTTATTAGACGAACAAAAGTAGAATTTATATGAAAACAAAACAAGAAATTGTCGCAAATTGGCTGCCACGCTATACGAAAAGACCACTCGAGCAATTTACAAAATATATATTATTAACCAACTTTGCCAAATACGTAGAAGTTTTTGCTCATCACTTTAATGTCCCTATTTTAGGATTGGATGGCAATATGCCAAATGCCTCGGCAGAAGGAATTACAATTATAAATTTTGGAATGGGTAGCGCCAATGCTGCTACTATAATGGATCTGTTGAGTGCAGTAGAGCCCGAAGCTGTACTTTTTCTTGGAAAGTGTGGAGGGCTGAAAAAGCATAATAATTTAGGGGATTATATATTACCGATAGCGGCTATCAGAGGAGAAGGAACATCGAATGATTATCTTCCACCCGAAGTGCCGTCTTTACCTGCTTTCAGTCTTTTGAGATCGGTATCTTCTACGATACGTAACCATAATAAGGATTATTGGACAGGAACGGTATACACCACAAACCGGCGTGTCTGGGAACATGATGACAAGTTTAAGGAATATCTTCTTCAGATACGAACAATGGCTGTAGATATGGAAACTGCAACACTGTTTACTTGCGGCTTTGCAAATCAGATACCCACAGGGGCATTACTCTTAGTGTCGGATCAGCCAATGATTTCTGATGGTGTAAAAACGGAGAAAAGTGATAACGTTGTCACAAAGAATTTTGTAGAAGAGCATGTCATAGTGGGTATCGAATCGCTAATGACTTTAATTAATAACGGAGAAACAGTAAAACACCTACGCTTCGAAACATGGTAACATTTGAACAGATAGTTACAGAGATTAAAGCACGAAAATACAGACCCGTATATCTTTTTATGGGTGATGAGCCTTACTATATAGATGAGCTTACAAACATGCTGACCGAAACCGTTTTGCCTGAAGAGGAACGCGATTTCAATCAGAGTATACTGTATGGGATGGAAACGAATGTTACAGCTGTAATAACGATGGCTCGCAGTTATCCGATGATGTCAGATCATCAACTCATTGTAATCAAAGAAGCTCAAAATCTAAGCAAGATAGAGGAGTTGGAAGTATATGTAAAGAACCCGCTAAAATCTACTATACTTGTTCTCAATTATAAAGGGGGTTCTCTAGATAAACGCAAAAAGCTATATGCCGAGATCGACAAAAATGGAGCCATTTTTGAGTCGAAAAAAATACCGGAGTATAAGATTCCGGCATTTATTACTTCCTATATATTATCAAAAGGTTTGAGCATCGATCAGAAATCTGCACAGATGTTGTCTGACTATCTGGGGAATGATCTGAGTAAGCTGACAAATGAGATCGCAAAACTGTTAATAGCTATACCGCCCGGGCAGATGCGTATTACAGCAGACCTTATCGAAGAAAATATAGGCATCAGTAAAGATTTCAATAATTTTGAATTGCTAAATGCGATTATAAATAAAAATATATTCAAGGTAAATCAGATTGCCGACTATTTCGAAAAGAATCCGAAGAACAATCCGATGATTATGACCATGTCGGTACTCTTTAACTTTTTTAGCAACCTGATGATTTGTTATTGGGCAAAAAATAAAACAGAGCAAGGGCTTGCAACCGAACTTGGACTTAGAAATCCCTATCAGGCTAAAGACTACGTTATTGCCTTGAAGAATTATAATGCGTTTAAGTGCATGGAAATTATTGGTCTCTTACGTATATACGATGCCAAATCAAAAGGCGTTGATAACAACTCTGCACCTGACGGGGAATTACTGAAAGAATTACTATATAAAATAACTCACTGAATTTGTACATTATGGGAAAGAGAATAATAACATCATTGCTTGTTTCGCTATTTGTCTCTATTTCATTGTTTGCTGATGGATATATTGACAAGCAGACGTACGTGTATTCTGTAAAAGATGGTAGCTCATTGAAGCTGGATAGATACTATCTTAAAGATGATGAAGTAGTAACTGTAAAGGTTACGCCTTGTATTGTTTTTATGTTTGGAGGTGGTTTTGCAGCCGGTGAACGTGATGGAGAACAGTATGTGGATTATTTTCGCAAGCTGGTAGAAAGAGGATATCAGGTTGTATCTATAGATTATCGGCTCGGAATGAAAAATATAGGTGATGGCTCGCAGATAGATCCGATGCGTTTTGCAGCACTATTGACCAATAGCATAACGATGGCTGTGGAGGATCTTTTTGATGCAACAACCTTTGTTTATAATCATGCTGAGGATTGGAATATCCAAAAAGATGAGATTATTACAAATGGTTCGAGTGCCGGAGCTGTTGCCGTTCTGCACGGAGAATATGCAATATGTAATAACAGTAAGCTTGCAGAGAGACTCCCTCAAGGGTTTAATTATGCAGGGACAATTGCTTTTGCCGGAGCTATCTTTAGTACAAGTGGAGATTTGAAATGGCAAACAGCACCCTCGCCTATACAGATGTTTCACGGAGATGCTGACAGGAATGTTCCATTTGATAAGACTGAAATGCTTCAGGTTGGGCTGTATGGATCGAAACATATTGCAAAACAGCTTCAAGAATTAAATACCCCATATTATTTCTACAAAATAGAAAATGCTGCACATGAAATTGCCGAACGACCGATGAAAGAAAATATAAATGAGATCTGCTCATTTATTGATAAGTTGATTATAGGTAAAGGCAACCTAATAATAAATACAGGTGAGATGGAAATCGGCAAACCCGAACTGAAAAAAGATTTCGACTTAATGGATTATATAAAAGCAAACTTTGGAGGGTAGCTTTTTTATCGTTATCTCATTTTATACAAACTCGTCGGGAAGATTTACTAAATACAGTTTCTTCCCGGCTCGGGTAATTGCCGTGTAGAGCCAACGATAAAAATTTATCCCTAAGTGTTCTTCCGAAATATAGCCTAAGTCAAGAAAAACGGTACTCCATTCACCTCCCTGTGCCTTATGACAGGTGACAGCATAGGCAAATTTTACTTGTACAGCATTATAGAAAGGGTCGGTTTTAAGCTTTTTCATTTTCCCTGCCTTTGTAGATATATCAGAGTAATCTTCTAATATATTTAGGAATAATTCTTCTGCACGCTCACGAGGTAATCCCGAAACATCAGAGTAAAGCGTATCCATAAGTATCTTGATTTCGAACTCTATATCATAATCGAGGCTCCTAACCAAGACATCACAAAAGCGGAATCCATACAATTCTTGTTCACGGCGAACACGAAGCACTTCTACTATTTCACCATTCGCTAAGAAATCTATTCCTTCTATATTTTCTGTCCAATAATAATTGTTTTTGGTGATCATCAGCATATCTCCCGTCGATAACTCCTCCTCTCTGTACAGAATCCTGTTGCGCACCCCCTGATTGTAGATGTTGCATCGCTTATTGGAGCGGGAAACAATCATCGTATTGTCTAGCCCTTCCCTATCATAAGATGCGGATATCTCATCGATAAGATCTTCTCCATTAATGCGTACAATATCGTTAAAATTATCGAGTAGGAGCTTGGGGTATGCTCCGGTTTCCCCCTTGCTTAACAGATTACGTATATTGGTGGCATTATAAAGGATGCCGGAACTTTCAGCTTGTCGCACGATCTGTGACAACATAGCCTCATAAACATCGAGTCCGTAACCTTCGAGTACAGCTGTTTGCAGGGCGGGGCTGTCTTCTTCCATAACGGGTGGCAGCTGAGCCGAGTCGCCAATAAGCAGTAAGCGGCAGTTTTCGCCTGAATAGACATAATGAATCAGATCATCGAGCAGATGCCCTGTACCAAAGAAGGACGCATCCACTCCACTATTGCTGATCATAGAAGCTTCATCTACAATAAAAAGCGTGTCTTTATGCAGATTATCCATCAGTCCAAAGCTTCCGAAGTCTCCTGCATACTTCTGTTGTCGGTATATTTTCTTGTGAATGGTAAAAGCCGGATGGCTGGCATAGGATGAAAACACTTTCGCTGCTCGTCCTGTAGGTGCTAGTAATACTGTTTTTTGCTTAAACTCAGTCATTGTTTTCACTAAGGCTCCCAGCAAGGATGACTTTCCCGTTCCTGCATATCCCCGCAACAAAAACAGAGTCTCTTCTTTTTGCAAAAATAAGAAGTTTACGATCCTCTCCAAGGCTTCATTTTGTTGGCTTGTGGGTTCGAATGGGAAATTCTCTATTATCTTACTGCGAAAGAAATCATTGATCATAGCGGAAGGAAATGGTGAATTGAAGATCAAAAATAGCAGATAAAAATATCTTTTTCTAACTTTGTGTATAGAAATACCAAAATATGTTTTTACCGGAAAGTATAGACCTCGGACAATCAGATAGATATGTGTTATCGATACGAATAACGTCGTATAGCTTTATGTTCTCTATTTCAGATCCTGAGACAAAAGAGAATTATTGTCTGCGTGAAACATCTTTTTCGATGAGCGATAACCTTCTGGCAAATATTCAACGTATCATTTTTGATTTTAATTTTCTTACGCAGGAGTTTAAGCAGACGAATGTCATTTTCGTTTCTTCAAGCTATGATCTGATTCCTGCCCGATATTTTGATCTTAAGGATAAAGAGCATTTGTATAATTTTACACATGTTGAGAAAGCAAGCCATCTATCTACGGGTTTTATCAAAAACCAGGATGTGACTACATTGTTTAATTTGAATAAAGATATTTTTGACTTTCTATCCAGAAGCCTTTGGGCTCCACACTTTTTTCATCATACCAATTTGCTTATCAATTACTTTGAAGACAAAAATAAGCTTACAGGGAATGCTTCGAGAATGTATTTAAACTTTCACGATAACTTCCTTGATATTATTTGTTTTACCGGGCCAAAGTTGGTTCATAGCTTAACGTATACGAATGAACAAATAACAAATCAGCTATATTATATTCTTAAACTTTGGGAGCAATGCAGATTTAGCCAATTGGATGATTATCTCTTTATAGTCGGTAATCCCGATCTGCAATTGGTGAAACTTCTGCAACAATATATAAAAAACATTGAGCAACAGAATATTCCAAGTGAGATTTTCTTGTGGAATGAAGATGCTCAAAAAGCTCCATTAGACTTACTAACATTATCATTATGAGAATTATCAGTGGGAAATATAAAGGGCGTAGATTTGATCCTCCCAAAAGTTTCAAAGCACGTCCTACAACAGACTTTGCAAAAGAAAATATATTCAACGTCCTGAACAACTCTATAGACTGGGAAGAAACTACAGCATTAGACCTTTTTGGAGGTACAGGTAGTATTAGTTTCGAATTGGTTTCGCGAGGGTGTCCACGTGTTGTATGTGTAGAGAAAAACTTTGCTCATGCATCATTCATCGAAAAAACAAAAGCGGAATTACAAATACAATCGGAGCTAATGCTCTCCAAGATGGATGTATTCAGTTATTTGGCGCATTGTAAAGAGCAGTTTAATTTTATTTTTGCCGACCCTCCTTATGATTTAAAGCATTTTGAAGATGTGCCTAAGCTTGTATTTGAAAAAGAATTGATAAAGCCGGGGGGAATATTTATTCTAGAACATTCTAAGGATTATAATTTCTCTAATTATCCTTTATTCGAAGATCAACGAGTATATGGAAGTGTAAATTTCAGCGTATTTAGGAATGGTTCTATATAAAAAAGAAAAGGTTGTCATCTCGACAACCAATCTTCATTGTTAACCTTAAATCTAATACCATGAAAAACACAGTACAAAGATAGTATATTTTTCATGTTGTAAAACATATTATATAGTTTTTTTTAATCATTTTTTTCTATATTACAATAAATGTATATTATAACGTATAATTAACGTTATATAAAACAATAACTTAGCAGATTTTATCCCGATAATAAGGATTCTATCAATACCTCAATTTTTTTTATAAAGACTTTATTTGTAAATATCGTTTCCTCTTAATCTGATAGGATAGGGGATGGTTTATTTTGTAATGTTCTCTTTATGTGTTGTTTGTCTGTGTGTTTTTGAGGGGATTTATTCCCTGAATTTATTTTCGATGAAAAATTTAGTGACGAGAAAGGAAGTTTAAATTATATCTTTATAGAACGGATGCTATATAAAAAAGAAAAGGCTGTCATCACGACAACCAATCTTCATTGTTAACCTTAAATCTAATACCATGAAAAACACAGTACAAAGATAAGTGAATTTTTATGTTGTAAAACATGTTTCACTGTCTTTCTTTATTCGTTTAACTCTATTTAACTTATTCAATGCTGTCCGGTAGTTCTTTTTGAGCTTTAACTCCTAGATCTTTAAGCATTTCTGCCTGTCGTATGAGATTACCATTGCCTTCTTTTAATTGAGAAAGAGCTTTATCGTATGCTTTCTGAGAACGTTCTATGTTTTTTCCTACATCTTGAAGCGTTTCTACAAAGCCCGCAAACTTATCGTATAAGGCAGCTCCTCGTTTGGCTATCTCTATGGCATTGCGGCTTTGGTATTCACGTTTCCACAGGTCGGCTACGACTTTTAATGAGGCTACCAAGTTTGTAGGACTGATCAATAAGATACGTTTGCGATATGCATAATCCCACAAAGTGGAATCGAGCTGCATCGCTAATATATAAGCCGGTTCGTTAGGGATAAACATCATCACAAAGTCGAGAGATTCTACATAGTCTTGATATGCTTTTTGGCTCAGTTCATCAATGTGTTGCCTTACAGAAGTAATATGTTCTTTTTCAGCAGAGATTTTTACTGCATCTATTTCAGCTTCCACATACTTTATATAAGCACTTAGGGATACTTTGGAATCTATGATAATTTTTCGTCCACCGGGATAAACAACTGTAACATCAGGCTGCATATATTTATTTTGCGTGTTCTGAATGCGTGTTCCGTTTTCGTCCGTAATAAATTCCTGAGTGAAATATTCTTCTCCTTTTTTGAGTCCCGATTTTTCTAATATAGATTCCAGAATCATTTCGCCCCAGTTACCCTGTATCTTATTGCTGCCTTTCAGCGCTTTCGTTAAGTTATTAGCATCTTCGCTTATCTGATTATTCAGAGCAACTAGATCTTTGATACGTTCTTCGAGCGAAAAACGCTGCTTCGATTCTTTATCGTAAGTTTCTTCTACTTTTACTTTAAACTCAACCAGTTTTTCGTTCAGCGGTTTCAGTATAGCCTCCATATTCGCCTTGTTCACATCGGTGAAGCGAAGGGTTTTTTCTTCCAATATCTGTGTGGCTAATATTTGGAAATCTTTATTTAGCTGAGTCCGTGTATTCAATAGCTCTTCTTGTTGAATGCGTAATTGTTCTTCTCTGGACTGTAGTAAAGCTTTATTTTCTGCAATCTCTTTCACATGCTCTAATTGAGCCATTTGTAAAGACTCCTTATCGCGAGTTAAGCGAACAACTTCTTCCTTTAGTTCAGATTCTCTCTGCCTATTGTTTCTTTGGATTAAATAAATAACAATTGTAGCCAGGATCAATATTACGCCGGCATAAACTAATTCCATATTGATTTGTTTTAAAAGAAACGGAAAGTTATTTAAAAGATTCCCTTTAACAAAATTTGCCTCAAAAAACTTGTGAACATCTTTGTTCAAAGATATTTTTGTCTGGTAAATGAAGGAATGAAAATATTATACAGTAAACATTTTCCTCCGGGGAACTTCGGAGCAATCAACCTGTTTGGAATAATCATTGCTCGTAAGGATTATGGTAGGCTGACTGATGCCGAAATAAACCATGAGTGTATACATACACGACAAATGGCTGAAATGCTCGTCATATTCTTTTATATAAGTTATTTGATAGAGTGGATCGTTCGCTTGATACAATATAGGAATATGTTTGATGCTTATGTAAACATTTCGTACGAACGCGAGGCGTATAGCAATATGTATAATATTGAATATCTGAAGAAGAGAAGACCTTTTACTTTTAAAAATTATTATAAAAAAACGGTATGAAACTTAGATTATTCATATATTTATTATGTACCGTGATCGTAGGGGGAGTATCATGCGTACAGAGTCAAAATAAAATAGAACAAGGTAATATGAAATACAATAAACTGACACCCGAAGAAGAAAGGGTAATAATACATAAAGGCACAGAAGCTCCTTATACAGGAGAGTATGTGAATAATAAGCGGGCTGGAGTGTATGTGTGTAGAAGATGCAACGCCCCTTTGTATAATTCATCTGATAAATTTGATTCTCATTGTGGATGGCCTTCTTTTGATGATGAAATAAAGGGTGCTGTAAAACGTGTTCCTGATGCCGATGGAAGACGAACTGAAATAATATGTACAAACTGCGGTGCTCATCTAGGACATGTATTCCTCAACGAAGGCTTCACGGCAAAAGAGACAAGGCACTGTGTAAACTCGATATCACTAAAATTTATACCTCAAGAGAATAAAATGATTAAGAAAGCTTATTTTGCCTCCGGTTGTTTTTGGGGCACAGAGTATTATTTCATGAAAGCTAAAGGTGTGGCACATACCGCTGTAGGCTTTATGGGTGGGCATGTAGATCATCCTAGTTACGAACAAGTTTGTCAGAAAAATACCGGACATTTAGAAACAACAGAAGTGGAATATGATACTTCGAAAACATCGTATGAAGATCTTGTAAAGCTGTTTTTCGAAACGCATGACTTTACTCAAACAAATGGGCAAGGTCCGGATATTGGGCCTCAGTATCTGTCTTGTATATTTTATGCCGATGAGAATGAAAAAAATATTGCTGAAAAATATATATCGATTCTACAAAAAAAGGGATATAAGGTTGCAACAATGCTAAAGCCCTTATCTACATTCTGGAAAGCTGAAGATTATCATCAGCAATATTACGAGCACAAAGGAACAACTCCTTATTGTCATGTATATAAAAAGATATTTGAATAGTTGGATTGCCTATTAATTAATAGGTTAATAAATATATTGTTAATTTGAATACATTAAATTATTATATTTAATGTATTCATATTATTTTTGTGGCTTAACTAAAAATCAGAAAAGTATTTTAATTAAATTATTTTTTTTATGCTTAAAACAATCTTATCTATTTCTGGAAAACCCGGACTTTACAAACTTGTATCGAACAGTAAGAATATGGTTATTGTAGAGTCTCTCGCAGATAACAAAAAGATTCCTATTCATCCACGTGATAAAGTTGTATCATTGGGAGATATCTCTATATACACAGAAACTGATGATGTGCCTTTAAAAAGCATTCTTGCTTCTATCAAAGAGAAAGAAAATGGGGCTAAAGTATCAATCAGTGCAAATTCTAAGCCTGAAGAATTAAAGAGATACTTCGAAGAGGTATTACCGGAGTTTGACAAGGATCGTGTTTACCCGACAGATATCAAGAAAATAATAAACTGGTATAATATAATTATCGAGTCCGGTTTCGACTTCGAACAAGAAGATAACAGCAGCGAAGAGAATACGGAAGATAGCGAGTAGTATTTGCTGTAGTTGATAATGTTTTCAGACCTCTAAAGTATTCATTATGTATTTCTAAGGTCTACGTTTTATAATAGGAACCCCTTCAAAGGCCTCCCCGAAAATGGAGAAGTTTGGAGGGATTCTTATTTTGTGGGCTCTCTATTTTTCCAAAGATAGTTGCGACTATTGTCCTATATTTTATAGATAAGCCTCTTTCTATTTCCGATGTGTAGGTATACAAAAAAAGCTTATCTGATTGCAGATAAGCTTTCTTATATTATATGATTTTTATATTTTCCTTATTCAGTAGGAGGTGTTGTCGGCTGTTGCGTAGGAGCCGGAGTAGTTGTACTTGCTGCACCTTGACCTTGATTAAGAGGTAAAGTAGTAGACATATCAGGTGTTCCTGTAGCAGGAGTAGTTGGTATGCTTATATCCGGTTTTGCTGTTCCTAAACCACCTTTAGGTCTGATCATAACACAAACAATACTCATTATCATGATGAAACCAGCCAATCCCCAAGTTGCTTTCTCTAAGAAGTCTGTGGTTTTACGAACTCCCATGATTGCATTTGAAGATGAAAATCCTGATGAAAGGCCTCCGCCTTTTGAGTTTTGAACAAGAACTATAAGTACCAAGGCTATAGCTGCTATCACAATTAATATGGTAATAAGTGCGATCATTTTTTATCTTTAGATTTTGAATTTATAATCAATTTTTCGAGAAAACTCAATTGGTCTGCAAAGTAAATATTTTTTTTTGGATAATTCAAACTTAAATGTTTAATTATTTTGTATGCTTTCTCATACTTCTGCTGCTTTATATATATTTTGGCAAGGGTCTCGGTGAAAAACAAGTCTTCATTTAATTCATCCTGATCTTCATTGCTGTCTTTTATTTCATAAGTATGATCTCGGAGCGACTCATCTTCTTTCTCTATTTGGATGTGGATGCCATCTTCTTCCGATTTAGTAATGAAGGTATCTATAATATCTTGATGCTTGAGTTGCAGGTTACTCTCTTTTTTGTTCTCTTCTTCCTGAGGCTGATACTGTATGTATGAAAAATAATCGGTTGTGGCTATGCTCGAATGGGATATACTATACTCCAGTTGCATGTCATCGCTGATTGTTTCGCCTCGAGACTCAAAAAAAGCATTTAATAGAATGTTCGTCTTATCTTCAGCAATTTCTTTTTTACCTGTTTCTGCAAAGAATTGTTGATATTCTTCACTGAATATATAATAGAATAGAGCTCTTCTGTCAGCTATTGTAATACTGAGCCTTTCCAGTTCTGTTTTATATCTTTCAGGTTCGTGTATATACACAGCTTTTAGATATATGAAAATGGCAGCTTGAAAAAAAGGGTATTCGAAAGCAATTCTCTCCAGACTTCCGATATCGGATTTGGAAGGAGAATTTTTTTGAATAATAAATTCATTAAGCTTCTGAATATCCATGTTTAAGATCTTATAGCAATATTTATGATGATTGTTTATTACCAATTAGACATGGTTGCATTAAATATCTGGTCTACTATTTCCTTTGTGAGTTCTTCTCCGAGTTTATCTTGTACATCGGTAAGCATTTTGCTGCTCTCAAAATCTCGATATGCCGAGATTGTCTCCTCTTTATCCTCCTCTGGTCTCACATTGTTTCTAAATCGGAATTTAACCGCCATCGTAAGTCGAGTCTGCGATGCCAGATTGTTTTCCTGCACAGCCAGAGGTGTCAGATCCCAACGTACAATTTCGCCTTCTATTTCCATTGACGGTGCTACACTGGTAAACTGTAGTTTGGTTCCGCGTATAAACACATCTTTCATCTCCTCGTTAAACATTTGAGCTAACATAGGATATACGTTAGGCGACTGGTTTTGGAAGTCGCGAATCTCTAAAGTGGGTGTTTCGGAATAGTTAATGTTCGAACCGTTAAACTTGTATGAGATTGTACAAGCTGTCATCATGATTGACACTAGGATCAACAGACCGATTTTTTTCATAAATTTTCCAGATTATATTCTTTTATTTTTCTGTATAGTGTACGTTCCGATATTTTCAGGTCTTGAGCCGCATTCTTACGCTTTCCGTTATGACGATCCAACGCTTTTATGATCATGTCTTTTTCTACATCCTGTAGCGAAAGTGTTTCTTCTTCATATTCGGGAGCTTCTATTATATCTACGTCAGCAATATCATTTCTGGTAGGGGTAATAGTATGAGGATCATTTTTTATAGTAAGAGGTGTAGTTGCTCCTTTGTCAGCTGCACTTACTACCATAGTGGGTAAAGTGTTATCGCTTTTGCTGATTGTGGATGCAGAGACAGCATCTGAGGCTTTTAGATTTCCGGCAACAATATCATGAACAATTTTTTTCAACTCGTTCATGTCTTTTTTCATATCAAAAAGTACCTGATAGAGTATTTCTCGCTCATTACTAAAGCTTTTAGGATCATTATGTCCCGTTGAAGTGTGGATGGGAATTAAGCCAACCTCGTTTGCCGGAAGATAAAGTTTTAGTATATCCGGAGTTATTTCTCTTGCCTGTTCTATAATTGATATCTGTTCGGTAATGTTCTTTAGCTGGCGAATATTCCCCGGCCAATAGTAGTCTTTGAGCATTTGCTTTGCCGATTCGGTTAAAACAATAGACGGCATGTTATATTTTTCAGCACAGTCGCTTGCAAATTTTCTAAAGAGTAGAGGAATGTCGTCTTTCCTGTCTCTTAGTGCAGGTATCCGAATGGGGACAGTGTTTAAGCGATAATACAAGTCTTCACGAAAACGTCCGTTTCGTGTAGCAGTTATCATGTCCAGATTTGTAGCCGCAACAACACGTACATCTGTTTTCTCTACTTTTGATGATCCTACTTTTATAAATTCACCCGTCTCGAGTACACGAAGTAAACGAGCCTGTGTAGAAAGAGGTAATTCTCCCACTTCGTCAAGAAATAGTGTACCTCCATTCGCTACTTCGAAATACCCTTTTCGTTCGCCTGTCGCTCCGGTAAAGGATCCTTTTTCGTGTCCGAAAAGTTCTGAATCTATAGTACCTTCGGGGATAGACCCACAGTTGACCGCAATATAAGTTCCATGTTTGCGATGGCTGAACTGATGGATAATCTGCGGAAAACTTTCTTTACCCACTCCGCTCTCTCCTGTCACCAGTACAGACATATCGGTAGGTGCTACCTGAAGCGCTATGTCTATAGCCCGGTTGAGATCGGGTGTGTTCCCTATGATGCCGAAGCGTTGTTTTACCTGTTGTATATCTGGTCTTGCCATTTTATTAGATAGATAAGTCACAAATAAACAAAAGTTTATATGTGAAGTTTAACGAAACCTGACAAAATTACATATTAATTTCAGTTTTGTCAGTCTTTTTTAGTGAAGATTTCTAAAGGTGATGAGTTTAATCTGTAGATTTAGCTAAAGCGTATGTTTTAGCCTTCAAAAACTCTCCGAATTCCTTTATATCTGTATGTTTTGCCTGTTCTTCCGGTGATATTGGTTCACCTAATCGTAAGTATATCGTTTTACCCTTTTTATTATATACTTCATGTCCTAACCTCAATGAACGGAGTCTCCAATTTACAAGATCAAGAAAGTTAAAGAACCAAGAATTTTTACCACTAAAGTACATTGGTATCACAGGTACTTTAGACTTTTTTATCAGCTTTAGCACCGGTTCTTGCCATTCACGGTCTTCAACCTCCATCCTGAAGTTTCTTACTTTTGTCTTAGATACAGCACCGGCAGGGAAGAATCCCAATGGATGTCCGCTTTTGATATGTTCGATGGATTGTTTTATCCCTTCGAGGCTTGACTTACTTGCCATCTTTCCGCTTTGGAAAGGATTAACCGCAATGAAGTTGGGGGACATTGTGTCTATCATGCCGAGAATGAAATTTACCATCATTTTATAGTCGGGACGAACCGATGCGATTGTGGCAATGGCGGCAATACCATCTATGTGACCGTATGCATGGTTCGAGACAGTGATAAACGAAGCTCCTTCGTATTGGTTAAGCACTTCTATGTTTTCGACTACTATATTGACACCAACGTCTTGTAATAAATGTTTGCAAAATTCAGGGCCTTCGTATTGCTTCGAAGTATCGTAGATGCGGTTGACTTTATTCATTCCGGTCAGCCACATAGCAAATTTTATAAGTATATTTCCAAATGGACCACGCAAAATAGGGCTCATTTTGCGAACATCATCATAGCTCAGTAATTTTTCCTTCATGTTGCTGTTTTTTTACTGTTGCAAATTTCGTTAAAATTAGAATATTAGACAAGTATTAATTAAGATTCGTCATGAAGTTCGATGATATCCAAGTCGGAGATATTGCCTTCACTCAAGTTAAACTTAAGAAGGGTTCTGACTTTATGTATTCCATATTTGCCTGCTGCACCCGGATTGATGAATAATCCGTTTATTTTTTTATCGAATATGACTTTCAGTATATGTGAGTGCCCGGTTATAAATAATTTGGGCGGATTCATAAGTAATATTGATTGTACTTTTCGTTCATACCTACCCGGAGAGCCTCCGATATGAATCATAAACACATCTACACCTTCGAGCGTGAAGCGTAACGTTTCGGGGTATGCTGCACGTATACGACTATCATCGATATTCCCGTACACTGCCCGAAAGGGTTTGCCTAAAGCTTCGAACTTTAAAGCCAACTCCATTGAACCTATATCTCCCGCATGCCATATTTCGTCACAGTCGGAAAAATATTTTGCAAACTTCTCATCCCACCAGTTATGGGTGTCAGAAAGTAATCCTATCTTTTTCATTATAGATTGATACAAATACAAAAACAAACAGATAGGATAAATGTTCCCATCGAAGTATATTTCAAGTATGGGTCGAGTAGACGATTCTCTTTTATTTTGATAATGTTAATTAACAATTTAAAAAATACAAGAAAACTTAATAGGTAGATATATTGATACCAGTGGGTACTATATAATATAGAATATGCCGTAAGGGAAACGAACGCTCCTATAATTAATAGGGCGTGGTATATCTTAGCATTCTTGATTCCTATCCGTACAGGGATTGTTATTTTCCCCGATTTTCTATCATTGTCTATGTCGCGCATATTGTTAAGATTGAGTACGGCAGCTGTTAGCAAACCCAAAGCTATAGCAGGTAGCCACGGCTTGAAATCTATGGCGTGGATATGTAAAAAATATGTTCCAACTACCGATACAAGTCCAAAAAAGATAAAAGAGAAAATATCTCCCAATCCCTTGTATCCATAAGGATTTTTTCCGGCTGTATATTTTATTGCAGCGACAATACTACCCAGTCCCAAGCCTAGAAAGAGTAAAATATATTGCCATGCCATAAACTGAAGAGCAACGTAAACAAGCAATATCCCGATCACAATAGCACATGCTATAGCTATTTTTATAGCTTTAGCCATCTCTTCGGGAGTAATGGCTCCGCTTTGAACTGTTCGTTGAGGTCCTATTCTTTCGCCTGTGATATCTGTGCCTTGTTGGTAATCACCAAGGTCGTTTGCCATATTGGATAGCAGTTGTAATACATTCGCTACCAAAATAGTCAGAATAAATACAAATATGCTGAATTTTCCTGTGCTATATGCGATCCCGCTGCCACATAGTGCTGTAGCTCCCGCCAAGAATAGTGTGCGTGGACGCAGAGCCGATACCCAAGATTTTACAGATGCCATAATTAAATTTGTGCAAAGGTATGTATTTTAGTCTGATGAGAAAAATATTATTATCCTGTCAAATTCTAATATTACCTAAATAAACATATGAATTTTGATGTTTTTTATTTTAAATTATTTATAGTTTGTGTGTTTAAAATTTATAGTTTTGTAGAAATTGTTAAAAATACAACTTTGATTGTTTAATGCCTTTGCAAGTGATTGTTATGACAAAAAGAAATAAAAATAAAGAATGGATTGCCCCAGCCTTATTCTTTGGGGGTGTGGCTTTAATCGTAATTTATTTTTATGTTGATAGTTATAAGCGAAACATTTACAATGTAAATAAACATTTGTTCGAAAATGATAATCGCAAGCAAGTGTTTGAATGTTACAAAGATACACTTTATGTCCTTAAAAAAGGAATGGTCTATACATTATCATCCCCAAATGGAAATAAAATACTAAACAAGCAAGCAACGGATTTTTATAAAATAGATACTTATTATAGCTTGACAACACAAGATAAAGTAAAGATTATCAAAAGAGATAATAATTGGATAGAGATTGAACACAGTCAATTTCCCGAGAATAAAGGATGGGTTAAGAGAGAGTTATTTAAAAATTGTGACAGTATAATCACTACACAAGGATCTACGGTAAAATATGATGATGTTGCTACATCATCAGCCGATATTTATAATATAGATGAGGAAAGGCATCGTAAGGCAGAAGAAATAAGGAGTCAGTGGAGAAAAGGGAAGATAGCTGCTGAAAACCAAAGGCAGCTTAATAAGTTGAAAAAGGAAATCAATAAATAAAAAAGTACTTGACTATAATATTTACACTTGCAAAAAAAATTAAATAGAAAGGAGACGTTACACTTACTTCTATCTGTTTATAGTTTTCTTTATATTGTCTAAATCGAATAATACTCTTATTCCGAAATCCTGATATTTTGTTTTCTTGAATGACGCGAATACTCCTACATTAAGCAGCTTTGTGAAGTTTAGTGAGTAGCCCATCTCACTATATTTCATGTCGGCGGTGTATAGGTTTTTTAGATGTAGGCTTTCTGTAAACATTTTTCCTTGAAGAAATGGCAGTCGCTTAATTAATATATACTTGCTTTCGTAGTTGAAATTGGTTCTGACCCAATATCTATTTGTTGAAGCAACATAATTGTCTAACAGCATAAAGGATACAAAGGGAGACTTTAGGTTCACTGTTACATTCGATGTGTTGAAATGTTGATAATCCACAAAGTGTATTTTGTTTCTTTCGCCCAGAAAGTGACCTCCTTCGAGTTGGTAGTTGAAGTTGCTGAATTCACTTAGCTTTATATTTTGTTTTATGCCTCCCGATAATTTTTGATATTGAGCATTGTTGGTTTGCCATCCGGAGAATGCCTGCTCATAATTAATATAGAATGTAGGAGAAGCGTATTTTTCATATTTTTTCGCTCCATCTTTTATCGAGTAATAAGCGTAAGGGGTGTATTCTATGCCTAAGTTGAATGCTGTTTTGTCAAACCTGTCGTCTGGGTATATGTTAGGCGTGATTTTACTTTTCTTACCCCAGGTGTAATCCGTATTATTCGATAATCCATGACGCCTGTCTATCTCCAGTCCTACAGATACAGATAATCCATTCGAAATATCTATACTATTCGTTGCGGAAATAAAATCTTTCTGATAAAAATAGTTATAATTCTTACCTCTTATTAGTGAATTTGAAAAGTTATTGAAGCGGTGAATACCTAGTGGGTTGAAATCTTCACTTGTGCTTCCTATAGAGATAGTAAGGTTGCCTAATCTTAAAGGTGCATACGTAAAATTTATATTACCTCCACCTATCAATCTTTTCCTTGATAAGGCATAATATATATAAGGTGTTAGTTCAAGCTTGTTGTGTTTTCCGATATTACTCGTTAACCTGAATGATTGTCCCATCCATAGCCCATCTACAAAATTATACTCATAGATACTACCTTCGAGTAGCCCGTTGAATTTAATTTTTACTTTGCTGGAGTCACTTCCTATCTGCCCTCCGTTCATTATATTCGAAAATGTCAGCTTTGGATTACGGTGCTTCTCTCTCGCCGAATCGAGATGTTGCTGTATGGAATCCCTTTTAATTAATGTTTTTATCTCCCGTTCTCCCAAGGGTATCGTTCTTACATTGTTCCAATATGCCGTATCACGCTTGGATGCCAAACTATCAGATTTTACTATATATAAGGAGTCTTGACGTGCGATTTCAAAGGTTCTTTTCTCTTTTTTGCTTTTTGTACCACTTATTACCGATTCATTCGTTTTAATATTACTATAGGTTAGAGATGTGTAGTAGTTCATTGTAGCTTTAATTCCGAAGATGTCAATATCAGATGCTATCAAATAAGTGATCGGCAGATATACATTCGGTGCTAATTCCTGAAACGAGATTGTATATGCTTGCTTTGCTCCGTATGGATTAGAACGAAGTTCCGCAGAATATATATGCCATGTATAATCTGCTATATATATGTAGCCTTCAAAAAGCGAAGGGTCTTTTAGCTTTGGTTCTATTTTGATTTTATTTATTGTTAATCCATTCTCTTCTATAAATCCTTCGTATCTGAATTTGTAATAAGAAAATGCTTGAGGATGCAAGGGTGAAATGTATGAACCAATCTTCGGATTGTACAAGGAAGTGCTTAATATTCCCATCACGTCTTTCGAATCTATATTGTCGGGAATACTGCTTGAGAATGCTTTTACTGTTTGTTCGTACTTATTGGGTGCTGTAAAACGTATTTCGTTGAAGGATTCTTGTGTAAATAACAACTCTTTAAAATCTGATAGTTTAACCCCTTCTTCTCTTTTTGCCATTTTGTCTATCAATGACGAAACTTTAAGCAATTCAGCGTTTACCTTTATGTAGGCTTCGGCAGTATACTCTTTTACTGAAGCGGCATATAATGGTGCTTTTTCTATTGCTTTCCGCATAATAGGGTGGGCCGGGTCTTCCTGATTTGATACGGTAATTTCTTTCAGGTTGAAAGGTGTTTCATATAGTACTATATCTAATGTAGTTACTTTATCTGTACTGATCTTGATTATTTGCACTTCGGGTTTAAACCCCAAACATTTATATTCAACTTCGTATTCTCCGTTGGGTATAGTCGTTTGATAGCTTCCTGTTTCGTTACATACCAACCCTTGATTTACACCTTTTATATATACTGTGCTTCCATATAACGGTTCGCCGTTTGTGTCTGTAATTTTTCCTTTAAAGTTTTGTGCGTCCAAATGTATGAAGCAAAAAAAGGATAAAACCAAGGCAATATATAATCTCATTATTAGTTTATTATTTAGGGACACTTTTTAACATTCTCTACAAATATATCGGAAATATCGATTTATTCTTTACTTATTTCCTGTTTTTATTCGATTTAATGTTACAAAGGAGTGACATTATTCTATATTCCCCTGTGAAATAAGATTATTTTATTATTTTTGCGCTAAATTTTTTTCAAAATATTAAAGATTAAAATGCTTACAGTTGAGAAAATTGGCGGAACCTCCATGTCGCAGTTTAAAGATGTGCTGGAGAACGTCATTGTAGGAAAGAGAAAGCCGGAAGAAATGTACAATCGGATATTTGTTGTATCCGCATATAATAATGTCACTAACTGGCTATTGGAACATAAAAAAACAGGAGAGCCCGGAGTATATGTTCAATTTCTCGAAAATGCAGATTATAGCATCGGATTAGATAGTCTGTGTCAAAGGCTTCTGCTTATAAATAAGGGTTTTGAAGAAATCGGCCTGAATCTATTAGAAGCAAGAGAATTTATTACCTTTCGCCTCAAACAGGCTAAAACAATGCTTCATAGTTTGAGCAAAGTTTTGGCTTCAGGATACGTAAATGCCGAAGATATCTGTTTAGCCGCACGCGAAATTTTAGCTTCGATAGGAGAGGCCCATTCAGCGTGGAATACTGTAAATATTTTGAATAACAATGGTATCTCTGCTCGGTTTATCGATCTTTGCGGATTTAATGACTCTCTGCCTCTTACAATAGATGAGCGTATTCATAGAGCATTCAAAGGTGTTGATTTTAGTAAGGATGTTTGTGTTGCTACCGGCTATACGAAAGGTACTGAGGGTATTATGCGCGCATTCGATAGGGGTTATACAGAGGTTACTTTTAGTAAAATTGCCGTAGAAGTAAATGCCGACGAGGCTATTATCCATAAAGAATATCACTTGTCGAGCGCTGATCCGAATATAGTAGGTGTGGATAAGGTGGTTCCTGTAGGACGAACAAATTTTATTGTTGCCGATCAGTTGGCTGATATTGGTATGGAGGCTATTCATCCGAAAGCGTCTAAGCCTTTGGAACTTGCAAATATCGATATCCGTATCAAAAATACCTTTGAGCCCGAACATCCGGGAACATTGATAACAAAAGAGTATGTGTCGGAAATACCGAAGATAGAGATCGTTTCAGGTACAGATAAGGTGCTAGCTGTAGAAATTCATGATCCAATGATGGTTGGAGAGGTTGGGTTTGACTTGAGAATCATGCAGATATTTGCCAAATATAATGTGAGTTACATTCTCAAATCTACAAATGCAAACTCTATTACAATGGTGGTTTGGGACAATTATAAATCACGCGAAATGATAACAGACCTGGAGGCGACATTCTATCAGGTTATTGTAGAGCGTGTAGCTTTAGTATGTGTAATGGGTACCAATATTGCATTGCCCGGATTCTTGTATAGAGCCTCGAAAGCTCTGTTTCAAAAAGGAATCAATGTCGAGAGTTTTGCTCAATCTCTACGGCAGGTGAATATGCAGTTTGTAATAAAAAGAGAATTTTATAAAGACGCGGTAATTGCACTGAATGATGAATTGTGTATAGAGAAATAGGTTAATAAGGGTTTTTTTATATTTTTTTTATTGTGTGAATTGATTTTTAGTTCTATTTTTGTTTGCTGAAACTAGAGTGATCGTTTAATACCTTGTGGGGCACTTAAATAAAAAAGAATATCCACAATTACAGATATATAGACCTTTGAATTTGCTTGAACATTCTCTATTACAAAAGTTGCTTTTATTGGAAAATAAAAAACTGATTTCACCGTTACATTTGATTAGAAGTGTGAATAAAAGTGCAATGTTAGATGCGAAATACTTAAAAAATCAAAATAATAGTATATTTGCATCCTATAATAATTGACACTGTGTAATTTTATTGTTTTAAAATAAGGAGACTATTGAAAATTAAAAGATATAAATTTAAAAATTGATTCACTAAACTTAAATTATTTATTATCATTATGGAAACTAAAAAACAACAACCAAAACAAAAACCAAGATCTAAAGGCGTTTCAGCTATGATAGTCGTTATTGGATGTGCGATTGTAGCTCACCTATTCTTCTACCTAGTTGCCGGGGATAAGGCTAACTTTGACGAAAAAGGTCTTCCACTACCAGGCAATTCACTAGGTGCATTATTCCAAGGAGGATGGGTAATTCCTATCGTTATCACGCTGTTACTAACAACACTTACTCTTTCTGTAGAGAGATTCTTTGCATTGAACAGAGCTAGTGGAAAAGGAAACACAGCTAAATTTGTGATGAATGCTAAAGCTAAATTAGAAGCTGGTGACATCGCAGGTGCAACAAAGCTATGTGACGAACAAAAAGGATCTGTGGCTAATATACTAAAAGCAGGATTAATCAGATATGCAGATGTTGAGAAAATTGCTGACAAGAACAATGACGAAAAAGCAGCAATGATTCAAAAAGAATTGGAAGAAGCTACAACTCTTGAACTTCCATATCTACAACAAAACTTATCAGTTATCGCTACTATCTCTACTCTAGGTACTTTGATGGGACTATTCGGAACAGTACTTGGTATGATCCGTTCGTTTGGTGCGATGGGTCAAGAAGGAGCTCCGGACTCTACAGCTCTTGCAGTAGGTATCTCTGAAGCACTTTACAATACAGCTATGGGTATCGGTACTGGTGCTGCATCTATCATTTCTTATTCTTATTTCTCTGGAAAAGTTGAAGATATAACTAACGCTGTTGATGAAGTAGGTTTTGCTATCGGTCAAACTTATACTACTCTTCACGGAGGTCTATCTAAATAATTAACAATTTTTTTCAGAACAATTTGTGGAATTCATATAAGATTCCACTCTAATAAGTAAAAGTAAGAAAATGGGAAAGACAAAAGTAAAAAAACAGAGCACATTCATCGACATGACGGCGATGAGTGACGTTACTGTACTCTTGCTCACATTCTTTATGCTTACTGCTACCTTCTTACCAAAAGAACCGGTACAGGTAATGACTCCACAGTCAGTATCTGAGGTGAAAGTGCCTGAATATAATGTGTTGAATATATTGATAGATCCACAAGGAAAGGTATTCTTGAATATAGACAAACCAGAAAATAAAAAGGCGGTATTGGAAAAGATGGGGCAAGATTATGGTATTACATTCACCGATAAGCAGATTAGATCTTTCATAGAACAAACACACATTGGTGTGCCTATGAACAGAATGGCTGCTTTCCTTGATATGCCATTGAGCACTCAAGATAGTGAGATAAAGAAATGGGGTGTGCCATCTGATAGTGTAAACGATCAGTTTTCACGTTGGGTGCAACATGCACGCGAAATTGGAGGCGATGATATGGGTATTGCTATCAAAGCAGACCAGTCAACAGCTTATCCATTGGTGGATAAGGTATTGAAAAGTCTTGTGAAGATGAAAGAAAACCGTTATAGCCTCATAACATCTCTAAGGGGAATGCCGGAAGGCGTATAAAACATGATTTAAACATTAAAAAAAGAAAAAATTATGGCAGAAGTACAACAGTCCGGTGGTGGAGAAGAGAAAAAAGGTAAACCCAAGAAACAGACCCTGAGAGTAGACTTTACTCCGATGGTGGATATGAACATGCTCTTGATTACATTCTTCATGTTCTGTACTACATTGAGTAAACCGCAAATCATGGATATTGCGATGCCTACAGATCAGAAACTTACTGAAGAGGATGAAGTGAAGGTCAAGGAGTCTAAAGCTATTACTTTGATTCTAGGAGAAGACAATAAAGTATATTACTATACAGGTATGCCTAACTATAGTGACTATACTACCTTGAAAGAAACTGATTATTCCCCTGAAGGACTTCGTAAAGTTTTACTGGAACGCAATGCCCCTATCGTAGCAAAAATGAGGGAATTGAGACAGGAGAAGTTTGAGAAGAAAAATAAAATGTCAGAGGAAGAATTTAAAACAAGATCGAAAACAATAAAAGAAGATAAGGATGGACAAGTAGTGGTTATTAAACCAACATCCGAAGCTAGTTATAAAAATCTTGTTGATGCTCTTGATGAAATGCAAATTTGCAGTATTGCAAAATATGCAATTGTGGATATGACCGAGGGTGACCAATTCTTGCTTGAGAACCTGAAAAGTAAAGGGGCTTATGGCGCTAGTGCTGCACCACCAAAAAATTAATCACATTAAGAAAGGAGTAAAATTATGGGAAAAGATATAAAATTGAATTCCTCCGAATGGTGTGATGTAGTTTTTGAAGGTAAGAATAAAAACTATGGAGCTTACAAGCTACGTCAATCATCATCGAAGAGACATATCGTTGCGTTTTTAGTAATCCTTGCGCTTGCAATATTTGTGTCGGCTTTACCGAGTCTGGTATCAGTAGTAAAGAGCCTTACTCAAAGCAATACAGGGCCAATGGAGGATACTTTCGAGTTATCTAATATTCCGGTAGATCAAGAAATCCCGGAAGAGAATAAGATTAAACAAGAAACAGCTCCGCCGCCTCCACCGTTGAAAACAACAGTGAAGTTTGTGCCTCCTAAGATTGCAAAAGACGACGAGGTGCGTGAAGATCAGGAAATGAAGTCACAGGATGAAATTCAGGAAACTAAAATCCAAATTTCGGTGGCTGACGTGAAAGGTACAAATGATAAGACAGGTGTCGATATCGCTGAGTTGAGAGAACACAAGGTGATAGTAGAAGAAAAACCTGCCGTTGAAAAACCTTTCGTTACTGTAGAACAGATGCCAACTTTCCCGGGAGGCGAGATGGAAATGCAAAAGTATATTGCTTCCAATCTCAAATATCCGGTAGTGGCTCAAGAATCAGGTATTCAAGGACGTGTAACAGTACGTTTCGTTGTTTCTAAAACAGGAGCAATTGAAGATGTAAACGTGATTCGTGGAATCGACCCATCGTGCGACAAAGAAGCTGTACGTGTGGTTAAATCGATGCCGAAATGGATACCGGGAAAACAAAATGGATTGAATGTACCTGTGTACTTTACTCTCCCTATCGTATTCCGTTTGAAACAGTAAAAGTGAATATCTATTGAGATTTTTATAAAAAAATTGTAAATAAGACTTAGTAAAGAAGAGAAGTTGGAGTATGAAAGACACATCTTCTCTTCTTTTTCCAATAAAAAAAGGTATGAAAGAAGGAAAAAAAATATCGGGAAAAGCAATATTTGGTATATTTATGGTATTGTTTTATCTATGTGTGTCAGTTTTGATGGTATTTACCCCTATTTTCGATAATGTACATATCTTGCTTCGTGTGGCCATGGGTGTGCTGTTGTTTTTGTATGGCATATTTAGAGGATACCGTGCATGGAAACAATTTTAAACGAATTATCTGTTTTTTGTTATGAAAAATCTTAGTCTTATTGTATGTATTTTTGCTTTTATCTTTCTCTTTTCTTGTAGCGACCAGAGAAAGATAACACGAACAGATACGCCCACAAGTGGTATAGCTGAGATAGCTGTTGATGAATGCTTTGCTCCTGTAATACAAGAACAGGTTGATGTTTTTGGAGCTTTAAATCACGAAGCTCTGGTTATTCCCATATTTACCAGTGAAAATGAAGCATTTAATTTATTTATGAAAGATAGCTTGCGTGTAATAATTGCTACACGACAACTTACTGTCAACGAAACACAAATTATAAAAGAACGCAAACAAGCACTACGTACACAGCGGCTTGCTATTGATGGTATTGCCCTTATTGTAAACAAAGAAAATATGGACACTTTGATTACAGTGTCTGATATTAAAAAAATAATGACAGGTAAGATTAAGGATTGGAAGGAGATAAATCCGAAATCTAAACTGGGTGAAATATCGGTCGTATTCGATAGCCCTAATTCCAGTACTGTCAGATTTATAAAAGATTCGATCTGTGGAGGCGAGCCTCTCAGTCAGAATGTGAAAGCGAGATCGGCAGACAGCGTTAAAAATGTCAACCTGCAAGAACGTACACCCAATCAGCAAGTGATAGATTATGTTGCTGCTGTCCCTAATGCGATAGGTGTTATCGGTGTCAACTGGATTAGCAATCCATCCGATCCTAAAAATTTAAGCTTTATTAATAGTATAAATGTTATGTCGGTAAGCTCAGAAGATAAAGCCACTGAGGAAAACAGTTTTAAACCATTTGCCGCATATTTAGTCTTAAAAAAATACCCGCTAACGAGAGATATTTTTATTATAATCTCAGATGTCAAAGGTGGATTACCTTCAGGTTTTGTTACCTTTGCTGCAGGAGAGAAAGGACAACGTATTATACTCAAGGCCGGGCTTTATCCCGCAAATGTACCTACCAGACTGGTAAGAGCAAACCCAACATTTTAGGATAGGCCTGATATCTGTCACATATAAATAAATATTAATAAAAATAGTATAGAAGATGAAAATGAAGTATTTAGTGAGCGCATTTTTGAGCTTAGCGATAAGCTTGTCGGCATTTGCGCAAAATAGCCCGGGAGCAGATTATCTGAGCCTTGGTGAAACCAAACTAGCGAAAGAATATTTTACTAAAAACGTAGGGCAGAATCCTGAAGAATCTCATTATTATCTGGGAGAAATTGCAATTCTGGAAAATAACTTGACTGAAGCTAAGTCTCAGTTTGAGCAAAGTGCGGCAGCAACTACTGAACTAGGTCTTGGTGCTGTAGGATTGGCTAAATTGCAATTAAAGTCAAATCCTAAGGTTGCAGAAGATCAATTAAAAGAAGTTCAAAAAAAGAATAAAAAGAATGTAACTGTTCTTTTAGCAATAGCAAAAGCATATTTTGATAATGGCATGAAAGACAAAGCCACTTTGATGATTGCTGAAGCTAAGAAGGCAGATAAGAAATCACCATATTCATACATTCTCGAAGGAGATATGTTAGCTAAAGAAAACAATCCGGGCGGAGCAGCAGGTCAGTACGATCAGGCTATCAACTTTGATCCTAACTGTGTATTGGCTTATATGAAAGGTGCTAAGGTATATGAATATATTAATCGTAATACAGCAGCCGATTTGTTGAAAAAAGCGATAGAAATCAAACCTGAATATAAGATTGCTTACAAAGATCTTGCTGACTTGTATTACAGAGACGGTTTTTATCCGGATGCTATTGCTGCATACAAAGAATTCTTCAAGGGGGGCGATTACACCGTAGATGATATTACTCGTTATGCTGCATCAGAGTACTTTACACAAGGATATTCAGGTGCAAAGAATCTGATTAATGAAGGTCTGAAACGCGAACCAAACAGCTTCGTGTTGAATCGTTTGTTGATGTATATCGAAAATGAAACAAAAAACTATCAGGACGGTTTAGCTGCAGGAGACAAGTTCTTCAGTATACCTAGATCAGAGGTTGATACAGTGAAATATCTGGTTTCAGACTATATGGCTTATGGAAATATACTATCTGAAACAGGCAATAAAGCGAAGGCTATAGAGCAATATCAGAAAGCTATAAAATTAGATCCGAGCAAAGTAAGTTTGTTTAAAGAGATCGCTACAGCTTCTGCCAGAGATCAGATGTACGCTGAAGCAGCTAATTATTACAAAGAATACATCCAGATGCTTGGAGAAAGAGCAGAAGCAACTGATTATTATCAATTAGGTAGCTACTATCTATCTGCAGCATCTAAAGTTGAATCTGATAAATCGTTAACTCCGGAGCAAGTAAAAGAACAATCTATTGCGCTATACAAACAAGCAGATGCAGCTTTTGCTGTAGTTGCAGAACGTAAGCCGGATAGTTATTTAGGATTCTATCAGAGAGCACGTACAAACTATCAGATGGACCCGGACTCGGAGCAAGGGTTGGCAAAACCATTCTATGAAGAAACAATTAAAGTTCTGTTGGCAGATCCGGAACCAAGTAGCAAAATATTGATAGAAGCATATAGCTATTTGAGCTACTATTATTATTTACAGTTCGAGAAAAGCAAAAAGGCTGATGATAAAGCAAATGTAAAACTATATGCAGAAAAGGTTCTTGAACTAGATCCTGAAAATGCAAATGGTAAAGCTTTATTTGAATTTGCTAATGGCAAGTAAATAAATAGATATAAAATATGAGAAACAGCCTGTATCAATTTTGATGCAGGCTGTTTTTTTATATAGAATAATTTTAAATTGAGAAAAAGATGTATCTTTGCACTCAATTAAGTGGATAGATTTGTATTGATTGCAACCACATGAAAAAATGCTAAACCATTTTCTGCACTGCATTATAATACATATCTTCCTGTTTTTATTACAATAAAACAATATTTATGAGTTATTTATTTACATCTGAATCTGTATCAGAAGGTCACCCTGATAAAGTGGCAGATCAGATATCAGACTCCTTATTGGACGAATTCTTGGCCTATGATGCTGATTCGAAGGTCGCATGCGAAACATTGGTAACTACCGGACAGGTGGTTTTGGCAGGAGAAGTAAAATCAAAAGCATATATCGATATTCCCGAAACGGCACGTAAAGTGATTGAGCGTATAGGGTATACTAAAAGTGAATACCAGTTTGAGGCTCAATCTTGCGGGGTGCTGTCTGCCATACATGAGCAATCCGATGATATCAACAGAGGTGTTGATGGCAAATCTGATCCAATGGATCAGGGAGCGGGAGATCAGGGTATGATGTTTGGCTACGCAACAAACGAAACAGACAATTATATGCCATTAGCACTAGACTTGTCTCATGCATTGTTGAGAGAATTAGCCGTTATACGCAAAAATGAATTGCATTTGATGCCATACCTTCGTCCTGATGCCAAATCGCAGGTAACGATCGAGTATGATGACAACGGCACGCCTTTGAGAATAGATACAATCGTTATTTCTACTCAGCATGATGATTTTGCTGACGACGAGGCAATGCAAGCTAAAATAAAAGAAGATGTGATCAATATCCTTATACCTCGTGTGAAGGAGAAGTATAAGTTCAGAGATGATATTACGAAGCTCTTTACAACGGATATTATTTATCATGTAAACCCTACCGGACGTTTTGTTATAGGAGGGCCTCATGGAGATACCGGCCTGACAGGACGTAAAATCATAGTTGATACTTACGGAGGTAAGGGTGCGCATGGCGGTGGTGCTTTTTCGGGTAAAGATCCTTCAAAAGTAGACCGTTCGGCTGCTTATGCGGCACGTCATATTGCAAAAAACCTTGTTGCTGCCGGTGTGTCTTCCGAAATACTTGTTCAGGTATCGTATGCGATCGGTGTTGCCAAACCTATGAATATTTATGTAAATACATATGGCAAGGGCACAGTAAATCTTTCGGATGGAGAGATAGCGGTTAAGGTAGAGGAGCTGTTCGACATGCGACCAAAAGCAATCGAGCAACGCCTGAAATTACGCAATCCTATCTATGCTGAGACTGCTGCTTATGGGCATATGGGTCGTGAGCCGGAAACCGTAACTAAACATTTTCAATCACGCTACAATCCTCAGGGAATAACTCGCGAAGTAGAGTTGTTTACATGGGAGAAGCTAGACTATGTAGATGTGATAAAGAAAGAGTTTAATCTGTAATATAATAATATAGCACATACTTGTTCTGCAATAGAGCAAGTATGTGCTTTCAACTATATAAGAGCTTTGATTAACGATACAGTACCATACATAGGTGTAATGAAAGATAGTGTCTTGTTGCAGGATACTATCTATATTCATCGTTTTTCATTAAATCCAGTAGAAGGTGAGATTGTGAATATGACTAACAAACAATTATATTCTGCTCATCAAGATAGCATTGGAGATGTTGTAAGATATTCCGGCGATCTTCTGCCTTTCAATCTGGAACAAGTAGATGGGATTTTCTGCCTGTTGCTTTTATGCTTATTTCTTTTTACATATATATATAGTGGCGGGTTATCTTTCTTGAAAGAGAGTATCTCCTTCCTGTTTACTCCTGTAAAGGCCTCAAGAATACATAGTCAGACTACATCGAGGGAAATGATATATAGCTATTTCCTTATTTTTCAATCTGCTGTTTTATCTGCAATATGTATTTATGATGTTTTTGTAGAGTATGAATCTTCTGTGCAAAGCAATAGTAAAGCTTTTCTGACTATTGTCACATTTATCGTTGCCATAGCTTTGTTTTTTGGAATCAAAGATTTTATTTACAAACTGATAGGTTATATCTTTAATCAGAAGAAAGCAATGAATTCGTGGCGAAGAATGCATATGGTGTCTATCGAGGTGCTGGGTATACTATATTTTCTGCCTACGTTGCTCTTGATTTATTCTAATTTTTATCATACTGAGATATTAATACTTATATTAATACTCTTCTTAATTGTTCAAATAACACTTTTTTATCAAATAATAGTCTTTTTTATTGGTCAAAAATTTAACTTTTTGTATTTGATTGCCTACCTTTGCACCTTTGAAATATTACCTTATGTGTATTTAGCGATAGGATTGATTCAATTATATAGAACCGACGTATTTAACACACTATTATGACCTTGAAAGTAAAGAAGATATTAATCTCTCAACCTGCTCCGACAACAGAGAAATCGCCTTACTTTGATATTGCCGAGAAATATCATGTGCAAATGGATTTTCGTCCGTTTATTCGTGTAGATGGCATTGATGTAAAAGAGTTTAGGCAACAGCGTATTAATATACAAGATTATACAGCAGTCGTTTTTACAGCAAGGATTGCAATAGATCATTTCTTCTCTCTGTGTGAGGAACTTAGAGTAACAATGCCCGAAACAATGAAATATTTTTGTATATCGGAAGCAGTCGCTTTGTATCTGCAAAAATATATTGTTTACAGAAAGCGCAAGATATTCTTTAGTGCAACAGGTAAGATGGATGGTCTGGCAACAGCTTTAACAAAACACAACAAAGAAAAATTTATTGTACCTGTCTCGGATGTACATACAGAAGACCTTACGGCAGTATTGGACGAGAAAAAAGTTGATTATACAAAATCAGTGATGTACAGAACTGTGAGTAATGAAATAACCGAGTCTGAGATCTTATCTTACGATATGATGATATTTTTTACTCCGGCCGGTATTGTTTCTTTATTTAAGAATATGCCTAATTTTGAACAAGGAGAGAGGGCTATCGGCTGTTTTGGTACCGCTACCGCAAAAGCTGTTCGCGATGCGGGCTTGAGGCTCGATTGTGAAGCTCCGCTTCCGGGCATGCCATCTATGACGGCTGCATTAGAAGCGTTTATAAAGGAAAATCATAAAGCCAAATAGGTTTGAAGCAAATAAAATATAAAGCTTAACTTTTGGGTTAAGCTTTTTTTATATCATTTCTGATGGTTATTGTAGATAAAGATCTGGGGGAAATAAGGCTTGTTAAGAATGCGAGAGCCAAAAGGATAATCGTTCGAAAAAAAGATGGTTATCTACAACTTACATATCCACCATCAGTAAGTATGTCCTTTGTAGAGAAGACTATTCGTGAAATGAAGCCTCGCCTGATGTCTTTAGTAGAAAAAAAGACTACCCGTATTTTATTTACTCCCGATATAGAATTTAAGACCTTTAGTTTTACCTTGAAGTTGATTACCGGAACATCGACCAAGAATTATTATATGAGTCTGAAAGAAGGCGTACTATCCATCTCATGTCCGGCTGATATAAATTACAATGATTCAACAGTTCAATCGACAATAAAAGGATTTGTAGAAAAAGCCCTTCGCTATGAGGCAAACAGGCTATTTCCTGCAAAAGTGAAATCATTTGCAGAAAGGTACGGTTTTAAATATACCGAAGTAAAGATTAATAAGAGTCGTACCCGATGGGGAAGCTGTTCATCAAAGAAGACAATAAACCTGTCGTTTTACTGTATGCTCTTACCTGAATACCTTGTGGATTTTGTAATCTTGCACGAACTATGCCATACGATAGAAATGAATCATGGAGAACGTTTTTGGCAATTGCTGGATAAAGTATCGGATGATAAAGCAAAAGAGTTGACAAAGGCTTTAAAAGACCATAAAACAATGTTATAAATTAGTCGTCTAGCGATTCCTTCCCAAATCCTACAGGAAGAAGTGCTTTGGCAGATTTTAATTCATAGATTTTACTTTCACCGTACAGTATTACTCTCATTGGGGAACTATGTCTATTCTCTGTTTCTAACAAAACTTGCCTGCAACCGCCACACGGGCTACAAGGGTTTACAGTAAAGGCTCCGTCATGACAAGCGGCAACCGCAATTGCTTCAATCGAAGCCTCCGGATATTGTGCATTTGCATAAAACATAGCAACCCGTTCGGCACATAAGCCTGAAGGGTAAGCCGCATTTTCCTGATTGTTGCCCGTAACAATTTTTCCATTGGAAAGAAGAACTGCCGCTCCTACATGAAAGCCTGAGTAGGGCGCATATGCTTTTTCTGCAACCGCTTTAGCCTCTATTATAAGTTTTTTTATACTTTCGGTAGCCTCATCAAAGGTGTAAACGAGTATCTTTGTTGTTAAATTTAAATTTTCCATTTTATTACTGTTACAAATAAAATACTTCTAAATATATGAAAAAAGCAAATAGCTCGGATATATCTCTCAAATTTATTATCCTTTCTGTACTTGTTTTTCTGTCTACTACATCTGCCTATTCTCAGGCAAAACGATACAAGATATACGAAGAGTATATTGAGACTTACAAAGGCATAGCTGTAGATCACATGAGAAAATATAAAATTCCGGCAAGTATAACGCTCGCTCAGGGGCTGTTAGAATCAGGTGCGGGTAAAAGTGCTTTGACTAAAAATTCGAATAATCACTTTGGTATTAAGTGTCACAACGATTGGACAGGAGGAAAAGTCTATCAAGCGGATGATACCCCGAATGATTGTTTCAGAAAATATAAAAGAGCTGAAGATTCATTTGAAGATCATTCGAGATTTCTAGCCGATAAACCACGATATAAAAGTCTGTTTGCTTTGGAAATTACTGATTATAGAGGATGGGCAAAAGGATTGCAGCAAGCAGGGTATGCAACTGATAAAGCTTATGCGAACAAACTGATAAAGCTAATTGAAGATTATGAACTTTACCAACACGATAAAAGAGGATTCTCCAAGGAGAAAATAAGAGAAATAGAAGAGACTCAGGTAAGAAATAAAGAATATCGTCATATTCCATATAAAACACACAATCTGGTTTATGTGATAGCAGAGGCGGGTGATACGTACGAGGGTATTGCGGGCGAATTTGATTTTAAGCCAAAAGACTTGTATAAATACAATGAAGTACCCGAAGGCTTCCCTTTGAAGGCAGGTGATTTGGTCTATTTTGAGAAGAAAAAATCGAAAGCCGATAAACCATATTATGAGCACGAAGTTCAGGTGGGAGAGTCTATGTATAGTATTTCTCAGCTGTATGGCATCAAGGTGAAAAACTTGTACAAAATGAACAAAAAAGATTTTGAATATGTCCCTACCGAAGGAGATGTCTTAAAACTAAGATAAATTTTATAATACAGTAAAAAAAAATAATAAATATAGACTAAAATGGTATTGACAGTAATCAGTCGATACCATTTTTTTTGTTTTAATATTCTATTGTCTTGTTTCTGAAATTATACTACTTTTATGGTATATAACATAATAACTCTGATAAAATGAAAAATAGTCTTCTGTTTTTTTTATGTGCAGTTTTCTCGTTGGTAGTGAGTGCACAAGACAACCCGAAATATCTAGTAGGAGCTGTCCCCGAAGTGGACGGTAAGATTGTTTTTTCGAAGAAGATACCTGTAAAGGGGCAAATCTCCGACGAACAGCTTTTTTCATTGATGGAAAAATGGGCAATAAACAACTATGATAATGCACAGACTGATGAGAAAGATTTGAATAATCGGGTTCTGCTAAGTAAGGCTGACGATAAAATGATCGCATGTTTTGGAGAGAAATATCTTGAGTTTAAGCGAAGTTCTCTTGTGCTTGATCGGGCTAAGATGATTTATCAGTTGATCTTGGAAACGAAAGATGGGGCATGCGAAGTAACGTTGAGGAATATAAAATATAGCTATTCTGATAGTAAGAAACTGCTTCCGGCAGAGGAGATGATCTCCGACAAAATAGCTCTCAACAAAAAAGGAGATAAACTAAATCGCTATTATGATAAATTCAGAATACATACTGTAGATTCTGTAAACAGCATATACAAATCTATAGACATTTATCTGAACGGTATTAATACAACAGGTGCAACCACTTCATTGCAAGCAGAGGCGAAAACATATTCAGCTCCTGCAGTACCACAGAAAGACAGTTCGGTAGAAGTGCCTTTAGCCGCTGCCGCTCAATCTATACCTAATCCTGTTCAGGTTGCGTCATCGATTCCGGTAACATCTAATAATACCCCGCAAACGATTGCCGCTGGAGGGGTTGCTGCGATGGAAGGATTCAGACAGATAACTCCCGATAAAATACCGGGCAATATTATCAAGCTGTTAGGAGATTGGACATTGATCACTTCGGGTACTGCCGATCAAATGAATGTGATGACTGCCTCGTGGGGTGGACTTGGTACATTCTGGGAAAAGCCTGTATCATTCTGTTTCCTCAATCCTTCACGCTACTCGGTACAAACAATGGATAAAGGAGAAACCTATACAATATCTTTTTACACTGAAGCGTATAAAGATGCTTTACGATATTGTGGTTCGGTAAGTGGGCGTACTACAGATAAAATAAAAGGATCGGGATTGACACCGATCAAAACACCATCAGGTGCTACAGCATTTGCTGAAGCCTGGATGATCTTTGAATGTAAGAAAATAGTAGTGCAGCCAATTACTCCGGAAGCTGTAGTTGATAAATCTTTACCTAACAAAGATTGGAGTAAAAGCGGATATCATAAAATGTATATCGGTGAAATATTGAATGTTTGGATTAAATAAACTCAAATGAAAAAAATAGCATTAATAACCGGTGCTACGTCCGGTTTGGGCAGGGCAATTGCTTTGCGGCTGGGCAAGGAAGGGTATAACCTTATTATTACCGGACGAAGAAAGGATAAATTAGAAGAACTGGATAAAGAAATAAGCATAAACTATGGTTCTGCGGTTCTCCCTCTATGCTTTGATGTAAGAAAATACGATGAGGTAGAGGCTGCTTTGGGCAACCTTCCCGAAAAATGGAAAAATATTGATGTCCTTGTCAATAATGCGGGGCTTGCTGTAGGGTTAGACCCAATTTATAAAGGCGAAGTTGACGACTGGGAAAGAATGATAGATACAAATGTCAAGGGTTTGTTGTATGTTACTCGGGTGGTTACTCCGGTTATGGTAGAACGTTGTTCGGGACATATAATCAATATAGGGTCTATTGCCGGAAAGGCAGTTTATCCGAATGGTGCTGTATATTGTGCGACTAAGTATGCAGTGAATGCATTGCATCAAGGTATGCGTATGGATCTGCTGCCTTATAATATTCGGGTGACTCAGATTTGTCCCGGAGCTGTGGAAACGGAATTCTCGTTGGTTCGCTTCAAAGGAGACAAAGGGCGTGCCGATCAGGTATATACAGGTTATGAGAATTTGGTTGCCGACGATATTGCTGAATCTGTTTATTTTGCTATATCACAACCTCCGCACGTGGATATTCAGGATATGCTGGTGATGCCTACGGCACAGGCTACAGGGAATATGTTCCATAAAAAGGAGAAGTAGGAAGAGCAGAGCATAAAAGGTGCAGTTTCTTGTTGTAAAGAAATATATAAACTTTCCGATGTGTTTTGCATGAAGAAATAAATATTGTAATTTTGCAGTACCAAAGCGTATATAATAAGTCTTGAGTTTATTGTATGCGAACGAAAATGTAAATGGAGGGGGTATCCGAAAAAGGGTATTCCTTTTTTTTGTGTTTACCTTTGAGGTATAATGATTTAGAACTTAACATAAATAATGGATCAAAGAATAAAAGGCGGATTGTTAGTGTTTATTGGAGCGGCAAGCTTCGGACTACTTTCCACTATCGTAAAATTTGCATATGCCGAAGGTTACACACTCGGCGAAATCACAGGAACGCAATCTTTCTCGGGAATGGTCATTTTATGGCTATTGTATTTTATTACCAAATCGGTAAAGAAAGGTGATAAAAAAGAAACGATTGATAATACTCAACCTAATACTAAATGGTGGAAAATAATCATTGCCGGAACCTTTACCGGGCTGGTTGGTATATTCTATTACCAATGTGTGAAACTATTGCCTGCATCGGTCGCTATTATATTGCTGATGCAGTATCTGTGGATAAGTATGCTTATAGAGGCTGTGGTTTTCAGGAAGAAACCCGGACGTAAGCAATTGCTGCTGCTTGGCATTGTTTTGATAGGGACACTGCTTGCCGGTGGAATATTCAGTCAGGAAATTATGCTCAATTTCAAAGGAGTCGTTTTCGGCTTGCTGGCGGCTACTAGTTATGCTATTTTCTTGATGACAAGCGGACGTGTAGGTAACGATCAGCCCGTACTGAAAAAGAGCGCTTTGATGATTACCGGATCATGCGTTATTACATGGATAATTTTTCCTCCATTATTCTTCTTTAATGGTGTGTATTTCGGTGGGCTTGTTTTTTGGGGGCTGGCGCTGGCTCTGTTGGGTACGGTGGTTCCTCCTCTTTTCTTTTCGATGGGTATGCCCCGTGTGGGTGTCTCGATAGGTGCAATCCTTAGTGCTGTCGAGTTGCCTGTCGCAATATCGTCTTCGGCGTTTATATTGCAAGAATCGGTAGATGCACTTCGCTGGCTTGGAGTAGCCCTCATTTTGTCGGCTATAGTGGCTACAAATATTAGAACAAAAGGAATAAGCGGTTGAGTGTAATTTAAACTACAGTATAGGAAGAAAAGTAACAATGAGAGCTTATAGTTTATATGAAAAAGATTATCTATTATAAACGCTCTTTGATTTATTGGATCGTAAAAGAGGAATTGTTGTCGCATTTGCTCTTATCTATTCTTTTTAACTACAGAGTAAAAAGAGTAATACGGAGTTTCTCGCTTCGTTCCTAAAGCATGTAAGAACGACGTATAGTATTAATTATTAGTGACTTCTTCGAAAGAAGAAAAAGTGACAAATAAAAACAACTTAAAAAGTGTCACTTTTGTCACCTTTTGTCTGTAATGTGCTGATTATTTGTGTTGTGATGTTTTGTGTATTTGTCACTTTTTTACTTATAATCCGGGCTCTTATTTATTAATTGAAAGAAAACTCTACCTTTGCAATTCATTTTACTATAAGTATGCGCATAGATATAATAAGTGTTTTGCCTGAAATGTTTACAGGTCTTTTGGATTGTTCTATTCTTAAGAGAGCTCAAGACAAAAGCTTGGTAGAGATAGTTGTTCACAATCTTCGTGATTATACAACGAACAAACACCGACGTGTGGATGATTATCCTTTTGGAGGCGAAGCAGGCATGGTAATGCAGATAGAACCTATCGATAATGCTATTTCAGCATTAAAGGAACAACGAGTGTACGATGAAGTGATCTATACATCACCCGATGGAGAAGTATTTGATCAGAAAATAGCAAACCAAATGTCGTCGTATAACAATATTATTATCCTGTGTGGGCATTACAAAGGTATCGACTATCGCGTGCGCGAACATCTGATAACTCGCGAAATATCTATAGGTGATTATGTTCTTACGGGAGGAGAATTGGCTGCTGCTGTTATGACTGATGCTATTGTACGGCTTTTACCCGGCGCAATAGGGGATGAGCAATCGGCTTTGTCCGATTCTTTTCAGGATAATTTACTGGCTCCGCCTGTTTATACACGTCCGGCAGAATATAAGGGTTGGCGCGTGCCTGATATTTTGTTGTCGGGACATCAGGCTAAGGTAGGTGAATGGCGCTTGCAGCAAGCTTTGGAGCGCACCGAACGTTTGCGTCCAGATTTGCTCGAAAAGAAAGATTAAAACATTACCCTCACCATAACACGCTCAGTACCAGTAGTCCATTTGGCTCCGTTTTGTATCAGGCGAATAGCTTCATTGTCGCAAGTTCCGCAAAGGCTTTGTTTTACTTCAAATAGATATGGGCGTCCTTGTTCGTCAACTGAGAATTCAATGGCTACTTTTCCTTTCCTGTCTTTGCACGAATCGTCGGTAGGTCGCCGCATTGCCGTTTTTAAATAGGCATTGTATCTGTTATATCCACCTATTGGTTCAGGTTTCCCTTTCTTTATAGTAAGAGAAGTATTTGCTTCGTCTTTGAAGTTCTCGGGCGCATAAACCTCTACCATGCCATCATCCTCTTGTTGGGATAATACAGTCAGAGCTTCGGTATTGATAGACTCTTCTTTGTCTAGTCTGAACTTGCTTATGTTGGGCTTATATGTTTTGGTTGCTTCGGTATTGTGTTTTGCTATTACAACTATATTCTCTACATAGTACTCTTCAGGTACGTATATGTTGATAATAGAGCTCATGCCTTTATCTTGTGCCTGTAGGTCGTTAGACTCATGGTATCCGATAATCATATATCCGGCTATAGCAAAAATCACAACAGCAGCTGCCGCTACACTTTGCCATATAGGATGATGTTTCTTGATTGTTTTTGTTTTGGCATTCAGGCGTTCGTGTATATTGTTGATACTTGCCAAGTGATCATCGTCGATACTGTCGAAACCTTCTATAGCCTCATACATAAACGGATCTTTCATCGAATCTTTTTCGATCCGATGAGCATCAACGCCTTTCCTTTGTCCTTTTATGTAATCTAAAAAATTCATTCTTTCAGGTTTTTCTCAATGCAGATTTTTAAATTCCTTTTTCCGTTTTGGATATAACTTTTTACACTCTTCAGATGAAATCCTGTTTCATTTACAATCTCAGCATAGGATTTGTCTTCGTAGAAGAACTTCTCCACCGATATGCGCTGAGGCTCGGGAAGCTGTTCCAAGCATTTGTTCAACGCATCTTCTTTGTCTTCATTCGCATTCTCGCTTAATAGATCCAAAATAGGTTCAGATTCCATAAGTTGAGAGTCGAAATTTACTATAATTTCTCTTTTATTTTCTTTTAAAATGTGAAAACAGTGATTTTTAACAACACTATACAGCCAGTTCTTGAAAATCTTTATTTCATAGCCTTGTATTTTCTGAGAGAGGTTCTCAAATATATCTATTACAGCGTCTTGCGATTGTTCGGTGTTTTGCAGATACTTCAGGCACAACCCATAGATGAGAGGTATGTAGCGTTCGTAAAGCTGTTGGAAATATTCAGCTTTACTCGTATCTTTAAACAGTGACAAAAGTTCTTCGTCACTATACTCCTTTCTCTTATGCAGACTAAAAAAACGCAAGGCAATTATTTTTATCACAAAACTACAAGAATTTGGTTAAAATCCAAATAAATGATCCCTTTAACTACTTTGTCATAATATTATCTATTTGCTAATAAATGTAATATTAAATTGTTGGGGTAGTTAATTTTATGTATTTTTGTAAGTGATAATTAATGATGAGTTTAATTTTTTAACTTACACCCATTATGAAAGAAAAAATTGGAACAAATGCAGGAATCATTTGGACTTATCTTGATGCGGAAGGTAGTAAATCTTTAAAGGAAATCAAGAAAGCCTGCAAACTTACAGAAAAAGACATGTATGCAGCTCTTGGCTGGCTAGCCAGAGAAGGAAAAATTGCGTTTAACGAATTAAAGGACGACTTACAAGTCGTTTTGCTTTGAAAGACCTAAACAAGCTTACAAAAGAGGGGTGCTTATTACATATAGTAAGTGCCCCTCTTTGTTTTTTTTCGGTATAATGTATTTTTCAATAATTAAGGAGCGTAATAATTTTGTTAATTCGTTGGTATTATCTATTTTTGTGTAGCATTTTGGCTATTATATGACTGAAAATGATGAAAAACTTCTTGCCGAGTTTGAGATAAGAATGAGGCAGTTAATGTATCTCTGTGATATGCTTAAAGAGGAAAATGCACAGATGAAGCAGGAATTGAAGCAAAAAGAAACAGCGATAGAAGCATTATCATTAAAGTTGGATGCGTTAAATGCTAAATATGACAATTTGAAGTTTGCAAAATCTTTTTCATCAGCAGACCCAGAGGAGAGGATGAATGCTAAAAAACGGTTGTCGAAATTAGTGCGAGATGTAGATAAATGTATCACCATGCTGAAAGCGTAAAAGAAAAATGATGTTATGGATGAGCATTTAATTATTAATCTACGAGTGGCTGATATGAGATACCCTCTTCGTATAAAACGTAGAGATGAGGAAGTTTATCGTAGAGCTGCAGACGAAATAGATTATAAGTTAGTACAATATAAAAATTATTTTACAGGAGTTTCTACTCAGCCGTTGAGGGATGTCGACTATATGGCAATGACATCAATTCAGGCAGTGGCAGAGAAAGTTGAACATCAACTGCGAGCCGAAACTTTCGAGCATAGAATCCAAAGTTTGACAAATGAACTGGATGAATATTTGAAAGCGCAGGTAAAGTAAAGTTTTAAATTGATGATATATAAAGCACTAATTTCAGATATGAGATAAGTTTCATATTTGGGTTGGTGTTTTTTTGTTTATTGAATATAAGTTTTTATCAAAGAAAAATAGAATATGGATATATTATTGTATGGAATTACCTTTCTTGTTGGAGCAATACTGACTTGGGTGGTTTTGAATTTTATGGCGAATTCAAAATTCAAACGTCAAGTAAAAGAGGCGGAACAAGAAGCAGAGGTGATCAAGAAAAATAAACTACTTGAAGTAAAAGAGCAGGCTTTACAGATGAAGTCTGAATTTGAAAAGCAAGTGAATAGTAGGAACTCGAAACTGCAAGCTGCTGAGGCTAAGATTAAGCAACGAGAATTAAGTTTGACCCAAAAGCAGGAAGAACTCCAACGCAAGCGTAGCGAGGTAGATACAATCAAAACTAATCTAGAGGCTCAATTAGAGGTGATAGATAAGAAAAAGCAAGATTTGGATAAGCTTCACAAGCAAGAGGTGGAAAGGCTTGAGGCATTGTCGGGATTGTCGGCAGAAGAAGTGAAAGAAAAACTGGTAGAAGCTTTGAAAGATGAGGCTCAGTCTCATGCTCAGTCTTATATCAGTGAGATAATGGAAGAGGCTAAAATGACAGCCAATAAAGAAGCGAAGAAGATTGTTATCCAATCTATTCAGCGTGTGGCAACAGAAACTGCAATTGAAAATGCCATAACAGTATTCCATATAGAATCAGACGAAATAAAAGGTCGTATAATCGGACGTGAAGGACGTAATATTCGTGCATTAGAGGCTGCTACAGGGATTGAAATCGTAGTTGATGATACTCCCGAAGCAATTGTTCTTTCAGGATTTGATCCTGTGAGACGTGAGGTTGCGCGTTTGGCTTTGCATCAGTTGGTTGCAGACGGACGTATTCACCCGGCACGTATCGAGGAGGTTGTAGCCAAAGTGAGAAAGCAAATCGAAGAGGAAATAATAGAAACAGGAAAGCGTACGACTATTGACTTAGGTATACACGGTTTGCACCCAGAGTTGATACGCTTAGTTGGTAAGATGAAGTATCGTTCATCTTATGGACAGAACCTGTTGCAGCATGCTCGTGAAACTGCTAATCTTTGTGCGATTATGGCATCCGAACTAGGATTGAATGTGAAAAAAGCAAAAAGAGCCGGATTGTTACACGATATAGGTAAAGTTCCAGATGATGAACCGGAACTTCCACACGCTTTGCTTGGTATGAAGCTGGCTGAAAAATATAAAGAAAAAGCCGACGTTTGTAACGCGATAGGATCTCACCACGATGAAGTGGAAATGACAAGCTTATTGGCACCTATCGTGCAAGTTTGTGATGCTATATCCGGTGCTCGTCCGGGTGCTCGTCGTGAAATTGTTGAGGCTTATATCAAACGTTTGAATGATCTGGAGCAATTAGCTCTTTCGTATCCGGGCGTATTGAAAACTTATGCTATTCAGGCTGGTCGTGAGTTGAGAGTTATAGTTGGAGCAGATAAGATTGATGATGTGGAAACTGAAAAACTGTCTGCAGATATCGCTAAACGTATTCAGGATGAGATGACTTATCCGGGACAAGTGAAAATCACTGTCATTCGTGAAACCCGTGCAGTAAGTTATGCTAAATAATAAATTAGACTTAAGATTATAAATGAAGGGAGCTTTTTCGCTCCCTTTGTTGTTTTTATAGTGTTACGGGGTGGAGGGCTAGTTATATATACTTTCTGATTGTATAGCAGGATTGACTAATGAGTGGGGTATATGTGAAAAATATTTTAAATGTAATACTGTAAAACAAATAGCTCAATGATAGTTTTGAGGATAAAAGTTATTTTGTTTACTTTTGTGACTTAGTGTTATAAGAAATAAAAAAATAAAATCATGGCGTACAAAATCGCAGTTTTTGATGCAAAACCATATGACAGAGTTACTTTTGATAGAGTAAATGAAAAATATGGATTCGAACTAACATATCACAAAGAACATCTCGATATAAATAATGTTGTGCTGGCTAACGGTGCAGATGCTGTATGTATTTTTGTTAATGCTGTCGTTGATTCAGACGTTGTAGCAAAATTGAAATCATATGGAATTAATCTGATAGCATTACGTTGTGCCGGTTTCAATAATGTAGATATTTTGGCTGCTGAAAAGCATGGAGTAAAGGTGGTACGTGTACCCGATTATTCTCCGCATGCTATTGCTGAACATACTTTGGCTTTGATGCTTTGTCTTAACCGCAAAGTTCACCGTGCTTTTTTAAGAACACGCGACGGAAACTTTTCTCTTGTTGGGTTCGAAGGTTTTGATATGTACGGAAAGACTGTCGGAGTAATCGGTACAGGCAAGATTGGTAAGGTAGCTATAGGGTTGTTCAAAGGTTTAGGAATGAATGTGCTGGCTTATGATCTGTATCCTGATAATGCTTTTGCCGAAGCAGAAGGTATTAAATATGTTACTTTGGATGAGTTGTATGCCAATTCTGATATAATTACCTTGCATTGCCCGTTGACAAAAGAAACAGAGTATCTCATCTGCGATGAATCTATCAACAAAATGAAAGACGGCGTGATGATTGTTAATACAGGTAGAGGAAAGTTGATTCATACAAGACATCTGATTGATGGATTGTTAAGCCGAAAGATTGGCTATGCCGGATTAGATGTATATGAAGAAGAAGGAGCATACTTCTACGAAGACCACTCTGATGCTGTGATGACAGATGATGTATTGGCTCGACTTTTGTCTTTTAACAATGTGATAGTAACTTCGCATCAGGCATTCTTTACTCAGGAGGCGATGGAGAATATCGCAAATACGACAATGAATAGTATTTCTGATTTCTTTGCAGGCAAAGAACTTAAAAACCAAGTAGTTTATAAAGCGTAACTTTATACATCGATTAATTTCCTTATGAACAAAGTTTTGAGTCTTCTTATTTTACTCTTTATTGCAAATGTAACTTATGCAATAGACTCAAGATTTGTTGTAGTAATTGATGCCGGGCACGGAGGAAAAGATACCGGGGCAACCAGAGGTGGATATAAAGAGAAAGATATAAATCTTGGTGTTGTCTTAGCTTTAGGACAATTGATAGAGCGAAATCATAAAGATGTAAAAGTTGTATATACTCGAAAATCAGATGTTTTTGTAGATCTTGATAAGAGAGCTGATATAGCAAATAAGGCTAAAGCTAATTTATTTATCTCAGTTCATACCAACTCTACAGCAGCAAAGTCAACTACAGTATCAGGCGCTGATACTTATATTTTGGGGTTGGCTCGTAGTGAAGAAAACCTACAAGTAGCCAAGCGCGAAAACTCTGTGATATTATTAGAAGATAATTACAAAACCAAATATGAGGGCTTTGATCCGAATTCGCCCGAATCGTATATTATTTTTGAATTCATGACGAACACCTTTATGGAGCAAAGTCTACAATTTGCTTCTTTTGTTCAGTCTGATTTTAGGAATGTAGCAAAGCGAGTGGATAGAGGGGTTCGTCAGGCCGGATTTTTGGTGTTAAGAAAAACAAGTGCTCCGAGTGTGCTGATTGAGCTAGGTTTTATAAATAATCAATCGGAGGCACAGTTTTTATCAACAAAGTCGGGACAACAGTCGATGGCTACAGCTATCTACTCCGGTTTTAGAAAATACAAACGTGACTTTGATAAAAAACAAGGGAAATTAGTTGTAGGATCTACAGAAGTAGAAGATATTAGTTTTGATGATGTAGAAGAAGAAACGATAACCGTTAAGAATGATCAGAATGAAGACAGGATATCTCAAGTGTCAGTTTCTGAAAAAGTAAGAAACAATACTGCGTCATCAAATAAAAAAATAGAAAAAGATCAAATAGAATATAGAGTGCAGTTTCTTGTATCGCCTCGCAAGTTATCTGGAAATTCACCGGCTCTGAAGGGATTGTCTCCCGTGTCTTTTTATAAAGATGGTAGTGTGTATAGATATACATACGGTTCTACTACCAATTTTAATGAAATAACAAAGATACAGAATCAGGTAAGGTTGAAATTTAAAGATGCATTTGTTATAAGAATGAAGAATGGGAAGCGTATAAAGTAATAAGCACCGGATTAACTAACATACAATAGAGATACATTATGGGTAAAATATCTAAAGAAGTAAAAATAGGCATGGCTTTTGTAATTGCAATATTTATATTGTATTACGGAATCAGTTTCTTGAAAGGAATTAACTTGTTCAGGCCGTCTAATTCGTATATGGTAGTTTTTGACGATGTTGCCGGATTAACACAGGCTACGCCGGTAACTCTAAACGGTTATCCGATCGGTTTGGTATCTTCTATGAAATTGGATACAGAACACGGAAATCGTATCATTACTTATTTGGATATGAACAAAGGAGTGCAACTACCTAAAGGTAGTCAAATGATATTAGATGTATCTATGTTGGGTTCTGCCACAATAATTGTTAAAGAAAGCGATAATAAGACAGAGTTTATTTCTCCTTCGGACACTATAATTGGCATTCGAAATAAAGGCATGCTGGATGCTGCAGGGGGGATGATCCCTCAAATACAGAATCTCATGCCGAAGATAGATTCTATTTTGACCGGTATAAATGTGCTGGTCAATAATCCTGCTTTATCTCAATCTTTGTCTGATGTGAATCAAATAACAGGAGATTTAGCTAAAACAACAAAACAGCTGAATGTAATGATGGCAGCATTAAATAAAGATGTGCCTACAATTACCGGAAACCTTAGTCAGGCTTCAACCGATTTTGCTACTATGTCGAAACAATTCAACCAAATTGATTTGGCTTCTACTTATAAGTCTGTTGATGCAACCGTGAAAAGCTTAGAAAATCTTTCAGCAAAAATGAATTCGAAAGACGGATCTATTGGTCTGTTGCTGAATGATAGACAACTCTATGATAGTATTGTCAATACCATGAGTAACGCATCTCTACTTCTTAAAGATGTAAAAGAAAACCCTTCCCGTTATATTAATGTCAAGGTGTTTTAAGGTCATTGTTTAGAATTATTCTAAATAAGCAAAAAACATTATTTTTTGTAAAGGTGTAACACGAATGCTTTCTGAGAGATATTTCGGAATTGTTAAAATTTTGTTACATTTCATTATTGGCTACTAAGGTCTTGATTTAGATAGGCTTTTGAAGGTACTTCCCCTCTGATTGGGTTAAAGCTCTATAAGTGGTTGATATTAAACGAGATGCTTGCTTGTGGCGAATTCCAAATTTATACCCACTTTTTTTTATTGAAAATATTTTAGAAATTTACATTCGGAAGCAATTAATAAATATTCAAATTCATATTAAATAACGTAAATGGAACAAGTGTCAGCTCAGAAATTATGGTCAAATTGTTTGAAGGTTTTTCAGGATAATGTAACTGAGGCCGCTTTCAAGACATGGTTTCTGCCTATTGTCCCACTCTCGTACGAAAACAGGGTGTTTACGATACAAGTTCCCAGCCAATTCTTTTACGAATATTTAGAAGACAAGTTCATTGATTTGCTCAAAGCCACATTATATAGAGAAATAGGCAGCGATACGATATTGCAATATCGCATACTTATGGAAAATACAACGAATACATTAGTAGACTATCGTGGCGATGCAAAATCTTCTACAGATAAGATTGTACTAGGAAAGAATACAAACAAAGTACCTAATCCATTCCAAAAAGTAGTGGCGGATGATTTCGATTCGCAACTGAATAATAAATATACATTCGATAACTTTTTTGAAGGAGAAAGTAACAAGCTGGCTCGTACCGCAGGGGAAACTATAACAAGAAATCCAGGGAAGACAGCCTTCAATCCTTTGTTTGTTCATGGAACATCAGGTGTGGGTAAAACACATTTGTGTCATGCAATAGGAAATAGCATTAAGGAACAATATCCGGAGAAACGTGTATTGTATGTATCTGCTCATTTGTTTAAAGTACAATATGCAGATGCGGGACGATACAATACGACCAATGATTTTATTAATTTCTATCAGGGCATAGATGTCCTTATCATAGATGATATCCACGAATTGGCCGGAATAGAGAAAACGCAGAATACATTATTTCATATATTCAATCATTTACATCAGAACAATAAGCAGCTTATTCTCACTTGCGACAAGTCTCCTTCGGAGCTACACGGAGTTGAAGAACGATTGCTGACTCGCTTTAGATGGGGTTTGACTACTAAAGTTGATAATCCGGACAAGCTGTTAAGATTGAAAATCCTTCAGAATAAGATATTACACGATGGATTGTCTATTCCTGAGGATGTAGTAGATTATATAGCTGAAAATGTAACAGATAATGCTCGTGACTTAGAGGGTATCATTGTCTCTATAATGGCTCATTCTTTGGTGTATAACAAAGAGATCGACTTGCCATTGGCCAGACGAGTTATTGGTCAGGCAATAAAGAAGATAGAAGCAAAGAAAATCACAATTAATACAATAGAATCTGCTGTTTGTGATTTCTACAATATCAAAAGCGAGCTTATTCATACAGCATCAAGGAAACGTCAGATTGTGCAAGCAAGACAGGTAGCAATGTATCTTTCTAAAAGCTATACGGAAATGTCTCTTGCTCAGATTGGTTCTCTGATAGGTAAGAAAAACCATGCGACGGTACTCCACGCATGTAGAACAGTACGGGAGCAAATGGAAGTAGATAAAACATTCCGAGAGGAAGTTGCTGAAATAGAAAAGAAATTAAAAGGTTGAATTTGAGAATTCAACCTTTTTTCTTCACCACCTTTTTTTAGCAAAATCATGTGTCTGCGGACTAACTTTACAATATCAAAAATCTTCTTTTTTTCATAATCAACGCTTAAGATTATCTTGTTCTGAATGCATCAACTAAGAATATTCAGGTTGAAATAGATACTTAAGCCTAATATTTAGTATTTTTGTAAGTTTGGATAAGAATGCTTATATAATTATGAATCAATCAAACATAAATATAAAAAATAAACGTGCAAGTTTTGATTATGAATTTATCGAAACATATACTGCCGGCATTGTGCTTACAGGAACAGAAATAAAATCTATTCGCCTTGGTAAAGCCAGTCTGGTGGATACATTTTGTATGTTCGAAAAGAATGAGCTGTGGGTACGTAATATGTACATTGCAGAATATTTTTATGGTTCGTATAACAATCATGCTGCACGTAGTGATCGCAAACTTTTGTTGAATAAGAAAGAGCTGAAAAAAATACAGCGATTGGTAAAAGAAACAGGATATACGATCGTACCTACCCGTATTTTCTTAAATGAACGGGGTTTAGCTAAGGTAAATATAGCTGTAGCACGAGGTAAAAAACAATATGATAAACGTCAGTCGCTACGCGAGAAAGACGATAAGCGCGCTATGGATCGTGCTATGAAGCATTAATTGTATAGGTAATGTTGCAGGGATTTAAAAGGATTTTATTCGAACAAAAATACATTGTTCTGGCTTCCATATTACTGTTCTTCGGTATTTATGGACTGAATCATTATTTCCCTATTACCCTCGATGATTGGACATACAGTATGACAGCCGAAGGCAATAGAGTCGGTTTTTCTGACATTATTCCGTATCAATATGTTCATTATTTCAAGTGGGGAGGACGTTCAGTTGTTCATGCGATAGCTCAGTTTATGCTTGCTGCAGGTGTTTTCTGGGGTGATATCATCAATAGCATTGGGTATATAGTATTAGTTGTAACAATCTATTATATAACAAATAAGGGAAACAAGAGTAATTTGTTACTTTTTGTTGGAATAAATCTGTTGATCTGGTTTCTTACGCCTGCATTGATCGAAAATGTTTTTTGGATTACGGGGAGTGCAAACTATATGTGGGGAACCTTACTTATTCTGTTGTTTCTATCTTTCTATTGCTCTGCTTACCTTACAGGAAAGTCTAACGATAGTTGGATAAAAGCCTGTGCAATGTTTTTGCTTGGTATTATCGCCGGATGGACAAATGAGAATATGGCTGTGGCGATGATCTTCTTCGTTGTATGCTTAATTATATTAGCGAAAAAGGAAAAGCAAACGCTACACAAATGGATGATATTAGGGTTTATAGGAGCTATTGTAGGGTGTGCTTTTATGCTGTTAGCGCCAGGTAATTATATAAGAAATGCAGGAGAACTTAGCAACCTGAATTCGGGAGGCACTGAACCTATATACATGTTTTATGTTTATAGGTTTACAAGCATTTTGAAAATGTCTACTTGGTATGCACTTATTCCAACAGTTATATATGCAATCTTTTTATTTCTATATTTCAAATTCAAAAAGAAAGATAGTAATAAGAAGATACTGTTTCTGTCCTTGTTATTTGCCTTTACAGCAGGTGTGGGAACGTTGGCTATGACTGGTGCTCCAACTTTTCCTACTCGGGTGTGGTTTGCTATACTGATATTCCTGTTTATTGCTACAGGATTTTTATATGCCAATCTTGATTTCTCCATTTTATTTATAAAGAGGTCTTTATACTCAATTATTGGAGTTGCTTCTTTAGTGTTTATTTATTCATATTGGCTAAGTCTCGAAGACTTTAAACGAATACATGGAATATGGGCAGAAAGAGATCGGATTGTGCTTGCTGAAAAACAAAAAGGAATAAAAGATATTATAATATATGGACGTTTTAATGCATCTGAATCGCTATTGGTACGTCCTAAAACGGGAGATATTCCTTTAGATTCGATTGTGTGGATGCAGAATGCGTATGGAAATTATATGGGTGTAAACTCAGTTAAAATTTTTGATTTAGAAAATAAATAAATTGATGCAAAAGATACAAGATATATTGAAAGAGAGGATACTTATCCTTGATGGTGCTATGGGGAGCCTTATTCAACAGTATAAACTGAAAGAAGAGGATTTCAGGGGCGAGCGTTTTTGTGATAGCGTAATATTACAAAAAGGGAATAATGATCTGCTTAATCTCACACGCCCCGATATAATAGAAGAAATTCATCGAAAGTATCTGGATGCGGGAGCTGATATTATTGAAACAAATACATTCAATGCAACAGCTATATCCCTAGAGGACTATAACATGTCGCATCTGGCAAAAGAAATAAACAAAGAGGCAGCGAAAATTGCAAAAAAAGCTGCTATAGATTATACAAAGCAGAATCCGGATAAACCTCGTTTTGTTGCGGGTTCTATTGGACCGACCAATAAAACAGCATCAATGAGTCCTAAGGTTGAAAATCCGATCTATCGTGCTGTTACTTTTGACGACTTGTCTTCTGCTTATAAGGAGCAGATAGAGGGGCTTGCGGATGGCGGTGTCGATCTATTGCTTATAGAAACGATATTTGATACGCTAAATGCAAAGGCTGCCTTATTCGCTGCCGAAGAGGTTCTCAAAGAACGAAATATTGAGTTGCCGATAATGATATCTGTAACCTTATCAGATAAAGCAGGGCGTACATTATCAGGGCAAACAATAGGAGGATTTTTGGCATCGGTCAATCATATAGACTATCTTTCGGTCGGGCTTAATTGTTCTTTTGGAGCATCGGATATGAAGCCATTCTTAAAAGAATTGGCTAGAATGGCTCCAAGCTTTATATCAGCATATCCAAATGCGGGGTTGCCAAACCAGTTTGGAGAATATGACCAGACACCTGATATAATGGCTGAGCAAATTAGCGAATTCATTGGAGAAGGATTAGTAAATATTATTGGTGGCTGTTGTGGTACGACACCCGAGCATATTGCAAAATATGCTGATTTGGTGAAGGATGCAAAACCTCATAAACCAGCTGAAAAGCCAAAATATATGTGGCTCTCAGGTTTAGAGTTGCTAGAGGCTAAGCCTGAAATTAATTTTATCAATATAGGAGAACGTCTCAATGTAGCAGGTTCTCGCAAGTTTCTTCGCCTGATAAAAGAAGAAAAATATGAAGAGGCTCTAACTATTGCTCATAAGCAAGTAGAAGATGGGGCGCAGGTACTCGATGTGAATATGGATGAAGGGCTGCTTGATGGAGTAAAAGAAATGACTACTTTCCTTAACCTGATGGCTTCCGATCCTGATGTCTCTCGTATTCCTGTGATGATTGACTCCTCGAAGTGGGAAGTGTTGGAAGCCGGTCTAAAATGTGTTCAAGGTAAAGCAATTGTAAATTCAATATCGCTGAAAGGAGGGGAGGAAGAATTTCTTCGTCACGCTCGTCTTGTCAGACAATATGGTGCAGCAGTTATCATAATGGCTTTTGATGAAACAGGACAAGCTGATACATTCTCTCGTAGAATCGAAATCTGTGAGAGAGCATACAAGTTGTTGATAAATGACGGATTCGATCCGCTTGATATAATATTCGACCCTAATATTTTGGCTATAGCTACCGGCATAGAAGAACACCGTAATTATGCTGTTGATTTCCTAGAAACTATTACATGGATAAAGAAAAACCTTCCGCATGCAAAGATTAGTGGGGGAGTAAGTAATTTATCTTTCTCTTTCCGTGGCAACGATTATGTGCGTGAAGCGATGCATGCCGTATTCCTCTATTATGCTATTCAGAGGGGTATGGATATGGGTATTGTTAATCCGGGGCAATCAGTGGTGTATGATGATATTCCACTCGAACTTAAAAATCTGGTAGAAGATGTGATCTTTAACCGTAGACCGGAAGCCACTGACGAACTTATCGAATATGCAGAGCGCATTAAAAATGAAAAGACCGGGCAGGCTGAACAAAAAGTGGAAGAATGGAGATCATTCCCGCTTGATGAACGTATTCAGTACTCATTAATAAAGGGTATTAGCGATCACTTGGAAGAAGACTTGGAAGAAGCTCTCAAAGTATATCTTAAGGCTGTGGATATAATTGATAAGCCTCTGATGGACGGTATGAACAAGGTCGGAGACTTGTTTGGCTCGGGTAAGATGTTCTTACCGCAAGTGGTTAAAACAGCTCGCACAATGAAACGTGCTGTGGCTATTCTTCAACCAACATTGGAAGCGCAGAAATCATCTTCGGCAGGGAGTAATAAAGCAGGAAAGCTTGTTATTGCGACTGTGAAAGGCGATGTACATGATATAGGTAAAAACATAGTAGCCATAATTCTTGCATGTAATAACTATGAAGTCATAGACTTAGGGGTTATGACTCCTCCTGAGGTTATTATTCAGAAAGTAAAGGAAGAGCAACCAGATATTCTTTGTCTAAGCGGACTGATTACACCATCGCTGGAAGAAATGAGTATTGTTGCTCACGAGATGGAAAAGGCAGGATTCTCTATTCCATTAATGATTGGCGGTGCAACTACATCTAAACTGCATACTGCAATAAAGATAGATCCTAAGTACAATAATGGGTCGGTAGTGTATGTGAAAGATGCATCTCAGGCTCCTGCTGCTGTAAGTAAATTAATAAATCCGAATACAAAAGAAAATTATATAAACGAAGTAAAACAGGAATACTCTCAGTTGAGAGATAATGCCGGAGATAAGAAGGCTGACCTGTTACCTTTGACTCAAGTTTTAGATAAAGGAATGCCAATAGACTGGTCTGAATATAAAACACCTGAGCCGAGAGTAAAAGGGCGACAGGTTTTGAAGCGTATACCGGTGGATGAGATAGTTCCGTATATCGACTGGAAGTTCTTCTTCCATTCTTGGAATTTATCGGCTCGTTATGCATCGGTACAGCATATTGATGATTGTTCTTCGTGTAGTACGACATGGTTGAATTCTTTTCCCGAGCAGGAACGAGAAAAAGCAGCCGAAGGCATGCAGCTTTATAAAGATGCTAAGGCTTTGTTAGACCAATTGATATTTGAGAAAGTAGAGTATATAAATGCTGTTTTTGGTGTTTTTGAGGCATATAGCGAAAATGAATGTCTCTACATCAATGACGTCTGTTTTCCGATGCTGCGTCAGCAAAAAAAGAATGACAGAGGAGAATATTTGTCTCTTTGCGATTTTGTTGCACCTAAATCATCAGGGAAGAAGGACTATGTAGGAGGTTTTACAGTAACTGCCGGAGTCGGCTCGAATGAATTGATGAGCGAATTCGAGCAGCAGGGTGACGAATACAAGGTTCTATTACTAAAATCAGTTTTAGACCGATTGGCAGAAGCCACAACCGAGTGGTTGCATGCAAAAATAAGAAGAGAGTATTGGGGCTTTGCTGCCGAGGAAAATATTTCTGTAAATGACATGTTTACTCTTAAATATCAGGGTATTCGTCCGGCAGTAGGCTATCCGTCTATTCCCGATCAGTCTATTAATTTTTTGTTGAATAATGACCTGCTACAATCGAAAGAAATAGGAGTAGAACTTACCGAAAATGGCGTTATGTTACCCAATGCTTCTGTAAGTGGAATAATTATATCTCATCCTAAATCGAAATATTTTAATATTGGAAATATCCTTGATGATCAGATGGAATCCTATGTTGAAAGAAGAGGAGAGGACGCAGAGGTTATTCGCAAATTTTTAAGTGCGAATCTGATATAAATATAAAATAAGTGACAAAACAGGTAAATAAGAAACCTTCAATAAAGTGTTACTTTTGTCACTTTTCTGGAAAATAGAAATGATGATTATTTCTCATTCTAGAAATGTCTGATTCAGAAAAAAATAATATTATCACAATGGAATTTTTTGATCTTCTATCCTATAGCTTTTTTCAGAATGCTCTTCTAGGTAGTCTTTTTGCCTCTATTGCATGTGGAATTATAGGATCGTATGTTGTTATCCGCAGATTAGTTTTTATTAGTGGAGGGATAACACATGCTTCGCTCGGCGGTATTGGAATGGGCTTCTATTTTGGATGGAATCCAATTCTGTCTGCAATGATTTTTTCTATACTGTCGGCGTTTGGTATTGAGTGGCTTTCTTCAAGGCAGGGGGTTAGAGAAGATTCTGCTATTGGTTCATTCTGGTCTTTAGGGATGGCTGTTGGTATTATTTTTATCTATCTTAAGCCCGGGTTTGCACCCAACCTTTCCGATTATCTCTTTGGGAATATTTTAACTATAACAAAACCAGATATTATATATCTGGCTGTTTTATCATTGGTGCTTATCATTGTTTTCCTGCTTTTTGGGCGACAAATACTTTTTGCAGCATTCGATCCTGATTTTGCAAAGACACGCAATCTTTCTGTCAATCTGATTAAGTATGCGATGATGATGGGTATCGCAATAACAATCGTTTTGTCTATCCGTTTGGTTGGAATTGTTTTACTTATGTCTATATTGACGGTTCCTCAGATGACAGCTAATCTATTCACTTCTAATTTTGTGAAGATGATTTTGCTGTCTATTCTTATAGGATTCTTGGGTTGTTTGGTCGGATTATTTCTTTCTGCTGTTTTGGATGTACCGTCCGGTGTTTTTATTATTTTTACTCAGATAATAGTATTCCTTATATCCCGATGGATCGTCAAATTAATACATAAGAAACAATTAATCGGTTCTTTATAGGGGAACTGAGATAGATAATAAAGTAAACTAGAGTATCAGCCTTTTCCTATTATATCTTTCAGCGATATATTTTTCACACTCGATTTTCGGAAAAGCAGCGCACTGATACATATTCCTATTGCCAAGGTGAATAAAAGAGACATTGTCAGCATAAGATTGTGTGACATCTCTATTAGTATCCGAGGGTTCTGCTCTACAATCGTTAGATCTGTAACCTTTATTCCGGCAAGCATCGTTTTATAAGCAAACATACCCGGTATCATCGTAATACAGGCCGGCATTGTAAATACAACAGGTGGACTGTCTACCTTATGCGCAGCAAAAATGCCTATCAGTCCTATTAGTACAGACCCTGCCAGAGTTGCGGTTATTAACCCGAAATCGAGTTGAACTAAAATAAAACGGATACAATGTCCCATCCCTCCAAGCAGGCCGGCTACCCATAACAAACGTTTAGGTGAACCAAATAATATAGCCCAACAGAAGCCGACGATGAATGCAATGCCAAAGTCGCGTAGTATATTTATAATAGTAAGCTCTTCCATTTTTTTTTCTAAAAATTATTGATCCCCATTAGTGTAATACATAAGGTCATTCCTGCGGCAATACAAAGTAAAATAAACCCTCCGAATAAGGCTCTGTTGATTGCAGACGAGAGGTAGCCTTCTATCAGGTCTATAACACAATTTATAAGAGGGACTCCGGGTATAAGATATAATACGCCTGTAGCCATGGCAGCTTCGGGGTGTGCTCCGATTCCATATAGTCTTCCAAGCCCTGTAATCAGAGTGGTAACAAAAGCTGCTATCGAGATACAAATCATAGAGTTGAAATTCTTCTTAGAGAAGGCAACACGGACAAAATATCCTAAAAAAGCGGCAACAAAAGCAACCGTAGCGTTCATCGAATCTCCTAATGAGAAAAGGCATAGCCCTGCGCATGAAAGTCCGACAGCTATAGCAACATATATATCTTTATAATATGGTTTAGCTTTGATTGCAGCAAATTCATTTTCTGCTTCAGTGATGGAAAGTTTCTCTTCTTTTACTTTCCACGACAAATGTGATATTTCAGTCAAAACAGCAAGGTGGACATTGTGAGGGGGCGAATTCTTAAATCTGGTGACTGTATTTGCAGGGTCGTTCATATCTTTTACAGTAATTAACAGCCCTTTGAACGTAGGATCTATATGTAGATCAAACTCCCATGTCGAAGCCATTCTCCCCAGATTACTATTGAGTCTTCCGCAATGCGCTCCCGATGCAAGTAGATAAGTACCTATATCTAAAATGAGATCGGCTAAGCGTTGCGCTGGTATTTTTACTTTTTCTGTTGTATCTTTATACTCTAACATTCCAACCTTAATTTTACGACAAAGATATTAAAGAATATTTAATGTAGTAAACACTTATAATTGAGTTTATAAACGTGAATTTAATTTATAATAATATATAGCTTTAAATTAGTAATTTAAAAAGAAAACCATGTTTAAAAAGATTTGTTCAACCTTTTTTATATTATTATTCGTTTTTTCCATCAGTTCTTTTGCTCAGAAGAAACATACGTTTGAGATTAAGAACGGAGATTTTGTATATGACGGAAAACCGGTAAGAATAATTTCAGGCGAAATGCATTATCCGCGTATTCCTCATCAATATTGGCGTCATCGTATGCAGATGCTTAAAGCAATGGGACTGAATGCTGTGGCTACTTATGTATTCTGGAATATTCATGAACCCGAACCTGGTAAGTGGGATTTTACAGGAGATAAGAATCTTGCGGAATATATAAAAATAGCTGGCGAAGAAGGATTGATGGTGATACTTCGTCCCGGTCCGTATGTATGTGCTGAGTGGGAATTTGGAGGTTATCCTTGGTGGCTTCAGAATGTAGAGGGTTTGGAATTGAGACGTGATAACGAACAATTTCTAAAATATACCCAGTTATATATAAATAGATTGTATAAGGAAGTTGGAAACTTGCAAATAACTAAAGGTGGCCCTATTGTTATGGTGCAGGCAGAGAATGAGTTCGGATCTTATGTCTCCCAACGTAAAGATATTCCATTAGAAGAACATCGTCGATATAATGCAAAAATCGTTCAGCAATTAAAAGATGCAGGTTTCGATGTTCCATCTTTTACTTCGGATGGAAGCTGGTTATTTGAAGGAGGCGCTGTTCCAGGGGCTTTACCAACTGCAAATGGGGAAAGTAATATAGAGAATTTAAAAAAAGCCGTAGATAAGTATAATGGAGGACAAGGACCTTATATGGTTGCAGAGTTTTATCCCGGATGGCTTGCTCACTGGCTCGAACCTCATCCACAAATAAGTGCTACAAGTATAGCCCGTCAAACAGAAAAGTATTTACAAAATAATGTGTCTATCAACTATTACATGGTGCATGGCGGAACTAATTTTGGTTTTACCAGTGGTGCTAACTATGATAAGAAACATGATATTCAGCCCGATCTCACTAGCTACGATTACGATGCACCTATAAGCGAAGCGGGATGGGTAACGCCAAAATACGACTCGCTTCGTAATGTAATTAAAAAATATGTCAATTACTCTTTGCCTAAGGCTCCCGATGCTATTCCTGTGATAGAGATCCCGTCTATTAAACTTGACAAGATAGCTACATTAGACGGATTGAACTCAAAAGTAGTGGAAAATAATAAACCTATGACTTTCGAGCAGTTGAACCAAGGCTACGGTTATGTTCTGTATAAAAAGCACTTCAATCAGCCAATAAATGGAACTCTGGAAATAAATGGATTACGTGATTATGCCACTGTATATGCAAATGATGAAAAAGTAGGGGAACTTAATCGATACTTTAATAAATATTCTATAGATGTCGAAATACCATTCAATTCTACGTTAGAAATCTTAGTGGAGAACATGGGACGTATCAATTACGGATCTGAGATTGTTCATAACACAAAAGGAATCATCAGCCCAGTTGTAATAAACGGAATGGAGATAGAAGGTGATTGGCAAATGTATCAGATACCGATGGATGAAGCTCCTGATTTTAGTAAGATGCAACAATCAAGTGTATATAGTAATACAGAATCAGCTGCTAAACGTCTTCTGGGTGCTCCGGCTTTATATAAAGGAACATTCAATCTGACAGAAACCGGAGATACATTCCTCGATATGGAAGATTGGGAGAAAGGTATTGTCTTTATAAATGGTAAGAACATCGGGCGTTATTGGAATGTAGGTCCTCAACAAACGTTATATGTTCCCGGTGTATGGCTGAAAAAAGGACAAAATGAGATTGTAATTTTTGAACAACAGCATGATAAGCATCACACAGAAGTAAGAACAACAAAAGTTCCTGTGTTGACAAATCTTAAGCTGCCTCAATAAGGTAACTACTATAGAATGAAAGGGTGAGAAATCACCCTTTCTTACTTTTATGTTACTCAATAGACATTTGCGTCATAAAAATCTCCTGTAGTATATCTAGCTCTTTCTTATAGATTGTCTTCTTGCGTTGGGCGAAATATAATATGTTCTCGAGAGGCGTATACCCTTCCCATACCAGTTGTATATTACCATCTTCTAATTCCTTTTTTGCTAAAAAGTCCGGTATAATGGCAAATCCTTCTTTGCCTGAGATACAACGTATAATAGAGCTTATATTGGGTACAATATAATTCGGTTTAAAGTCCGGCCTTTTCTTGAAATTATGTAGCCAGAAATTTCGCAAATGTTCCATATCCCCAGTTGTGCCAAACCACGTTTGTTTATTTAACCAATCTTCTGCTTTTTCAGGTTTTTGCATTACCTTATAGAATTCCGTAATATTACTTTTCGATCCCGCTATCAATGTGATTTTTTCTTTCGAAAATGGAATATACTGTATATTAAAAGATTCATCTTTTTGGGGTGATATCACAAAATCCAGTAAACCTTTATCCAGATCACTCAACATATCCTGATATATACCGAATTTAGATATGAGGTTAAATGGAAGTTCACTTATAAAAGGCTCCAGTACGTGTTGGAATGTTTCAAAACACATGCCAATACTAATACTCGATTTGCCTGAATCGGCATTCCTGTAAAAATGTTTTTCTGCTTCCTCCAGTTTTTTTACGGCATCCACAATTGAGTTATAGAGCATGTTGCCATGTTCGGTGGGTAGCATCTTCCGTGTTCCTCTGTCAAACAATTTATTTCCGATATGTGCCTCTAAAGAATTCAGATGCAGACTTACTCCGGGTTGTGATATATATAACTTATTCGCTGCTGATGTGAGGGAACCGGTTTCATATATTGCTTTAAAGGTTCGGAACCATTCAAAATTTACCACTTTATTTTGTTATTATAATTATAATGCAAATGTATAATTTATATTATTTTACTGATTAATAAAAAGGCTTTATTTTTGTAATACTAAATATTAAAACGTAAGAATAAGCATGAAGAAAATATTTGTAATTAATGGAGCTCCTAAATTTGCCCATTCGGGCGGAGAATTTAATAAGACATTGTCAGATTGGACTGTAGATTACTTTAAAGATAAAGATTATGATGTGAAATATACTGATATCAATGATGAATATAATCTATCTGATGAAGTTGAAAAGTTTGTATGGGCAGATGTTATTGTATACCATACCCCTATTTGGTGGTTTCAGATTCCGAATGATTTTAAACGATACATTGACGAGGTCTTTACCGAAGGTCATCAAAAAGGGATTTATTTTAGCGATGGTAGGCGCTCGGCTAATCCCACCCGCAATTATGGTACGGGAGGTTCATTGCAAGGGCGTAAGTATATGCTTACTACGACATGGAATGCTCCTTTAGAGGCATTTACTATCGAAGGTGAGTTTTTTAAGCAACATAGTGTTGACGAAGGTGTTATGTTCGGGTTTCATCGGATGAATGCTTTTGTAGGAATGGAGCCTGTAAAGAGTTTTCACTTCTATGACGTGATGAAGAACCCCAATATAAAACAATCTCAAGAAAATTATGTAAGACATTTGAATGATGTGTTCTAAATATTATTTTCTGCTCTAAGATTAATTAACGGTACTTATATAGAAAAAGGATAGTAATTTTTTTTACTATCCTTTTTTATTTTCAAAGAAACGGAATCTTATTCAGATTTTTGAACTTCTTGTATTATCTCCATACCTTTCATTATTGCCTGCTCATTCATAGGCAGTAAACCATGGTGACGTTCCGGCAAAGATTTTTTCAATCCTTTCATAACGTTTTCGAGTTTTACCATTGGGCTTACTTTCAATAATCCACCTAGAACAATCATATTGAATGCTTTCGTATTTTTCATCAATATAGCTGTATCCACAGCTTCAACTTTATAGATATTGATATCCTTACGTGTTGGTGGATGTTGAAATCCGTTCGGGTCATAAATTAATATTCCTCCCGGTTTTACATGCGATTCGAATTTATCCAATGACGGCTGATTTAAAATAATCGCAATATCAAACTCATTTACTATCGGCGAGCTGATGGGGCTGTCGCTCAATATTACAGTCACGTTAGCTGTACCACCACGTTGCTCCGGTCCGTAAGAAGGGAACCATGAAACTTCTTTATCTTCCATCAGACCTGAATAAGCAAGGATTTTACCCATAGATAATACACCCTGTCCTCCAAAACCTGCTATAATTATTTCTTGTGTCATGTTTCTTTGTTTAAATATTTTTCAAATCGCCTAATGGATATGCAGGAAACATATTTTCTACCATCCAATCGTTAGCTGCCTGAGGAGACATTTTCCATCCTGCATTACATGTAGATACAATTTCTACAATAGATGTGCCTTTATTCTCCATCGAGTTTTCGAACGCTTTGCGTATCATGCGTTTTGCTTTCTTTACAGAGGCTGCCGTATGAACGCTCTGACGAGTAGCCAGACAAACACCTTGTAACTGAGCCAACAAATCGAGAATCTTGAGAGGGTAACCACTCTCGTGAGTATCGCGTCCGTTAGGAGATGTTGATGTTATCATTTGGCTAAGGGTTGTTGGAGCCATTTGTCCTCCGGTCATGCCATAAATTCCGTTATTTATAAAGATTATAGCAATATTTTCACCTCTATTTGCCGCATGTATTGTTTCACCTGTACCAATGGCAGCTAAGTCTCCGTCTCCCTGATATGTAAATACCATTTTATCGGGATTCAGTCGTTTTGCTGCTGTAGCCAGTGCCGGAGCACGTCCGTGTGCAGCTTCCTGCCAGTCGATATCCAAATAGTTGTATGCAAACACAGCACAACCAACCGGAGCTATACCGATTGTTTTATCACGCAATTCCATATCATCAATAACCTCAGCTATCAACTTATGAACTACACCATGTGAACAACCCGGGCAGTAATGCATGTCCACATCGTTCATCAACGCAGGCTTGGCATATACTAGGTTAGCCGGATCTATAATATTTGTACTCATAATTGTTTAAACTTTGAATTTTAAGGTCTCAGACCTACTTACTATTCTCGCAAATGCGATAAACACTTGCCTCTCTTAATATCGTTTTTCAACAGTCAAATTTATTCTGCAAGGCGTCTACTACTTCGCTTGGAGTAGGAACAATTCCACCCAAACGTCCGTAATGTTCAACCTTAACTTTACCGTTTACAGCCAAACGAACATCCTCGACCATCTGTCCGGCGTTCATTTCCACTGTAAGCATTCCTTTTACCTTTGTTGAATATTTGTCAATCTCCTTCGATGGGAACGGCCACAAAGTTATTGGGCGTATAAGACCCACCTTTATTCCTTGAGCACGTGCTATTTCCATTGCCTTTTGGCATATGCGGGCAGCAGACCCAAAAGCAACAAGAATATAATCTGCATCTTCGCAGTTTACTTCCTGATGCAAACAAACATCTTTCTCTATCTTCTTAAACTTAGCTTGAAAACGGAGGTTATTTATCTCCATCTTATACGGATCAAGTTCCAGCGAAGTTATTACATTCGGTTTTCTATCAGCAGGTTTTCCAAGAGTAGCCCAAGGACATTGTTCGCGTATTTCTTTTTCGGTTCTTCTTCGTTTAAATTCCGGAAGTTTTACCTTTTCCATCATTTGCCCGATAACACCATCGGTAAGTATCATAGCCGGTGTTTGATATTTGAATGCGAGATCGAATCCCAATGCAACAAAGTCCACCATTTCTTGTACCGATGCAGGAGCAAGAGTTATCAGGTTATAATCGCCATGCCCTCCTCCTTTTACAGTTTGGAAATAATCGGCTTGCGATGGCTGTATTGTACCCAATCCGGGTCCCCCACGCATAACATTCACTAACAAACAAGGCAATTCGGCTCCGGCAAGATAAGACACCCCTTCGAGCATTAAACTCATACCCGGACTTGAAGATGAGGTCATCACGGCTTTGCCGCATCCGGCTCCCCCGTAAACCATATTTATAGATGCTATTTCGCTTTCAGCCTGAAGTACAACCATACCGGTAGTATTCCACGGTGCTTCGGCCATCAACGTTTCCATTATCTCCGATTGAGGAGTAATAGGATAGCCAAAATATCCGTCTGTCCCATATCTAATTGCAGCATGAGCTATGGCTTCATTGCCTTTCATTAAAACTATTTCTTCTGACATAATTTTTGGTTAATTAAAAAAACGAATCTACTAAGCGAAAAGGCTGTATTGATTCGTCATCATTTATTCAAATTTTTTCTTGTAGACTGTGAGACATCCGTCAGGACATACATAACCACAATTGGCACAACCTATACAAGCATCTGGATTTTTCATGTAAACGTAGTGATAGCCCCGGCTGTTAACTTCACGAGGTTGAAGTTCTAAAACATCACAAGGACATGAAACCACACAGAGGTCACAGCCCTTACAACGTTCTTCGTTTACAACTACTGTTCCTTTTATTTTGGCCATTTTTTCTTTATAATAATTTTTTTAGTAATCGCTAACTATAATAAAGTTCTCATTTGATCCCCACGCAAAGGTAGAGGTTATTCTTATTATATTCCTTTTTTTTATGAATAAAGATGTTAAAAAAAAGATGTCTTAAAACATATTGAGATAGCATTTTATCATACAAGATCTAATAATCTATGTCTTTAGAGATGTTTAATCTTTATTTAGTGAGGCTGCCGGTTGTTATGCTTACTATTTGTATTAAATCCAGCGGATTTAACTGAATTTGTAAACCTCTTTTTCCGGCACTTATGTAAATATATTCGAACACTTCATAAGATTTATCGATATAGGTCGGGAACAATTTTTTCATACCAATAGGAGAGCAAGCGCCTCTTATATATCCTGTGATGTTAATAAGCTCTTTCATTGGTATCATATCACAACTCTTATTTCCTGAGATTTTCGCAGCTGCTTTCAAATCGAGCTCTTCAGCTCCCGGTATAATACAAACAAAATAACCGGATTTATCTCCTTTCAGTACCAGTGTTTTAAAAACCTGTTCAACAGGCTCGTGTAACTGTTCGGCAACATGTATGGCACTAAGATCGGACTCGTCGACCTGATATGGAATAAGCTTATATTCTATTTTCTCTTTATCCAAAAGCCGGACGGCGTTTGTTTTATCAATCTTCATTTCTACTTATTTTTCTGCAAATAAAACAACTAAACACGATAGATGTTTACAAAGTATGTTTTGTACTCATATTAATTGCCCTTATTGCTTTCTCATATATTAAGTTCAGAAAGAAAAAATACAGCACTAAGATTGGAGAAAAGCACTGATTTTGTCAAATGTAAATCTGAATTGCTCGTCTACTTCATCTGCGATTTTTGGTAGTGCAGGGAATGGATCTTCATGTATATATTTGTATGGATAATCCAGAATTTCGATATTGATCGGGATATCCCTGCGTGAACCTTGCAGTGTATTTATCACTTCATAGGCCGGAACAACTTCATCCTTTGCCAATGTTATAGCATAAAATTGATGGCTCATTTTTCGGAATACTTCCTCCCGGCATTCTGTCAGTACTCTATAATTCAGCATGCTTCTGAAGTTATTGCCTTCCGGATGTGTATGCATATAATGACGAAGCACTTCGTCGCGCTTCATGTGGCTATCCAGATGTTCTACGACATAGGAATAAAGACTTACATTGGCTTCACTGTCGAGAATAAATTTTGAGACGGGTGATAGTCTGTTGAATACTGCTCCTCCACAAAAAGTAGCATACTTGGAGTTAGAGAAATGCCCGTCTTTGTTACTCATCATCAGTATTTCGCCTAGGAATGTACCTATAGAATATGAAAAGAAATCGATAGAAGCATCCTTATCTATAGCGGGATGTAGTCCTTCCTTGAAATTCTCTACAAAGTCGATTACATCATAGTAAGTTTGCAACCCCGACCAAATAAAACGTTGAGGCTTATTATGCAAACGTGTACTGATAGCTACATTGGATAAACTGGAACAGATAACATCGGGGTGGCGCATTTTTCGTTGCTCGCTTACTCTGTACATTTCACGCGTACTACTCCAAACCGCAGGAGCACGATTCATATGAAATGCTATAGGGAACATAACTATTGATTTACCCGTTTTGTCGACTATATGCTTCGCCCACGGTAAATATTTATACCAGGTTTTCTCATTAAAGCCGTGAAACATGAGTATAATGCCTTTCGCTTTTGTTTCTTTTTTAGGCATTATCATGTGATATCTGAACTTGATATTCTCTAATATTTCAGCGTCTCTCTTGTTCAACATTTCCTGAATCACATCGGGTTCATAATCTTCAGGTACACTCGGTATAAATTCATAATCATCGTTATTGCCCAATCCTCCGGGAAGGATAAAACGATAATTGGAGTCGAAGGTAAAGTTACGCATTACCAAATTTTGATCTATCTCGATCTCACTATCTGTATAGTTCTCGATCTTCTTTAGATGATTAAAAAGGTCTATGTACTTCATTTTATTTTTATTTTTCTACCAGTAATTGATGTCCTATTCTACAAAACAAACATTTGCGAAGTTCGCAATATTCTCTCTTCAGTTGAATCATGGCCTGTGAGTCGGCTGCACTGTTTAATGGCATTTTCAATTTAGCAAAAAGCTTGGTTATACTATTTTGTTCAGGTTTTAGCATTTCCAAAAACTTTAGAGCCCGTTCGCAAAGGGTTTCATTGTCTATACTTTTCCCATATATAAATAATATCGGAGCTACAGTATTGATCAGTAAAATGTCGAGAGACGAATCACCTAGATATTTAGACTTGCGTTCCGATGTTACTCCAAATGCGTAATGGGTTTGCCAATACTCAGAGGCATTGACATGAAACATCAGCCGGATACGTCCGATATCATCACAAGCTGTAATTTTAGAAAATAATCCATGTGAACTATGCAACAAAGAAGCCAGTTGGGCAATTCTTATCTGAGGAAAAGCCGTAGGCCGTGATCTCATACTTTTGAATATATATGAATCTAACGGTTTCAGATCATATTTATTTTTCAGAAACTCATATTCTTTTTTCAACAAAGAGAAGTAATCGTCTTCAACTTTCACATTATCAAGCATACCGGCCTGTCCGAATAAAAGAGCTTCTATTTGAATAATATTGTCTCCTTGTTTTTGAATGCACCTCAATGGCAGACTAAGCGCTAATCGCTCAAAAGAGTCGGAGTTGAGGCCAAATCCAAAATTTCTGGTAAGCAGCACATAAAAAGCATCTTCCCACGAGTTCTGGAAACGCTTAAGTAAGCTTTCTATATGATTAGCCTTTCTTTCGAGACGCTCTATCAGTAAGGTATTCATCCACGAGTTGAGGTGAAAAGGCGGAACGTTTCCTATATAGTTGCGGCACGGAATGTCTGTATTGGAATGAATGAGGAAATCATAGTTCTCTTTTATATGCTGCGGATACGTTATCTCGCATTGGATAACAGATTGTCCCAGTTCATTAAATACTTCACAATTAGCCTTCTCTACTACATGAAGTATCACCGAATTATAGCTTTTGTTTTTATGATGGTTATGTGCTTTCCATTGATCTGAGCTTGTATGTATTTCTATGTTTCCTGCCCATAGTTCACCATCTATTTTTATTTTAGCATTAAAATAGTCGGGACCCTCATTCGTATTTGGCAAGCCTACGTCTAAAACTTCTATCTGACGACCATCAGTCGTTTTCAGTTCTTTCTGATAGAGTTTGAATTTCCAGATGTAGTGTAAAATGTCTTCCATAAGTTAAGTGTTAGGTTGTTGATCATAATCCGGTAATACCCATTTTCTTCATCAGAAAGCTTGCGTTCATATTTTGAGCTACTCCTTCCCTGATTTTGTAGGTAAATGACAGATGATCGTCTTTAATATCCGCCTCAAAGCGGTAATTCTTTATAGCATCGGGAAACTCTTTTTCAAGGTCGCCCAACAATAAATCGTGTGTAGCGATGATACCATTCGCCTCAAGTGACACCAATTGTTTCATCAAGGCAATAGAGCCTTTTTGCTTATCTTCCGAGTTGGTACCTTTCAGTATCTCGTCGAGGATAATAAATAACGGCTCGCCCGATTGCAGACGGTCGATTATCATCTTCAGACGCTTAAGTTCTGCAAAAAAGTAAGATTCGTTGTCTGTAAGAGAATCGGAGGTGCGAAGATTGGTTACTAGCTTGTATGGATAGAATTTCAATGAAGAGGCACACACCGGAGCACCGGCGCAAGCCAGCATGAGGTTTATGCCTACGGTTCGCAAGTATGTACTTTTTCCTGCCATATTTGCTCCTGTAACTACAAGGAAAAAGGGATGGCTCTCTATTGTTACATCGTTGCTTACGCACATCTCTCGATTGAGCATTGGGTGACCAAGGTTTTTACCTTCCAATATATATGTTTCAGATGCCTCTGGATAAATATAATTCGGATGGTTGTACGCATATACAGCAAAAGATATCAGGCTGTCAAACTCTGCCAAAACTTTTAACCAGCTTCCGATATTTTCTTGATGGCGGCTTATCCACTTTTCAATCTTTATTGAATAAATAATATTCCAGAAGAAAATGGGATTGAGAAGAAGCAACCCCAAGACATTGGATGACTGATCGAGATTGTTACTATATGATTTTAGCTGGCGGATAGCTAGTGAGGCAAGTTCCCCATCTTTAATTTTATTTTGCAATTCGATTAATAACGGTGATTTAAACTCTTCGGTCTCTATTATTTCAAATAGGCTTGAGTATGTTTGTAGGGTCTCTATTTTCTTCTCAAAAAAACTCATCTTCAGCCGAATGTCTTTCATCGGAGTAAGGCTTGCTATAAAGAAAATAGTCCAACAAGATCCTAGTATTGGAATAGGCATCAATCCAAAAGAACTTAGAATAATAGATAGAGTAAACACAGCAGGGGCGATATATACAAAGTATCGCCAATAGCTTTCAGATAATAAGCGAGTTTGCATAAATTGACGGGAGAAGTGATCTATATCCAGTCCCTCGGTTTCGCTCATCTGTCCTGTTGCTCTCAGGTGGTTGAGTAGCCGTGGGTTACGACTCAATTCTTTTACGGCTTCTTGATGTGCAATAATATCATCTTTTTTCTCAAAGGGCTTTAGCAGGGAGTCTGCTAGTTTGTTCTTGCCAAAAGAAGTAAGAGTACGGTTTATAGACTGAAAGAATGAGTGATTTCCAAATAAGTCGAGATCTACACTATAGCTATGGCTACCATTAACCTTTTCAGGTGCTCCATCGAAAGTTGAAAAATCATAATCGATACCTTTCAGCTCACTTTCGGCATTCTTAATCAATAATTCACAATATCTTTTTTTGAGAAATAGTTTGTTGTGATATTTTAGCAGATAGAGAAAGATGACGACTGTTATCAAAATAATAGAGACAACGGCAACAGTATGTCCCCACATTACCCAGCAAAGGAGGATACATCCCAAGATAGTAACTAACCGCAAAGTTCCGATCTGGAAAATAGCACTTTTTAGTTTGGTCAGCTTTTCGTCTTCTCTTTTTATAAGATCCTTATATGATTCTTGTACTTCTTCTAGTGTCATTCGCTAAAGTTATAGATTTTATTATAATTAATCGTATGCTAAAACAATTCGTGTAAGACATCGAGTGACTTCAGTGCCGGAAAGTCGTACAGATGCAAACGGTAGTATTCCAATATTCTATTTATGATGTTAATCCGATCTTGCCGAGAGAAAACAAAATGATGCATATTTTCGTACGTAATACGAGCCAGCATAGATAAAGCTTTACTGTCGTACCTATTAAGATAATGATTATGCAAAGGTTGATAATGAACAAACTCGCCGTTTATCATATCAAACAAATTATTTTCCCTGTATTCTTCAAGGTTAGGATAAAATCCCATAAAGTGGCTCAGTTTGAGCATAAATACCAAATGGAAATTGGCTATGCTTTTATCCGTCATCTCGAGTATCTGTACCGACTGCTCAAGAAAGTCGAATAGCAATTGGCTGGTGTCGGCATCTTTTAAGACCCTTGACAAAAACTCGGAAAGGAAAAAAGTCATTGACGTTTTACCCATATCTCCGGCTATCTCATATAAATAAAAATCGGAGCGGGCTTCTCTGATTCGTTGGATCTCTCTATTGCTTTGATGCTCAACTTCCATATCGAGTATCGCTAAAGGCGAAAATAAAGATTTGGGAACTTTTGAGCCCTTACCTCTTGCTTTGGACACCATATACGTTACTCGCCCGAAGGATTCGGTGAATAACTGAGCAAGCAAATACTTGTCGTTGTAGTTTATGGTATTCAGTACCAGTCCTCTTGTCTTATAAAGCACTTCGATAATGTTTAGCTAGACAAAAATACTATTTTTTATCCGAGTGAGATTCGTTATCTCTACAAAGAAGATAAAAGGGGATAGTAAAAAAGTAATAAATTCGTTTAGCTTTATCTTCAATTATTATCTTATTATAAAGAGCCGTTCGATGTGTGATAAATATTGTAAAGGGTAAAAGTAACATCGAAAAACAAGTAAAATACTGTCACTTTTGTCCCTTTTTACAATTTCTGATCTATGGAGGTTATTTATTAAACATGCATGAATTATCTCAGCCATGTAAAAATAATTGACTAACTTCGCATATAATAAATATAACGTTATGTCTCAAAAAATAAAAAATATACTTTTTGATCTGGGAGGAGTTATTATAAGCCTCAATAAACAGGAAGCGTTGAACCGTTTTACGGCTATTGGCTTCCCTAATATTGAAGATTATTTAGGTGAGTTTCGTCAAGAAGGAATATTTCTGGAGTACGAAGAAGGTAAAATAAGTCCTGAAGGTTTTTATAAAGAATTCCGCAAGTTATGCGGTAATGATAATATTGCCGCCGAAGATATCGATAATGGTTGGTTAGGCTTTTTAGCGGGGATTCCTCCATACAAATTTGAACTTTTGAAAGAGCTTCGCAAAAAGTATAAAGTATATTTATTAAGCAATACAAATCCATCTGTAGTGAAATGGGCTTCAAGTGAGGCTTTCTCACCCGAAGGTTTGCCTATTCAGGCATATTTCGATAAATGCTATCTTTCTTTTGAGATAGGGCATGCAAAACCCGACAGGGAGATATTTGACTTTATACTTGCCGATTCGGGAATGATTCCGTCCGAGACTCTGTTTCTTGATGATGGCAAAGCGAATATAGAAATAGGTAAAGAGATTGGCTTTGAAACTTGTCTGGTCGATCAAACAGAAGACCTAAGAAAAGTGTTTACTGATAGAGACCTATTATAAGTTAATACTTAGGATATGCAGTTAGTGGATAAGACAAACAAGATAGAACTTCCGTCATTAGTGGCTACTATTGGCTTTTTCGATGGTGTACATACCGGACATCGGTATCTTATTGATCAGGTGAAAGAAGAAGCCGCCAAGCGAGGTTTACCCTCTGCCGTCATAACTTTTCCTGTACATCCGCGAAAGGTGTTGCAAAAAGACTATCAGCCGTCTTTACTTTGTGGCTATGACGAAAAGATAGAGCGTCTGGCTACTACCGGAATTGATTATTGTATTTGTCTCGACTTTACGGTTGAGATATCACAAATGTCTGCGAAGAGATTTATGCAAGATATCCTGAAAGAAAAACTGAATGTTGATTCTCTCATCATAGGCTACGATCATCGTTTTGGACACAATAGAGAAGATGACTTTTCTGATTACGAACGATATGGCAGTGAAATAAAAATGCAAGTCATAGAAGCTAAAGCTTTACCGGGGCTCGAACATGTTAGTTCGTCACGTATACGCAAGCTTCTGGCAGAAGGATATATCCGTAAAGCGGGGAAGCTATTATCATATAACTACACTATCTCAGGAAAGATTGTGGAAGGATTTAAAGTAGGCAGGACGATAGGTTTCCCAACTGCCAATATACAGATATGGGAGACTTATAAGGTAGTTCCTGCATTTGGTATATATGCAGTCTATGTACATGTCGAAGGTGTTAAATATGATGGTATGCTTTACATTGGCAAACGTCCTACGCTGCATAATGGAGATAATATAAGTATAGAGGTTAATCTCTTCGATTTTGACGGAGATCTGTATAATAAAACCCTCACGGCAGAATTTCTTGATTTTGTGCGTCCTGACGAAAAATTCTCAGATATTGCTACTTTAAAGGATCAGATTAGTAGAGATAAAGAGACTGTAATAAAAGTTATTGAAAATTATAAAGGGCTTAATACCTAGTCTCTAAACCATATCTCAGTTATATAATCCTAAAATATTAACTTATAACAAAAAAATAATAGATAAAGAGTTAAATAACTGATTTTTATTTTTATATTTGTGGAGCATTAGAGTTCTTAACAGTATGGTTTAAATTTTTCTTCGCAAGTCACTTCCCTTCTTGGTAACCTTTCTTGTCTAGTTTATTTTAGCTTTTTATTCTTATTTACTTCTTCTGCAAAGTATTAAATTTTAAATTTTATTTTTTTACAATGAACATTTTTATTGCAGGGTTGAGCTACAGCATCAACGACAATGATTTGAGAGATTTATTCAACGAATACGGTGAAATTTCCTCAGCAAAAGTTATTATGGACAAGGCTACAGGCCGTTCTAAAGGTTATGGATTTGTTGAACTTGAAGACAATGCAGCCGGACAAAAAGCTATTGAAGAATTAAATGGTGCTGAATATGACGGAAGAACTATTTCTGTTTCAGAAGCTCGTCCTCGTACAGAAGGTGGAGACCGCCCACGCAGAAACTTCGATAACAACAGAGGTGGAAACGGTGGTTTTAGAAGACGTGAATATTAATTAGTATTCTACATAAACAATAAAAGGTGCCATTTGGCACCTTTTTTGTTTTTATTAATTGACAGGCGATAATCAATATGCCCATTTTAAGTATAAAGCTCCCCATGTAAATCCTCCGCCAAATGCTGTAAGGATGAGGTTGTCTCCTTTCTTAAGCTGAGATTCCCATTCGTGTATGCAGACAGGAATTGTGGCAGCACTTGTATTACCATACTTTTGTATGTTTACCATAACCTTGTTTGGCGAAAGTCCCATACGATTTCCTACAGCCTCGATAATGCGAATGTTTGCCTGATGAGGAACTAACCAGTCTACCGATTCGTTTGATAGATTGTTACGTTCCATTATCTCTACAGAAACATCAGCCATTTTAGATACGGCATGTTTGAATACTACTTGTCCTTCTTGATAAACATAGTGCATGTCTTTATCTACGGTCTCGTGTGAAGCCGGATAAGCCGAACCCCCTCCATATTGGTGGAGATGAGTTATTCCAATTCCATCGAGATGAAGAATACTATCCATAATGCCAAACTCTTCTTCGGTAGGCTCCAGCATTACAGCACCTGCAGCATCTCCAAATAGAGGACATGTAGCACGATCTTTATAGTTGGCTATAGATGTCATTTTATCTCCTGCAGCTACAATTACTTTTTTGTACTTGCCTGATTTGATAAAGTTAGAGCCAACCTCTAATGCATATATAAAGCCTGAACATGCAGCTTGGATATCAAACCCTAAAGCATTTTTTATTCCACAAGCTTCAGCTGTCATTGCAGCCGTTGATGGAAATACATAGTCAGGTGTAGTAGTGGCAAAAATGATTACCTCAACCTCTTCTGGTTTGGTATTTGTTTTCTTCAATAATTCTTTCACAGCTTCGGCTCCCATAACAGAAGTTCCTTTGCCTTCGCCTTTGAGTACACGACGTTCTTTGATTCCGACACGGGTCATGATCCATTCGTCTGTAGTATCCACCAATTTTTCAATATCACTGTTGGTGAGAATATCCTCAGGGACATATGCTCCTATACCGGTAATTGCAGCTCGAATCATTGTATTTTTTGGTTTTGTGAGTATTTATAAAAAAAATGCCCTAATATTAGGGCTTAAAGTCTTGGTTTAAGATATTAAACCGCCGCTCCTTTTTCTATTGCCAATTTACCTCTGTAGTATCCGCACTCAGGGCAAACTGTGTGGAATACATGCCAAGAGCCGCAATTAGAGCATACAGCTAATGTTGGAGCTACTGCTTTGTCATGAGTTCTTCTTTTAGCTGTTCTAGACTTTGACTGTCTTCGTTTCGGATGTGCCATCTTTTTGTTTTATTTAGTTATTTCTATATATCTGAATTAAAAAATCAAATTCCTGTTCTTATTTAATCCTCGTCAATAGAGACATCTTTCAATGCGTCCCAACGAGAATCTGTAAGGGATGAGTCGTCCTCAATTTCGATATCATCCAAGTCGTCTTCGTCCGAATCTTCATCGGAAGAACTTTTAGCCCGATGCTTATTTAACTTAGAAGACATTGTTTTATTGCATGTGCCCGGAGGATGTATTCGTTTTGCCGGTAAACTGAGTACGATAAATTCATACAAAAACCATGCGATATTAATTTCTCCATCATCTTCAGGGATGATAACAATCTCATCACTTTCTTCAGAGTATTCTTTACCGAATTTAACGACAAGCTTATTTTTTGTTTCCACATTCATGTTGATGTCGTCTAAACATCTGTCGCATGGAACTAAAACAAATCCGGTAATATCAAAATTGAGCTCAAAAATAGTACTGGTCTTTTTTAAAGATACTACTACTTTTAAGTTGCCCCTTTTTATATCGGCTGTGCCGTCATCAATAAGAGCAAAGTACTTATTATTCAAGTCATACTTGAATTCATGTTTCCCTTCGGTTAAACTTCTCAAAGGGATATTATATAAGCTAAACTTTCCCACGTATTGTATTTAAAACTCAAAAGAACGGCGCAAAGGTATAAAGTTTTTTTGGAATAAATAAATATTTTAAGTCTAATCTTGAAACAAAGTGGGTGAGGGGATTCAAATGTAAATGATATGATTTTGAATTTGTATATAAAAAAGCTACATAAAAATTAATTTATGTAGCTTTCTCTTAATTAGCGTAGTAATGTTGTTTGTTTTCTCTTTTAATATACCTTTAAAAATAAAGAATATATAGTTTTAATTATGTAGTGTAGCTTTGTTTTTTAAGTATTGTTCTAGTGCTCATTTAGTATATAGATGGTAGGGATATAAAAACGTTGCATATAAATTTTCTTTTTTTTTGTTTTTTAACAAAGTGGATGCTATGTAAATTGTTGACAGATAGTTATCTAGTTTAATTATACTATAGAGTTATAGGAGATAGGAAAATATTCTATAGCGTAAGGTGAGATAAAAAGAGAGCGCCGCATAAAAATTAATTTATGCGGCGCTACTTTATAGATAGTTATTGTTTTATCCGATTGTAATCAGAGCAACTCCTTCTAGTACAGAGTCTCCTTTAGATACATGTATACCGGTAACCTTTCCGTCTTGAGTAGCTTGTATAGCATTCTCCATTTTCATAGCCTCAAGCATAACTACAGTTTGTCCTTTCTTCACTTCGTCACCTTCATTAACTAATACGTCAATGATGATGCCCGGAAGCGGAGATTTTACACTGCCTGCACCACCACTTGCTGGTTTGGTTGGTGCCGAAGTTGTAGCTTTAGGTGCTGCTGTGGCAGTAGCTGCCGGTGCTTTCGAAGCCGGACGAGTAACAAGAGTGATTTCTTCCTCGTTGTTTACCAATTCTACTTTATAGTTGCTTCCGTTTACTGCAACTTCAGCAAGACCGTTATCCATCTTGTTTACGGCTACTATGTATTCCTGTCCGTTTATTCTATATATGAACTGTTTCATAATAATTTATCAAATTTTATTTTCTTACTGGCATTTGAAGCATAGCTTTACTTTTGTCAGCCCATGGTAGATAATCTTTCGACACATGTTTGATCGTTAGCACATTGCTTTCTATGTCGTGCTGGTTTTGCACATCATATATGGCTAAGGCTATAGCTGCTAATACTTCTGACGGTATATTATTATTACTCATAATACTAATTCGTTTAGAGATTATAGAGGCAGGTTGTCATGCTTCTTAGAAGGATTGACTTGCTTTTTAGTTCTCAGTTGTTCCAAAGCACGGATAACGCGGAAACGAGTATTTCTCGGTTCTATTACGTCATCGATATATCCATAGCGTGCAGCGTTGAAAGGATTACAGAATAATTTGTTGTATTCTGCTTTCTTTGCAGCAAGTGCTTCAGCTGGATTCTCAGATTCTTTGATTTCTTTCGCGTAAAGAACTTCTGCTGCTCCATCAGCACCCATAACTGCGATTTCGGCAGTAGGCCATGCATAGTTGATGTCGCCACGAAGTTGTTTACAGCTCATTACGATGTGTGAACCTCCGTAAGACTTACGTAGAGTAACTGTTACTTTAGGTACTGTAGCTTCTCCGTATGCATAAAGAAGTTTTGCGCCATGAGTAATTACACCGCCGTATTCTTGACCTGTTCCAGGAAGGAATCCCGGTACGTCTACCAATGTTACCAACGGAATATTGAAGGCATCGCAGAAGCGTACAAAACGAGCTGCTTTGCGTGAGGCGTTGATATCTAGTACTCCGGCAAGGTATTTAGGTTGGTTAGCCACGATACCAACAGATTGACCATTCATGCGGGCAAAACCAATTATTATGTTCTTAGCATAGTTTCCATGTACCTCAAGGAATTCGCCATTGTCGACAACCGCACCGATTACTTCAAACATATCGTATGGTTTATTCGGATTGTCAGGGATGATTTCATTTAGTAAATCTTCCATTCTGGCAGCTGGGTCTGTACATTCTTTACGAGGAGCTTCTTCCATATTGTTTTGAGGAAGGAAGCTATATAAGTGACGGATCAAAGATAATCCATCATCTTCGTTCGCTACAGAGAAATGAGCAACACCCGATTTAGTAGTGTGTACGCTTGCTCCACCAAGTTCTTCTTGTGTTACGTCTTCTCCGGTTACAGTTTTTACAACTTTAGGTCCTGTAAGGAACATATAAGATGTGCCTTCTGTCATCAAGACAAAGTCTGTCAAAGCTGGTGAATATACTGCTCCACCGGCACATGGACCGAAGATTCCTGATATTTGAGGTATTACACCTGAAGCTAAGATATTGCGTTGGAAAATTTCTGAATAGCCGGCAAGAGCGTTAACCCCTTCTTGTATACGTGCACCTCCCGAGTCGTTGATGCCGATTACCGGAGCACCTACTTTCATTGCCATATCCATTACTTTACAGATCTTTAATGCCATAGTTTCGGAAAGTGATCCTCCTATAACAGTAAAGTCTTGAGCGAAGACATAAACAAGACGACCTTCGATCGTGCCACAGCCTGTTACGACTCCGTCTCCAAGGAATTTTTGTTTGTCCATTCCGAAGTTTGTACTGCGGTGTTCAACGAACATGTCAAATTCTTCGAAACTGCCTTCATCCAATAAGATGGCTAAGCGTTCGCGTGCAGTATACTTGCCTTTTGCATGTTGAGCTTCTATTCTCTTTTCTCCTCCACCGAGGCGTGCCTTTGCGCGGAGCTCTATCAGCTCTTTTACTTTTTCAAGTTGGCCCATGTTTTAATATTTTAGATTCTAATTAAATTATAGGATAATGCAAAAATGACTTTACTTCATTGTGGGTTTAATGAGTAAAGTCATTTTCTTATTTATTTTTTTGGAGTCTCACAAAGTTCTGTAAGAACGCTTCCTGTTGATTTCGGGTGAAGGAATGCGATGTCAAGACCTTCAGCACCACGGCGAGGGGCTTTGTCTATTAGTTGAACTCCTTTAGCTTCTACTTCAGCTAAAGCGTTTGCTACGCCGTCTTGAACACACCATGCAATGTGGTGAATTCCTTCTCCTTTTTTCTCAATAAATTTAGCAATTGTGCTGTCTGGACTTGTCGGTTCAAGCAGTTCGATTTTTGTTTGGCCTACTTTAAAAAAAGCGGTCTTTACTTTTTGATCTTCAACAACCTCTATGCTGTAGCATTTTAAGCCTAAAACTCCTTCATAATAAGGAAGTTGTTCTTCGATGCTTTTCACAGCAATACCTAGATGTTCAATGTGCGAAATATCCATATTATATTTGAATAAAAAGTTATTATTTAGTTCGCCCCAAAGGTACTATTAAAATATAAGACAACGAAATTAAAATTATAAAAAAACTTGCATTGTGCACAAAAAACAAGAAACTGTGCATTTGTGGAAATATGTTACTGTTTGTGTTGATATTGTACTCCTTGAGCTTGTGTGAGGTACTAATATATCCATATTTAGTACTAATTGCTATGTTATTAATATTAATCATATATTCCCTATACTCATATCTCTTTTATATCAAATAGATAATTTTGTGAACAATGTGTTATAGATGGTTGTTATAATATGACCTATTGTTCCATCTTTTAAAATGATATTGCTATGAGACTTAGAGATGTTTTGAAGGTAGGGGATATATTATATAGAGTTGACCCCAAAAAGTTGTCTATAAAGGTGTTTAAGATTGACTCTCCTGACGAAGTTGTAAATTTTACGACGACCAATTATGAGGACTTTTCCGTAACGTGTGAAAAGAAGCGTTTCTCTTTGCCTTTCGATAACTTCCCGTTTGAATTTAAAGGGCTTATATATTTCCAGAGTGAAGATGAAGCGAATAACTTTATAAAAACTCAAATAGGATTATAGTTGTTTAGTTTTATACAATTGCTATTGTATTATAATACAAAAAGATTATCCCGGTCGGGATAATCTTTTTTGTTTTTATAGCTTTAGTTTTCTTATTCTTGTCTCGAAATCTTACCGCTTCCGGATATTGACTGATCTATTTGCGGGTTGCCCTTGTATTTAACGCTACCACTGCCAGAAATGCTTACGTCCAGATATTTGTTGGCATATACAAAAAAGTCTCCGCTACCTGATACCGAACATTTAACAGAGTCGGCAACTAGATCTGTAGCTATTACTTTACCGCTACCTGATATTCTGGAGTCTATGTTTGTTACTTTACCTTTTGCATTTACATCGCCCGATCCTGATACTCTTGTTGACAATGAGTGACATATAAGGCTGTCTATAATGATGTTGCCACTCCCTGATACAGATATATCTAATTTTGAAGTTTCTAACTTGCCTTTTAAGTGAGCTTTCATAGAACCGCTGATGCTTAGGCTTGTCAGGTCTTTCGAATTAGTATATATTTTGTATGTTGTAGGGTTGATGTTTTCTTTGCTCTTGAAAGACAGTACATCTCCATCTGTTTTTATTATCAACAACGGATAAATATTTTCATCAGTTTCTACGCGTACATATGGTGCTGTGTCCGGCTTTTGTTCATAAATGAGTTCACCGCCCCCACCAAATTCAATGGCTTTATAGTCAGATATACTAACTTCGTTTTCTACTATTGTTCCGTTACCTCTTACCGAATTGAAATTACAAGACTGGGCAACAAATATTAATAAACTAATGCTGATTGTGTATAAAATAGATTTCATTTCTATAATAATTTAAAATTGTTAACTTATAGATATGACGGCATAACTATGTTTTTGGTTACAGAAAAAATCAAAAAAAATTAAATAATTTTATTTTTAATGAAAAATACAACCAGCATCACCCATCCTGCAATCATAAACATACCTCCGATAGGGGTAATAGGACCTAAAAATTTTAAGTTCACATTCCAATATTCGGAGAAGGCTAGAAAATAAATACTAAACGAAAATAAGAATACACCCACAATGATGGAGATAGCAGCCCACTTCTCGAGAGAGGATGTGAAAGATAGAGTCAGGCCTATTACCAGCAATACAATCGCATGATACATCTGATAACGCACCCCTGTGTCGAAGCTCGCTAGCTTATCGGGAGTTAGCATCGCCTTGAAGGCATGTGCTCCAAAAGCTCCAAGTATAACAGATATAGTACCGTATACACTTGCTGCAATTAATACGAGTTGCTTCATTATCTTTTATCTATAGGTATGTATTCACGAACGTCAGCTGCATTTTTGTATGCAGGACGGATGATTCGTTTTTGCTTAAAGTTTAGTTCTTCGATGCGGTGTGCTGTCCATCCTACAATACGAGCCATAGCAAACAACGGAGTATAAATTTCCTGCGGAAGACCAATCATATCGTATACAAATCCGGAGTAAAAGTCCACATTGGCACATACCTGTTTGTTTACATTTTTTCCTTTCGTTTCCATGAAGTTGAAGATCGCCCGTTCTTCTAATAAGGTGTAGAAATTATACTCAGCTTCGCGACCTTTTTCGATTGCCAAATCTCGAGCCATTTCTTTCAGGAGAACAGTGCGAGGATCTGATATGGTATATATAGCGTGCCCGATACCGTAAATAAGCCCAGTGCGGTCATAAGCTTCTTTATTCAATATCTTACAAAGGTAATTGTCTATTTCTTCAACGCTGGTCCAGTCTTTAACCTCACTCTTGATAGTTTGTATCATGTCTATAACCTTCAGGTTTGCTCCTCCATGAAGAGGCCCTTTCAGTGAGCCTATGCCTGCGGCAATAGTAGAATAGGTATCGGTTCCTGTCGAGCTGGTTACGCGTACCGTAAATGTAGAGTTGTTCCCTCCACCGTGATCGGCGTGTACCATCATGGCAAGGTCTAGTATTTTTACATCCAGTGGAGTATAGTGGCGTCCTTTCATCATGTAAAGGAAATTCTCGGCAAGAGAAACGTCCGGCTGAGGGTGTCTTATATGTAACGACTTACCTTGTCCATGTCGTATGGCATTATGTGCATAGGCTACTATGGTAGGGAATGTTGCAATCAGATTGATGGATTGCTTGATTAGATTTTCGGGAGTCGTATCGTCCGGATTCTCATCGAATGTGTATAGCTCAAGCACGCACCTTGATAAATAGTTCATGATGTCTTTTCCTACCAAGTCTAATATATGCATTACGATTTTAGGATTCAAATCCATAGTTCTGCTTATTACACCCGAAAACTCTTTTAGCTCTACTTTGCTTGGCAGATTGCCCGATAGAATAAGATAAACGACTTCTTCAAATCCTAGTCGGTCTTCTTTTTGAGCTCCTTTTACTATATCTTCAAGGCTAATTCCCCTGTATATCAGTCTTCCCGGTATCGGTGTCAGATTTCCCTCAGCATCACGTTCGTACCCAACAACGTCACCTACCTTTGTGAGACCAACAACAACCCCTGTATGGTCTTCATTTCTAAGTCCACGTTTTACATTGAAAGTTTTGAAAAGTTCATTGTCAATGTTGCATGTTGTTTCTACTGTTTTTGATATTTTTTTTATTGTTTCACTATCTTTTAATCTATCCATAATATCTGGTTTTAATTGTTTGTCAATGGTACTTATTAGGAACAAAAAATTATTCAAATAGGTTCTTGAATAATATAAATATATTTAGAATATTATGTCGCAATTTTTTTCTGTTTCGTCTATTTTTGCTCCTAAACTTTTGTAAAAGGATATCGCAGGCTTGTTCCATTCAGAAACTTGCCACCTTAACCTGTCGCACTTCTCTTTCTCGGCATGTTTGATAACAGTATTGATGAGTAGCGTGCCGATTCCCTTCCCTCTATATTGTTCTTTTATGTAAAGGTCATCCATATATAAGGATTTACCCACCCATGTGTAATATGCAAAGAAAAAAGTAGCATATCCTATAATCCTATCATCTTCATCTCTGGCTGTAAAACCATGAAGGAAGTCTTTCTCGGATATCATCTTTTCTACCGAATTTTTCATCTTTTCCGGTTGGTTCTGGAATGTTGCAAATTCAAGAAAAAGAGCAACTAATTCTTCGAAATCATTCTCTTCAATGTTTTTTATTGTTACCATATTTTGATCTTTAATCAGTGAAGTTATCAACGGTTTTATCTTCCTGCCAGTTGTATTCTATTCTTTTTGCTATTTCTCTAGCTTTCTCTAGTCCCTTTATGTCTGCTATAAAGCCTAAAGCCATATCTATTCCTGCGCTAATACCTGAAGATGTATAGTATTTGCCATCTACTACCCATCGGGCTTGTTTTATCCAAGTGACTTGATCGGAGCTTTGTTTTACCCAACCGAAAGACCGTTTGTTTGACGTTGCTTTTCTTCCGTCCAATAGCCCCGTCTTTGCGAGTAGTGCACTTCCTGTGCAGACAGTGATAACGAATTGGCTTTTGGCCGCCAGATGTTTTATTGTGTCAATAAAGCCGGAGTTGTTTATTTCATCCCTTGCGCCTATTCCCCCGGGAAGAAACAATACCTGATCGGAGATAAACTGATCAAGTTTTTCTGTCGCGATGTGTATATTGTCTTGATTCGAAATCAAACCGCCATCCAGAGAATAATATTTGATTTCCCATCCGTCTGCTTTGCCAAAAACTTCCACAGGACCAAATACGTCAAGGGTTTCAAAGTTGTGAAATAGTACAACGTTTATGATCATTGCTACATTGTGTTTCTATGTAAAAGGTGACAAAAGTAACAGGTTAATGATGTTTTCGTAATGTCACCTTTTACTATAGGTGTAACTTTATAATGAGATAAATAAAAATTATTTTTGTTTCATATAGTTCAGGGCACTACCGGCTTTAAACCAAGCTATCTGCACCTCATTATACGTATGGGCAACCTCAAAAGATTCTTTTATCCCATTCTTGTGTGTTAGTTCAACAGTCAGGTTTTTACCGGGTTTAAATTCAGTGAGACCGATTATGCTGATTTTGTCGTCTTCCTTTATTTTTTCATAGTCATTCTTATCCACAAAGGTAAGCGCCAGCATCCCTTGCTTTTTTAGATTTGTTTCGTGTATACGAGCGAAAGACTTGACTAGTATAGCTTTTACATTCAAGAAACGAGGTTCCATCGCAGCATGTTCACGAGAAGATCCTTCTCCATAATTTTCTTCGGCAACAACAACTGACCCTAACCCCTCGGCTTTAAACTTACGGGCTAGTTTTGGAACTGGTATGTATTCGTTCGTTTCCTGATCAAGTACTGCATTTGTTTTATCATTGAAAGCGTTTACTGCCCCAATGAGCATATTGTCGGAGATGTTATCCAGATGTCCTCTGAATCGAAGCCACGGGCCTGCCATCGAAATATGGTCTGTTGTACACTTTCCTTTTACCTTAATAAGAAGCGGTTGTTCTATAATGTCTTTACCATTCCATGCAGCAAATGGCGCTAATTCTTGGAGCCGTTGCGAATCTTTTGCTATGCTAATTTCGATATCCGATCCATCTGCAATAGGAGCTAAAAATCCGGATTCTTTCAATTCATATCCCAACGGAGGTAATTCATATCCTTTTGGCTCTTCCAATTTTACTTTCTCCCCCTCACTATTTACTAAGGTGTCAGTCATCGGGTTGAAACAAAGATCACCGGCAATGCTCAATGCGGCAACAATCTCAGGAGATGTAACAAATGCGTGTGTATTTGGGTTTCCATCGTTTCTTTTTGCAAAGTTCCTGTTAAAAGAGGTAACGATAGAATTCGCACGCTCAGGGTCTTTACTTTCACGCTTCCATTGTCCTATGCATGGGCCGCAGGCATTCGCCATTATGGTAGCGCCCACTTCTTCGAAGGCCGGAAGTATGCCGTCTCTTTCGGCTGTATAACGTACTTGTTCCGATCCGGGGTTGATAATGAATTGTGCTTTAACTTCTACATGCTTTTGTTTTGCGTCTTTTACGATCGATACTGCTCGTGATAAGTCTTCATACGATGAGTTCGTACACGACCCTATCAAGCCCACCTCCATTTTTTGAGGATAGCCTTTTTCTTTCACTACTTTGGCAAATTCCGAAATCGGATGAGCTGCGTCGGGAGTGAAAGGGCCATTTACGTATGGTTCGAGTGTCGATAAGTCTATTTCTATTACCTGATCGAAGTATTCTTTCGGATTGTTTACTGTTTCTGTATCCGGTTGAAGATACTCGATTACTTTATCTGCAAGTTCAGACACATCGGTGCGTTCTGTTGCTTTTAGGTAATCAGATGATTTTTTGTCGTAAGGGAAGATGGATGTGGTTGCACCTACTTCTGCTCCCATATTACATATAGTTGCTTTTCCCGTAGCAGATAGCGAACTTGTTCCATCTCCGAAATATTCTATAATAGCATTGGTGCCTCCTTTTACGGTAAGTATTCCTGCCAATTTCAGTATTACATCTTTTGGCGAAGTCCACCCGGATAGTTTTCCTGTGAGTTTTACACCGATCAGTTTAGGCATTTTTAGTTCCCAAGGCATTCCTGCCATAACGTCAACTGCATCGGCGCCACCCACGCCTATGGCTATCATGCCCAATCCTCCGGCATTAGGTGTATGAGAGTCCGTTCCTATCATCATTCCTCCCGGGAAGGCATAGTTCTCGAGTACTACTTGGTGTATGATGCCGGCTCCCGGCTTCCAAAAGCCGATGCCGAATTTATTTGATACGGCACTCAGAAAGTCATATACTTCTTTGTTTGTTACTTCGGCCGTGTTCAGGTCTTCTTTTGCCGATTTATGAGCTTGTATCAGGTGGTCGCAGTGTACGGTGGAAGGCACAGCCACTTTTGTTCGCCCTGAATTCATTAGTTGTAATAAAGCCATTTGAGCTGTAGCATCCTGCATAGCAACCCTATCGGGTGAAAAGTTTACATAATCGGTGGCACGGACATAGTTTTTTAAAGGCTCATCTGTTGATAGGTGAGCGTATAGGATTTTCTCGCTAAGGGTTAATGGTCGCTTAAGAATCTTCTTTGCTTCATCAACTTTTTTGGGGTAAGATTCATAGAATTTACGAATCATCTTTATGTCAAACGTATTACTTTTCATCGATCATTGTTTTTTTAGTTATGTCCAAATACCTAGAATAACAAAAATAATAAAAATGTTCTATTATGTGACGTCTTTCATATAGAAAGATTATATTACGCATAGATAAAGTAAGCTAAAATTGAATATCTATATATAAATGTAAGATGTGGATAAAATCGTTGTTTTTAGATAATATGAAATAGCTGTATATTAAACCTCGGTCTTTTAAAAAAGTCTAAGAATTTTAGTTAAAGGCTTATTTTAGCAGGATTTTCTTATTTTTGTAGCTCTAAACAATTTTATGGCATGAAGAATATCATCTTTATATTAATTCTATTATTCGCAACATTATCTATAAAGGCCCAGTCTTCCTCCGAAAAACTCATTAGAGAAGGGGTTAGCCTTCATGATAAGGGGCGTTATAAAGAAGCCATATCTTCTTATGAAGAGGCATTGAAGGTAAATCCTTCGTCAATGTCTGCTGTTTACGAAATGTCTTTGTCTTATTTGAAGCTTAATAATTATGAGCGTGCGGTAAGCTTAAGCTCAAAAGTTATTAATGCCAACTTTCAGCCTTTACTTATGGATGCCTATATTGTAAAGGGTACGGCGCTGGCTAATATGGATAAGATGAGCGATGCAATTAAAACATTGAACGATGCGGTTGTCAGATGTGGAGATGAGTATTTGCTTCACTTCAACTTAGGACTCTGCTACTTCAATAGCAAGGACAATAAAATGGCTGCGCATCACTTGCGTAAAGCGATAGAAATAGATGCAACGCACTCGAGTGCATTCTTGTTGTATGCTTATGCTTTGAACGACTTGGATCAGTGGGTGCAGAGTTTTTATGCATTCCATTTCTTTTTATTGTTGGAGCCCAATACCGAAAGATCGAAAGATGCTTTCAGTGAGATGTTGGATATATTGAATGCCAAACTAGAACCCGGTTCTGTAAGGCTGACTCCTGAAGATGGAATAGATCGGGAATGGCTGTATAAGAATATACAATTGAAGAAACCGCAAGGCACGGATAGTGCTTCTGAATATTCTTATTTTGTAGAGGCTTCGAAGCTTATATTCTTTACTATAGCGCAAATGCAGAATGACTCTCAAAGTGGATTGTTGTGGTTTTTCTTTGTTCCTACCTATGAAGAAATCTTAGGTTCGGGACATTTTGATACTTATTGCCGCTATGTGAGTGTTGCTTATTTCCCCGAATCGCTTACATGGTGGGATAAAAATAAGACGCAAGTTGATAATTTTATCGAATGGTTCGAGCATGGTCAGGGTGAAGCCGATGAAGAAGCCGATTTTGGTGATGATTCGGATTTAGAATAATAGAGTAATTGATATTTGGAAGATTTATAGTAAATGTCACGGGAGGCAGAAGAACAACTTATAGAGAGGCTTCACGAGCCCAAAACTCAGCAGGCGGCATTTGCCGAACTGGTGAAGGAGTATAGTGAGCCTTTGTATTGGCAGATACGAAAAATTGTATTGAGCCATGATGATACGGATGATGTCTTGCAAAATACATTTATAAAAGTATGGACAAGTATCGAAAATTTCCGGGGAGACTCCAAACTGTCTACCTGGCTTTATCGTATAGCTGTTAATGAAGCTATTACATTTCTCAATAAGCAGCGATCTCTGAACAATGTTTCGATAGATGATGCAGATACGTTCTTATTGGGTAAGCTCGAAGGTGATGAGTACTTTGACGGAGACGAAGCTCAACTGAAACTACAGAAAGCAATTCTTCTTTTACCGGAGAAGCAGCGTATTGTTTTCAATATGAAATATTTTGATGAAATGAAATATGAAGATATGTCCGAAATTTTAGAAACCTCTGTGGGTGCGCTAAAAGCGTCTTATCATCATGCGGTAAAAAAAATAGAGGAATTTTTAACAACAGAGAATTAAACCTTTTATCTAAATAATAGTCTATACTACAGATAAGGAATCTAAAGATTAAACAATCATGTTGGATAATTTTGACAAAAGCAAAAAACCTTTTAAAGTTCCCGAAAATTACTTCGAGAATTTTAATAACAGGATAATGGATCAACTGCCTTCTAAAGAAGAACCAAAGGTAAAGATTGTTCCGTTGTGGAAGAAGGTATTGCCTTGGACAGCAGCTGCGGCAGCAATTGTTGGTGTTTTGTTCACAGTTGGTGTTTTTGACAAAAACAATATGCCTTCGGATAAACAATATGCCAATCAAAAGACGGATATGACCGGAGAAACTATTGCATATACCAGTGCTCAGGACGAAGAGGATTACTATCTTTTTTTGCAGGATGAGGTAAGGAAATCTCAATTTAAGGAAATGTTATATAACTATTAATAATGAATACCGATATGAAGTTGAAAAGTATTCTGGTTTTGTTCTTGCTGTTCTGTTTTACGTTTTCAGTTGCAGCCCAGAATAGACCGAGACAAGGTGGAGGACGGTTCGATATACAAGCATTCAACCAAAAGAAAGCAGAGTATTTAAAAAAAGAACTTAACTTAACAGATGCGGAAGCTAAAGCATTTTTGCCGTTGGAAGCAGAGTTTTCAATGAAAAAATATGAAGCTAACCGTGAGGCACGAAGGGAGACCCGCGAACTGAAGCGTAAAAAAGACAAAACGGATGCAGATTATAAAAGAATTGTTCAATTGAATCTGGAATCGGAACAAAGGGATTCTCAGTTACAAATCGAATATTATAAGAAGTTTGCAAAAGTACTCTCGGCTGAGAAGTTGGAAAAGTATAGATCAGTTGATATTCGATTCAAAGAAGACGAATTGAAGCGCCACAGGGAAAGATTCAATTCTGGTGGAGATTCTGATTAAAAGTGAAAAAATAATGACATAAAGTTTGGTTTATTGCAAATAATGTATACTTTTGTTTTTATAAAAATAAAATTATGAGCAATAAATTTCATCATCATCATTATAGTGTTACTCCCGTTGGGTAAGTAAGTATATTGATGTGGTGTTTGCCAAAATATAGAAGAGCTTGCCTGATAGAGGTAAGCTCTTTTTTTTGTTGCTGGAAAATAATATAAAATTAATATATCATGGTATTAAGAATTGCTGTTCAGTCGAAAGGTCGGCTATTTGAGGAAACGATGGCGCTTTTACAAGAAGCCGGTATAAAACTGAATAATATTAAGCGCACGCTGCTTATTCCTGCAAAGGATTTTCCCGTAGAGATTCTCTTTTTGCGTGACGATGATATCCCGCAAGCTGTAGCTACAGGGGTTGCCGATATCGGTGTGGTAGGAGAAAATGAATATAAGGAAAAAGCCGAGGCTGCGGATGTCGTAAAAGGCTTAGGGTTTAGCAAATGCCGCTTATCGCTGGCTATTCCAAAGGATGAAAAATACGAAGGTGTGCAATGGTTTGAAGGGAAGAAGATAGCCACATCTTATCCTCATATCTTAAACCAGTATTTAGCAGAACAGGGTATTAAATCAGAGATTCATATTATTACCGGATCGGTAGAGATTTCGCCTAGTATAGGTCTCTCCGATGCTATTTTTGATATAGTGAGTTCCGGAGGGACATTGGTCAGTAATCGTCTGAAAGAGGTTGAGGTTGTAATGCAATCGCAAGCCTTATTGATAGCAACAAAAAACTTACCACAGGAGAAAAAGGATATTCTTGATGAGCTAATATTCAGGATAGAAGCTGTTCAGAGTGCAGAAGGGAAAAAATATGTACTTCTGAATGCACCCGAAGATAAGCTTGAAGAAATATTTGATATCTTGCCGGGTATGAGAAGTCCTACAGTTACCCCACTAGCTACAAAGGGTTGGTGTTCTGTTCAGTCGGTTATCGAAGATAAACGTTTTTGGGAGGTTATCACCAAACTAAAAGCATGTGGTGCTGAAGGCATTATTGTATTACCTATAGAAAAAATGATTTTATGATAGACGTCTCAGAAGATATTGTATTATATCCTTTGTCTGTAGATGATATCTTTAAGATATTCAATACGCTCAACAACGAACGAGAATATATGCGTGAATGGTTGCCGTTTGTAGATGCTACAAAAGAAGCGGAAGATACGGGTAACTATGTGAGATATGTATTGCAGACAGCTGACAAACAATTTACTATATACTATAAGGATCAGTTTGTAGGACTGATTGGTTTCAAAGATACGGATTCAGATAATAAGAAGACAGAAATAGGATACTGGTTGTCACAATATGCTCAAGGTAAAGGCATCATGATACAATCGGTTGCCAAACTTATAGAACATGCCTTCGGTGAACTGGATATGAATCGTATTCAGATAAAGGTTGCGGTAGGTAATGATAAGAGCCGCCGTATTCCTGAAAAGCTTGGCTTTCAGATGGAGGGTATAGAGCGTGATGGCGAATTGTTGGTAGATAATGTGTTTACTGATATAGCTGTTTACAGCTTGTTGAGGAAAGAATATAAGAAGTAAATTATGCAGATAATAAAATATCCTTTACGCAGCCAGTGGACAGAAATCTTGGCACGTCCTGTTTTCGATACTTCAGTATTGAACAGCACAGTTAGTTCTGTACTTGATGATATAAAAGAAAGAGGGGATCAGGCTGTCTTTGAATATGAAGAAAAGTTTGATAAAGTGACGCTTCTCTCTCTGGCAGTTTCGTCAGAAGAAATAGCAGAAGCCGAGAATTTAGTTTCTCAAGAATTAAAGGGAGCTATCAGACAAGCAAAAGAGAATATCGAGGTATTTCATCGTAGTCAGATATTTGAGACTAAAAAAATAGAGACAAGCAAAGGTGTCTCTTGTTGGCAAAAAGCCGTCGCTATCGAAAAAGTAGGACTTTATATTCCGGGGGGGACAGCTCCTTTGTTTTCTACTGTCTTGATGCTTGCCATTCCGGCTAAAATTGCAGGTTGTAAAGAGATTATTCTTTGTACACCACCCAATAAAGAAGGTAATATACATCCGGCTATATTGTATGCAGCAAAAGAAGCCGGTGTGGATAAAGTATTTAAGGCGGGAGGAATACAGGCTATTGGAGCCATGGCTTACGGTACGGAATCTGTACCTAAAGTATATAAAATATTCGGACCGGGGAATCAATATGTAATGGCTGCGAAACAGCTTGTAAGCCTCAGAGATGTAGCGATAGATATGCCGGCAGGACCATCCGAGGTACAAGTGATTGCTGATGAGACATCCATACCTGCATTTGTTGCTGCCGATTTATTGTCGCAGGCAGAGCACGGAGCAGATAGTCAGGTGATATTAACAACAACCAGCGAATCTCTTATCTCTGAAGTTTTGCACGAGATAGAGCGACAATTGTTTGAGCTTCCTCGTCGAGAGATTGCTGAAAAGGCATTAGAAAATAGTAAGCTGATCCTATTAAAGGATAATAGGGAAATTATAGATATAACCAATGAATATGCACCCGAACACCTTATTATAGAAACGGCAGACTATGCAGATATTGCAGACGAAGTAGTAAATGCAGGTTCTGTTTTTCTTGGAAATTATACGCCGGAGAGTGCCGGAGATTATGCTTCAGGGACAAATCACACGTTACCTACTAATGGTTATGCTAAGGCTTATAGCGGCGTTAATTTGGATAGTTTTGTGAAAAAGATAACTTTCCAGAAGATTACAAAAGATGGCATTCACAATCTTGGCAAAACGATTGAAGTAATGGCAGAGAACGAACAATTGTTTGCTCATAAAAATGCAGTAACTTTACGTCTAAAGGACAAAGAAAAATGAAATCACTTAGTTTATTAGTTACAATCGTACTATTGGTAAGCTGTTCGGCCTTTGAGAAAACAATCAATAAGGCTCAATATGTAAATGCCGACAAGGTAATTTACGAAAAATATTTTGGGGAGAGAGTTGAAATACGAAACAAGGCTCAAATAGCCAGATTAGTTGATATCATAGGTTCGGCACAGAAGGAGGCTGTAGACTTTATTCCGAAAGATCAGTTTGTATTTATTCGAAGTAAAGATACTATCTCCATACAGCGAAACGGAGCATTGCTGAGAGACGGAAATGGTACATATCGCTTAGGTGCTTACATGTCGACAGAACTAAATAAACTGTTAGAAAAATGATTCAGGCCAGAATTATAAAATATGGTACATCAGACTACGATAAGATGGTTGCTCTTCGTTATAAAATATTGAGAGCGCCTCTAGGACTTACATTTTCTGCTGAATATCTCGAAAAGGAGAAAGAGGATATGCTCTGTGTCTGCGAAAATGAAGGGCAGATTGTAGGATGTTGTATTCTTACACCAATAGATAAAAATATAGTTCAATTGCGTCAAATGGCAGTAGATGACTCTGTTCAGAAAAAAGGAATAGGTGCAAAGTTGCTCTTGTTCGCAGAAGAGTCTGCAAAAGCGAACGGATTTGATAAGATTGTACTGCATGCCCGAAAGGTTGCGATAGGATTCTACCTGAAATATAACTATGGTATAGTTGGTGACGAGTTTGAAGAAGTTGGTATTCCTCATTTTGAAATGCAGAAAATACTCTAAACATACCAAGAAAAATATTCGTATAAAGACATATATAAATTGAATAATGATGGAAAACGAAAAAAAACAAGTACTGGAAACAGTCTCAAAATATGTAGATATTACATTAACTCCTTTTGGAAAACCTCAACGGACAGTTATAGATATAGAAAAGAGAGATCCGATGTATGATGGTAATGGCGTTGTGTACATGCTGTCTATATTCGAGAAAGGAGAATTGGTGAATAACCGTATTGGTACTTACATGGTTTTGTTGAATAAGGGTGATCAGGCTGGATTTCATGAGCATGGCACTAAGAAAGAACAAGAGTTATATGTATTGGTTCATGGCGAAGGAGAATATATAGAACGTGAAGGATTGGACAAAATTACCCGAAAGTTCAACTTGAAAAAAGGAAACGTAACATCTATTCAAGGAGATAATAATTATCACTCTATAATCAATACGGGGGACGAGCCTCTGATCGTATTTGTTGTGACTACATATCAGCCTAATATATAAATAACTTTAACTCATAGAGCCTTTTGTTAAAATATTATTTATATTTATTGGAATTAATTGATTGTCTAATTATAAAATCTGTTTTATCATGAATAAAAGAATATTGATGCTAGCGGGCGATTTTGTTGAGGATTACGAATTGATGGTTCCTTATCAGGCACTGGTGAGTGTAGGATTCCATGTAGATGTAGTATGTCCGGGTAAGAAAGCCGGAGAACAGGTTGCTACGGCAATACATGATTTTGTAGGATTTCAGACTTATGCAGAGCTGAGAGGTCATAACTTCACATTGAATAAGACTTTTGATAATGTAAAAATTGAAGATTACGCAGGATTGTATATTACAGGTGGTCGAGCTCCTGAATATATTCGTCTCGATCCTAAAGTAATAGAATATACAAAGTATTTCTTCGAAAAAAATCTGCCTGTTGCAGCTATTTGCCACGGTATACAGGTGCTTACTGCCGCAGATGTGGTTAAAGGAAAGACGCTTACCTGTTATGTAGCTGTAGGGCCTGAAGTTAAGTTGGCCGGCGGTAATTACAAAGATATTCCCGCTACCGAAGCTATTACAGACGGTAATCTGACTACCTCCCCTGCATGGCCCGGACATCCGGCTATATTAAAAGAGTTTTATAAACTTCTTGGGGTTAAAATTGAATTGTAAAATATACAAGTATAAGAGAATAGGAGTGCTCAAAAGTGTGTTCTTCTCTTTTGGGCACTTTCTTAGCTCTGATATATGGCAGTGCTTGCTGCGTAGTTAAGTTAAATAAATAAGATAAAAAGACATCTAAACTAAACAGTTTAAAGGAATGAATTTACAGCAGCTTGTGCGCAAAAATGTGTGGAATATGAAGCCTTATTCATCGGCTAGAGATGAATTTAAAGGAGAAGCATCAGTGTTTTTAGATGCCAATGAAAATCCTCTGAATGATAAGTATAATCGTTATCCCGATCCTTTACAGTGGTCTTTGAAACAAAAGATCGCTAAGGTAAAAAATATAGCTTCCGAAAATATCTTCTTAGGCAATGGTAGTGATGAGCCTATCGATCTGGTTATTCGTATCTTCTGCGAACCTCGCATTGATAATATTGTTGCCGTTGATCCTACTTACGGGATGTATCAGGTTTGCGCAGAGGTGAACGATATAGAGTATCGGAAGGTATTGCTGAACGAAAACTTCGATCTGGATGCTCAGAAGCTACTTGAAAAAACAGATCGTAATACAAAGTTGATATTTTTATGTTCTCCTAACAACCCTACAGGAAACTTGTTAAGCAGGGAAGAAATAAAAAAGGTATTAGATTCTTTTGCGGGTATTGTAGTCGTTGATGAGGCTTATATTGACTTTGCTTCTGAAGCGACATGGCTGAATGACCTTGAGAAATATCCTAATCTGATAATTCTGCAAACATTTTCTAAAGCATGGGGATTGGCTGCTGTACGTCTAGGCATGGCTTTTGCTTCGGCTGAAATAATCAAGTTGTTCAATAAAGTTAAGTATCCATATAATGTAAATATTCTGACTCAAAATTTTGTTGGAGATGAATTAGACAAACTTGAATTAAGGAAGCAGTGGATTGCTACCTTGCTCGAAGGACGAAATTATCTGATAAATGAGTTGCCAAAATTACCTTTTGTAGAGAAAATATATCCCACGGATGCCAATTTTATATTGGTAAAGGTTGAGGATGCCAATAGCCTGTACAAGCAATTAGCAGATAAAGGTGTAATTGTTCGCAACAGGAATTCGGTCTCTTTGTGCGCCGGGTGTTTGCGTATAACAGTAGGTACTGATAAAGAAAATGAGATGTTAATTAAAACTTTGCGAACGTTATAAACATATCAATAGAGAGGGAAATCCGATCTAAAAGCATATCCAATATATTATAATGAAAAAGAAAGCTCTATTTATAGACCGTGATGGGACATTGGTTATAGAACCACCGATAGATTATCAACTGGATAGCCTCGATAAACTTGAGTTTTATCCTAAGGTTTTTCGTAATCTTTATTTTATCCGAAAGAATCTCGATTTTGAATTTGTGATGGTTACCAATCAAGATGGATTGGGTACCCCATCCTTTCCCGAGGATACATTCTGGCCGGCACATAACAAAATGCTTAAGACGCTGGAAGGAGAAGGAATCGTATTTGATGATATCCTTATTGATAAAAGTTTTCCTGAAGATAATGCCCCGACACGAAAACCTCGTACAGGTATGTTAAGCAAATATATGACAGGGGATTATGATCTTGAGCATTCTTTTGTGATTGGAGACAGGCAAACAGATGTTGAGCTAGCAAAAAATCTAGGTTGTAAAGCTATCTTTATGCAAGATGAATTTGTTTTACCTGATGAGCTAAACGATATATGTGTACTCCAAACTACCGATTGGGATGTCATCTCTGAGTTTCTGTTTGCCGGAGAGCGCAAAGCAGAGGTAAAAAGAACGACCAAAGAAACAGATATATATGTCGCACTCAATCTGGACGGAAAAGGGTATTGTCAGATATCTACAGGTTTAGGCTTTTTCGATCATATGCTTGAGCAAATAGGAAAACATTCGGGGATGGATCTTACCATACAGGTAAAAGGAGATCTGCATGTAGATGAACATCATACAATAGAAGATACCGCTATTGCTTTAGGTGAAGCAATATATAAGGCATTAGGAGATAAAAGAGGTATAGAACGTTATGGCTATAGCTTGCCTATGGATGATTGTTTGTGTTCCGTTGCGCTTGACTTTGGAGGTCGGGCTTGGTTGGTTTGGGATGCAGAGTTTCATCGTGAGAAAGTAGGAGATATGCCTGCCGAAATGTTTCTACACTTTTTCAAATCTTTGAGTGATTCAGCAAAAATGAACCTCAATATAAAGGCAGAAGGCGCGAATGAGCATCACAAAATAGAAGGTATTTTCAAGGCGTTGGCCAGAGCTTTGAAGATGGCGAAGAAGAGAGATATCTTCAATTACGAACTACCTTCTACCAAAGGGGTGATTTGACTATTTAATGTGAAATTGATGCAATAAATAAAGCAAGAGCCTGTTTTTAAAGGTACATTAACTACTCATTTTTCATTTTTTGTGTAAGTTTGCACCAATGAAAAAATATACAGTATTTCTTTTGTTATTTCTTTTCGCTTCTCTTGTTGCGGAAGCACAAAACAAGAAAGCTTTACAGTCTCCCGCAATAGTGGAGAAAGCGGATTCTATATCTGCAAGTCTTGGTAAATTGCCTCCGAGTGGACGAAAAATAGATACAGTAAAAGTTGAAGTTCCTAATATATATGTGTGGAAAATAACACCACGTTTGGGAGAACGTATATTTATTCCTCGCGATTCGGCTGTAATAGATTTTCATAAAAGTATGTTAGTGGATGGAAAAGGTGTAGCTATTGGCTATTTGGGTAATGTAGGCTCTCCTTTACAATCTAAAATATTTTTTGAACGACCCGAGCCTTCCCGTTTTATTTTTCAAGACCCGGTGCGTGCATGGCGAAAAGGGCCGGAGGATCAGATATTCTATAATACAAAAGTACCTTACTCTGAGATTAAATATCAAAGTGGGGGTGGAGGTGAAAGCGCTGAAAATCGTTTTCAGGGAGAGATATCCATGAATATGGGTAAAAAGTTGAATGTCGGTTTTGATTTTGACTATATATATTCTCGTGGATTTTACAACTCTTTGTCAAATAAAGGAGTAAGTTATGATTTATATGCCAGTTATATAGGTGATAAGTATAAGATGCATGCTTACTTCCAAAATAATAATTTTACTATTATCGAGAATGGAGGTATATCCGATACATTATATATTTCAAACCCTGATCATCCCAATGTAGTCAATAATGGAAACTTCAAAGGTAGTTCGTTGGATATTCCTACACGAATGCAGGATACTTGGAACAGACTCAGAGGTCGTAATCTGTATGTGACTAACAGATATGATCTGGGTGATGATACAGAAACATATCCTGTAAATGACAGCGTGATGGGAACACGGAAAAAGAAGGACTATGTTTCGTTAGCAAGTGTGATCTTTACAACGCACTATACAGATCAACGTCGCAGATTTAATTCAAACTATAGTAATATCGCGAATGTATATACCCCACAGCTTTGGAATGGGGAGAAGGGCTGGACTACTCTTTCGGATCCGAAGTATGAGGCGAATATTGATGATTATATGTCATATTATTCTTTCAAGAATACATTGGCATTGGCGATGAATGAAGGCTTCCAAAAATGGACGAAATTTGGTTTAACAGCCTTCATTGAGCATGATCTGCGTAAATATTCCATGCCTTTTTTAGGTATCGAGGAATCAGGGACTATGTATGGTCTTCCAGGTGCATCGATGAAAGAAAGTGAATATTCATTGCTTGTAGGAGGAGTATTAACGAAGGAAAAGGGGAAGTTTTTAAGATATAGGGCTACGGCCGAAAAAGATTTACATAATAGTGATTACAGGCTCGAAGGAGAAATTACAACTCGATTGAATTTCAGAAATAAAGACTTTTCGGTAAAAGCTAATGCTTATATAAAAAATATAAGTCCAAGTTTTTTTCAGAACAATTTTTCATCTAAGTATTGGAACTGGAAGGATATGGGTTTGAAAGATACACGTCGTGTTTATATAGGTGGCGAGATTATTTTTCCAGAACTGTCATTTTCTCAGACTCGGATAAGTGGAGGTGTTGAAAATATAACAGGGTTGATATATTATAATCAGGAAAAGAAAATAGCTCAAAGTAATGAAGAAATACAAGTGATAGCTTTACGCCTCGATCAGAATTTCAGATCCGGAATTTTCCACTGGGACAATCAGGCTGTATATCAATATACCAAGAATGAAAAAGCTTTACCATTACCTCAATGGAGTTTGTACTCGAATATATACCTGACTACTAAACTGGCTAAAGTATTGACTCTGCAGTTGGGTGCTGATGCTTATATTCATGCAAAATATCATATACCGGGCTATGAGCCTTTGACTATGCAGTTTTATAATCAACAAGATATGAAACTCGGAGAGTTTCCTGTTGTAAGTGCCTATCTGAACCTTCATCTGAAATATACTCGCTTTTTTGTTATGATGTATAATATTGCCGAAGGAATGGGTAATGGACAGTCGTTTTCTCTATATCGTTATCCGGTAAATCCGAGGGTTTTAAAATTAGGAATTTCATGGCAATTCAATAATTAGTAAAGTTATGAAGAATAAGGCTTTCTTATCGGTTCCCATAATTGTTATTATTCTGATTGTTGTTTGGATTTTTATACGGAATAATGCTACAGATAAGGATTCTCGTGACTACCCTCAAATTCAGCATGAAGGAGTGCTTCGAGTAGTTACAGATTATAACTCTGTTGGTTATTTTGTGTTAGGGGATACGATTGCCGGTTTCAATCACGATCTTATTGAATTATTACAGGAGAATATTCCTTTAAAAATAGATATTCAGCTAGAATCCAGTATAGATAAAAGTATGGATGGATTGAGAACCGGAAAGTACGATATTGTGGCTAGGAATATACCTGTTACTTCAGAGTTGCGTGACTCTGTAAATTTCACAGAAGCCATTGCTCAGAACAGGCAGGTGTTGATTCAACGTAAAAAAAAGTATAATGATAATATAGAGCCGATTAGAAGTCATTTAGACTTGGCTAAGAAAACGCTTTATGTTCCTGCTAAGTCTCCGGTTATCCTTCGGATACAAAACTTGGCTCATGAAATAGGGGACACAATATATATAAAGGAAGATCCGGCCTATGGTTCTGAGCAGTTGGCTATGATGGTAGCATCAGGAGATATCGATTTTGCAGTTTGTGACGAAAAGGTAGCAGCTAATATTGCCAAAACATCGCCCGAAATAGATTATTCTACTTTTGTAGGGTTTACTCATTTAGAGGCCTGGGCTGTGAGGAAAAGCTCTCCTGTCTTGCTTGATTCTCTGAATGTTTGGATCAGCCGTATAAAGGGGACGGAAGCATATAATAAAATATACAAAAAATACTATAATTGAGTTTTTTTAAGCACTATTTTAGTAGAACTAATAGAGTTTGTTATTCATCATTGAAAAATACACCATGCGAATATAAAATTTTTCTGCATTTTTATATGCTGTTTCAAGAAAAATGATTAAAATTGCTAAGTGGACTTTGCAATGACATAAAAAAAAGTTACCTTCGTCGGGGTTTTAAGGAGTATCGAGTGGAATCTTTTTTTCGGACACATAAGTATTTAGTTGAACATCTTTTCGAAGATGCAACTCCCAGACTGTTAATGCAACAGGTTGACTGGTCGCGCCGTTTGATTGGAATCAAGGGGGCGAGAGGTGTCGGGAAGACTACATTCCTTCTGCAATATGCTAAAGAGTTCTTTGAGCTAGACAAACGAGACTGTTTATATATCAATATGAATCAGTTTTATTTTACAGTCAGAACAATCTTTAGTTTTGCAAAAGAGTTTGTAGAAAAAGGGGGTAAGACGCTTCTACTCGATCAGGTATATAAGTATCCGGGGTGGTCTAAAGAATTGAGAGAATGTTACGAATGTCTTCCTCAACTGAAGATCGTATTTACAGGTTCTACTGTAAACAAGCTCGGAGAAGATACAGAGTTGGCATCTATTGTAGATGTATATAATCTGAGAGGTTTTTCCTATCGAGAATTCTTAAATATTCAATTTGGAAAGAATTTCAAACCCTATGGTTTGGATGACATAATAAATAATCACCGTGAAATAGCTGAGGATATATTCTCAGAGATCAACCCTTTAGAACATCTGTGGGGTTATATACATCACGGTTATTATCCGTTTTTTCTTGAAAAAAGAAATTTTTCGGAAAATTTACTCAAAACGGTAAATATGATGTTGGAGGTAGATGTATTGTCTATCAAACAAATAGAAATGTCTTATTTGCCTAAATTAAGAAAATTGCTGTATCTATTGTCTTTGTCTGCACCGGGCAAACCCAATATCAGCCAATTGAGTACCGACTGTGAGATATCCAGAGCTACAGTGACTAATTATCTGGAATATTTGCGTAGCGCCAGATTGATAAATATGCTTTATAGGGAAGGAGAGGAGTTTCCAAAGAAACCCGATATGGTCTATATGCATAATACGAATCTGATTTTCCCTCTGAAAATATCAGATGTAAATGATCAAGAGCTGCGTGAAACATTTTTCTACAATCAGGTGCATCACAGCGATAGCAAATTGAAGAAAGGAGCTAAAAGCGGAATGTTTATTGTCGAAAATGATGACAAGAAATATAAATTTAAGATAGATGGTCAAAAAACCAGAGGCAAACATAAACCGGAGATGATTTACGTAATAGCAAATCTAGAGAGGGGTGATAGAAATATTATTCCTTTATGGCTGTTTGGTTTTTTATATTAAAAGAATAAGGAGCTGATAATTGAAAAGTTGTCAACTTAGCCAAATCAAAAAAATGTAAACTAAAAAAGATAATCAACTATTAAAAAGTATGGCTAAACAAAAAAAATTCATTACATGTGATGGAAATCAGGCCGCAGCACATATTTCTTATATGTTCAGCGAAGTGGCTTCGATATATCCAATCACACCATCGTCAACTATGGCAGAGTATGTTGATGAATGGGCAGCAGCCGGACGCAAAAATATATTCGGCGAAATCCTCAGAGTGCAGGAAATGCAGTCGGAGGCTGGTGCTGCTGGTGCAGTTCACGGATCATTACAGGCTGGAGCTCTAACAACTACTTATACGGCATCGCAGGGATTGTTGTTGATGATCCCTAATATGTACAAAATAGCAGGAGAGTTACTCCCTAGCGTTTTCCACGTATCGGCACGTGCTTTGGCGGCACAGGCTTTGTCTATCTTTGGAGACCATCAGGATGTTATGGCAGCTCGTCAGACCGGGTTCGCTATGTTCTTCTCCGGCTCGGTGCAAGAAGTTATGGACTTGTCTGCTGTTCCTCATTTGGCAACTCTCGAGTCTCGTATTCCTTTTATGAATATTTTTGATGGATTCCGTACATCTCACGAAATACAGAAAGTGGAAGAAATGAGTCAGGATGACTTAATTCCTCTTGTTAACCAAGAGGCTCTTAAAGGATTCCGTGATAGAGCATTGAATCCAGAAAATCCTGTAACTCGTGGTACAGCCCAGAATGATGATATTTATTTCCAATCGCGTGAAGCTGCTAATAAATTCTATGATGCAGTACCTGCTATTGTTGAAAAATATTTAGAAGAAATCAATAAGATTACAGGTCGCAAATACGGCTTGTTTGATTATTACGGAGCTGAAGATGCTGACCGTGTGATTATAGCTATGGGTTCGGTAACAGAAGCAATTAAAGAAACTGTAGACTTCTTGAATGCCAAAGGAGAGAAAGTCGGCTTAGTAGCAGTTCACCTTTATCGTCCATTCAAAGCTGAAGCTTTCCTTTCTGCAGTTCCTAAAACTGCAACAAGAATAGCTGTACTTGACCGTACAAAAGAACCGGGAGCTCTTGGACAGCCATTGTATATGGATGTAAAAGACTGTTTCTTCGGTAAAGCTGATGCCCCTACAATTGTTGGCGGTATTTATGGACTTTCTTCTAAAGATACTACTCCTGCTCAGATTATGTCTGTGTACGAAAATCTGGCGATGAACCTACCTAAGAACGATTTTACAATCGGTATCGTAGATGATGTTACATTCAAATCATTACCTCTTAAAGAAGAAGTTTCTGTAGATGATACTACTTATGAAGCTAAATTCTATGGTTTAGGATCGGATGGTACAGTAGGTGCAAACAAAAATACAGTTAAGATTATCGGTGACAATACCAATAAATATTGTCAGGCTTATTTTGCATACGACTCTAAAAAATCAGGAGGATTTACAGCATCGCATCTTCGCTTTGGTGATAATCCTATCCGTTCTACATATTTGGTAAATACTCCAAACTTTGTAGCATGTCACGTTCCTGCTTATTTGCATTTGTATGATGTAACTAAAGGATTGAAGAAAAACGGAACATTCCTTCTCAACTCTGTATGGAGCAAAGAAGAAGTAGGAAACTACCTTCCTGATAATGTAAAAAAATATCTTGCAGTCAACAATATCAATTTCTATATCATCAACGCAACTCAGATTGCAACAGAAATTGGTCTTGGAGGCCGTACAAATACAATCCTTCAATCAGCATTCTTTAAGATTTCGAATGTAATCCCTTACGATTTGGCTGTAGAACAAATGAAGAAATTCATTGTGAAATCATACGGACGTAAAGGTGAAGACGTTATCAATAAGAATTATGCTGCGGTTGATCGTGGTATCGAACTCGAAAAAGTTGAGGTTCCCGCAGAATGGGCAAATATCGTAATTGGTAAAGCTGAAGAAGATGACGCTCCTGAGTTTATCAAAAACGTAGTTCGTCCAATAAATGCACAACGTGGTTACGATCTTCCTGTATCTGTTTTCGTAGGTCGCGAAGATGGTACATGGGATCATGGTACTACAGAGTATGAAAAACGCGGTGTTGCTGCTTTTGTACCTGTATGGGATGCCGAAAACTGTATACAGTGTAACCAGTGTGCTTATGTTTGTCCTCATGCTACTATACGTCCGTTTGTTTTGGACGCAGAAGAGCAAGCTCAAGTTCCGGGCGATGTTACTTTGTTGAAAGCACAGGGTAAACAATTTGATGGTATGGGCTTCCGTATTCAAGTGGATGTGCTAGACTGCCTTGGTTGCGGTAACTGTGCTGATATCTGTCCGGGTAAGAAAGGAAACTCTGCTCTTACAATGGTTGAGATCGGATCACAATTCCCTGAGCAAGACAACTGGGATTTCATGGTCAAGAATGTAACAAGCAAGGCTCACCTTGTTGATACTAAGTTGAATGTGAAGAACTCTCAATTTGCAACTCCGCTGTTTGAGTTCTCGGGTGCATGTTCTGGTTGTGGAGAAACTCCATATATCAAACTTGTGACTCAGTTGTTTGGTGATCGTATGTTAATTGCCAACGCTACAGGTTGTACATCAATATATGGTGGTTCAGCTCCATCTACTCCATACCGTAAGAATGAAGAAGGTAAAGGGCCGGCATGGGCTAATTCACTATTCGAAGATAATGCAGAGTATGGTCTTGGTTTTGCCTTGGCTAATATTACTATGCGCAACAGACTCGAAAAACTGATGAACCAAGCTCAGGATTGCGATAAATGTTCACCTGAAATAAAAGCTCTATACAAAGAATGGGTAGAAAATAAAGATGAGGCTGACAAGACAAAAGAACTTACAGCTGCAATGTTACCATTACTGGAAGTAGAGAAAGATAAATGTGATTACTGCAAAGAGATATATTCATTGAAACAATATCTAATCAAACGTTCTATCTGGATATTTGGTGGTGACGGTTGGGCATATGATATAGGTTTCGGCGGATTGGATCATGTATTGGCTACAGGCGAAGATATCAATATTTTGGTATTGGATACAGAGGTGTACTCTAATACAGGAGGCCAGTCTTCTAAATCTACTCCGATAGCAGCGGTTGCTAAATTTGCTGCAGCAGGAAAGAAGATTCGCAAGAAAGACCTAGGTATGATAGCTACTACATACGGTTATGTATATGTAGCACAGATTGCTATGGGTGCTAACCAAGGACAATGCCTGAAAGCGATCAAAGAAGCTGAAGAATATAAAGGCCCATCATTAGTTATTGCATACTCTCCTTGTATCAGCCATGGTCTGAGAAAAGGAATGGGACATGCACAGGATGAAGAGAAAGCAGCAGTTGCTTGCGGATACTGGCATCTATGGCGCTACAACCCGATGTTGGAAGAGGAAGGTAAAAATCCATTTACAATGGATAGCAAAGAGCCTGACTGGTCTAAATTCCAAGCGTTCTTAGGTAACGAGGTTCGCTATACATCTCTACAAAAATCAAATCCTTCTGAAGCTTCTGAACTATATGAAGCAGCACAGAACAATGCGATGTGGAGATATAATAGTTATCAGCGTTTAGCTAATAGCAGTTTTGGCAAATTTGACGAGACAAAAGAACTGTAAAATTAATAAATATTATCGATGAGAGGGGAGCCTGGAAAGGCTTCCCTTTTATGTTTTTAAAAACACGCAAAATCCAATCGTTTATTGAGTTAAGTTATTATTTGATAAGAAAATAAATAAATATTAAAAAAAAATATTATCTTTGCCACACTTGATATATCGTTACTATAACTGTTACAAAACAAATGAACAAAAAAACTTTACTGACTTCACTGCTATTGGTCTGTGTATCAATAGTCTCTTATGCTCAACGTCAAAGCTCAGAGCAATATTCAGTTCCTTCGAGGAATGAATATTTGTTAAAAGATCCAGTGTGGTTCATATCCATTGGAGGTGGTGCCCAATTATATGTGGGTGAGGATGATAATGGTGTTCCGTGGAATAGGACGTCATTTTCTAGTAGATTAACCTTTGCTCCAACACTTTCCGTTGGTCGTAGAATGAGTACATTGATTACTCTACGAGCTCAAATATCAGGAGGAAGCATACATGGCTTCAATGATGGTTGGAGCGGAACTTACGATAGATGGTGGAAACATGGAACGAATGGCGAAGGGTTAAAAATGTTAACTAAAGACCCTGCCTGGGATTATATGGGTTGGATTGAAGGTGTTGATTATGAGTATAGTGCTGTTGATGAGAGTGGAGTGCCTGTTTGGCATCCTACAAAATATCAACCAAACGAACAATATTATATGCAACATTTACGTTATATGAGTATAACTGGAGATGTGCAGTTAAATTTTCTTAATCTTATAAATGGATATAGGCCCGAACGTAAGTTCGAAATAAATCCTTTTGTAGGTGTAGGCATGTATCAGCGCTTTGCTCATAGAGGAAATCTTCAGGGTACTTTCTTTGGTGGAAGCGGCGGTTTGAACTTAGGCTTTAATTTAACTCGTAACTGGCAAATATTTGGAGAGGGAAGAGTCGTTTTACTTAGTGATACCTTTGATGGACAAAAAGGGGATAAAAGTAATAATGGGCTAGCTCAGGCAACGCTAGGTGTAACCTATAAGTTCACAAATCCAAAATATATTGACCCTGCTATTGAAACTCGTTTACGTTTACCTTACAATATAGCCCGTGCCTGTGACAATATGGTTCTTGTTCCGGGAGGTAATATAGAGTTAGGGACAGGTATTGATCCTTTATGGGGAGATGAAGTACCTCGTAAACTTGTTGCTGTCAGCCCATTTTGGATGGATGAAACCGAAGTTACAAATAAGCAGTATCGTGAGTTTGTATATTGGGTCCGTGACTCTATTATAAGAGAACGTTTGGCAGATCCGGCGTATGGAGGAGACCCAACGTTTAAAGTTTTGGTAAGACCTGAAGATCAAAATAGTGCTGTTGGGCAGCGTTTAAACTGGAGTAAGCCAATTCCTTGGAAAAATCCAACTCAACGCGAACAGGCTGCTATAAACAGTGTGATAGGAGGAAATCCTTTTGCTGCGGATAAATCCGGATTGATAAATACTGCTTTGAATTTTAAATATGACTGGTTTGACGTAAAAAGTTATAATGCGTTTTTGGCAAAACTAAAAGAAGGCGATGCACGTTCTATAGTTATATCCAAGGATACAGCTTATGTAAATCAAAGAGGTGATATTATTCGCGAAACATTAGCAAGATCATCGCACGGAGATAAGATTGATTTTACAAATACATATATTGTAAATGTTTACCCTGATGTGATGGCATGGATGACAGATTTTGCTAATGCTAAGAGTGAACAATATGTAGGCAAATATTTTAATGATAAGGCTTATAATAATCATCCTGTGGTAGGTGTATCGTGGGAACAAGCCGATGCTTATTGTTCATGGCGTACAGATCGCTATTTGGCTGAAAAGAAGTGTAGCTTAGACGGTTTCGAAGGGTATCGTTTGCCTACAGAAGCTGAATGGGAATTTGCGGCAAGAAACGGACGTTCGGAGTTGATTTATCCGTGGTATTCGGATAAAACGCATACAACCGATGGGCTGGCTCATGCTAACTTCAGAGCATCAAAAGATTTGAAAGACTTAATGTCTCCTGTAGCAAGCTTCTTGCCTAATCGTTTTGGACTTTACGATATGGCGGGTAATGCGGCAGAATGGACAACTACAACATTTACGGAATCTGTAGATCGTATGGCTGATGAGGCTAATCCTGATTTCAGCTATAGAGCAGTACTTGCAGACCCAAGAGTGTTGAAACGTAAAATTGTAAAAGGCGGTTCATGGAAAGACTCTACGGTTAAATCCGGAGATCGTTCTGTTGAATTTCAAGATAAAGGCCGTTCATTCATTGGTTTCAGATGTGTAAGAACATGGAGCTTTGATGAAAGGGGTAAATTCTATTAAAAAATAATTTTTAAGAGAGCTCTCAAAATGGGAAAAGCGTGGCATAGTTTTAGGCGATTTATTGCAAGTAGAAGAGGACAGACAGTGTTTAATATTCTTTATAGTTGGGGTGCTGCTGTAGTCATCCTGGGGGCAATGTTTAAAATTATGCATGTACCGGCAGGGAACATCGTTCTGATGATCGGAATGATTGTCGAGGTTATTGTTTTTATTGCCGCAGGGTTCGACTACTCATCTCCATCGAGTGATGAGGTCGGAGCGAATGCTTTATCCGGAGTAATAGTAAGTGGTGGGGTTGGATATGACGAATCCCCTTCTAATATAAAACTAGCAGAGGCAAGGAAATCCGGAGATTCTATAAAATCCTCCGGAGTTTCCGGCTCTTCGGTCGTTGTTCTTGGCGGTTCGGGTGGAAATGGAGTAACAGCTGTTTCTGGCAGTGGATCATCTTCATCATCGCCTACAGGGCAAACTTCTGCTGCTCGTACAGGTTCGGCAGATTATGGACAGACCGCAGCAAATACAGCTCAAAATTTAGAAGAATTCTCCACTACAATTAACTCGTTGAATGAGGCTTCTCAAAAACTATTGAAAGCATATAATCAAATCACCGAAACAAATGGTTTTGTAGACAATCTGACTACATTAAATCAGAATGTGAGTGGTTTGAACGATGTATTTAATGCACAATTACAGACTATAACTGAACAAATGTCGGCTATCAGGTATATTAATGACAGTTTGGCAAGGATGAAGAATTTATATGATGGAGCTATTGGTGATAGTTACATGTTCAGAGAAGAGTCTGCGAAAATGACCAAACACATTGAGGCTTTGAACAATGTATATGCTCGTTTATTACAAGCTATGACAACGAATAACAATCCAAATCAACCTAAATTCTAAAATAATCGGGGAAATAGAAAACAGAATTAGAAACCTAAAGAAGAGAATATAAGATGGCTTTAAGTAAAGGGCAATTGACTAGGCAGAAGATGATTAATCTCATGTATCTGGTGTTTATTGCGATGCTAGCTCTAAATGTTTCTACCGAGGTATTGGATGGATTTGTGATGATTAACGATAATATTCAAGAATCTATTGTTGTCACAGATGAAAGAAATAAACAGATATACGCAGATATAGCTGCTTCTTATGAGACTAACAGAGACAAAACTCAGGACTCATATAATAGGGCACAAAGTGTAAAAGCTAAGACCGATTCTATTTTCGATTATTTGCAGTATCTAAAACTGGAAATTGCAAAAAAGACAGATGGAGCCGATGCTGATATAAATAATTTGAAATCGAAAGATAATCTCGATGCTTCTTCCGAAGTAATGATTTCACCAGTGGGTGGTCAGGGAAAGAAGCTGAAAAAAATATTAGACACGTATCGGGAAGCTATGGTGGCGCAGATTCCTGACGAGAGCAAACGTAAGATCGTAAGCAGTACTTTATCTACTGAACCTTCTGCAAGAGCAAAGAAGGATCATAAAGATTGGATAACTTCGTCTTTTGACGGTATGCCAAGTATTGCTGTGCTGACTTTCCTTTCAGAATTGCAAATGAATGTGAAGCAGGCCGAGGGTGAAGTTCTGAATGATCTTGCTAAAAATATCGACTTGAAAGATATTCGTGTGAATGAACTGAGTGCTTTTGTTGTTCCGCAATCAAATATGGTGATGAAAGGTGTACCTTACAAAGCCAATATTATAATGGCGGCGGTAGATACAACACAACGACCTCGTATTGTTATAAATGGTAAAGAATTACCATCCGAGAAAAATGGTTTGTATGAAGTTGGTACAGGAGCTTCCGGTACATATAAATTCGATGGATTTATCGAGCTTATGGATAGGAGTGGATTGCCTGTAAGACGTAATTTCTCTCAGGAATATACAGTAATGGAACCTATGGCCACAGTAGCGCCATTCTGGATGGATGTGCTATATGCCGGGGTTCAGAATATGTTGACTATTGCTGTGCCGGGTGTAGCCAGTCAGGACGTACAGGCTACAGTGGTAAGTGGGGGGACATTAACTCCTTCGGGCAAAGATTGGGTTGCAGTGCCTTCACCATCTCTGATAGGTCAGAAGTTTATAATTTCTGTATCTGCAAAGGTGAATGGAACACAACAATTCATAGCAAGGAAGGAATTGAGGATTCGTCCGTTACCGGAACCATTAGCGTTTATCTCATATACAGATCAGAACGGTGCACCAAAAGTATTTAGAAAAGGAGTTATAGCCAGATCTATACTGCTGGGCACACAGGGTATAAAAGCTTCTATCGATGATGGTATTCTGAATATTCCATTTCAGGTTTTGAGTTTCAGAACAATGTCTGTGGACGCTATGGGAAATGTAACTCCTGAAATGTCAAGTGGTGCTAATTTCTCATCTCGTCAGATAGAACAAATGCGAAGAATGACTAGAGGTACAATTTTAATAATATCAGGAATAAAAGCCAAAGGCCCCGATGGTATAGAAAGAGATCTATACCCAATGGAAGTAAGAATTAATTAATTAACACAAAATACACATCCTATGAAATATATTGTTTCATTAATGTTGGGTGGACTGCTCTCGGCAAGTTCACTCTCTGCACAAAACTCAGCAAATAACGCATTCAGAATGATGAATGGAGCACCTGTTACATCGTCCACGGAAGATATGATTACAGAGATTTCGTCCAGAGAGCTTTTTCTTATGGAGAATTCGATGAACGATTACTCGTCTGCTACATGGACTAGAGATATATACAGGGAAGTATATGATGTAGAAGGCAACGAATCGTTGTTTTATCCAACAGTTTCAACCGAAAAACGTGCAAATTTGTTTTCTCTTCTGATTAATCTTTTATCAGATAATACAATTGCCGCATATAAATTCGAAGATCAACCCGACTTCAATGATGATAGTAAATATACAGCAAAAGAGGTGATGGATCAGAATCGCATTGGATATACAGTAAATGACAATCATACACTTTCTATAAAAAGGGAAGATTTGGCAAATATGCAAATCACTTGTTACCTTGTAAAGGAAAAATGGTATTATGATATTGCAACAGGAAAAGGAGATGTCCGTGTAGAAGCTATTTGCCCTGTGATTTGCGACAGAGGAAGAGAATATCCGATGTTTTGGGTAATGTTTGACGATATTAGTGTATATCTCGCCAGGGCCATATCTCCCGTAGCTGTAGCTAATGTTACTCCGGTACTAAGCAATGCTTCTTTTTACGATATCTTCAGAAACAGATATTATAGAGGGTGTATATACCGTGTAGGGGTGCGAGACTTAGCTAAATATTTTACGACCCCTGAAAGTCTTACAAAAGAACGCAAACGTATTGAAAGCGAACTTGACTTTGTGCAATCCCGTTTTGACGCTGTAGCAACAGCTCATCAGAAGAATTAAGGAATTATGAGTTTTATATAGCCGAATTGAAGGGGGGGATCCGTATGGATACCCCTTTTCTTTTGCTAGTTTTTTTTGTGCAAATTAAGTTGCAAAAAGGAATTATTGTTGCATTCGCTCTTATCTGTTTTTTATCACAGAGTAAAAAGTACCACAGAATTTTTGTATTATATACTTATATACAAGAAAAAAGCTTAAAAGTTTCCTCTTAAGCTTTCTTTATGAATAAATATAAGTAATTCTGATTATTTTGGTCTTACAAATACTTTATACTCCCATGCTTTTAGAGACTGGGGTAATTCCGGAACATTCACTCCCGCAAAATAATCGGTATAGCTGCCACGTCCTATGGCGTCATTGCTAGTATAATTAATATCTTTGTTCGATAAGTTGAGCATTACAACAATCTCTTGTCCTGCTCTTTCTCTCGAATATATCAACAGCTCCTTATTTGCAGAAGTATTATATTTCTTGAATGTGCCACCCTGTCCGGCTTGTAGCGCAGGATGGGTATGTTTTAATTGGTTTAGCTTCTTATAGAACTGTGTTGTGCTATTTTCTGCCCATGAAGGAACCATATCTTTTTCGAAGAATGACAAGCGTTTCTTGAGTCCTACTTCCTGACCAGTATATATCATCGGCATGCCATTCAACGTGTAGGTAAGAACAGCAAACACTTCAACACCTTTTCCGTAGCGTTCAAACTCTGTTCCATTCCATGAATTTTCATCATGGTTTGTTAAGAAGAGCATTTTATAAGCGTCCGGGCACATTATAGTATCCAGCTTTTGAATATATGATGTAATATCTTCTGCACTCTTTGTACCTTTGTTTACATCAGCCATCATGTGCATCAACTCCCATGAGTAGTTTGCATCAAATGCGTGTTCCAATAAATCATAATTTTCGGATTCAGCAAGCATAAATACAGGCTTGATACTATCTAAAGTTTTACGTACATCGTTCCAGAAATCGGTAGGTATTTCATGAGCCATATCGCAGCGATATCCATCTATATTGAAATCCTTTATCCAGTATTTCAGGGCATCTGTCATTGCGGCTCTCATATCTTTATTGTCATAATTCAGTTCGTAGGTATCAGTCCAGTCATACGGGCTTTTGATATTACCAAGACTATCTTTCATATACCAATCGGGATGTTCTGTAGTCCAGGCATTATCGCAACCGGTATGATTTGCAACCCAGTCCAGTATTACTTTAAAGCCCATTTCATGCGCTTTATCTACCAGCTTTTTGAAATCCTCTTTTGTTCCAAATTCAGGGTTGATCTCTTTATAGTCTCTTACAGCATAGTAACTTCCGAGTGGACCTTTTCTATTCTTTTCCGAAATAGGATGTACAGGCATAAACCAAAGCACGTCTACACCCAGCTCTTTGAGTCGGGGAAGATGTTGTTCGAAAGCGGCAAAGGTTCCCTCTTTGGTATACTGTCTTACATTAACTTCATATATTACGGCGTTCCGAGTCCAATCCAAGTGTTTGACTGTACATTTCTCTTCTTGTTGTTCTTGAGAAGTTTCTGTTTGAGTTTTTGGTTTACATGCATAGCTGGTAAGAGCTATTAATGTGATTACAAATAATAATTTATTTTTCATAAATATTTATTCTTTCAGATAATTATATTTTCTAATTATTTAGCGGATTCGGGTTTAAGTTCTTTATGTGAGTCTTCGACAAAAGATACCGATATAGCAGCCAAAAGCATGGCTATCCCTGCAACCACCAACATCATTATAGAGCTGCCGCCAACCACATGCTTTAATATAAGTCCGCCTGTCAGCCCTGCTACGATCTGAGGTATGGTAATCGTTGCATTAAAGATTCCCATGTATAACCCCATTTTGCTAGCCGGTAACACGGCTGATAGTATAGCGTAAGGCATAGCCAGTATACTTGCCCAAGCAATACCGACACCTACCATAGAAACAAGCAATAGGTATTTGTCCTCAAATACATACATAGACATCAGCCCTAAAGCACCAAGCAGTAATGAAAAAGAATATACTTTTTTGCGACCGAGCTTATCAGCGATTTTAGCCATAAAAATAGCAAAGATTGCCGCAAAGATACCGTATACACCACTTAATACCCCATTCCAGTTTCCGGCTTCGTTATATGCCGCAGAGAGAGGGTCTGTTGTATGCCACACATTCTCTGCAATTCCGCCGATTGCATACACCCACATGATGAAGAGTGCAAACCATGAGAAAAACTGTACTATAGCCAGTTGTAACATCGTTTTTGGTGTGGCCTTGAGTACATCTATAAAAGATTTTTTTTGTTTTTCTTCTTCTGTTATATTATTATATTCTTCATACTCTTTCGGGGCATATTCTTTGACACGAATACTTGTCCATAACACTGTCAGTAAAAGTGCTGAACCTCCTATATAAAAAGACCAGATAACAGATGGTGCAACCTTTTCCCCCACACCGGGAATATTCTGAATACCTATCCAAGTAAGTATAAATGGTAGGAATGAACCAACTACAGCTCCAATGTTTGTAAGGAAGCTTTGAGTTGAATATCCTAGATTTCGTTGTTTGTCATTCACCATATCGCCAACCAAAGAGCGGAATGGCTGCATAGAAACATTAAACGCACAATCCATAAATAACAGCATGAATGCTCCAAAAAATACAGGAGGCATAATAGCTGCTACAAACTCGGAATTTGGCATAAAGAACATGGCAATGGCCGAAACTATAGCTCCTCCCAAAATAAATGGAATACGACGTCCTAGACGTGTCCATGTACGGTCACTCGACATCCCGATGATTGGTTGTACAATGAGCCCGGCAATAGGGGCAGCCAGCCAGAATAATGGAAGATGATGAGGGTCAGCACCTAAAGCTGATAAGATACGACTTGTTTGAGAACTTTGTAAAGAATATCCGATTTGTATTCCTAAGAATCCGAAACTGAGGTTCCAGATTTGCCAAAATGTTAGACTTGGTTTTTGTTTCATGGTTTGTCCGATTATCTAAATAAACTTATTGTTATTAGCCATCAGACAAATTTCGTGTTGTCTGCCTGACAATTAATGAAGTTTTTATTATTTTGTTTTTCCTTGAGGTATTCTCAGGGTTTTCTATTTTTTCTAAAATCAGTTTCATCGCTTCCATTCCGACCTCTATAGGGTGTTGATCCATAGTTGTTAACATTGGGTCGGTATCTTGAGATATATTAGAATTCGAAAATCCGCAGATAGAGATTTCTTCAGGAACCTTGAATCCTAACTTTTTACAAGCAAGCAATATTCCCGAAGCCGTATAATCATTCATCGCCATGAAGGCATCAGGATGATTGGGCTCTTGTAAGATTTCCATTGCTTTCTCATATCCAAGCTGTTTTGTGTCTGCGGTACGTATCAGTTGTTCATCAACAGGTATCTGATGTTTCCTCAGAGCATCCAAATAGCCGTTTTTCCTGTTTTTCGAAATCTCAAGATGTGAAGGAGCTGAAAAGAAGGCTATACGCTTACAGCCTGTTTTTATCATATAATCTACAGCAGTAAGTGTTCCATTATAGTCGTCCACTACTACTTTATCTGAATCGATTCCGGTACATATCCTATCGAAGAAGATGACGGGAATATCATTGTCTATCAGTTCCTGAAAATGATCGTATTTTGTTGTTGTCTTCGACTGAGAGATTAAAATCCCACATACTCGAGCCTTTATTAGTGTTTGCACATTTCTTGCCTCTTTTTTATAGTCTTCAAGCGATTGGCAAACAATTACATGGTAATCTTTTTCCTCAGCCACTGTTTCCATTCCGGAAAGGACACCCGAAAAAAAGTGATTAGCCAGTTCAGGTACAATAACTCCAATAATATTGTTGTGTTGAGTTCTGAGACTTAAAGCCAACGCATTTGGCTTATACTTATGCTTTTTTGCATAATCCTGTACTATTCTCCGTGTTTCAGGGCTAATGTCCGGATTATCTTTCAGCGCCCTCGATACTGTCGAGGGCGATATATTAAGATCCTTTGCAATATCTTTAATAGTAAGAGGCCCTTTTTTCATGCACTAGAATTTTGATGATACTTTCTATAAAAGTAATCAAAATTCTAATATAAAAACACTTCTTGGCCTAATTGTTAACGTCTCACCATCCAAGTTTATAATATTTTCAGTGATAATATCTTTAGCCTGACTTTTAGGCAGTATTTCTTTGTAAGTAGCCAGATTAATTGTCTTTTCACTATCCGAGCCACTTAATATAACAACTACCGATTTTCCATTATACTTACGCTCATAAACGTAAACGCCATTGGTTGGTGCAAAATGCTTTAGAGTCCCTTTTGCTATTATTTCATTCCCTTTGCGCCAGTTTAATATCTTCTTCATATAATCGAAGGCCTCGTTTTGTTGAGCCGTTCTTTCATTCGCCTTAAACATATTCACTGCATCACCTTGCCATCCACCGGGGAAGTCGCGACGAAGATATCCATCACCTTCACTTTTGTCTGCCGCCATTAATATTTCTGTACCGTAATATATTTCAGGTATGCCGCGAGTCGTTAGCAGAAAAGCAATAGCTTGTTTATATCTGTTTAGATTTGATGTTTGTTTTTCATTCTTGAAAAAGCGTGAGGTATCATGATTGTCAAGAAATATCAATAGGTCATGAGTGTTTTCATAAACAATATCTTGTCCTAAATATTCGTATATGCGAGATAGCCCCAAATCCCATGTTGTTTCTTCGTCAAAAGCTTTTTCCATCACAGACAATAGAGGGAAGTCCATCACACTGCGAAGGTTAGAGTTTCTTGGTGCAGCCAGTTTGCTGTCTTTTTGCCAGAAAGCAATGGCTACGTTGTTGTTTAACCAAGTTTCGCCTACAATATTGAAATCAGGATATTCTTCTGTAACTTCTTTACACCAACGAGACATCATATCGTAGTCGGCATAAGGGTGGGTATCTTGACGGATGCCATCAATACCACTATATTCTATCCACCAGATACTGTTTTGAATTAGATACTTTGCTACATGTTCGTTACGTTGATTGAAATCCGGCATAGATTCAACAAACCATCCGTCAATAGCTAGTTTTTTGTCTGCTGCTGAAGCATAAGGATCATGTTGCGTTGTAGTCTTATAAGATGTTTGAACGTATTTATCCGGATAATTAAACCAGTCTCTGGATGGCTTATCTGTAAATAGATAATGTTCGCTGCCACAGTGATTAAATATCATATCCATAACTACTTTCATACCCTTCGCATGAGTCTTGTCCACGAGATCAACAAATTCTTGGTTCGAACCAAAGCGACGGTCTACTTTGTAGTAGTCAGTTGCTGCATACCCATGATAAGAACCTTCCGGCATATCATTTTCCAGTACTGGATTGAACCAGATAGCTGTCACGCCTAAATCATTTATATAATCCAGATTATCGGCTACCCCTTTGAAGTCTCCGCCATGGCGGGCATATTGTTGATTTCTATCTACTTTGGTTTCACGCATTCCCGAAATCACATCATTTGTAGGATCTCCGTTCGCAAATCGATCCGGCATGATGAGATATAAAACATCACTTGAGTTAAATCCAACCCTTTCGGATGAACCCGCTTTACGTTGTTTAATCTCATAAGGAATAACTTTCTTGTCTTTACCTTGCTGTAAGATAATATCAAATTTCTCAGGTTGGGCATTCGAAAGATCCAAATATAAAATAAGATAGTTAGGATTTTCAAGCTTTACAGTTTCTTTTATTCTGGCCGTTTTGGAAGTAATACTTACATCACATTTAGATATATTATTTCCGTGAATCAGCACTTGCAGTTCGGGGTTTTTCATTCCCGCCCACCAGAAAGCCGGATCTACAGTCTTTATATCAATTGCTAGAATTGATTGACTTACAAAAACAAGAAGTAATAAAATTAAACAGTTTCTTTTCATCGGTATATTTATATATATAGGTTTATTCTCTTCCGGATGATTTTACCATGTTTTTTACATGTGCATTATATTCTTTGGCATCTAATAATTCCTCTAAACTGAGGTGCATGCGATATCTCCAATAATGTTGTGCAATCGCCGGAATGTTTATACGTTCTTCTTCCGGGTTCTCTCTTTTCAGCTTATCATCTATCGAGAGCCAGTCTTGAAGAGGGAGGATAGCAAGCATTGAAGGTGAATTTAAGTGATTGGTTACAATCTGCGAGCATAACTCAGAATTACAGTCTTCCGGAGCTGCTCCGTTTTTCCATAATATTTGATTGTAATACTTCTGCGTTGTTTCTCTGTTTTCGTTCCACCATGCTCTTATCGGAGCCATGTCATGAGTAGATGTAGTACAAACACTCATATATGGCAAGTTGCCCAGATAGTTGAAAGCCATATCTTTTACTTTAGGCATACGTTCTATCTCCAGACTCAGTATTTGCAACTCGTTCATTACAGACGGAACAGATTCAGGAACCATCCCAAGGTCTTCTCCACATACAAGCATGCGTGTAGAAGCTATCAGGCTGGGCAATTTGCTCATAGCTTGCTCTCTCCAGAATTGGGAGTGGCGACGATAGAAGAATTCGTCATAAAGTCTGTTGAACGCGAGTTTTGCATTATTGTCTAAATCGGCATACGAATGGGTGTACTGTGCAGTAATACGAGGATGATATTTCCAAGGTTCACGTTTATCTTTAATAAACAAGACCTCGTTACATAAACTGTACAGTCCGTTTCGTATAACATTGCTTTTATTATCGGTCTTATTTTCAAATAGAGCTTTAATCTTCACTTGAGTATTGCAAGAGTCTTTCAATTTGAAAGTTTGCCAAGCAATTGGAGTTAGATATCTATCAATAACATCTTGAGTATATTCTCCAAATACATCATGCAGGAAATGTTCGTGAATATAAGGACTGGTCATTCTATACTCGTCAAACCACATACCCCACGATTGTATTTCTTCCACAGTCATCGGTATCGCAGGGCTAAAATACCCTAAGAGACCTTGTACTGATGATAGAGGTATTTCCCATATACGGAAAAATCCTAATATATGGTCAATCCGATATGCGTCGAAATAATCGGCCATTTTGCGGAAGCGCTTTACCCACCATTGGTAGCCGTCTTTTGCCATTTCATCCCAATTGTATGTAGGGAATCCCCAGTTTTGACCGAAAAACGAGAAATCATCAGGTGGCGCACCCGTTTGTACATCCAGATTGAAAAGGTGAGGTTCTACCCATGCTTCAACGCTGTTGCGGCTTATACCGATAGGTATATCACCTTTTAATACAACTTCATGTTGATGAGCATACTCTTTTACTTCTTTTAATTGTATATGTAGCAGATATTGAGTAAAGCAAAGCATCTCTACGCTTTCTTTTGCTTCTTTATTTGATTTTATAAATGCAGTTAACTTCTTTTTATCAAAAGAGTTTTGGGTTTTCCATAAAGAGAAGTTTGCCGTTTTGTACACATCACGGAAGTACGAAAAACAAGCATAAGGGAACAGCCATTCTTCATTTTGCTTATAGAAAGTGAGATAGTCTTTACTTTTGAGGGTTGATGTTCCGATCTCTTTAAATAAATCTTTTATATATGACGACTTAAAGACTAAAACTTTATCATAGTCTATTTCTTTTAATGCATTTAGCTCTTTAGCCTCACTTTCGTATTTTTTGTATAATTTCTCATCCTTGAGCGGATAACTCTTTAAGCCTAAATAGATAGGGTGGAGAGCATAAATAGATATCGCATTATATGGGTATGAATCAATCCACGTGTGCGTGATTGTAGTATCGTTGATCGGTAATATTTGTATGATTTTCTGTCCCGTGAGGGTAGACCAATCAACCATTTTTTTGAGGTCGGAAAATTCACCGATACCAAAGCTATCGTTTGATCGTAGCGAGAATACAGGGATAGATACTCCGGCAGCTTTCCAACTCATCCATTCGTGGCGATAGTCAAGTGCCTCTACTCTTACTGTATCTTCCTTTTCCGCGATGGGTGAGAGTACTCTGTTTGAGCCCTTTTCCCAATGGATTATCTTGTTCTCTGAATTGTCGTATATAGCTAATTTATACTCCTGGGGAGTTTTTATAGGGGTTGCATTGATTGCCACTTGCCATTCTCCAAAATTAGCAGGATTAAGGTGTATCGCCTTTTCGATGTTCCATTCGCCTAAAGCTTTTGACGAACCGGAAAGAACCATCGTCTGATTTTTCTTTATATATGGGCAATTTACCTTGAGTAAAATAGTTTTTTTATAATATTTCAGTTTTGAAGCATTGTCATGATGGAAAAAGCTTTCCGAAAATCCTGAAGTATAAAGATATCTTTGAGATGGAACTCCACGCCATGAATCCAATACATCGAAAGTCTTACTTGAATCCAGTAATAACGTATGAGGATCTCCCCACTCTTGTGCAGTAACTATTTCATTTTCTTTTACAATATAGCGATATTCTATAGATGTATCATTTGTTTCGAAATCAACAATCCATTCACTTGAAGAGATACATGTCATTTTCAGAGCCTTCTTCTCGTCCCAGTTGCCTAACTCGGGGCAAGATCCGCAGACATAGATGTTTTGTCCCCAGACAGTATGATAGTCGATATGTAACTTTATTTTCATGTTGCAGTTTTTATGGTTATAGATTAATGGTCTTTTTATGCAAAAGAGTATATCTGCTAAACAAAACTACATATTAAAGCATCATACTATAGCTTTAGAGGATTCTTTTTTTATAAAAATGATTTGCAAACGATTGCATTAGAACATAAAAAGCACAGAATCAGTTCTGTGCTTTCAATGCTTCTGTTGATTATTATTGAGGTTGAAAATATTTTCCGATCTTTTCGAATTGGAATCAGAAACCAAAGCCATCAATGACAACATCTTCTTTCTTTTCTTCCTTAAAAGCTTTACGCTGTTTGTGCTCCTTGTTCCCTTCCACGTATATAGCTCTGTATGGGCGAACCGGACAAATATATTCACAGCCACCACATCCAACACAGATATCAGGGGTGATGAATGGGATAGTTAAACCTTCGTGACCTTCGTACGGAATCATCGTTACGGCTTGAGTAGGGCAATGCTCTGCACAGGCTCCGCAATTTGTCCCTTCGGTATGAACTACGCATATATCTTCGTGAAAAGTCACACGTCCAATTTGAGTCATATGTTTTTCTTCTATCGTAAGCGATTTTAGAGCATGACTTGGGCAAACATCAGAGCAAACAGTACAATTGTAATTGCAAAAACCCTTATCGTAGTTCATCATAGGTTGCATCATCCCCCCTAAACCATATTCCATAAAGGCCGGCTTGATAACTTTTGATGGGCATCGGCTGATGCAAAGATGGCATGCCGTACAATGTTCTAGTAAATGTTCTGCACTTACCGCACCCGGAGGGCAAATAGCATTCTTGCGGATGTACTTATGGTTACCGGTCAACTCTGCAGCTTTGTTTTGAGCATACCCAGCAGGAACAGCTATTGCTGTAGTGAGTCCGGCAAAAAGGAATTGTCTTTTATTTTTATCTGTTTTGTTATCCGCTTCCGCTCTTGTTGCACGTTTTTTCTTGAAAGATGGAGAAAACGCAAGTGCATTTTTTGAGCAACTACTTAAACAATTGAAACAATCTACACAACGAGTATAATCCACAGTGTGATTTTTGCTGTCGATGCACGAAGCTTTACATTTCGTAGCACATGAACCACAGCTGTTGCACAAGCTTTCGTCTATCCTGATTTTAAATAAGGAAAACTTGCTTAAGAAACCCAATACTGTGCCTACCGGACAGATGGTGTTACAATATGTTCTTCCATATCTCCAAGCAAAAAAGCCGATAGTAAAGAATGTAATCAATGCCACAACAAAAGAAAATAGGCTAAGCATGACTATTTCGACTTTATAGAAAGTATAATTGCCAAAGCTTGTAAAAATAGATTCTAAAACATTGTTGCCACCCATATAGACCGGGCGGAATGCATTCGAGATAATTCTTCCCCATGCACTGTAAGGATCTATTAATCCAAGTAGGATAGGGAATCCGGCGAAGAAGGCAATAATTGTCGCAGCGAGAACAGTCCAGCGAAGAATGTTTTTTGCTTTACTGTAATTGTAGCGTTTCTTTTTCTTTGAGAATAATCGTCGTTTTGATATCCAGCTCACAATATCTTGATATATTCCCATTGGGCATATAGACGAGCAGTAGATGCGCCCGAAAAGTAAGGTTAGGATAGCTAAAAAAAGAAGGATAAGCAAACTACCTCCCAGTATTGCGGGAACTAGTTGTATCTGGGCTAACCCGTGAAAACTTTCGGGGAGTAAGGCTGCAAAGTCTAGAAAATAGAATGTTATGAGAGTGAATATCACAATAGATATCCCTACTCGCAAGTACTTAAGCATTTGATGATAGTTATAGTTTAATTATATTTTTATTCTCTTGATGTTCAGTTTTTCAATATCCATTGTTCCCAGTTTCAGCTTTTGTCCGTTAGCCAAGTGACCTACATGGTCGAGTGGTATCTCTCGTACCTGACCAAAGAATTTAGTAGCGGCAGTATCTACTGCAACAATATCTTGTGAGACGAACAATCCCTTTGTCGTTACCACATCGGAGGCCGATCTTCCCTGAGGCCCGTTGGTTTTCACGATACGGTATGCGTCCACTACATTCAATACCGGTTTTTTAGAATATGTACACACGTCAGCAATACATTGTTGCAGTCCGCTTGCATGAAATATTCTTCTATCCCATACAATGCCCATATAGTTTTTCATCGAGATAGTGAGATTCGCTCCACCATGATGTTTCAGTACAGGCACGTTGATCCATGCATCACAGTCGAGAATGGCTTGATGTATCTTTGTGTTTTTCAGGGTAACACCGTTAGGCAACGACACACTTTTGTAGTATGACTCCTCATGAGCAGGTACAACCTTTGCGCCGGCAGCCTTTGCAGCAGCTTCTATGCCGCTATTCTTGTAGCATTTGAGCCAGTCGTCACAGGTGTGATCAAATACAGTAACTTCTTTAGCTCCGGCAGCAAAGCATTGTCTAACAATCTCGCTGACCAGTTTAGGGTTCGTATTTCCGGCAAGCTCGGGAGCTTTGTCCCATCCAATGTTGGGCTTAACTACAACTTTATATCCTTTCTTTATAAATTTACCCATACCTCCCAGTTCTGAGATGGCACGTTTAAACATAGCGTCAGGTTCTCCGCCCATTACGGCTACCATATCCACCGGCTTACCTGTTTGAGTGTTTTCAAGCGTTTGGGCCAGTACGTCCATACCTGCGCTTGTCTTTATTGTTGCTGCAGCACCGGTGATGGCTATTGCTCTTAGAAAATTTCGTCTGTCCATAGTTAATCTTTATTTAATAAAACCTTATTTTAAAATCTTAAATTGACACCACCAAACACTGTTGCTCTAGGCATGGGGTATCCTGCATTTATTTCATATTTCTGAGCCAGAAGGTTTTCTCCTCTTGCAAATATTTCCAGCATACTTATAGGCTTGTAAGCTGCTCTGATATTCCATAGAGTAAATGTTTCTTTCTTTGCTTCTGTATTTGTCACTTTGTTCTCAAGCACGGTATATAGCCCATCTATAAACTGAATACCTGTAGATAACATCCATTTGTTATACGAATAGTTTACCCCTGCATATAATTTATGTTCAGGAGATGCCAGAACTTTATATTTCATATGCAAGAAGCTGTAGTTTGCAGACAGATTTACATGCGGGGCTATTCTATATTGAGTTGCAAATTCCAGTCCATAGTTTTTTATCTTTCCTGTATTTACATTCAATGGCTTGTTGTTTACTATCACGGTTTGTATGCTGTTACTACCGTCTATATAATACAGACTTAGATCAAAATTTAATGCTCTGTTAAGTAGCTTTTGAGATGCTGATATTTCGTAATTCATCAATCGCTCGGCTTTTAAGTCGGGATTCTGAGGAGGGAACATGTACATTTCACGTATAGTAGGGTTACGAAAACCTTTACTTACGATTCCTTTTATTATTGTATTCTCCGTAGCTATATAACTCACTCCGGCTTGTGGAATGTATTCTGTACCGGTAATGGCATGATGATCTATTCTTATTCCCGCATTTAGTACTACTTTAGAAGCCACTGTTTGCTGGAAGTTTATATATCCTGCAACTTCATTTATGCTTTTCTTGGTTATGTCTACATCATCTCTGTTATCCAGAAATTTGTTCCACGCATGTCCTCCGAAATGTTGAAAATCGAATCCTGCGGTTGTTTGGTTTCCTTTAAAGAAGCTGTAATTCTGATATAAAGTAATGCCTACCATCTTATCATTTGACCTGAATCTATAATCTTTGGCTTCTTCTGTAGGCGGATACCCGTCATTGATCTTGTGCGAGCCGAAGTTGTAATAGAGTTTAAGAGCTCCTGATGTTTTCTCGTAGTTATTTTCAAGAGAAAAGGATGTTACTCCACGAGTAATATTGGCATCATTATCGATGACCGGACTATTCACCGTTCCGGGATTTGAGGCTTTGAAATTAGTCAAGTCAAGATCAATAAAAGTTTTCCAGTTTGGAGTGAAATCATAACCGACTTTTGCATATCCACTATATTGCTCAAAATCCATATTTTCTCGCTGTCCGTCCGAACGGTTGTAACTTAAAGATACGTAGCTGCTGAACTTACCCGAACGAATAGCATTGTTCGCCTCTGTACTGAGTGTGTTGTATGAGCCATACATGGCTCTAACGTTTGTCTTCACCCCATCTTGCAGTTGCTTCTTAGTTATAATGTTGATGACACCACCCATTGCATTCGATCCGTACAAAACGGACGCTGGTCCACGCACTACTTCTACTCGTTCTGCCATTAATGACTGATACGAATCGGCTAGGGGATGTCCCATCAATCCCATATATTGTGGGTGTCCGTCTATCAACATCAGCATTTGTGTGGTAGGGCTTCCGCCTATACCACGTATTGTCATACCTCCGGCAGATCCTGCTGCAACACCGTAGCCCATAATGCTTCGTGAAGTAACGAACAAGCCCGGGACTTCTTCTGTAATGATAGGTAATAATGATTGTTCAAACCGACTCTCGATTTGTTTACTTCCCACTATGCTTACACTCATCGGAAGATTGTTGATATTTACCGCAGGACGGGTTCCGGTGACAATAACATCTCCTAGTTGGATAGAATCCCGAGGCGCTGAAATTGGATTGTTATCTATGGCATAAGTAAGCTGAGCAAATAATAAAACAGAAGCAATGGCACTAATTGTTTTCTTCATTCATTTTTATAATAGCCACGGGAACTTGAAGCAATCTTCATCATATAGGGCATAATCTGCTTTTCCGTTTACCGCGAATGTTTTAACTAGTCTGGCACCTTCGAGCAACTTACATGCCAACGCCAGAGATGCGCCCGTCTTCACTCTGTCTTCTACCAGCAATATAGATTTGCCTTGGAAGTCGAAGTCGATGGGAGCTATCAATTGCGGACTTTCATATTTGGCCTTTTGGTAAGCGTCGCGTAGGTTTATTTTTAACAGATGGATATCGATATTTAGTCTTTGATTGAGAATAGCAGCAGGTATTATCCCGCCATTAGCGATAGCGACAATCATATCGAAGCTTTCATAAAAAGCAATGTCGCGGAAGCGTTCTAATACTTCCGAAAAAGACTTGTTGTCAGACATTTTTGTATCTTATATTTTAGCGATAGCTTTCAATAAAGCGTACCCCCCGAATATTTGTATTAACATTCCCGGAATACCAATACGGAAATCTTGTACTGCTGTAAAGAAATCTTTTACGATAGCCCATTCTATCAATGTACCTGCTATCTGATATGTCAAAACAGCGGCAATTATTCCTAATAGAGAAATTTTTCCGAGTCGATGTGCTGCATAAGCTGCTGCTCCTGCTAATAAGGTGGACTTGATTAGTATGGCAGGGAGTAAAGCCACCGGAGGCATACCAAATAAAACACTATTGATAAGTGGAGATAATATTGCAGTTAACAAACCAACCCGTAGACCGTATTTGTACGCTGCTATCAGAGTGAAAAAGTAGATAGGAAGCCAGGTTAAGCCTCCACCAGGTATCAAATGGCATATCTGAGGAAGTGCAATGTTTCCAACAACGAATAACAATGCAAACAAATATGTTTTAATCTCTTTGTAAGTTAAGGAATAAAGTTTTACTGTTGTTTCCATAATTATAGTAAATTAAAGTATATGTAATTATTTATTTTATTCGTTGTCCTTTTCCGGATACCTGAGCCGGAATAAATATAAGTTTATGTAAAATAATGAGGAGTGTTATTTTATCTTACTGGCATTCTCTATATTGGTGTTAACGAATACAATACTAAAAATAATTATTGAAACGAACAAATATTATAATATCTTTTCACTTTTAGGCATAATGATTATAGTATCAGCGTAAAAATAGAAATTAATAATCAAACCTTCTATAATATCTGATAAAATATTTTTTCTTCTCGAAGCTTAATGCATAGATATTGTAGTATATCTATTTTAACTTATGGCGCGAGACGCTCAACTTCCCAAACTCCATCTTCAAGCACATATTGTATTCTGTCGTGCAGTCTGTTGCTGCGTCCTTGCCAGAATTCGATAAGATAAGGTTTAACGATATATCCTCCCCAGTTTTGAGGACGTACTATATTTTTGTCTTTAAACTTAGATTCATATTCTTTTATCAGTCCTTCCAAGTATTTTCTGTCGGGTATCGCACGGCTTTGGGGGGATGCCCAAGCTCCCAACTTGCTCTTTGCCGGACGGACTTCGAAGTAAGAGTCTGATTCTGCATCTGACGTTTTTTCAACAATACCTTCTATTCTTACTTGTCTTTCCAATTCATTCCAAACAAAAGTTAAGGCACAATACTTGTTTAGTGTAATTTGATAAGCTTTCTTGCTATCATAATTAGTAAAAAAAACGAATCCTTGTGGTTTAATCTGCTTGAGTAGTATCATACGCGAAGATGGTTTCCCATCGGGAGTTGCTGTTGCCAGATTCATCGCATTTGGTTCAAGGGCTTTCGCTATAATAGCTTCGTTAAGCCATTGTTCGAACATATCCATTGGGTCGGATAGGACATCGCTCTCGTCTAGTGTTTTTAAAGTAAAATCTCTTCGTATATTAAATAAATCTGTCATAAATTATGGTTAAAATAGTAGTGAGTTTATTATTGTATATATAACATAACAAAAAAGCAGTCTTTTTGTTGTTTTTTTATTTCTTTTTGGCTATTAAAGTTTTGATAAATAGTTTATTGTGTTTTTATTTTACTCTTTGTTTATCTTCTTTTTTTTTGTTAAAAGGTGACAAAAGTGACACATTTTACTTCCTTTTATCTTGTCACTTTTTTACTTCAGTATTCGTAAATATTATTTGCGGAAAGCTTGTGTATAATAAGATAATAGTTGTGTATAAAAATGAAAAATCCTCACTGACATCACGTCTGCGAGGATCTAGATCAACTAAAAAAACTATCCAATAGAAAAGTTATGCCAAACAAAGTGTATTAATACTTTTCTTTTGTCTCTTGCTGTATCTGTTGCATTGTTCACAGACACTATATCCTAATAATATTCCTAATATAAAATCTTCTTCAGGTGTTAATAAGTTCAACGGTTTGTCTCCACATATTGCGTTGGCTACTAAGAGGCATTCCTCTTTGCCGAAAAAGACATTTATATTACCGTTTTTCAGATGGCTTATTTTATAATTAATCGAGTTTTTTCCCAATTTCCATCTGACTTTATCTTCATATTCTCCGGGTAGTGTACACAGTACCAAGCTGCGCACCCCTTTTTTGTATTCGTAAATCAGGTGAAAGAAAACACGCATATTGATTTACTTTGTTAAATTGCTTTTTTAAGGTCTTCTGTCCAAATTGCAATGCGTTGATCTGTAAGGTTCGACTCGTTGTCGTTATCGATGAGTAAACCAAGAAATTCGCCGTCAACAACAGATTCAGAACTGTCGAAAGTATATCCCTCTGTGCTTACCTTACCGATTAGCTCGCAACCTTTACCCTTTATTACACTGTATATTTTTGATAGTGCGTCGCCAAATGTATCGCTATACGAAGATGAATCACCACATCCAAACAGAGCTACTTTTTTACCATTCAGATCGGCAGCCTTTATTTTGTCGATATAGTATTCCCAATCGTCTTGAAGGTCACCCAATCCTAATGTTGAAGAACCGAATAATATTACATCGTAAGCTGAAAAGTCTGTATTGGCCTTTGATACATCATGTAAGTCAGCCTTACTTACTTCCAATTTTTTTGCTATTTCTTCCGCTACTTCTTGTGTATTGCCTGTTGTTGAGCCGTAGTATATTCCTATTTTTGACATTCTGATAAATTTAAAATGATTAAATATCTAATTTTCTGTTTACAAAGTAATGACAACCAAGAAATGTATACAATACCAAGTAATAATGATATTTATGTCACTTTTTCACTATTTATAAGTAGGAATCATCGGTTGATGTAAGATTATCAGTTATATAAACAAAAAAAGCAGCCTGATTATCAGACTGCTTTCTCTATGTTTTAAGCTTGTTTCTTAAGCTTCTGCTTTAGGAAGTACAGAAACAAATGATCTGTCATTTCTTTTTTTGCGGAAAACCACTGTACCATCTACAAGAGCAAATAATGTATGGTCTTTACCAATACCTACATTTTCTCCCGGATGATGAGTTGTTCCTCTCTGACGAACTATGATGTTTCCTGCTTTTACAACTTCTCCACCAAATGCTTTAACGCCCAATCGTTTACTTTCCGATTCACGGCCGTTTTTCGAACTACCTACACCTTTCTTGTGTGCCATTGTCTTCTGTTTTTAACTGATTAAGCAATAATTTCTTTTACTATAACTTCTGAAAATTGTTGACGGTGACCGTTTAGTTTACGGTGTCCTTTTCTTCTTTTCTTGTGGAAAATAAGAACTTTATCCCCTTTTGCTTGAGAAACAACCTCAAGAACTACTTTTGCACCATTTACAGTCGGTGTACCTACTGTTACTGTGCCGCCGTTGTCAACTAATAATACTTTATCGAACTCAACTGTTGAGCCATTTTCTGCATTGATTCTATGAACAAACAACTTTTGGTCTTTTTCAACTTTCATTTGTTGTCCTTGAATGTCTACAATTACGTACATCTGTTTTGTTATTTACAGGTTATGTGCCTGAGGCGAACCGTTTTATATACAGTTTCTTGTTAGCCTATTAGCAATCGGGTGGCAAAGATAATCAATCGCTACTAAAAATTCAAATATTTGTGGAAAAGATTATCGTATTTCTTTGATTTTTAATTCACCTGTCAGGTCATTAGGGATTGTTGCGGGGTCTACTCCCATAATGGTAACGATGTTTCTAATGTCTTGTGAGGTTACCTTACGGTAAGTGGTGAGGGTATTGGGCGTTATAAGATATTTACTAGCCGCTGTGCCTCCATGCAATGAACTTTGTATAAATATAGAGTCTCCTTTAGCTTCATATGTGTCGGTAGACTCTCTGATAAGTCCGTCAGAGCCCGAAGATCCTTTTTTTCTGATCGTAGTTTTTACATTTAATTCAGTAAAAGCTCTGGTTGTTTGATTTTCTTTTAAGTCCAGACTGAAAACAGTATTTAGCATATTGTCAAAGCTGGAATCGGATGTTTTTATTGTCTGCTCGCGCATTAGCCATTCGCCCTGTAGGGTTACAGCTTCCTCCTCGTTGTCTCCGCATGATGTCATCAAAGTGCAGGCGCTCAGTAAAATTGTAAAGGATAGGATGAAATTCTTCATTGTAATGTGTTCGTTATGCAAATATTTGTGGTGCAAATATATACATATTTTACTTAATTATATATAGTTCACGCTTTATATAAGATATTAAAACCGAAATTAACAAAAGTGTTTAGTTTGTTGTATTTTTAGTTTTGTTGTCATAATGAGATTTAATAGTGTTTTTTATTAACAAAAAGTCTTATTTATTTTTTATTTACGAATAAAATGATATAAATTTGCCAGACTGTTCAAATTTTAAACAAAACAGGTGATAAATATATGTGTGGATTTGTAGGAGCTTTTGATTTAATACAAGATATAAGCGTTTTGCGGGGGCAGGTTCTTCGCATGGCAAAAAAAATCCGTCATCGCGGTCCGGATTGGTCGGGAATATATTGTGGTGAGAAATCTATTCTTGCTCACGAAAGATTGTCTATTGTAGGAGTAGACTCTGGTAAACAACCTCTTTATAGTAAAGATGGTAATTTGGTTTTGGCTGTCAATGGTGAGATCTACAATCACAAAGAAATAAGAAGTCGCTATCCCGACTACGAATTTCTTACACACTCAGACTGCGAAGTAATCTTAGCTTTGTATAAAGATAAAGGGGTTGATCTCTTTGAAGATTTAAATGGCATCTTTGCTTTTGCGCTTTATGATGTTGAAAATGATATTTGTCTTATTGGACGTGACCATATGGGGATAATTCCTCTTTATATGGGGTATGACGATCACGGACAATTTTATGTGGCAAGCGAATTAAAAGCTTTGGAAGGTGTTTGTCCCAACGTGCAGGAGTTCTTACCCGGTTATTATATGTGTAGTGCCGAGGGGAATGATTTGAAACGTTGGTATAAACGTGACTGGATGGAGTATGACGATGTAAAAGATAATGAATCTGATGAAAATGAGTTGAGAGTAGCTTTGGAGAGCGCTGTGCATCGCCAATTGATGTCGGATGTTCCTTATGGTGTTTTACTTTCAGGAGGATTGGATTCGTCTATAATATCAGCTATCGCAAAACGATATGCAGCTCGCAGAATAGAGGATGATAACCAGACCGAAGCTTGGTGGCCTCAATTGCATTCATTTGCTGTTGGGTTGAAAGATTCTCCGGACTTGGTGGCCTCAAAAAAGGTGGCAGAGTATATCGGAACAGTACATCATGAAATAAATTTCACGGTCGAAGAGGCTCTTGATGCCCTCAGTGATGTGATTTATCATATCGAAACCTATGATGTTACTACCGTTCGTGCATCTACCCCTATGTATTTGTTGGCTCGTTTTATAAAATCGATGGGAGTGAAGATGGTGCTTTCCGGCGAAGGTGCAGATGAGTTGTTTGGTGGTTACTTATATTTTCATAAGGCTCCCGATGCAAAAGCTTTTCATGAAGAAACCGTACGGAAGTTGGATAGATTGCATTTGTATGATTGCTTGCGTGCGAATAAGTCGTTAGCTGCATGGGGAGTAGAAGGGCGTGTGCCTTTTCTCGATAAAGAATTTATGGACGTTGCTATGCGTTTAAATCCTCAGGATAAAATGTGTGGTAATGGTAAAATAGAAAAATATATATTAAGAAAAACATTTCAGGATTATTTGCCTGAAAGTGTTGCTTGGAGACAAAAAGAGCAATTTTCTGACGGAGTTGGCTATAATTGGATAGACTCGTTGAAGGAAATGGCTGAAAAGAAAGTCTCAGATAAGCAGATGATGCATGCTTCGGAGCGTTTTCCGATCAATCCTCCAATGTCAAAGGAAGAGTATTGGTATCGTACAATGTTTGAAGAGCATTTCCCGTCAGCTTCGGCTGCTCATACGGTTCCGTCCGTTCCGTCCGTTGCCTGCAGTACGGCTGTGGCGCTGGAGTGGGATGCGTCTTTCAAGAATAGAGTTGACCCGTCAGGTAGGGCGGTGAAGGCTGTTCATGCAGAAGCATATGATAAATAGTATATTTTAAGGAGGCGGTTGCCTCCTTTTTGTTTTATTCTTATCGGTAAAATAAGAGAAATGAAAAACAATTGATTATCGTGATTGTTTTTATTTCGAAATTAAGTTTTGATTCGAGAGGAATAGTGGCATATAGTTGAAAAGGATGTTGTGTGAGAAGTATTTTGTTGCAGAATTTTTGTAAAGAGCATTAAAGAGACGTGATATTAAATATAAACCTATCATTTGTAAATCAATTAAACCTTCATAATGTCTTTATGTTTTGTTTTTAAGTTGAAAATAAAACAAAAAGATTTTTTTGTTTTATTAAAGATGAAAAAATGTTATGGATTTCTTGCAAAAACGAATAATTTGTATGAAATTTGTCCCTTGAAAAGATAAAGTAAAAAAAGACGAAATATAGAGAATGAAGAAGTTGAAATTCACCAAAATGCACGGCGCGGGCAATGATTATATTTATATGAACGGATTTGTTCAGGAGATAGAAAATCCTTCAGCATTAGCAATCCGCCTTAGCAGTCGTAATTTTGGTATTGGCTCGGATGGTTTAGTGCTTATATTGCCATCGGAGAATTCAGATTTTAGAATGCAGATGTTCAATTCCGATGGTTCTGAAGCCGAGATGTGTGGTAATGCTTCTCGTTGTGTAGGGAAATATGTATACGACAACGGATTGACAACAAAAAAGGAAATTGCGCTGGAAACAAAAGCCGGCGTTAAATATATAACTTTGCTGGAAGGAGACGAAAAAGCTCGTAAGGTGACAGTGGATATGGGTGAGCCGATCCTTGATCCTGTACAAATTCCGGTAAAGGTGGATAAAGAGCCTGTACTTAATTTCCCGTTGGATATCGATGGCAAAATATGGGAAATATCTTGCGTATCCATGGGGAACCCTCATGCGGTTGTTTTTACAACAGGAATAAAAGAGCTTGATTTGCCTGTAATAGGACCTAAGTTTGAAAAACATCCGATATTCCCTCGAAAAACAAATACTGAGTTCATTGAAGTCGTTGATCGTAAAACGTTGAATATGCGTGTGTGGGAACGTGGAGCAGGAGAGACTCTGGCTTGTGGCACAGGAGCCTGTGCTGCGGCTGTTGCTGCCATACTGAACGGATATTGCGACCGTAAAATAACAATTCACCTGATAGGCGGAGATCTCGAGATAGAATGGGATGAGCAAAATAATCACGTGTATATGACCGGTGAGGCTGTGACAGTTTTTGAAGGAGAGATTTTTTAATACTGCGGCCATATAATAGAAGAACCCGAAATTATTAATATATAAAAATGGCATTCATAAACGAAAATTATACTAAACTACCGGGAAGTTACTTGTTCTCGGATATTGCAAAAAAAGTAAATGAATTTAAGGCCGCCCATCCTGAAGCCAATGTTATTCGTTTGGGAATCGGTGATGTTACAAAGCCTCTACCTTCGGCGATAATAAACGCAATGCATGCCGCTGTAGATGAAATGGCGAATGCATCTACTTTTAGAGGATACGGACCTGAACAAGGGTACGACTTTTTGGTAAATACAATTGTAGAAAATGATTATAAAGCACGTGGCTTGGATATTTCTGCTGACGAAATATTTGTAAGCGATGGCTCTAAAAGTGATACCGGTAATATCGGCGATATTCTTGGACTTGATAATATTGTTGCTGTTACAGATCCTGTTTATCCTGTCTACGTAGATACAAACGTAATGGCTGGTCGTGCAGGAGAATTGCAGGCAAATGGCAAATGGAATAAGCTTGTTTATATTCCATGTACATCAGAGAATGACTTTATTCCGTCATTGCCGACTGAGAAAGTAGATATCGTTTACTTGTGTTATCCTAACAACCCTACAGGTACTACATTGACGAAAGATCAATTGAAAGTATGGGTTGATTATGCTCTCCAAAATAAGGTACTTATCCTATTTGATGGCGCTTACAAAGAATTTATTACCGAAAGTGATGTTCCTCATAGTATATACGAGATAGAGGGAGCACGAGAAGTGGCTATCGAGTTTCGTAGTTTTTCTAAAACTGCCGGATTTACAGGTACTCGTTGTGCTTATACCGTTGTGCCTAAAACTGTGATGGGATACACCAAAACCGGAGAAAAGATTTCTTATAATAAATTGTGGAACAGACGCCATACTACTAAGTTTAACGGTGTTCCATATATTATTCAGCGTGCAGCTGAGGCTTGTTTTTCAGCTGAAGGTAAAAAGCAGATAAAAGATATCATCGACTATTATATGAATAATGCAAAGATCATTCGTGAGGGGCTCGCTTCCGAAGGATTGCAAGTATATGGTGGTGTGAACTCTCCTTATATTTGGGTAAAAACTCCAAAGGGAATGACATCGTGGGGATTCTTCGATTATCTATTGAATGATCTGCATGTTGTCGGAACTCCCGGTGTAGGTTTTGGCCCTAGTGGAGAAGGTTATTTAAGGTTAACGGCATTTGGTACTTTAGAAAATACCAAAGAGGCTGTTGGTCGATTAAAAAAGATTTCTATTTGATAAATCCTATATAAACTCAATAAAAGTAAATTTATGACAAAGTTACGTTTTAAAGCAGTAGCACTGGCCTCAGAGCGAAAGCCTCTTGAGGTAGAGAAACCTAAAAGTAAAACTTCAGAGTATTACGGGGAAAAGGTGTTCAATCGTAAAGCTATGACCAAATATCTTTCGAAAGAAACTTTTAAAGCGCTTAATGATGCAATTGAAAAAGGACAATCTGTAAATCGTAATCTGGCAGAGCATGTTGCAGCCGGAATGCGTATGTGGGCTCTGGAAAATGGTGTAACACACTATACTCACTGGTTTCATCCGTTGACAGACGGTACTGCCGAAAAGCATGATGCTTTTGTTGAACATGATGGTAATGGTGGACTGATTGAAGAATTTGAAGGAAAGCTTCTTGCTCAGCAAGAGCCTGATGCTTCAAGTTTTCCGTCGGGAGGTCTTCGTAATACATTCGAAGCACGTGGTTATTCTGCTTGGGATCCATCATCTCCTGCATTTATTGTAGGCGAAACATTGTGTATTCCTACTATCTTTATCTCATATACAGGTGAGGCTCTTGACTATAAGACTCCTTTGTTGAAAGCTCTTGCTGCGGTAGATAAAGCTGCAACAGGTGTCGTTCAGTATTTTAATGAAGATGTAACAAAGGTAATATCTAACCTTGGATGGGAACAAGAATATTTCCTTGTTGACGAAGACTTGTTTATGGCTCGTCCAGACTTAGCTTTGACAGGAAGAACGCTGATGAGTCACGAAAGTGCAAAAAATCAGCAGTTGGAAGACCATTACTTTGGTTCAATTCCTGAACGTGTTCAACGTTTTATGAAAGAGCTTGAGTACGAATCGTATGCTTTGGGTATTCCTGTAAAAACTCGTCACAACGAAGTAGCTCCAAATCAGTTTGAGCTGGCTCCTATATATGAAGAATGTAATCTTGCTGTAGACCACAACCTTTTGGTTATGTCTGTAATGGATAAGGTGGCGCGCAAGCACTCTTTCCGTATCCTATTCCACGAAAAACCATTCAAGGGAATCAACGGTTCGGGTAAGCATAACAACTGGTCTCTAGCTACGAATACAGGAATCAATCTTCTTTCTCCGGGTAAGGATAAAGTAGAAAACCTTCGCTTTATAACATTTGTGGTGAATATCTTGGCTGCTGTTTATAAGAATAACGGCCTGTTGAAAGCTTCAATATCTTCAGCTACAAATGCTCACCGTCTTGGTGCAAACGAAGCTCCTCCTGCTATCATATCAGTATTCTTGGGTACTCAGGTTAGTGATATTCTTGATAAGTTTGAGAAGAGCTCTGTAAAAGATGCTATCGTTGTTGACAATAAGAAACAGATTAGTTTAGGTGTAGGTCAAATTCCTGAAATCCTTTTGGATAATACAGACCGTAACCGTACTTCTCCATTCGCATTCACAGGAAACCGATTCGAGTTCCGTGCTGTGGGTTCTTCTGCTAACTGTGCTTCTGCTATGACAGCCTTGAATGCTTCTGTTGCAGAACAGCTAAGAGTGTTTAAAGACGAAGTTGATGCGCTAATCAGTAAAGGTAAATCGAAAGAAGAGGCTCTTTACGAAGTATTGAAGAAATATATCAAAGAATCTCGTTCTATTCGTTTCAACGGTAATGGATATAGTGAAGAATGGAAAGCAGAAGCTAAAAAACGTAAATTGGATTGCGAAACAAGCGTTCCTGTTATCTATGATAGCTATACTTCAAAACAAAGCATCAAAACATTTGCCGGTATTTTATCTGAAGTAGAGCTTCATGCTCGTAACGAGGTGAAGTGGGAAATGTATACAAAGAAAATCCAGATAGAATCGCGTGTATTAGGTGATTTGGCTTTAAATCATATCATTCCTGTAGCGATTTCATACCAATCTATATTGTTGACAAATGTTTCTAAGCTAAAAGACATCTCTGATGACTACAAGACTCTTGGTGCAGAGCAAATCCGTTTGATCGAAAAAGTATCTACGCATGTAAATGCCGTGAATGCAAAAGTTCATGAAATGATAGATGCTCGTAAAGCGGCTAATAACATTGAGAGTGAACGTGAGAAAGCTGTTGCTTATCATGATAATGTAGCTCCGTATTTGGACGAAATCCGCTATCATATCGACAAGCTTGAATTGATTGTTGATAATGAAATGTGGCCATTGGCTAAATATAGAGAATTATTGTTTATACGATAATTAAACATTATAAAGAAAAGAAGTCCCGATCTCTAACGAGTCGGGATTTCTTTTTTTTATACAGGTTTTGATCTTGCGGGTATAAATATGAAATAAAACAGGCTGAATTATTTATTTCGGGGTCTTTAATTTGCTTCTTTTTGTGTTCTTTTGTTAAATAAAATCGATTAAATATAGATTTTTTATTAAAAAGATGCATTTTTAAATCAAAAAGAAAATTTATTAAAGCGAAATTCGTACATTTGTCATTGTAAATAAATTAGGATAGAACCCGAAAATTCTTTCATTCACATATCAACTATTGACTATGCAAGATTTAAGATCAGCAATACAGCACGGACTATATGACCCAAACTACGAACACGATGCGTGTGGGGTAGGTATGGTGTTGCATATGAAGGGTGCAAAATCACATGCTATCGTTGAAAATGGTCTCCGTGTATTGGAGAACATGACTCACCGTGGAGCAGAAAACGCCGATAATAAAACCGGTGATGGTGCCGGTATTATGTTACAAATACCGCACGAGTTTATACTTCTACAAGGGATACCTGTCCCCGAGAAAGGGCACTACGGAACCGGATTGGTCTTCTTACCGAAGGGTGAGGCTGAGATGGAATCGTGTATGATAACTCTCACGCAATATATCGATAAGGAAGGCTTGAAGCTTTTGGCTGTTCGCGATGTACCTGTCAATAGTGAAATATTGGGAGAGATGGCAAAGTCGAATGAGCCTCATATAAAACAAATATTTGTACTCGGAGAAGAAGGTCTTTCCCAGGATGAATTAGAGCACAAACTCTATTTACTTCGTAAGAAAATAGAAAAAGAAATATTCAACTCTAAAATATTTTCATTAGAGACTAAGCGAGCTTTCTATATTGTCAGTTTGTCTACAAAGCGCCTTATATATAAAGGTATGTTGTCGTCTGAGCAACTTCGGCATTATTATCCCGATTTGCTGAATCCGCATCTTACAAGTGCTATTGCTTTGGTGCACTCACGTTTCAGTACCAATACCTTCCCTACATGGGATTTGGCACACCCATTCCGTATGGTGGCTCATAATGGTGAGATCAATACGATAAAGGGCAATCGCCTGTGGATGGAGGCTCGTGAGAGTATATTGAAATCAGATTTGTTAGGGAATATCAACGACTTGTGGCCAATTGTTCAGCCATTTATGAGTGATAGTGCGTCATTCGATAATGTGTTGGAATTCCTTGTCATGTCAGGGAAATCATTACCTCATGCAATGGCAATGATGGTTCCCGAATCGTGGAACGATCAGAATCCGATATCTGACGACTTGAAAGCTTTCTATGAATACCATAGCTTGTTTATGGAGCCTTGGGATGGACCGGCTACACTATTGTTCTCGGATGGACGTTATGCCGGAGGACTGTTAGACCGTAATGGTCTGCGCCCTGCCCGTTATTTGATAACTCATAATGACGTTATGGTCGTTGCTTCCGAAATGGGGGTATTGCCATTTGAGCCGTCCGAAATAAAAGAAAAAGGTCGCCTTCGTCCCGGTAAAATACTAATGGTAGATACCGAAAAAGGAACAATACAATATGATGCAGAGCTGAAGGAAAACCTTGCAAAAGCGTATCCGTATCGTGAATGGCTATCTAAGAACCGTATTTCATTAGATGACATATCTTCGGGGCGTGCACCAAAATATAGCGTGGATAACTACGATAAGCTGCTGAAAGTTTTTGGATATTACAAAGAAGATATAGAAAAGATAATGACGCCAATGGCTGTGGAGGGCAAAGAGCCTACTGCATCTATGGGAAACGATGCGCCTGTCGCTGTTTTATCTAACAAGCCACAGCGTTTATTTACATATTTCCGTCAATTATTTGCTCAGGTAACAAACCCGCCTATCGACCCTATTCGTGAGGAACTGGTGATGTCTCTTGCCGGATATATTGGTTCGCTTCATAAAAATATACTAGAACCAATGCCGGAGCATACCAAGATGGTTGGGCTATCGAATCCTTTCTTATCAAACAGGGAGCTCGATTTGTTAGTGCATCTTGGATATAAAGGCTTTAAGGCGGAAATCATTCCGATGCTGTTCGACCCGAAACAAGGTGGAGCCGGACTCGAAAAAGCGATAGAGCAAATGTGCCGCAATGCAGAAAAAGCTGTGGATAGCGGTAGTAATTATATCGTACTTAGCGATAGAGGGGTAAATCCGGATAATGCCGCCATTCCTTCATTATTGGCTGTTTCGGCAGTCCATCATTATCTGATCGAACGCCGCAAACGTATGCAAATAGATATAGTGGTAGAATCGGCAGAACCACGTGAGGTGATGCACTTCGCTTTATTGTTTGGTTATGGCGCTAATGCAGTGAATCCATATTTGGCTTTAGCTGTGATAGAAGATCTTGTTAAAAAAGGAGATATTCACTTAGATTTTCATACAGCCATGAAGAACTATGTGAAGTCTATAAATAAAGGCTTGTTGAAGACCATGTCGAAGATGGGTATCTCTACACTGAAAAGCTATATTGGCGCTCAGATATTCGAAGCTGTGGGTATCAGTACCGGAGTTATCGATAAATACTTTAAAGGGACTACATCTAAGATTGAAGGTATTGATATCAATGACATAGCAAGCGATACAATCGAAGCTTTTTATGAAGCCTTTGAGAGTGACTTTATCGATCCGTCATTAGTAAGTCAGGGTATATACGCATGGCGCCGCAATGGTGAATATCACGCATGGAACCCTGAAACGATAATGAATCTTCAGATGGCTACACGTTTGGGTAGTTATAAGAAGTTTAAAGAATATACCGACTCTATTGATAAAAAAACGGAAAAGATATTTTTGCGTGATTTCTTAGATTTTGATCCATCTAAGAATCCGATTGATGTTTCGGAAGTAGAACCTGTGTCAGCTATTACAAAACGCTTTGTGACAGGAGCCATGTCTTTTGGTTCTATCAGCCGTGAAGCCCATGAAGCAATGGCTGTAGCAATGAACGCTATCGGCGGTAAAAGTAATACCGGAGAGGGGGGTGAGTTGCCTGAACGTTTTGCTACCAATGCCCGTTCTTCTATTAAGCAAGTTGCTTCCGGTCGCTTTGGTGTAACAACAGAGTATTTGGTTAATGCAGATGAATTACAAATAAAAATAGCTCAGGGTGCAAAACCCGGAGAAGGGGGACAGTTACCGGGCTTTAAAGTAGATAAGATTATTGCTAAGACCCGTCATTCAATTCCCGGAATCTCTCTGATTTCGCCTCCTCCTCATCATGATATATATTCAATCGAGGATTTGGCTCAGTTAATATTTGACCTCAAAAATGTAAATCCTGCTGCTCAGATTAGTGTGAAATTAGTCTCTGAAAGTGGAGTCGGTACGATTGCTGCCGGTGTTGCCAAAGCTAAAGCGGATCGTATCGTTATCAGCGGATGTGAAGGTGGTACAGGTGCAAGTCCTGCCAGCTCGATTAAGCATGCAGGCCTTCCTTTAGAAATTGGTTTAGCGGAGGTTCAACAAACGTTAGTACTGAATGGGCTTCGTGGTCAGGTGTATCTACAGACAGACGGTCAGCTAAAAACCGGACATGATATCATTGTTGCGGCAATGCTTGGGGCTGAAGAGTTTGGATTTGCGACAAGCGCTTTGATTGTATTGGGATGTATAATGATGCGTAAGTGTCACTTAAATACATGTCCTGTAGGTGTTGCTACGCAAAACGAAGAGCTTAGGAAGAAGTTTATGGGACGCAGCGAGTATCTTATCAACTATTTCAATTTTTTAGCAGAAGAAGTACGTGAGCATTTGGCTGCCTTGGGTGTGAAATCACTTGATGAAGTCGTAGGGCGTGCCGATTTGTTGAAATATATGAAGAGTGACGCAAATAAGAAAGTTGAAAAACTAGATTTGTCTCGTTTGATGTATTTTCCTGTAGAAGCAAAAGAAAATGCGATTCATCGTATAAAAGATCAGGAACATAAGTTGGATGATGCGCTCGATATTTCATTGATTACTACATCTCGTATGGCTATCGATAAAGCCATGCCAACGGTAATGACCAAAACAATAAAGAATACGAATCGTACTGTGGGAGCGATGCTTTCGGGTGAGATTGCAAAGAAATATGGCAATGCGGGTCTTCCTGAAGATACTATACAATTTACATTCACCGGTTCGGCCGGACAAAGTTTTGGCGCATTTCTTGCGCATGGTGTAACCTTCAAGTTGGAAGGTGATGCAAATGACTATGTGGGTAAGGGTTTGTCGGGTGGTAAGATTATCATCGTGCCGCCAACAACATCGACATTTAAGCCTGAGGAGAATATTATTGCAGGTAATACATTGCTATATGGTGCTACATCGGGCGAAATATACATCAATGGACGAGTAGGAGAACGCTTCTGCGTACGTAATAGTGGTGCTGTCGCAGTTGTTGAAGGTGCAGGAGACCACTGTTGTGAATATATGACAGGAGGCCGTACTGTAGTGCTCGGCAAAACAGGACGCAATTTTGCTGCCGGTATGAGTGGCGGCGTCGCTTATGTATATAATATAGATGAAGATTTTGATTACTATTGCAATATGCAAATGGTAGAGTTGACACTGATAGAAGATACTTACGATAGTCGTGAACTTCGTCAGTTGATAACCAATCATTATAACTATACAAATAGTCCTCTGGCTAAATATATTCTTGATAACTGGAATACGGAAGTGGAGAAATTTATGAAAGTGACTCCGATCGAGTATAAGAAAGTGTTGCAAGATGAGAAATTGGAAGCTATTAAGAAAAAAATAGCACAAGTAGAATTTGATTATTAAAAGGAGGAGTACGAATCATGGGAAATCCAAAAGCATTTTTAACAGTAAAAAGAAAAGACGCAGGATATCGTCCTGCTCAGGAGCGTATTCTCGACTTTGGTGAAGTAGAACAAACACTAAATAGTGAAGATAGACGTGAACAAGCGTCACGCTGTATGGACTGTGGTATTCCTTTTTGCCACTGGGGATGTCCACTGGGAAATAAGATGCCTGAATGGCAAGAATATATATATAAGGGAAACTGGAAGCTGGCAGCAGAAGTATTGATGCAGACAAATGACTTTCCTGAATTTACAGGACGTATTTGTCCCGCACCATGTGAAAAATCGTGTGTACTCTCTATACACCGTGCACCTGTAACTATCCGCGAAAATGAAGCATCGGCTCTTGAGCACGCTTTTGGGGAAGGATTTATTCAACCTAAAGTTCCGGCTCATCGTACAGGTAAAAAAGTAGCCGTGATTGGTTCCGGTCCCTCAGGTCTTGCTGTTGCTAATCAGCTAAATCAGAAAGGACATGAAGTAACAGTCTATGAGAAGAGCTCTCATATCGGAGGTTTGCTTCGTTTCGGTATTCCTGACTTTAAGCTGAATAAAAATATTATCGATCGCCGATTGAAGCTAATGGAAGCTGAGGGGGTTAAGTTTGTAGTAAATACAGAGATCGGAAAAGATGTAAAAGGTAAAGACATCTTGAAAGATTATGATGCTGTATGTGTGGCTATAGGTTCGCAAGTACCTCGTAATCTCCCTGTCGAAGGGCGTGAACTGAAAGGTGTTTACTATGCTATGGAATACCTTACAGTTCAGAATAAGCTGATCGCAAAAGAGTCTGTTCCGGCCGATCAGGTGATTGATGCCAAAGGTAAGAATGTGCTTGTTATTGGTGGTGGTGATACGGGTTCAGACTGTATCGGTACTGCAAATCGTCAGGGTGCAGCGAATATATTGCAAATAGAAATATTACCTAAACCGGCAAAGCTGGAAGAAATTGAAAATCCTTGGCCTAATCCATTTCCGGTAGTGCTGAAGACTTCTTCCTCTCACATGGAGGGTTGTGAACGTCGCTGGGCGTTAAATACTAAACGCTTTATTGGAGAGGATGGTAAGCTGACAGCCGTGGAACTTGTAGAAGTAGCTTGGGAGAAAGACGAGAATGGTCGCCATGTTATGAAAGAAGTTGGACCGTCAGAGATTCATAAAGTAGATCTTGTGTTTCTTGCCCTTGGATTTGTTCATCCTATACAAGAAGGCTTACTGCAAGAATTGGATATAAAAACCGATGATGTTCGCCGTAATGTAATGACAGATAAGAATCGGGTTACAAATGTATCAAAGGTCTTTGGCGCAGGAGATTGCGTAAGCGGTCAATCTTTAGTGGTAACAAGCATCGCATCGGGACGCAAGACAGCTCAACATATTGATGAGTTCTTGAGTTCAAAATAGGCATTGTTAATAATCGTTTAAAGTTAGGGACGCATGTCTTTTTTTGTTAAAAATAAGGGTAGGACTCTATAAGTAATCTTACCTTTATGTCAACAAAATATAGACATGACACAAATTAACTCTATTATTAATTAAAATTCCTAATTATGAACAAAAAACTTATTTGCTTATTGATGTTTGTTTTTTCATTAAGTCTTGCTTTTACAGCTTGTAGCGATGATGACGATGACAAAGTAGATTATGCTAAGGAAGTAGCTGGTACTTATACTGGCTCATTAACATTGAAAATACCTGCGATGGAGATTGATGAAACTATTGCAGATAAAAAAATAGAATTGACAAGAATTTCCGACAATAAGGTAAATCTTAAACTTAAGGAATTTTCATATGGTACATTAACTTTAGGAGATATTCCTGTTGATGAAATTACTGTAACTAAGGATGGAAGTACTTATAAACTCGCAGATACATCAAAAAACATTGATTTGTTAGGAGGTCTTATGACCGCAACTGTTGCGATTTCTTCATCTACAGTAAAAGATGGTAAGCTAAATATGACCATTAAAGTAAACAATGTTAAGCAGGGTGGAAATGACATGCAATTAGGTGATATGAATATTGCATATTCAGGTTCAAAATAAAATAGCATCTTGTTAATTAATCTTTTTATTATATTTAGAAGGCGGTTTCTGGAGACAGAAATCGCTTTTGTTTTTAATAATTTTCTATCTTTATGTCAAGAACTTATTAATGTTATGTTTAGAGTAGTTGGCAGATGTGTTTCTGTCTTTATATTACTGGTTATCTTATTATCTTCCTGTGGTACACAAAAACCACAAGGCAAACTTTTATACGATCCTCGTGAGGTGGCTGAGCTTTCCTCTAAACTGGGTATTGGATTAAGTAATATTGATAAAGATGATGATCGTAATATGCCTCTTTATGCCGAAGTTTCGCAGTGGCTGGGCGTTCCTTATCGTTATGCAGGGTTATCGAGAAGAGGGCTAGACTGTTCCGGTTTTGCTTATCTTATTTATCAGAAAGTATATCGGAAATCAATACCTCGTTCTACGACAGATCAGTCGAAAATGAAAATGCATAATGTATCTAAAGGAGGTTTAGAGGCGGGCGACTTCGTTTTCTTTGCCACCTCGGGTAGAAATAAAATAAGCCATGTCGGTATTTATTTAAAAGATGGACGTTTTGTTCATGCCTCTACGTCCAATGGTGTAATAGTAAGCCATCTGGATGAGGAATATTATAAACGCACATGGAAGAAAGGCGGCAGATTAAAAAAATAGCTCACTAGAACTTAAAATTCTATAAAACTTTTACAAAGTTCCTATTTTATTAGACTGAATTTCCTATTTTTATTCGGCTAAAAAATAAAACAGCATGTCAATTTCGAAACGGATACTAGGAATATCAACATTTTTGTTAATGTGCTCCATGGCTTTTACGCCGGTTTCTGCTGTTACACCAAAGAAATCAAAAGCAGGGAAAAAGAAATCAAAAACGAGTGTATCTCATACTCCCAAATCGGTGAAAGTGGTACAGTCTTCACAAAATATGTCTGTAACAACAAATACTGGGGATAAGGTTTCCTTACCGGTATTTGATAAAATATTTGAGAATTCTAAATATAATGTGCCAAGCTCAGATGCTTTGTTAGCTGATGCAGGTGCTAGTGCTGCAGTCTCTATGGAAGTAATGAGACGCAGAATGATAGAACAAAAAGAAATGCAAGAGCTTTCTTCTCAATTAGGAATATCGATTAAAAATCCTGACAATTTAGATTTGTATCGTGAGGTAGCAGATTGGCTCGGTACACGTTATCGTAGAGGTGGCATGAGCCGCAAAGCTGTAGACTGTTCCGGCTTTACAAATATTATATATAAAACTGTATTTGGACAGCAGTTGGATAGAGTTAGTACAACAATAGCAAAGAATGTAAAAGAAACAATCACCAATAAAGAGGATTTAGAACCGGGCGATATGGTGTTTTTCTCTACTTTCAAAAAGAAATATATTAATCATGTAGGAGTATATATCGGCGATGGTAAATTCATTCATGCGTCGATAAAAAAAGGAGTAATAGTAAGCTCTTTGCGCGAAGGATATTATAGTACTGCATGGCGTAAAGGTGGAAGAAACTGATAGAAATAACAATAAAGAATAATATAGAGGGGATACGCAAGTGTCTCCTTTGTTGTTTTTATAAGTTTAATTGTATCGTTGTAGAAATGCAACATAAATATTGTATCTTTGAAATAATGATTACATATAACTATCGACAAATATGAGAAAGAGACTAACAATAGCCCTAGTGGCACATGATCACCGCAAAGCGGATATGGTAGAATGGTGTTATTATAATTCAGATTTCTTGTCAAAACATCAATTGGTTTGCACCGGAACAACAGGAACTCTTATTAAAGAGGCTTTTGAAGAAAAAGGTATAAAAGCAGATATTACACGTATGAACTCCGGTCCATTGGGTGGTGATGCTGAGATTGCAGCCATGGTAGTGCGCCATGAGGTGGATTTGGCTATTTTCTTGATAGATGATTTAAATCCACAACCCCATGAAGCCGATATAATGATGTTGCTTCGCCAATGCCGTGTGCATAATGTGCCAATTGCTTGTAATCGCTATAGTGCAGATCTTATGATCACAAGTACATTGTGGGACGATGATGATTATACGCCTACTTTGCCTCGATACGAAATTTTTGATCGAAGTAAATTTGATGCAAGTTTCAGAAGGAAAAAAGACTAAAAATAGAAAAAGGTAAGCTTATAAAGGCTTACCTTATTTTTTATCTGCGAACCGGAGGCTTTCCACTTTTTCTAGTCTGCTTACCAATTCATCGTATTGAGCTTTTCTTATCTGTAGTATCATGCTACAGTTCATATCGAAATCTTGATGTAAAATTTTAGGTTCCATATCTTTTACCAGTCGCATCACATCATTCATATATGGATACTCGAAAGTGAATGCTATTTCCAAGTCTACTGTTTTTTCTATAATCTCTGCCTCGGCAATGGCTTCTGCCGCTGCTTCTCTGTAGGCTACTATGAGTCCGCTTGTACCTAGCTTTATTCCGCCAAAGTAACGGACTACAGCAATTAAGATATTTGTAAGATCATTCGAGTTTATCTGCCCTAGTATTGGTTTGCCTGCTGTTCCGGATGGTTCTCCGTCGTCATTCGATCTGAATTCCTTCCGATCGGCTCCTAGCATATATGCCCAGCAAACATGTCGAGCGTCATAATATTCTTTACGAAGCTTATCTATTTCATTCTTGGCTTCTTCTGCAGATTGCACAGGAATGGCATAAGCAATAAATTTACTCCTTTTGTCAGTGTATATTGCTTTCGATAATTCCGTTATTGTTCTGAAAGTATCTTCCATAGACTACAAAGATACAAATTATGAAATAAAGCATTCTTTAGACAAAGTAATAATTAATGACAGAATTTCCGAGCAGAATGATATCTGATGCTCTAAAGATTTCAAATTGTATAAAATGAGGTGAAAGATAGGTAATGCTTAAAAGTGGGACGTTTTGATTGATAATCAAGGATAAATATTTTAGAAACCGGTATAAAATAGGAATGGTTGTCTCACGACAACCAATCTTCACTCCTAACCATAAATCTAATACCATGAAAAATACTTTACAAAAGTATGTATAATTTTTTATAAAACAAACTTAATGATATAAAAAATATAATTTTAACATTAATATAATTTTATTGTTTCGTTTTTAGAATCAAAATGTAATATATTTGTTTCTGTAAATAGTTAGTCTAAATTATAACTATCTGAGTCTTTGGCTCGAAGAATCGCATAAGAGATATTAACTATTTATATGGAATTTAAACATCGGGTTTTTATGACTAAAACCTTACAAATATTTATATTTGTTATTAGTATGCTTGATTGATAAATAGATCTTATTATTCTTTAAATACTTAATTAGCTCTCTAATTCTATAGCATAAATTTAGATTGTAATTGTTACAAAGCTAACACAGAGAAGTTAAGTTGTAATTAAAAGATTGTCCGCTTCAAGATTTTTTTATCATTTAAAGAATAAATTTAGCAAGTATCTAAAAAACATTATGGCATAGTTTTTGTTTCAATATTATAAATAGGTATTTTATTTTAATCTAAAAGGCTATTAGAAATAAAGCTTATATTTGCAACATACGCAAAGAACATCAAATAAGACGGTTATGGAAAATAATTTTTCACAGAGAGTTCGCAAAATCATGGGGTATAGCCGTGAGGAGGCCGGACGTCTTCAAACCAATTATCTGGCACCCGAACATTTGATGCTTGGTATACTTCGTAATGCAGAAGGATTGGCCATACAGGCATTAAAGGATTTTGGAATAGATTTGGTTGAATTAAAAGATAGTATTGATAATAATATATTAAAGCAGCAGGAAGATGCATATCCAAACAGTGAAGTCGTATTAAGTAAAAGTACTGAAAAGATTTTAAAGATGAGTATACTTGAAGCCAGGCTTACAAAAAGTCAGGAAACTGATTCCGAGCACTTACTTCTTGCCATTCTTAAAGATCATGACAATATAGCGGCGATGCTGTTGGAAGAATATCATATGGATTATAACGGAGCTTTCACTTATATAAAAAGTATGGGTGATATAATGCATGAAAATAAAAAGCAGTCGCCTCGTATGGGCGCCGACTTTACAGATGATGACGATGAGGATGATGAACCAATAAGCAGTGGAAACTCGAACGTTGGCACACAACAACCTCGTCAGGCTACAGATACACCTGTACTCGATAATTTCGGTATAGACATGACGAAGTCGGCTTTGGAAAATAAGCTAGACCCAATTGTAGGTCGTGAAAAAGAAATTGAACGTTTAGCTCAGATTCTCAGCCGTCGTAAGAAAAACAATCCTATATTAATAGGAGAACCGGGGGTTGGTAAGTCTGCCATCGTTGAAGGTTTGGCATTACGAATCGTACAGAAAAAAGTATCTCGAGTATTGTTCGATAAGCGTGTTATTGCCCTTGATATGGCTTCGGTTGTAGCCGGGACCAAATATCGTGGACAATTTGAAGAACGAATAAAAGCTATTTTGAACGAGCTATCAAAGAATCCTAATATTATATTGTTTATTGATGAGATACATACGATAGTAGGAGCGGGTGGAGCTACAGGCTCACTGGATGCTGCTAATATGTTGAAACCCGCTTTGGCCAGAGGCGAAATACAATGTATTGGTGCAACTACCCTCGATGAATATCGTAAGAATATAGAAAAAGATGGAGCTTTAGAACGTCGTTTCCAAAAGGTGATGGTAGATCCTACTACAGCAGAAGAAACACTACAGATATTGCATAATATCAAAGAGCGTTACGAAGAGCATCACAATGTGAAATATACTGAAGGTGCACTTGAGGCTTGTGTAAAACTCACCGATAGATATATTACAGATCGTAATTTCCCCGATAAAGCTATCGATGCTTTGGATGAAGCAGGTTCACGTATGCATATTGCAAATATACAGGTGCCTGTAGAAATTGAAGAAATCGAGAGCGAACTCAAAAATGTGATAGAGCAAAAAGGGGAGGCTGTAAAAGCACAGAAATATGAGTTGGCAGCGAGTTTCCGAGATACACAACGTCAATTGATGGCTAAGCTTGACAAGGCTGAAGTAGACTGGAAAGCATCGTTGAAAGAGAAACCGGAAACAGTAGACGCCGAAATGGTGGCTGAGGTAGTTTCTATGATGTCGGGAGTTCCTGTTCAACGTATTGGTGAATCGGAAGGCTTGAAGCTTGTAGGTATGAAAGATAGCCTCAAAGCTGCTGTAATTGGGCAAGATGAGGCTGTAAGTAAAATCGTAAAAGCTATTCAGCGTAACCGTATAGGTCTTAAAGACCCTAACCGTCCGATTGGTTCATTTATGTTCCTTGGGCCTACTGGTGTAGGTAAGACTCACTTAGCTAAGAAGATTGCAGAACAATTGTTTGACTCTGCTGATGCCCTTATCCGTATAGACATGAGTGAATACATGGAGAAATTCAATGTATCGCGTTTGGTCGGAGCACCTCCGGGATATGTGGGATACGAAGAAGGCGGATTGTTGAGCGAGAAAGTACGTCGCAAACCTTATTCTGTAGTACTGCTTGATGAGATAGAAAAGGCACATCCAGATGTGTATAATATCTTGTTACAGGTGATGGACGAAGGTCACTTGACAGACAGTATGGGACGTAAGATAGACTTCAAGAATACGATACTGATTATGACCTCCAATGTAGGTACACGCCAGTTGAAAGATTTTGGAGGTGGTATTGGTTTTAATAAGCAATCTGCCGCCAACAAAGAATTCTCGAGAAGTGTGCTTCAAAAGGCATTGAATAAGTCTTTCTCTCCCGAGTTCTTGAATCGTGTAGATGATATAATAACATTCGATCAGTTAGATAAGTCTTCTATCGAGAAGATCATCGATATAGAACTAAAAGGCTTCTATAAACGTATGTCGGAGCTAGGGTATACTATCGAGCTAAGTCAGGAAGCGAAGGATTTCCTTACTGATAAAGGGTATGATGTGCAATTTGGCGCTCGTCCGTTGAAACGTGCTATTCAGAACTACGTGGAAGATGAGATTGCTGAGTTAATCCTTTCAGGTGGAGTCGCAGAAAACGGGACTATAACTTTTGAAGTAGATAAAGAAAAAGATAAATTGAAAGCAATAGCAAAATAAATTTTCTTAAATATTTTTTGAAAGAGGAGTGGATACGTCCACTCCTCTTCTTTTATACAATATATAATCTTATATTTGGATATATTAAAGAATTACTATAATGAATCGGATAAATATTATTACACTGGGAGTAAAAGATGTAAAAGCCTCTTGTGCGTTTTATAAGAAGCTTGGCTTTGCAACTCCCAATATAGAAGACAATCCTGCAATTGTCTTTTTTAATAACGGCGGGACAAAATTAGCTCTTTACCCCCTGAAAATGTTAGCGGAGGATATCGACAGTTCAGCTACACCTGAGCTAAACACAGGATTCGCGGGATTTACATTGGCATATAATGCAAAATCGAAGGAAGAAGTAGATGCTATCTTTGCCGATGTAGAGAGTTTTGGCGGTAAGGTAATAAAAAATCCCCAAGCTGTTTTTTGGGGAGGTTATAGCGGATATTTCCGAGACTTAGACGGATATTATTGGGAGGTTGCTTATGCTGAATCTTGGCAGTTCGATGAAAATGATATGCTCCTTATAACAGAGTAACTTATTATAAGTTTCGAGCATGTCGCATCAACTCTTCTCTTATAATAGTGAGCTTTAAGTTTACTATACGATCCGCTTTTTGAAATTCTTCGCTGTCGTCAAGCTTTTTGTAGCGGCGAACAAACTCGTCCAGGCTATCGGTGTCTGAATATCCTTCGAAAATGATATCCTTAGCATCTTTTGCCTTTCGGATTGTTTCTGCGGTCTCTTTCAATGGAGGGATTAACAGCAATGTATCCAATACTATATTGAGATACGAGAAGTCTAATGACAGCCCGAAGTCTTTATCTTCAATAAGTCTTAGCCATTGATATATCAAACTGATATTCTCTTTGGTTACTCCCTCTATATGCATATAATTCTTGTCGAAAAGATCTTCCCTTATAGCCGATACTGCTCTGTTGAAATCATACTTCTCTGCTTCATAATACTTATTAGCCATTTCTTCGTCGCAGCCGGTAAGAGATTGGATTTCCTTTATCGATTTAGCTTTGAAGAGGTAGACACATTTTTCTACATCATTATCATTGTCTTTCAACATTTGTATGGCTTCACCCATTGGTATGGGAAGTATTTTTCTGAGCTCTATGATCTTTTCTTTCATCTGTTTGTTTTTTACCCAACAAAGATAAAAAGCTATTGTTATCTTTACAAATAATAAAAAAATAAGGATATGAACACGCGATTTGATATGCTGTCAGCAATATACAACGACACGAAGAATGAAAAGTACGATTATGCAGTGCAGCCATGGGGTGCTACCGAACCTCATAATTATCATTTACCTTATATGACAGATTGCTATCTGGCTCACGATTTGTCAGTAGATGCGGTCATTAAGGCATACGAAAAACAAAAAGTGAAAGGGATGGTATTGCCTGTAATACATCTTGGCTCGCAGAATCCGGGGCAAAGAGAACTACCTTTTTGTTTGCATGCCGGTTATGAGACGCAAAAAGCCATACTGTCGGATATCGTCTCTTCGCTGAACTATCAAGGCATACATAAACTTGTTATTGTAAACGGACATGGTGGAAATAGCTTTAAGAATATGATACGTGATCTGGCTGTTCAATATCCTGATTTTTTGATTGTGATAAGTAATCTGTTCGCCATTGTTCCTCAGACTGGGTATTTTGAAGAAAAAGACGACCATGCCGGCGAAATGGAAACCTCAATGATGATGCATTACCATCCGGAGTTGGTGAACCTATCTGTTGCAGGAGACGGAGCGTCTAAAACCTTTAGTGCTGAATCTCTTAGAGACGGTACTGGCTGGACACCAAGAAATTGGGCGAAGGTATCTCATGATACAGGGATTGGAAACCCTAAAAAGTCAACAGCAGAGAAAGGTAGGAAGTATGCCGATGCTGTCAGCCGGAAATTGTCTGAACTGTTTATCGATGTAGCTAAAGAGAGTATTTATTGATACAGTAAAGAGGTGGAATAATTGCTGTTGTTTTCTTTGTCATGTTGAACGAAGTGAAACTTCTCGTGTATTGAAGGTGGAGATTCTTCGTTACACTCAGAATGACAAAAATAGAACAATAACAATTATCCCACCTTCATCTTATATTATCTTTTTGCATCGTAATCGAACCAATCAAAATAGGCTTTGGCTTTACTTGGCTTCCCATTCGAAGATGTGTAAAGTCCTATCATCACTCCTGTAAAGCCACCTGCAACCTCAGTACTTAGGTACCGGGTATCTAGCCTTCCCAATTCATTGAAGTTATCGCTATCAGCTTCTGCGCAATAAAAAGCGTATTGCGAAGGTGTACCTTCAATCTTCAACTTCAGTTTATTACTTTTAACTTGTTTTTCTCCTGCAATGTAAGAAAGTGATCCCACTTTTACACGTAATTGCACTATATATTGACTGCCCGATTTTTTCAATAACAAGTCGTAGTGATGCGTATTATTTTGTATCAATGTCATTCCCGCTTCCTCGTTATTAGCAGATGAATTGAACTCTAAAAGAGTTTCAGCTCTGAAATCATGCTCTGTTTGTCGGCGGCAGATCATTGATATTGCCTCAGTTTCGTCTAATGTATATGGAGATGTACTGATTCTTATCCATCCTTTCTTTTCTGTCAACGAATAGTTTTCTCTGACAGGATTACGTACATATTGCCACTCGAAACCAAGTTTGTCTGCATCAAAGTTTGTACGTATAGCTGCTTTTTCTACCGGATGGAGTGGGAGTGTAGGAACGTCCATATTTAGCGATACAGTTCCGTTTCCGTTCACTTGTGGCCAGCCACCTTTAGGCCAGTCTACAGGAGCTAAGAATGTTTCACGTCCCAATACATGATAATATGCCCATTGATGCGTTACTCTGAATCCTAGAAATACCATCCACCAAGAGCCGTCTTTTGCCTGTACAAGATCTGCATGTCCTACACCCTGTATAGTATTGCTTTGCCCTCTTCTGTTGGCATGAGTCAGTATCGGATTTAATGGACATGATTCGTAAGGGCCGAATATATTCTTGCTGCGTCCTATCGTGGCACTATGCATATATTCTGTTCCTCCTTCACCCAGCAAAAGATAATAGAAACCATCTTTTTTGTAAATGTGGGGAGCTTCAGGGAAACGACCTCCTATGCCGCCCCAAACAAGACGTTCGGGAGATAATACCTTACCTGTTTTAATATCGATTTCTGTAACTCGGATACCTTCGTCTCCTTGAGTTACAAAATATGTTTTACCATCTTCATCCCAGAAGATATCAGGATCTATGCTTTTTATATCTACCCAGATAGGGTCGCTCCAAGGGCCTGCCGGATCGGTAGCTGTACAGTAAAAATTACCTTTGTCCGATACGTTTGTACAAATGACATAGAATAGCCCATCGTGGTAACGTATAGACGGAGCATATAGTCCTCCAGATGCTGAAACTTTTTGTAATGACAATTGCGAATCTCTTGTTAGGCAATGTCCTATTTGTTTCCAGTTTATAAGATCCTTGCTATGATAGATAGGTAGCCCCGGAAAATATTCGAATGATGAAGTTACAAGATAGAAATCGTCTCCTACTCTGCAAACACTCGGATCGGGATTGAACCCCGGTATTATAGGATTTTTGTATCCCGTTTGCGAAAAAGCCTGACTGATTAACAAAGTAGTGAGGCAAAAGAGAAAGAATGCTCTAAAAACGCTTTTCATGGTCTTCTGTTATATGATTGTTTTTCAATTTAATATAATAAAAAGGTGACAAAAGTGACACTTTTTTTAAAGATTCTGTTTGTCACCTTTCCATTTCTGTCAGGTTCCTATATAAAGATAATTTTACTTCACATTTATTGTTACAGAGCTTTTTACATCGGCAGATGATGCAGCACAATGCAATGTGAACTTATCCGATTCTACGACCCATTCGTGTGCTTTGTCATTGAAGAAAGCAAGGTCTTTGACAGGTATTGACAGTTCTACATTTTTAGTCTCTCCGGCTTTTAGGAAAACTTTTTTGAATGCTTTCAATTCTTTAGCAGGGCGTTCCATCGAAGGTTTTTGCTGTGATGCATATATCTGTACTGATTCAGCACCGTCAACATTTCCTTTGTTAGTAAGAGTTAGGCTTATTTTAATTTCGTCATTTTTAGTGTACTCTTTCTTGTCTGTAGAAGCTTTACCATACTCGAATGTGGTATATGACAATCCATAGCCGAAAGGAAATAATGCCGGAATTTTCTTTGTATCGTGCCAACGATAACCAACCAAGATATCTTCTTTGTATATCTGTTTGATGCTATCTCCCGGATAGGAAATTGTACCGAAAGACATAGCACCGTTATCTTCTAACTTCTTCGGAATACTGAATGGTAACTTTCCGGAAGGATTGATGTCACCTGCAATTACATTCGCTGTCGCATTTCCTGCTTCCGAACCAAGATACCATGACTGCATCAAGGTAGGTACTTTATCCAACCACGGCATAGCCACGGCGTTGCCACTGACGATAACGATTCCCATGTTCTTATTTACTTTCAACAAGTCTTCGATCAGTTCGTTCTGACCAAATGGCAGGTCGTAAGAAGTACGGTCTCCGCCTTCGCAGTCTTGTTGATAGTTCTTGTTTAACCCGCCGAAGAATAAAACAACGTCTGCATCTTTAACCAAAGCCAAAGCTTCTCGCTTCAATGAATCCGCGTTGTATGGAGACGGAATGAAATGATCATATACGCTAGGTCCTGAACCATACCCCATCGTGTAGAATACTTTATCAGCACCATATTTAATTTTTAATCCTTCGAGAGGAGAAACTTCTTTCTTTACTTTCAGTTCAGACGATCCTCCACCTACGGTTAAAGAACGGGTTGCATTTTCTCCGATTACAACAATTTTCTTGTAGCGGTCTTTAGCTATCGGGAAAAAGTTATTTGTATTTTTCATCAATACAATACCTTGCTCAGCCACTTCACGGCTTACAGCTGCATGTTCGGGTGTCGCAAAACTACCGTATGGACGGTTTCTGTCCATATTTGTTCTAAAGTTTAGACGTAATACTCTACGAACCTTATCATCGAGGGTAGACATCGGCAATTCGCCCTTTTCCAACATCTTCAGATATGGTTTTGCCAGATAGTAATTGTCGTAAGCAAAACTTTGACCCCATGTGAGCCCGTTAGTCCAAGTTCCCATTTCTATATCAAGACCGTACAACGCTGCTTCACGTGTGTCGTGGGCACTTCCCCAGTCTGTAACTACCACACCGTCATATTTCCATTCTCCTTTTAGTATCTGATTGATAAGTCTTTCGTGATGGCTGCAATACTGACCTCTGTATTTGTTATAAGAACCCATTATCGCCCATACCTTGCCTTCTTCTACTCCGGCTTTGAATGCAGGCAGGTATATTTCATATAATGCTCTGTCGCTCACTTCTACATCTATATGCCCGCGCCATAGTTCTTGGTTATTTAGGGCAAAGTGTTTCATCGTTGCAGCTACTCCGTTTTGTTGTACCCCTTTAACGAAAGGAACAACCATCTTAGAGGCTAAGTAAGGGTCTTCACCCATATATTCAAAGTTACGGCCATTCATCGGCGTGCGATAAATATTGACACCGGGGCCAAGAATCATTTCTTTTTTTCTGAAACGAGCTTCTTCTCCCAGTGCATTTCCGTATTTCAGAGAAAGCTCGGGGTTGAATGTCGCAGCTAAACATGTTAATGCAGGGAAAGCTGTACATGAGTCGTTTGTCCATCCTGCATGGTTCCATGTGTCCCAATCTATTTCCATACGTACTCCATGAGGGCCGTCGCTCATCCATATTTCAGGAATACCCAGACGAGGAACTCCGGGTGTACTAAATTTAGATTGAGCATGTATCATCGCAATCTTTTCTTCCAAAGTCATTCTTGATAGAGCATCTTCTATTCTGACCTCCATAGGTTTACTATCGTCGAGGTAGACCGGAATCTGTTTTGTTTGCCCGTTTGCTTGCAATAAGAGTAAGCCGAATAATACATAAAAAAATAGTTTCTTCATGTTTTCTGTAATTGTTTAATATTTATTTGTTTAACGTAATTTCAATTTTATTTCCCTTATTCAATGTCAGGTATAATCTATTACTTTCTATTTTATAGTTCTTTGTTCCTGCAATCAAAGGCTTTCCGCTAGGTAGTTTAATCACAAACTGATTGCTTGCAGTTGCCGTGATATGTATATATTGGATCTTGTTATCTTTCCATTTAAAGGAAATTTCTGCACCCCCTCTTACTTTCATGCCTCTCACTTCTCCGTTCTTCCACCCGTCGGGTATAGCAGGCAGTAGTTCTATAAAACCTTCATGGCTTTGTAGAAGCATTTCCCCTATTCCGGCTGATCCGCCAAAGTTGCCATCTATTTGCATCGGAGGATGTGCACTGAACAGATTTGGATAGGTGCCCCAGTTATTTTCAGCGGGTTTCAACAGGTCGCCAATCAGTTTATAAGCTTTATTTCCGTCTTTGAGCCGTGCCCAGAAATTAATTTTCCATGCCATAGACCATCCTGTCGACTGATCTCCTCGTCTTGTCAGGGTGACTTTAGCCGCTTGCATCAGTTCGGGAGTCTTTTCATACGTAAGTTCATTTCCCGGATGTAGTCCATACAGTTGTGATACATGGCGATGGTGGATTTCACTCTCTTCATAATCTTCGAGCCATTCCATTACCTGTCCGTATTTTCCGATTGAAGTAGGTGCTAGTCGTTCTTTCTTCGCTGAGATATCTTTGATCCACTCATTATCTACCTCTAATATTTTTGCAGCATTCACCACGTTTGTAAATAATTCACGAATAATCTGATTGTCCATCGCTGAACCTGCACAGATACTTACCACGTCTCCCGATGGTGTTATGTAAGCATTCTCAGGAGAAGTAGTCGGAGCCGTAACCAAATAGCCGTTGTTAGGGTCTTCGATCAGCATGTCCTCAAAGAATAAAGCCGCACCTTTCATTGTCGGATATACAGATTTTAGATATTCTTTGTCCTGAGTGTATAAGTAGTGTTCCCAGAGATGCTGGCACATCCATGCGCCGGCCGTGTTGGTTGCTCCCCATGAAGGGTGTTCTCCGGGAGAAGTGAAGCCCCATATATTACTCAAAATATGAACGACCCATCCACGGCTGTTATAATATATTTTTGCTGTTTTTTCTCCCGGCTCTACCAACGATTTCACAAATTCTATAGTCGGTTTGTGGAGCTCAGAAAGATTAAACATTTCAGCTCCCCAAAGATTCATCTGTAGATTGATATTCAAATGATAATCAGCATTCCAAGGGGTGTTTATTTGTGGAGCCCACAGTCCTTGCAGGTTAGGAGGGAGGCTTCCCTCTCGGGTAGACGATATCAATAGATAACGACCGTACTGCATATATAAGGCAGCCAGATCGTAATCTGTTTTGTCTGTTGCAAATGCTTCCAGTCGCTTATCTATTGCTAGTGAGGAATTCTTATTTTTTTCTAAAGTGAGATCTACACGATTAAAAAGAGCCTGATATTTTGCAATATGTTTCTTTTTTAGTTTCTCGTAATTGACTCCGGCATTGTTCAATAGCTCAGAAGCTGCTTTTTCATGATTTGTACCGTTGTAGTTAGTGGCTAATGAAACATATAGGGTGACTTCATTCGCATTCTTGATATCTATCTCCTTGTCTGTCGCGGATAATTCTCCACCCTTGTTTATCACCTTCACCATTCCCAGATATTTCATCCCCGAATGGTTTTCTCCTGCTTCCAATTGTCCAAAGATATAAAGCGTATTGCCACTCGCATAAGTTTTAAAATTCTCATCACGTTGCAATGATATTTTTAGGCTTAATGCTCCCGGCTTACTTGCTGCATATTTTACTAATCCGATGTCATCCGAGAAAGACGTAAAGTATTCTCGTTTGTATTCTACATCATTTTTAGAGAAAGAAACAGTAGACAGTGCATTATTCATGTCCAGCACCCTTTTATACTGTGTCGCTTCAGATTTGTCAGGGTATATAAAGTCTACATACAGATTCGCAAAAATCTGAAATTTACCATATTCCAAACCTGCACTTCCTTTGCCTTTGCAGGTGAAAGTTTTGTACATTAATTCCTGAGCCTCTTTATTCTTTTTCTCAAATAGAAGTCTTCTTATTTCACCTAGATATTTATAAGCTTCGGGATTATCAGCATCCTGCTTGTTGCCCGACCATAGAGAAATTTCATTTAATACGACTCGTTCCTTTTCTATTCCACCCCAAGGCATCATCCCGATTCTGCCATTTCCTAATGGGATTGATTCTTCCCATATGGATGCCGGCTTATCGAAATAGTATTGCCATTCGTTTTGTTTCTTTTGAGCAGAAAGTCCACTCCATGAAAAAATAAATAATAATAAAAATAGTTTGTAGAACTTCATTTTTTACTTGTTTATCCTATAATGCACACCTTGTATTTGTCCTTTTTCCAGCTGATAATTACTACCCGATTTTGTAAGAATAATATCTGTTAGTTTATTGTCTGACGGAAGACAAACGAATCCTGTCGCTTTTTCTTTGTCTCCATAAACTTTTAGTTCTATATCAGACCAATTGATTTTATCTGTAGATTGAGCGAGTTGGGCATGCGGGATAACAGCACCTTCGCGCACCAGAATGATAGCAGGAATTTTGCCGGCTTCTATCACATTCCATCCTTGTTGATATGTTTTTCCACTTTGATAATCGATCCAGTTGCCTTTGGGTAGATATACATTTCGTTCCGTTCCGGCTTCCATCATCGGAGCAACTAATATGTCAGACCCAAAGAGATACTGATCTTCTATGAGCCACGCTCCAGGATCGTCGGGATATTCCACAAACAAAGCCCGAACCATAGGCAACCCTTTTTCGGTACATAATTTAGCTTGTGCATAAATGTACGGCATTAATTTGTATTTCATTTCGGCCGATTCTCGAAAAGCTTTTACAAAGTTATCGTTATATAACCAAGGCTCTTTTGGTGGTGCTCCATGTGCACGGCTATGCGATGTCAAAAATCCGAAAGGTAACCAACGTCGGTACAGATTCTCGGGAGCAGCAACCACAAATCCTCCTATGTCGTGACTCCAGAAAGAGAAGCCGCTTAGCCCGAATGAGAGACCTCCGCGTAATGTCGCATCCATACCGATATCTGTATTCGCAGCATCGCCACCCCAATGGAGAGGATAGCGTTGGCTTCCTGCCCAAGCACTGCGAGCCCAGATAATATTTTCATTGTTGACTTCTTTGGTGATGTCTGCAACAGCTTTGTTGTAACGCAGTGGATACAGATTGTGTTCGTACCATCCACCACGCCCTGACGCATAAAATCCTTCCATTGGTGCGGCTTCTCCGAAGTCTACTTTTATTGCACCAACTCCCATTTTTAGTAATCCTGCAAGTTTGTCCTGATACCATTTTACAGTCTCAAGGTTGGAAAAGTCTAAAACTGCATCTTCATAAGGCATTTCTCCTTTTGAGTTTTTTACATGCAGGTTTTTCTCTATTATTTCATTGAAAAATTTATTTTTAGGTGTAAAATAAGTCAGCTGCCAAAGCGAGATATGGAATCCATCTTTCTTTAGATCGTCAATCATTTTCTGAGGATTGGAAAACCTTGATGGCGCAAATTTATAGTCGCATTGCCAGTCTGTTTCGAACCATCCTGTATCGAAATGAATAACATCGGACGGTATTTTATACGAGCGTAGCTTGGCTGCGACATCATAACCCTCGCTTTGCTCAAAGTAAGTGATTCGGCTCATCCATGTGCCAAACGACCAAAGTGGAGGCATAGATGGCTTTCCTACTATTTCGGTATATTCATTCAGTATGTCTTTCGGTTCGCCGATAAATATGAACAGATCGAGTGCTTCATCTCCCATGAACAGCTTGTTTGCACCTACATAGGTATTCCCGAAATCGCAAGTGACAGGGGCTGATGTGTGCATGAACATACCGTAACCTCGATTACTCATAAAAAAAGGAACAGGCTTGTACATTTGATCTGTTTCGGGACCTTGCGGATCAGTAACAAAAAGATTAACCTTTTGTCCTCTTTTGTCTAACTTGGTTACAGATTCGCCGCAACCAAATATTTTTTCTCCCGGAGACAATGAAAATACAGGGTTTATTGCCCGGCTATTATCCAATCCCCGTTTGATGAAGTTGAAAGGGATAACCTTTACTTGCGAAGAATCATTGTCGCACCAACGCCATGTATCGGTCAATCGTTTTCCTTTTTCGTCTCTCAACGTGATACGGAATGGATTTTCTTCAATTTCTATACTGCCGTAATTGCTTTTGTAAGTATGGGTATTTCCTGTTTTAAAATATTTCCACGAACTGTCTTTGCCCGGTTCTTTGACTAACATAGGAGAGTCGAACGGTTTAGGTTGGACAGGGGTTGTCAACATTCTTATTCGCAATGTGCGTGGTGTGACAAAATCTACCGAGAAGTCTAATTCGGGGTTTTGTTCATAGGCTTCGCCCGGAAAATCTAACATCTTTAAATCTTGTGGTAAGATTGTATTTACATTAAAAGCCTGACGAGTGTACAATGATGTTCGTTTCCACGAGATTTTCCCTTTCCCTTCTGCTCCGTTAAATGAAGCCACTTTGTCGGCAAAGAAAAATGTATTGTGAAAATCTTTAAAGTCGATACTCATGTCGATAGGTTCACCTAATATGCGTTTTTGTTGAGCCGCAAGCTGCGTGCTGAAGCAAATGATGAGGCAAAGAATAATTCGTATTTTCATAGGTCTTAGATTGGTTATTTTAGTTGTATTTCTTTTGTCAGCCTGATATCTTCCGAAGATGATCCTATCAAGAGATTCACAGTTCCGGGTTCTATTACAAACGAGTCTTTATCGTTGTCCCAATATGCTAGTTCTTCGGCTCTTAGTGTGAATTCAAAAGTTTTATTTTCTCCTTTTTTGACCATAATGCGATCGAAGCCTTTTAGTTGCTTAATCGGTCGTACAACTTTTGACTGAGGAAACGATACATATAGTTGGGCTACTTCTTCTCCATCCACATCTCCTGTATTTTTTACATTTATGGATAATTTTAGATCTTTTCCTTTAGAAAGAGTAGAAGAAGATAAAGCCATATCGGAGTAGGTGAAATTTGTGTAGCTAAGACCATATCCGAAAGGGTATAGCGGCTTTTCTTTTGCATACATGTATGTGCGGCCGTTCCGTATATCATAATCCATCATCGGGGGTAGGTCGGCAATGGATTTTACCCAAGTCTGATTTGTTCTGCCCGCAGGATTATAATCGCCGAAGATTACGTCAGCCAGACCGTTTCCGAGTTCCTGACTGTTGTTTGTAATATGCAGTATCGCCGGTATATTTTCTTGCGACCAGTTTATAGCAAAAGGGAAGCTGCTGACCACTACCATTAGGGTATTTGGATTCGCTTTGTGTACAATCTTTACTAAGTCTTCTTGTTCGAGTGATAAAGCTTTACGATCCACAGCCTCACGTCCGTCGCTCGGCACGGGTGAATATTTCCATTTAGGATCAGTACCATATACATGATTTCCAACGCATACTATGGCTATATCTGCTTTCTGTGCGGCAAGATAGGCTTTGTCCATTTCATTGGAAGGCTCGTATATAACTTCGACATTGTTACCGGCTGCATTTTTTATACCTTGTAGTATGGAAACTGTATAAGGCGGAGTGCCGCTATACCAGTCTAGTAATACTTCGTTGGCTCGTGGACCAATAACTGCAATCCTCTTGATGTTTCCCTTATTTAAAGGCAATAGTTTTTTCTCATTTTTTAGTAGCACGACAGATTTTGCAGTAACCAGACGTACAAAATCTTGTATCTCTTTATTTCTCCATACCGAAACTGTATCGGTAACTCCTATATGAGCATAAGGTAGTTTTGTCTGATCTCCATCTAGTAGGCCTAGCTTCAATGCGATATAGAAATTTCCCCGTATAGCCTTGTCTATATCTGCTTCTGTCAGCATCCCTTTTTCTAAGGCTTCGTATATGTATGGACGAAAATTATCAAGGAATTGTCCTACACCGGCTTTTACGATGGCGGCACTACCTTCTGTGTGAGTTGGGAATGTCTTATGTGCTTTTATCAACAGATCAAGAGCTCCTCCGTCGGTACAGATTATTCCTTTAAAGTTCCAGTCTTTACGGATGTCTTTCAAAATAGGGTGGATTGTCATGGGTATTCCGTTCCAGCTATTATAAGCTGCCATGAAAGCCTGAGAGCCGCCCTTTTCTATACCTTTTCGGAAAGGATATGAATAATACTCGTGAAACAGTCGATTATCAAAATTAGAGGATGTCGAATCGCGCCCATCTTCATTACTGTTTGCAAGGAAATGTTTCATTAAGGATGCCGATTTCCAGTATCGGGGATTGTCTCCTTGTAGTCCTTTTATAAAGGCTACCGCCATCTCCGATACCAGAAAAGGGTCTTCTCCAAAACTCTCCTCCGTGCGTCCCCAACGTGGGTCCCGGGCTAAGTCTGCATTGGGGGCACGCATCACCAAACCTCCTTTTGTATATCTTTCGTTTTGTGTGTAATATCTTATTTCTGTGGCTTCTATGTCAGCTACTTTTTTTATCAGTTCTGTATCCCATGTCTCACCTAGCCCATAGGCCTGAGGAAATGTAGTTGTAGGATATACATCCGGCACACGCTGATAATTTACCATTGTGAAACCACCCCAGTTACCCGGGCCTCCCAGTGCCATCCCGTGCAATCCTTCAGAATGTCCTGTGTTTCTAATTCCTAAGCGTGGAACGCCTAAGTTTGTGGATAGTGCATTTATTTTCTCGTCAATTGTCATTATAGACAGTAGATTGTCGAGGCGTTTTTCGTCGCTTAAGCTTGTGTTTTGGAACGGATAGACATATTGTGCAAATACCTCGGTATTCGCAAACAAAATAGATAGCAGAATAAGTAATAGTTTTTTCATGGAATAGATTTTAACCGTACAATACAAAAATATTACATTTTTAGCTTTAAATCTATTCCGTATGTTTCATAAAGGAGGGTAATATGTTTACTGGATCATTTCGATACGTTTTTTTTATACTCATTGGGGGTTACACCAAATTCCTCTTTAAAATACTTGCGGAAATATTTGGGATCATTAAATCCTACCTGAAAGGCAATTTCATTGACAAACATCTGGCTTTTTTCCAATAAATCAGCTGCTCTCTTTAAACGAATAAAGCGGATAAACTCAGAAGGGGTCTTGTCTGTCAGAGCCAATATTTTTTTGTAAAAATATACCCGGCTCATACCCATCTCTTTGCAAAGGTCTTCTACAAGAAATTCAGGATTTCCAATGTTTTCTTCCACAATCGAGATTGTTTTTTGTACAAACTTTTCGTCCATAGATGTTATCTCTATTTCGCTCAGGGAAATATCTATTTTCTTCTTGAAGTTGCTATGTATCTTTTTCTGCCTCTCGATGATCTTGGCTATTTTTAGTTTCAGCATGTCAATGTTGAAAGGCTTGGAGATATAATCATCTGCTCCTGCCTCAATACCCGAATATTTGCTTTCTTCCGACGATTTGGCCGTAAGTAGTATGATCGGAATATGTGATGTTCGTATATCACCTTTTACATGCCTGCAAAACTCATATCCATCCATCTTTGGCATCATAACATCGCATAATATAATATCCGGTAGTTGATCGAGTACAATGCTGTATCCTTCTTCTCCATCATTTGCTATAACGGTGCGATAATCGTCTATAAACAAGCTGGTGATAAATTCACAAAAGTCTTCATTGTCGTCTACTATTAGTAGAAGCGGAAGATGTGCCCGTTGCGCCGACTTTAAATCGAGCTCGGCTCCTTCTTTTATTTCGCTAATAGAAATATCTCCCGAATGTATAATGTCTTGGTTGCTTAACTCCTTATATGTCGAATTTTGTATAGGCAGTAATATTGTGAAAGTAGAACCCTTTCCTTCTGTACTTTCCACTTGTATTTCGCCTCCATGTAATTTTACATATTCACTGGCTAAATGGAGTCCAACTCCGGTTCCCGATTGATTGTTTTTTTCTGCTTTTTCTATTCTGAAGAAGCGTTCAAATATTTTCTCGAGATATTCTTTCTCTATGCCAACGCCTGTATCAGAAACTTTTAGGCATAGCTGTTTGGTTGGTGTATCTGTTTGTAACAGTTCGGAAATGCCAATACTGACATCTATCTGTCCATCTTCTGTATATTTGAATGCATTGGAAATCAGATTGGATATGATTTTATGCATCTTTTCTTTATCAAACTCCATCTGCAGTTCTTGCAGATACGTTGTGAATGTAAGTTTTATTGATTTCTCTCCTGCCAATGCCGAAAACGACTGACATATTTCTTTTGTAAATTCTATAATATTCCCTCGTGAAATATTGAGAGTCATCTTGTTTTGGTCAAACTTCCTGAAATCAAGTATTTCGTTCACCATGTTCAGCAAGTTTTTAGCATTCTTGTGCATGATGCTCATCGTTGCTTTTTGCTCGTCCGATACAGATGATTTCATAAGTTTCTCCAACGGTGTAAGAATGAGCGTGAGCGGAGTCTTGAATTCATGGCTTATATTGGTAAAGAACTTGAATTTCAATTCGTCTACTTCATGTATTTTCTGAGCTTCCAGTATTTTTTGAGCCTGTTCGTATTCTTCTTTTTGTTTATTCAACTTATATTTTATGAAAAACCTTAAGACCGTGATCGTGATGAGTATGTATATAATGGTTGCCCACCATGATAGCCAAAATGGGGGTTTTACTACGATTGTCAAAACAATAGGCTCACTGCTCCATACATTATCGTCATTGCTGGCGTAAACAATAAGTTTGTATGTGCCGGCATTAAGGTTGGAATATGACGCCGAGCCGATTCCGGTGCTTGTTTCAGTCCATTTGTTATCCAATCCTTCCAACATGTATTTATACCGATTCTTCTCGGGATGGATGTAATTTAGGGATGAAAATTGTATTGTAAAATTGGTTTCACCGTAATGTAAAACAATCTCATCGAGGTCTGTTATTGATTTTTCGAGAATAACACGTCCATTGTATTTTGTATTCGGTTTAATCACCTGATTGGTAATAAGAAGATCTGTGAAATGCGGTTTAGGTACATTTTTATTAAACACTATTTTTCTTGGATCGAAAGATGTATATCCTTTAGTGCTGCCTATGTAGATAATTCCGTCTTTGTCTTTAAATATAGCATTCGTATTAAATACCGAACCCGGCAGTCCGTCGTTAACATCGAAAGATGCGATTGTATACGTCAGTTTCTGATTGTCATACTTACAGTAGAAACAGACCAGTCCGTTTCGGGTTCCTGCCCATATATTGCCATCATTATCTTCTATGAGTGATACAACTTCATCACCCGGTAGTCCCTCGTTGGTTGTAATGTATTCAAATCGTTGTTTTGTAGGATAATATACATTGATCCCTTTGTCCGTAGCAATCCATAAAAGACCTCTTGAATCTACAATCAGATTGTTTATGACAATGCTGGTAAGGGAATCGAGAAATGTGTTGTTCGGAAAGTATTTTCTTACTTCTTTTTTACTTTCGTCTAATACGCATATTCCTCTGTCGGTACTTAGAAATATATTATTTTGAGTATCTACAAACATAGATACAATATAATTGGATAAAAGATCTTTACTGTTACTCATATTGTGATGAGTAAACGTATCCCTTGCTGGATTTAATTGATCTATACCGCCCCCAAGAGTTGCGATCCATAAATTATGGTCGTTGTCCTCGGTAAGGCTATAAACACTTTTGCTCGAAAGTGAATTTGGGTTTGTCTCATTCAATTGGAATTTTTTGAAACTTTTACCGTCAAAGGCGTTCAGCCCTCCCATAAAAGTTCCAATCCAAAGTGTTTGTCTGTGATCTTCGTATATTGATGTGATAATATCAGACGAGATACTTCCCGCATCGTTAGGATTATTACGAAAACGTTCTACTTTCTCCGTGCTTTGATCGTATTTGATAAGACCGGTTCCATTTGTCCCTATCCAAAGATTATTACTCTTGTCTTTGTATAAACTATTGCAGTCGAATATCTCTGCATTTTTGTTGAACATATAAAAGAGAGGCGATTTCCTAAATTTGAAAAGGTTTGGATGGTAATAAGATGCACCACTTTTGTATGTTCCTACCCATACTGTTCCGTTAGGTTCACTATAGAAACTGATGATAGAGTTCTGACTGATAGAATTATGATTGTATATATCATTTTTAAGAACCGTTATCTTTTGATTCTTTTTGTCCAGAATGCTTATTCCACCGTGATCTGTTCCTATCCATATCAGTCCGTTAATATCCTGTCCCACACATCTGACAAAGCTACTCGATAATGCAACCTTACTGTTGGTGTCCAGTAAAGTCCATTGTCCTTCTTTTGTATTTAGATATACTACGCCTTTATCCGCTATACTTGGATAAACCCAAATATCGTTATCAGAATCTATAAATAAGGATTTCTGTATTGTAGAGTTTTGGTTGTTGTCTTTAAAGAACGTATTTCGCATATCCACTTTGTTTGTCTGCATGTTTACACGTTCCAAAAGTCCGTCGTTGTGAAGAACCCAAATGTAGCTATCCTTTATTTTTATATCGGAGATATCAGACAGAGCCAGATCGTTTGTATTCTTCGATTGCTTGTAGATTGTTATTTTGTTAGTAGTTGCATCGTATTTGTGAATACCCTTTCCTGGATATGAAATGTATAAATCTTTCTTCTTGTCAATTTCTATAATAGCTGGTGCCGGAGGTAACCCTATATCGCTTAGCAGTGAATCTATATTGTTTATAAAAGATTCCGATTTCCAGTCATATAGCATATAAACCCCTGCACTCGACTGCAACCATAGGTTTCCCTTTATATCTTCTTGTATTCCTGTAAAGCGGTCGTACGATGGACTTTTACTATCATTCTTTATATTCTTATATGTTTTAAAGTTTATCCCGTCGTACCTGTTGAGCCCCATATTTGTACCAAACCATATAAAACCACGGCTGTCTTTCAAGATTGCTTCCACCTGATTGTTTGATAAGCCGTTTGTATTATTCAAATGAGAGAATTCAAATTGCTGGGCTTTTATGATAAAAGAGAATAAGAAGAATAGAAGGGTGTATAATGGTTTTTTCATTGCTAGGTATTCAGGTTCGATGGATACAAATTTATATAAATAAAGCGATTCCTAATGTTTTGTTAGCATTTTAATCCCTAAATGGAAACATTTAAACCCCTGTAGAGAATCTTTAACGGTTGCATTAAAAACATTTAAGAATGCCTCTCTGCATATTCAGGGATATTTTTGTATCAATGAAACTTAAACCATAATAACCATGAAAAGAAATCAACTGCTTTTGGTCGGTTTATTGTCGATGGCTCTATTCATCGGCTGTAAAAGCGGACCATATCAGAGAACGAGTGACGGAATAATTGTAAACCTGAAAACGGACAATGCTTTAGCTACAAAAAACATCAGATTGCAAGTTGTCAATGATGATGTAATACATGTTTCGGCTACTCCCGGCTATAAGTTTTCTGACAAAAAAAGTCTTATCACCATATATGATAAAACACAAACAACAGGATGGGATGCTAAAGAGGAAAACGGAAATGTTGTTCTTAAAACAGCTTCTACCATTGCTACGGTATCTTTGACTACAGGAGAGGTTACTTTCTCTGATATAAATGGTAATGTGCTTCTAGCTGAAAATAAAGGAGGAGGTAAATCATTTTCTGATATCGAAGTCGAAGGAACAAAAGCATATACTATGCAGCAAGTCTTTGAATCTCCTGCCGATGAGGCTTTTTATGGACTTGGACAACATCAGGCTGATGAGTTTAACTACAAGGGAAAGAATGAGGTTCTTTTCCAATATAATACAAAAGTGTCTGTTCCGTTTGTTTTATCGAGCAAAAACTATGGGATACTTTGGGATAACTACTCATTGACTAAGTTCGGTGATTCTCGTGATTATCTCGACTTGGATCAATTTAAGCTATATGACAAAACCGGAAAAGAAGGCGGGCTGACCGCTACTTATATGGTAAATGCCGATCCAAATAAAGTTTTTGTAGAAAGATCAGAATCACAGATTGATTACGAAAATCTGGAAACAATAAAGAAGTTTCCTCAAGACTTTCCGTTCTTTAATTCTCGCATCACTTGGGAAGGAGATATAGAGGCAAAGGAAACTGGTAAATATCATTTTATACTTTATTATGCAGGTTATACAACTATATCATTAGATAATGAGGTAATAGTGCCTGAAAGATGGCGTACGGCATGGAATCCGAATAGCTATAAGTTCACAGTGGATATGAAAGCCGGTGAAAAACGTAAAATAAAACTCGATTGGAAACCCGATGGCGGTATATCATATATAGGACTTAAAGCTTTGAGCCCGAAATCTCAGGAAGAACAAAACAAGTTGGCTCTTTGGTCAGAGATGGGCGATCAGATCGACTATTATTTTATTCGTGGAAACAGTGCCGATGATGTGATCAAAGGATATAGGACTGTTACAGGAAAATCGCAAATTATGCCTAAATGGGCAATGGGATTCTGGCAAAGTCGTGAAAGATATAAAACTCAGACAGAATTGCTTGGCGTTGTAGATGAATACCGCAAGAGAAATATACCCCTAGATAACATAATATTAGATTGGTCGTATTGGCCGAAAGATGCATGGGGAAGCCATGATTTTGATACCGAGCGTTTCCCTGATGCAAAAGGAATGATGGATAGCGTACATGCAAAAGATGCACATATTATGATTTCTGTATGGCCTAAATTTTATTATACGACAGATAATTACAAGGCTTTTGACGAAAAAGGATGGATGTTTAACCGTGCTGTGAAAGATAGTATTCGCGATTGGATCAGCCCGGGTTACATTGGAGGATTTTATGATGCTTACAGCGAAGGTGCTCGCAAACTATTTTGGGATCAGTTGAACGAAAAGCTATATTCTAAAGGTATTGATGCTTGGTGGATGGATGCTTCCGAGCCGGATATTTTATCAAATGCAAGTATGCAGTATCGTAAAGAGCTAATGACTCCTACAGCTTTAGGTCCATCAGTTGAGTACTTTAACGCTTACGCTCTTGTTAATGCACAGGGTATTTATGAAGGTCAGCGTTCTACTAATCCTAACAACCGTGTCTTCTTGCTTACCCGTTCTGGCTTTGCCGGACTACAACGTTACTCTACAGCTACATGGAGTGGCGATATCGGTACTCGTTGGGAAGATATGAAAGCTCAGATTTCAGCCGGACTTAACTTTGCTATGTCGGGTATTCCTTATTGGACAATGGATATCGGTGGTTTTTGTGTCGAAAAACGTTATGAAAATGCGAAAGAAGGCTCAGAAGATATGAAAGAATGGAGAGAGCTGAATGCTCGTTGGTTCCAGTTTGGTGCATTCTGTCCGCTATTCCGTAGTCATGGACAATATCCTTATCGTGAGATCTATAATATTGCTCCTGAAGGTCATCCTGCATATAATAGCATGGTTCATTATACCAAGCTTCGTTATCAGATGATGCCATACATCTATTCATTGGCCGGAATGACATACTTCAATGATTATACCATTATGCGTGCTTTGGTAATGGATTTCGGAAAAGATGCAGCTACTCATAATATAAGCGATCAATATATGTTTGGGCCGAACCTGATGGTTTGTCCGGTATATCAATACAAAGCAACATCTCGTGACGTATATTTTCCTGCCGGTACAAATTGGTACAACTATGATACAGGAGAATATGTTACCGGAGGAAAAAGCATAAAAGTATCTGCACCCTACGAACGTATGCCTCTCTTTGTACAAGAAGGTTCTATTTTGCCTATGGGAAATGATATTCAGACTACCAAAGAAGCTCAAACAGATCTCACCATAAAAGTATATACAGGTAAAAACGGAGAGTTTACTTTATACGAAGACGAAGGGGTAAACTACAACTATGAGAATGGGGCATATTCGACTATTAAGTTCAGTTATGATGAAGCCTCTCAGCAGCTTACTGTCGATGATATTAAAGGCGAATATGCGGGTATGGCTAAAGATAGAATATTGAAAGTAGAATGGATTACCAAAGGAAAGAAAAACACAATATCTGAAGTGAAATACTCAGGAAAGAAGATCTCTGTAAAAAGGACAGAATAAAGCAGAATTATTGTTATTACATAAATCACTTTTAGTTCAGATTCACTAATACTATTAAAAAACCATGAATGAGAAAATGACTAGATTTTTTCGGCAAACAAGTTGCATTTGTTTGCGGAGGGTATATCTGATGCTTATTATCAGCTTACTCTCAGTTGCTGCGCTTTATGCACAGTCAGTACGTGGAATATCGGGAACCGTAACCTCAGATGGCGAACCTCTTATTGGCGCCTCTGTTGTAGAAAAAGGTACAACAAATGGTACCTTGACTGATGTTGACGGAAAGTTTACCTTAAGTGTGAAAGAAAATGCGACGATCGAAGTGTCCTATATTGGATTCACTTCTAAAACGTTTGCAGTTGGGCAACAAACAGTATTCAACGTAGAGTTGAAAGAAGAAGCCAATGTGTTGAATGAAGTTGTAGCCATAGGTTATGGTGTTCAGAAGAAAAAGCTGAATACAGGTGCTACGTTACAAGTAAAAGGCGATGAGGTAGCTAAATTAAACACTACTAATCCTCTTCAGGCTCTTCAGGGGCAAGCTCCGGGAGTACAGATTTCTTCTACGTCCGGACAACCGGGTGCAGATATGAAAGTTACTATACGTGGACTTGGTACAGTAGGAAATTCAGGGCCGCTTTATATTATCGATGGAATTGAAGGAGATATCAGTGTATTGAATGCCGCAGATATTCAATCTATCGATGTTTTGAAAGATGCTGCTTCTGCTGCCATATATGGTGCTCAGGCTGCAAATGGTGTTATTTTAGTAACTACAAAACAAGGATCGAAAGGAAAAGGACAAGTTTCTTTTGATGCATATTATGGGGTGCAGAATGTTGCACGTAAAGCCAAAATGCTCAACGCCAATGAATATATGGCAATAATGAATGAGCAAGCATTAAATTCGGGATCGGCTTTGTTTGACTTTGATTCGATGGGTACTCTTGCCAATACAAACTGGATTAACCAAATGTTTAAAGATGATGCTAAAACTGAAAACTATTCGTTGAATGTGAATGGTGGTCCAGAGGCTTCTCGATATGCCCTTTCATTGAATTATACGTCTCAAGAAGGTGTCGTTGGAGGTAAAGATGTCTCTAATTATGAACGTTATGGTTTCCGTATCAATACAGAGCATAAGTTATATAAGGAGATATTGACGGTGGGGCAGCACTTAAACTTTAACTATATCAAAAATAGAGGTATAAGTGTTGGAAACCAATATAATAATACTTTACGTGGAGCTTTTACCACATCTCCTTTGTCACCTGTATATAGCGATAATAATATCTATGACAGTCCGTATAATGATACAAGCAACTCTCCATGGTATAATGGAGATAGTAATCCATACGGTTTAATGATGACTAACTCAAACAATAAGAATGATTCTCAAAAATTGATGGCTGATGTATATGCAGAATTAGAACCAGTTAAAAACCTTAAGTTAAGATCAGTATTCGGTATTAATTATTATGCATCCGAATATCGCAGTTTTGAGCCATTCTACCAGTTCTCTGTATATACTTATAATAAAGATCATACGACTACATTACAGAATATGAGTAAAGGTCATACGCTGACTTGGACTAATACAGCAGGTTATGATTTTACTTTGGCCGATGATCATGCCATCAATGCTTTAGTCGGTATGGAGGCAACACGTTATCAGGGAACATTCCTTTCTGGATCTAACTGGAATCTATTATCTCAGTTTAATGATTTCTCCCATGCATACTTGGATAATACAACAGGACAGGCCCATTTGGATAGTGATGGCAATGTTGTAGAAACAAGAAATGTAGGAGGTAGGCCTGAACACGATTATCGTCGTGTGTCTTATTTCGGACGTGTTGGCTACAACTATAAAGAGAAGTACATGTTCAATGCAACTTTGCGAGCTGATGGTTCATCCAAGTTTGCAAAAGGTAACAGATGGGGATACTTCCCTTCGTTCTCTGCAGGATGGGTGATTACAAATGAAGACTTTATGCAAAGTATGGTAGAGAGCCGAACTTTAGATTTTCTGAAACTTCGTTTAAGTTGGGGACAGGTTGGTAACCAAAATATTAGTGATGATCAATATCTTGCACCAATAAATACGTCTACAGCTTATACAAGTAGTGATCCTGCTGCATATTACAACTTCGGCACAAACAAAACAAACGTTGCCGGTGCTTATCCAAGCCGTTTGTCTAACCAAAACGTTAAGTGGGAGACTTCAGAACAGCTCAATATTGGGTTTGATGCCTATATGTTAAAAAATAGATTAGGAATCAATGCTGATTTTTACACAAAGAAAACAAAAGATTGGCTGGTTGTAGCTCCTATATTGGCTACTGCGGGAGCCGGAGCTCCATATATAAATGGTGGTGATGTAAAAAATACAGGGATTGAACTTGGCTTAACATGGAGAGATAATATCGGTCAAGTAAACTATAATATAGGCGTAAACGGATCTTATAATAAGAATAAAGTGGGTAATATCCCAACAGATGATGGCATAATTCATGGTCTCACAGGAATGCTTTATGATAACTCAGAGGAGTTTTACAGAGCTCAAAATGGTTATGCAATTGGTTATTTCTGGGGTTATAAAACCGCTGGGGTATTCCAAAGTGAGGAAGATATCGAGGCTTGGAAAGCTGCCGGTAATGGTATTCTACAGGCTGACGTAAAACCGGGAGATGTTAAGTATGTTGATCTCGATAAAAATGGAAAAATAGACGCTACAGACAAAACCGATTTGGGAAATGGTATGCCTGATTTCTCTTTTGGATTTAATATCGGATTCGAATATAAAGGATTTGATTTCAATCTGAATGCGAATGGAGTAATGGGCAATAAGATTGTTCAATCCTATCGTAACCATACCAACAAACAGGCCAACTATACAACTGCAATCCTTAATCGTTGGACAGGTGAAGGTACTTCAAACAAAATTCCTCGTGTAACAGAGACAAATATAAACTGGCAATTCTCTGACCTGTATCTGCAAGATGGTGATTTCTTACGTATAAGCAATATAAGTATTGGTTATGATTTTGCGAAACTAATCAACCTGAAATGCATCAGCCAGTGTCGTCTGTATGCATCAGTACAAAATGCATTCACATTTACTAAATATGATGGAATGGATCCGGAGATCGGTTATGGTACATCAGACTGGGTGTCAGGAATAGACTTAGGTTATTATCCTCGCCCGAGGACTTATTTATTCGGTGTGAACCTTAAATTTTAACCATTAAACGAGATATAAACTATGAATAAGTTTAAACATATATTAGTAGCAGTAGCTGTAAGTATGGGACTATTCTCCTGTTCTGATAGTTATCTTGATACAGAATCTAAAACAAATCTGACTGATGGCAGTTTTTATAAGACTGTCGCAGATATGGAAATGGCATTGATCGGTTGCTATGACGGATACCAGCGTACTACTTCTGATGGAGGGGTTGCGCATTATGTTACCTCAGAACTTCTATCTGATAATTGTTTTGGCGGAACCGGTAATACTGACGGACGTGCTTATCAGGCTTTAGACCGCTTCGATATTACACAATCGCCTTCTGATAATAATATATTCAACCAGACTTGGATAAGCTATTATGCAGGCATTTTTCGTTGCAATACGTTATTGACTAAGATGGAGGCTTCAGATTGGAGCGATCAGGCAGCAACAGTAAACCGCATCGCAGGCGAAGCTCGCTTCATTAGAGCTCTTTTGTATTTCGATCTTGTTCGTTTGTTTGAACGTGTTCCTCTTCTTACTGCACCAACAACCGATAATGTACCTCAGGCTGATCCTACCGATACATACAAGCTGATCGTTGAAGATTTGAAATTTGCTGCAGCTAATATTCCTGCCGATGCTTATCCTAAAGCTAAAGCTAGTGAGAATGACGGTCGTGTAACCAGTTTTGCTGCAAAAGCTTTATTGGCTCGTGTATATTTATTCTATACAGGTTATTATGCTAAAGATGATTTGGGTGTAACCAAGGCTGAGGTATTAGCCGGATTGGAAGATATTGTTGATAGTGGAGAGTTTGATCTATTGCCCACATATAAAGAAATGTGGCCTGCAGCAAGCTATATACCGAATGCAGACGATAATAAATTAGATAAGTCGGGGTATGCAGGAGCAGGAAATGTAGAGGTAATTTTTGCAGAAAAATTCAATAATACATCCGACTATAACGGAATGGTAGATGGAAACCGTTGGTTGGTTATGTTGGGAATGCGTAATACAAACTGGTCGCCTTATGGTAAAGGCTGGGGAGCGTGTACTGTAAATCCTAAATTAGTGAATGCTTTTGCTGCTAACGACCAAAGAAAGACAGCATCAATAATTGACATAGCTAAAGAAGGAATTGAAGCTAAGTATGATAAGAAAGACCAACGCGAGTATACCGGATATTCAAATAAGAAATATACGCCAACAGCTTTGCCTGATGGTACTTCTGATACCGGAGGTGATAATGACTTTCAGATTTCTCAAGATCAGGATTATATTATTATACGCTATGCGGATGTGCTGTTAATGGCTGCCGAATTGGGGTCAAATAATGCACAAAATTATTATGACCAAGTGCGTAAGCGTGCAGGACTTACAACTAAGACAGTCTCTCAGGCTAACATCCTGGAAGAGCGTCGTTTCGAATTTGCATTCGAAGGCCTTCGTTATTGGGACTTACTTCGTCAGGGGCTTGATGTTGCTGCTTCTACTATCGCCCAGTCACAAAAAGTATTGAGTGGCAATGCAGAAGATGAAGTTGTAATCACTGCTGAGAATATTAAGAAAACAAGAGGTTTCATGCAGATACCGAATACTCAGATTACATTATCGAAGAATGTTCTTACTCAAAATGCAGGTTGGTAACAAACAAAAACTAATAATTATGAAGAAACTGATTAATATATTTACATTATTCGCTCTTTTCGCGATGATGTTTGTTTCTTGCTCTCCTGATGATTATAGTTTAGGAAGTAAGAATGTAAAAGCAGAAGATTTGGTTGAAGGTATAGCCTTCAAGATTGAACACGATGCTTCAAACCCCAATATTATTTATCTGACAAGTTTGATGGGAAATGGTTATACTCCACTATGGAATCATCCTCAGGGACGTAGCCAGAAACAAAAAGTGACGTTGAAAATGCCTTTTCCAGGTACTTACAATGTAACATTCGGGGTAGAAACACCCGGAGGAATTGTATATGGAGAACCTGTTACTTTTACGGTTGATGATTTCTATGCAGACTTTGTAAATGACGATGTGTGGACTATGATCTCGGGAGGAGTAGGTAAATCCAAAACATGGTACCTAGACCTTGATGCCGAAGGAGTTAGTCGTCATTTCTTAGCTCCGATGTATTTCTTCACAGGTACATATAACTGGGATGCCCTTCACACAGCTTCAGGAGATAATTATCTTGATGCAGATGCATGGGATTGGAAAAAAGCTATCACACCTCTTGCCGGAGACGATGGTAATGCTTTATGGTATTGGCTTGCAGACTGGCCGGGTAATAAATGGATGTGCGATGCAGCTGACTTTGGAACAATGACATTCGACCTGATTGGCGGTGCAAATATCAAGGTAGACCAACAGGCTTATGGCTTAGGATCTTACAATGGTTCGTATATGGTTAATGTGGATGAACATACTATTGCCTTTACCGATGCTTATCCTGTAAATGTAACTAGCAGAAATGGAGAAGTATTGGCAGCTACCGAATTCAGGATATTATATTTGTCGGAAGACTTTATGCAGATTATGCTTGTTCCGTCGGGCACATGTTTCAACTATATTTCTAAGGAATATAAAGATAATTGGGTTGCAGGAGATCCGGAACCTCCGTATAATGGAAATGCAAATGATGATTTAACATCGACATTTACAAAGAAATGGAAGTTGTCTGTTAATACTCCATATAACTGGACTGGTCTGGATGGTACATTCCTGAATAATTGGAGTTCGTCGGCTGACTATTCTGTTGCAGGCTATCCATACAATAAGAGTATGATTGATAATATTTCTTTGTCGATGACAAAAACAGGAGAGAAAACCGGAAGCTATATACTTACCGATGGCACAGCTAAAGAAATGAAAGGTACATATAAGACTGATGCTAATAACAATATAATTTTTGATACAGACATAAGTTTTGCTATTTCTGGGTCACAGATGTTATCTACAACAGGGGATAAAGCTTTAAGAATTATTCGTTCAGAAAAAGATGAATCAGGAGAATTATCAGGCTTATGGTTAGGTAGACGTGACAATACCGATGCTAAATACATGGTATATCATTTTGAACTAATGAAAGCAGCATCAGAAGATGAGGGTACTAGTATGACTATTGATCAATCTAAGATAGTTCATGGGGATCTTGAGTCTAACGGGAATCTAAGGATTGAAATTTATAATGCATACGGAAGTACTGCAGCCAGTCCTCCTGTGAAGCCTTCGGATTTTATTTTTGATAAGAGTATTTCTGTTACTTTCACGCTTGGTGGGGTTACCTTAAAAGCAGGAGCAATTGGAAGTTACAAAGCTGCTTTGTCTTTTGCCGATGGTGATTGGTCTGCTCAATACTGGGGTGGGGGATCAGGTGATACGAATGTTTCTGGAAATGGGACGTATACTGTATGGTGTGCTCCCGGAGTATCTGATGGGCTGATGGTTTTCACTGTTGATGTGAAAGATTTGGCTAACGATATTGTCGACTTAAGTGCTGTTACTGTTAAAGTCGATAAAATAACAATAAAATAAATATCTAAGGATCTGGATAATACAAAATATTGTCCAGATTCTTATTATTAAAACAGGGAATTAGGCTGATCATTATTGATAGCTTATTTTCTATTATAAAAAAAATATGAAAAAGTATATTATTTTATTATTGTTATGTCTAGGTGTGAGTATAGCTAACTGGAGTTGTTCCGGCGACGAAGATAAACCCGATCCGGAGTTAATTGTTTCAACAGATAATCTGACTTTCACAAAAGATGGTGGAGATAATACCATACATATAAAGACAAACCAAAAATGGACTGTAGCTAGTTCTGAGTCTTGGTGTACTGTTTTGCCTGCATCCGGAGAAGGAACAGGGACTATAAAACTCACTGTGTCAGCTCAGGCTAATACCACAACAGATATTCGGAATGCGACCTTGACAATAACTGCCGGAAATATAAAAAAGGAAGTAGCCGTTACACAGGCTCTGACAAATCTACTTGTTGTAAAGAAGAATATATATGATGTAAAATCAGAAGGAGAAAATATAACTGTCGAGCTACAAACATCAGGCTCTCACGAAATAGTAATAAATGGAGATTGGATTACAAAATCCTCAACGAAAGCAGTTTCGGACGTTTCCGAAGTTTTTCTTATTGCTCCTAACAAGAATATTTTTGAAAGAGAAGGTACTATTGTATTCAAAGTCGGTAATTTGTCAGAAACAGTTACAATTGCTCAAGCAGCAACAAGTCTGAATATTGTGGCTGATAAGACAGGAATGAATAACGATGCTCCGGCTCTTGCTGCAAAAATGGGACTTGGCTGGAATTTAGGCAATACGCTCGAAGCGACAGATGGAACTACTGCCGGAGAAACAACATGGGGCAACCCAAAGGCGTCTAAAGCTTTGATAGATGGAGTAAAAGCAGCCGGATTTAATACCGTGCGTATACCATGCGCGTGGAATGCATATATCGAAGATCAGACTACATATAAAATATCGGATGCAAGACTTGCTCGAGTGAAAGAAGTTGTAGACTATTGTATTGATAACAATATGTATGCAATAATTAATATCCATTGGGATGGTGGCTGGCTTGAAGAAAATCCAACCTACGACAAACAGGTCGAAGTAAATAAAAAGCAAAAGGCATTGTGGGAACAAATTGCTGTTTATTTCCGTGACTATGACGAACACCTTCTTTTTGCAGGGACAAACGAAGTTCATGCCAATTATAATACCCCATCGGCAGAAAATATAGAAGTACAGCAGTCATACAACCAGACATTTATTAATGCAGTGCGTTCTACCGGAGGAAAAAATACTTGGCGTAACCTTATTGTTCAGTCATACAATACGAATATAGACTATGCAGTAAACTATATGAAAATGCCTACAGATCCTACAGCCAATCGTATCATGGCAGAAGTTCATTACTATGACCCTTACGATTTTACATTAGCTGAAGAAAATACAATTTTCCTCTGGGGTAAAGATTTCTCAGGTGCCGGAGTCTCCACATGGGGACAAGAAGATTGGGCTGATACGCAATTTGGAAAAATTAAAACAAATTTTGTAGATAAGGGAATCCCTGTAATCTTAGGTGAATATGCTGCAACATTAAGAGCATCGTTGAGTACTGCCGATTATGCAAATCATGTAAAGGCTCGTAATTACTATCTGAATTATATAACTAAAGTGGCAGTTCAGAATGGACTGATTCCTGTTTATTGGGATAATGGTCCTACAGGTGATAAAGCTTCCGGTCTCTTCAATAGAACTACCGGAGAGCAAGTACATACAGATGCTATTAATGCTATTATTAGCGCAGGGAAATAAAGTGTAGAAAAAGATTGTGAAATCTTTATTGGTTTTTATGGGTTTTTTAAGGTTGAAATTGATAGAGGTCGGATATGTATCTTCCGACCTTTATTTCTAAATTTAAGGATTATAATATCAGACATGAAAAAACATTATCTATTTCTTTTTATTTGTACAGTTCTCTTTTCGTGTTCTTCGTCAAAGAAAGTAAGAGAAAATGTAGACTTTACCGAAGGTTGGAAATTCTATCTGGGAGATGATTCTATAGCATATAATGCTCAATATGACGATGCAAAGTGGCGAATTCTTGATCTTCCTCACGACTGGAGTATAGAAGCAGATTTCTCACTAAAGAATCCGGCTACTCCCGGAGGTGGAGCATTACCGGGTGGTATAGGTTGGTATCGTAAAGACTTTATGGTAGATAAATCCGATGAAGGAAAGAATGTATATATCGATTTTGATGGTATCTATTGGAACAGTAAAGTGTGGATAAACGGACATCTTTTGGGAGAGCGTCCCAATGGATATATTTCGTTTCGTTACGACTTGACTCCATATATTAAAGTCGGAGAAAGGAATGTTATTGCTGTTCGTGTAGACAACTCGAAACAGCCGAATTCACGCTGGTATTCGGGATCGGGCATTTATCGTAATGTGAGGTTAGTAACTACAAATGCTTTACATGTTGATCTTTGGGGTACTTATGTAACTACACCTAAAGTAACAAAAGATAATGCCGAGATTAAAATAGAAACGAATATAAAAAATTCATCAGATCTTAGTCAAACATTTGAACTATATTCTATCCTGATAGATAAAGATGGAAAAGAGATTGCTGGAATAAATAATTCAGAAAGTGTTGGTGTTGGAGAAAATATTTCTATGAACCAAAGTTTGAAAGTCTCAAATCCAATCTTATGGTCGATAGACAATCCATATCTCTATAAAATAGTAACCCGTATAGAGCAAAATCGGAAAGTTGTAGATGAATATGAAACTCCGTTAGGTATTCGCTATTTTTCTTTCGATCCGAATAAAGGATTCTTTCTTAATGGCGAATCTATAAAGATAAAAGGAGTGTGCAATCACCACGATTTAGGATTCTTAGGAGCAGCCGTTAATACCAGGGCTATTGAGCGTCAGCTCGAAATTCTGAAAGAGATGGGATGTAATGGTATTCGTACCTCTCATAATCCACCTGCCCCAGAATTGCTTGACTTGTGCGACAAAATGGGGTTCATCGTTATGGATGAGGCTTTCGATATGTGGCGAAAGAAGAAATCACCGTACGATTATTCTCAATATTTCCCCGAATGGCACGAACGGGATTTGACCGATCTAATTCTTCGTGATCGCAATCATCCTTCTATCTTCATGTGGAGTATAGGAAATGAAATTCTCGAACAATGGTCTCATATAAATGCCGATACATTAGATTTGCAACAGGCTAACATGGTCTTAAATTTTGCCAATACATTAAACAAAAAAGATATTGACGCAAAAGAGCTTCACGTAAATTCTCTTTTGACTATAAAGCTGGCTGATATTGCCAAAAAGCTTGATCCTACACGACCGATTACAACAGGAAATAATGAAACAGAACCATCCAATCATATCTTCCGATCGGGTGCGATGGATATTATCGGTTTCAATTACCATGAAAATAATTGGGTGAATTTTCATGAGAAATTTCCGAATCAAAAGCTGATTATTACAGAGTCTACATCGGGACTAATGTCTCGTGGATATTACGAAATGCCTTCCGATAGTATGAACATTTGGCCCGAGAGATGGGATAAGCCTTTCGAACGTCCTGTGCATCATTGTTCATCATATGATAATTGTCATGTACCTTGGGGGAGCACTCACGAAGATACATGGAGACTCGTGAAAAACTATGATCATATTTCGGGTGTCTATCTGTGGACAGGTTTCGACTATTTGGGTGAGCCTACTCCATTCTGGTGGCCGTCTCGCAGTTCCTATTTCGGAGTAATTGACCTTGCTGGATTTCCTAAAGATATATATTATATGTATCAGAGTGAATGGACAAATAAGGATGTTCTTCATATCTTTCCGCATTGGAATTGGAAAGAGGGGCAAACTGTAGATATATGGGCATATTTCAATAATGCTGATGAGGTAGAGTTGTTTTTGAACGGTTTGTCTCTAGGCAAGAAAGCCAAAGAAAAAGATGTATATCATGTCTTTTGGCGTGTTCCTTTCCAAAAAGGTACTCTGAAAGCTGTTTCTTATAAAGATGGAAAAGAAGTGCTGACAAGGGAAGTTAAAACAACAGGTGATCCTATTTCCATAAAGCTTACAGCAGATAGGCAGACAATAAAAGCTGATGGGAAAGATTTATCTTTTATTACGGTTGAGGCTTTGGATGCAGAAGGTAATCCTGTTCCTGTAGCTGATAATCTTATAAACTTTACGATAGAAGGAGATGGTTTTATAGCCGGAACTGATAATGGAGATCCTACTGATCCGAATTCTTTGAAAAAGCCTTCAAGAAAACTGTTTAGTGGAAAAGCTTTGGCTGTTGTGCAGTCTCATAAAAAGGCAGGGAAGATAATATTAAAAGCGACCTCTTCTAATTTGAAGCAAGCTTCTATAGAAATAAATAGCAAATAATATACTTTTTTATTTAAACATCTTATTGTGGTAATTAACATATAGGCTTTCGGGCTTATATGTTAATTTGTTTTCGTGTAACGTATTTATTAATAGGTGTTTATTAATGTGTAAATTACAATATCTACCTTATTCTTATTGTACTATGTATGATATGTAATTAATTGTAATACAAATATTTAACTAAAAATTAGTGTAGTATTATTGTTGTGTTTTAAAATGAAGTTATATATTTGTACTTAGTACAATAAGTTTTATAGCCGGATTGCCATGAAAATAAACTTCATTCACACTTATGTCTCTGTCGATTGCGTTGTGTTCGGATTCGAGAACGACAAGTTGAATATATTATTGGTACAGCGTAATACTGATAAAAGAAGGAAAAAAGACCTGAAACTTCCCGGAAGCCTTATATATGATCAAGAAGATGTGGATGACGCTGCAAATCGTGTATTATTTGAGCTTACAGGGATAAAGAGGATGTCGTTAAAGCAATTTCGTTGTTTTGCTTCACCGGGCAGATCCAATAACCCGGATGATAGAAAGTGGCTCGACACGGCTTATCAGCCAAATATCAATCGCCTGATTACTGTTGCGTATTTATCTCTTTGTAAGGTGGATAGGAAATTGAATAATGTTTCGAAATATAAGCAAACAGAATGGTGTCCGATTGATAAAATACCACAAATGCCATTTGACCATAATCAGATTGTGAAAGAATCACTCGTAGAGATCTGCCGATGGATAGAATACAATCCTGTTATAGTTTTTGAGCTTTTACCTCAGAAGTTTACGATAAGTCAGTTGCATAAACTGTATGAAGCAATATATAATAAGAAAATTGATATACGCAATTTCCATAAGAAGGTAGCAGCTATGAGTTATGTTATTCCTTTGGAGGAGAAACAAAAAGATGTATCTCATCGTGCGGCCCGTTATTATAAATTTGACAAAAAGGCTTATAATAAGTTGAAAACAAGTATATAATCGATTTAAAAAACATAAAAACACTCATCTATCATGTATTTATTAGGATATGATATTGGTAGCTCTTCGGTAAAAGCTTGTCTGGTAAATGCCAGTACAGGTAAAATTGTTGCTTCAGACTTTTTTCCGAAAGAGGAAATGAAAATTACAGCTGTAAAATCGGGATGGGCAGAACAAGAACCTGCCGACTGGTGGGCAAACCTGAAACTTGCACATCAATCTGTGATGCAAAAGTCGGGGGCAAAAGGAGACGATATACAAGCTATCGGTATTACCTGGCAAATGCATGGACTAGTTCTTGTAGATAAAGATAAGAATGTACTCCGTCCCTCTATAATATGGTGCGACAGCCGTGCTGTACCTTATGGCGAAAGGGCATTTAAAGCCATCGGTGAGGAAAAATGTCTGAGTCATTTGCTCAACTCTCCGGGTAATTTTACTGCATCTAAACTAGCATGGGTAAAGGAAAATGAACCTCATATCTATGAAAAAATAGATAAACTGATGCTACCGGGTGATTATATCGGGATGAAATTAACAAATGATATTGTTGTTACTATCGAGGGAATGTCAGAAGGTATCTTCTGGGATTTTAAGACAAATACGTTATCCGAAGATGTACTGAATCACTATGGAATACCGAAGAGCTTTTTCCCTGAGATAAAACCTATTTTTGGAATACAAGGCTATGTTTCATCTTCGGCAGCCAAAGAACTTGGATTAAAAGAAGGTATCCCGGTTTCTTATCGGGCAGGTGATCAGCCTAACAATGCTCTTTCTCTCAATGTGTTTGAGCCGGGCGAAATAGCTTCTACCGCCGGAACATCGGGTGTCGTATATGGAGTGTTGGATCAGCTGAACTATGATAAACTATCGCGTGTAAATACTTTTGCGCATGTTAATTATACGCCGGAACAAATCAGACTTGGAGTGCTGCTTTGTATCAACGGAACAGGTATTCTTAACTCATGGCTGAAACGAAATTTGGCTCTTGAAGGCTTATCGTACAGCGAAATGAACGCTCTGGCTGCTCAATCACCTATTGGAGCGAAAGGTATTAGTATTATTCCTTTTGGTAATGGAGCCGAGCGTGTATTGGAAAATAAGGATGTTAATTGCTCGATACATGGAATCAATTTTAATATTCATGACAAGAAAGACATTCTTCGTGCAGCACAAGAAGGTATCGTGTTCTCTTACGAATATGGTATGGAAATTATGCGCGAGATGGGTATGAATATTTCTACCGTGAAAGCCGGATATGCGAACATGTTTCTAAGCCCGATTTTCTCGCAAACACTAGCCAGTGTAAGTGATGTGACTATCGAGTTGTATAATACAGATGGTGCTGCCGGAGCAGCTAAAGGAGCCGGTATTGGTATAGGGCTTTATGCCACACCTCAGGAAGCTTTTGCTTCTCTCGAAAAATTAGCAGTCATAGAACCTGAGAAAGATAAGAGAGATCAATATAGAGAGGCATATCAACAATGGCGTAATCTTGTAACTAAAAAATAAAATTATTAATCATTTAAAATAAAAACTATAATCATGGAAATTTTAAAAGGAACAAAAGAATTTTTTCCCGGTATTGGAAAAATCAAATTTGAAGGAAAAGAAAGTAAAAATCCGTTAGCATTTCGTTTTTATGACGAAAACAAAGTGGTAATGGGAAAGACAATGAAAGATTGGACTCGTTTTGCAATGGCATATTGGCATACACTATGTGCTAATGGTGGCGATCCATTTGGTGGAGCAACTATTCATCACCCGTGGAATATCGGAGACGATGCTATCAGCCGTGCAAAATATAAAATGGATGCAGCTTTCGAATTCATGACCAAAATGGGAATCAACTATTATTGCTTCCATGATGTAGACTTGGTAGATGCAGGGAATTCTTGGACAGAATATGAAAAGAACTTGCATATAATAGTAGACTATGCAAAAGAAAAACAAGCAGCTTCGGGAGTAAAACTTCTTTGGGGTACAGCAAATGTTTTCAGCCACGAACGTTATATGAATGGTGCTGCAACAAACCCTGATTTTAATGTAGTTGCAAGTGCGGGAACTCAAATAAAGAATGCTATTGATGCTACTATCGCTCTTGGCGGATCTAACTATGTGTTCTGGGGAGGTCGTGAAGGTTATATGAGCTTGTTGAATACCGACATGAAGCGTGAAAAAGATCACTTGGCTCAAATGTTGACAATGGCTCGTGACTATGCTCGCAAACAAGGATTCAAAGGTACATTCCTTATCGAACCTAAACCAATGGAACCTACTAAACACCAATATGACTTCGATACAGAAACTGTTATCGGCTTCCTTCGTCACTATGGTTTAGACAAAGATTTCAAAGTGAATATTGAGGTTAACCACGCTACTCTTGCAGGTCACACATTCGAACACGAATTGCAGGCTGCTGCTGATGCGGGTCTATTGGGTAGTATCGATGCTAACCGCGGAGATTATCAGAATGGTTGGGATACAGACCAGTTCCCTCTCGATATCTATGATTTTGCTCATGCATGGTTGGTATTGTTACCTTATGGCGGATTAGGAAATGGTGGTGTGAACTTCGATGCTAAGATACGTCGTAATTCTACAGATATGGACGATTTGTTTATTGCTCATATCTCGGGTATGGATGTATTTGCACGTGGCTTATTGGTTGCTGCAGATATTCTTCAAAGCTCAGATTACAACAAATTACGTAAAGAGCGTTATGCTTCATTCGATGGTGGAGATGGTAAAGCTTTTGAAGATGGCAAGTTAACTCTTGAAGATTTACGCACAATTGCACATAAAGTTGGCGAACCTAAGCAAATAAGCGGTAAGCAAGAGCTTTATGAGGCTATTGTAAATATGTATATCTAAACATATAACTAGGGATTGTTTTTTTTAAGTAATAGCATTCTTATCAAAAGTTCCTCACTTTTGTCATTCTGAGTGTAACGAAGATTTTTCAATTCACTTCGTTCAACATGGCAACTAGAAAATATAAATTGCTTTTAAAACAATCCCTTTGTTCCTTAAATAATTATTGACCAATGAAAAATGAAGCGAGTAAATCATATACGCTAAAACTGACACTGATTGCCACACTGGGTGGATTGCTGTTCGGTTACGACACGGCAGTTATCTCAGGTACGGTAGAGTCGCTCCGGCACTTTTTTATAGAGCCGATGGGATTATCATTGAACGAGGCCAATGCAATGGAAGGCTTCGTGATAAGTAGCGCTCTGATTGGCTGTATCTTTGGTGCGGCTATGGCAGGTTGGGTAAGTCAGACTTTTGGACGTAAAAAAGCATTGTTTGCTGCGGCTATTTTGTTTCTATTAGCAGCAATTGGGTCTGCATGGCCTGAAATAGGTTTCCAGATGCCTAGTGCAGGAGATCACTCTTTTGTATATCATTTTGTTTTTTATCGTATAATCGGTGGTGTAGGAGTTGGTATAGCTTCGATGGTCTCTCCTATGTACATCGCAGAAATAGCACCTCCCAGCAAGAGAGGTAGCCTTGTAGGGCTCAATCAGTTTGCCATTATATTTGGTATGTTGGTAGTATATTTTGTAAATTATTTTATAGCAAAACAAGGAGACACAGAGTGGCTTCATACAACAGGATGGAGATGGATGTTTGCTTCGCTAGCTATTCCATCAGTCATATTCTTCTTGTTATTGTTTATTGCACCCGAAACACCAAGATGGCTTGTGATGAAAGGTCACACCGCAAAGGCAGAAGGTATTCTTACCAAGCTTGTAGGTAGCACAATGGCTAAGCAGGAAATGGTAGAGATAAGACAAAGTTTTGATAATGAAGAAACAGCATCTTTAAAACCATATTATCGTTTTATGATGACATGGCTTATCTTATTTGTTGTGGGTCTTATTTCGCTATCGTTGGTCGGAGTTTCAAGTGCATTGGAAATCTCTATGATAGCCAGCTTTGTAATAGCATTGTATGTTCCTGTTAAATCTTACGGATTCCTGATTATAATGACAGGTGTATTGTTATCTGCATTTCAGCAATTTGTGGGTATCAATGTTGTGTTATACTACGCTCCCGAAATATTTAAGAGTATGGGATCGGGTACAGACTCGGCTCTGTTACAAACTATCATAGTAGGTATTATCAATCTGTCGTTTACAGTATTGGCTATTATGACTGTTGATAAATTCGGACGTAAGCCGCTGTTGATTACAGGAGCTTTAGTGATGGCAGTATCTATGCTTGGCTTGGGAACATCTTTTTCTCAAGGATTACCCGGTACATTGAAACTTGTGTTTATGCTTACATATACAGCCGGTTTCGCTATGTCATGGGGGCCTGTTTGTTGGGTTATGCTCGCAGAGATATTCCCTAACTCGGTGCGTTCGAGTGTGATGTCTATTGCTGTAGCTGCACAATGGGTATCAAACTTCTTAATTTCTTGGACATTCCCTATCATGGACAAGAACGATACATTAGTAACTATGTTCAATCACGGATTTGCATACTGGGTATATGGCTCACTTGCCGTTATTGCTGCATTATTTGTATGGAAACGTTTACCTGAAACAAAAGGTAAGACGTTAGAAGATATGGAAAAATTATGGAAAAAATAGAATAACATTTTGAATGTTAAAATAGGTTGATAAAGTAGGAGATTTGTTGAGATAATAAGCCTCCTACTACTTTTTTAGTTTGTCTTTTTATAACTGATAATAGCCCAAGTATTGAAAAAAACTACAAATCCCAGTAATGCAAACATCTGTGTGGTTAAGTCCATAAATACACTACCCTTGAGATAAACCATTCGCATCACTTGTATGAAATACTTCAAAGGATTGAAGATCGTAACAATCTTAGCCCATTCGGGCATACTGCTTATTGGAGTAAACAGACCACTCATCAATATCAGAATCATTATAAAAAAGAACATCACGAACATAGCTTGCTGCATGGTATTTGAATAGTTGGAGATAACCAGTCCGAATCCGGATACCACCAGAATATAAATTCCCGAAAAAAGATAGATTGTCAACAGGCTGCCAACGGGTAATATATTATAGACAAATGCTGCGAACCCAAAACAGATAGTAAGCACCGTGAATCCGATAACCCAGTACGGAATAAGCTTTGCTAAAATGAATGTAAATTTATTTACGGGAGTTACGTTCATCTGCTCTATTGTACCCATTTCCTTTTCGCTCACAATGTTTAGTGCCGGTAGAAAGCCGGTTAGCAGTGTAAGTAGTATTACCATCAATGCCGGAACCATAAATACTTTATAATCCAAATTAGGATTGAATTTGTACTGAGGGACGACGTTGATAAGGGGTAATGCTGCACCCTCTCTTTTGGGAGACCATTCTTCTCTGATATCCGATGAAAAATCGGATAGTATAGCACCCATATATGAAGAGCTTAGTGAGCCTTTCACGCCATTGACCGTGTTTGCTGATATCATAACATTAGCCACTCCTGTTTTTACGAGGTTTTTCTCAAAATCGGTTTGTATTTCGAGTATAACATCTGCTTTACCCGACTCGATACTATGCAAAGCTTTATCACCCGATAGAGAGACATCCGTAAGATGAAAATATCCGGATGAGGTTGCCTTGCGGACTAATCTTTCGGAATAAGTGCTATGATCATTATCTACAATACTTAGCTTAATGTTTTTTATCTCCTGATTGGCAGCCCAAGGCATAATGAGCATCATCATAATTGGCATGCCTATGATTAATCTCGGAAGAAATGAGTTCCGCATAATCTGTTTAAACTCTTTTTCGATCAAAAATTTTATCATGATAATCAGACTAATCTAACTTTAAACTTTTTCAAACTTATTGTAATCAGTAATATGAACATAGATAAGAGAATAGCCATATCTTTCAATATAAATTCGACACCTACGCCCTGTATCATCAGTTTTTTTATGGCATCGATATACCATTTAGCAGGAATAATATTTGATATCCATTGTAGTACTTCAGGCATACTTTCTATCGGATATATCATACCTGATAACAACATGACGGGCATCATAAAACCCATTCCCGAAATCAGCATCGCTGTTACTTGCGTATTTGCAATAGTAGATACAAACAGCCCCAGCGAAAGTGCTACCGCAATAAATATGAACGATATTGCAGCAAGCCAAAACAAGCTTCCGGCTACAGGTACTTTGAGGACGAAATATGATAATAACAATATTGAAGTGAGATTCACTACCGATAGCGTAAAATATGGTACTGCTTTAGCCAGAATGATATAAATAGGCTTTATCGGCGAAGCGAGCAAAACTTCCATTGTGCCCATTTCTTTTTCGCGTACAATGGCTATAGATGTCATCATGGCACATATCAGCATAAGGATAAGTCCCATAACGCCGGGTACGAAATTGTATGCGCCTTTTAACTGAGGATTATACAGCATTTTTACTTCGGGTACTATGCGGAAAGGAACGTTATGCTCACGCATCAATTCTTGTTGATACGATGTTATTATATTTGTAGCATACCCTGTTTGCATAAGCGATTGATTGGGGTCTGTAGCATCGGCTATAAGTTGTATAGAAGCCTCTCCTGTGTGTAACAAGTTGTTGTTGAAATTTTCACCGAATGCAACTACCATGTTTACTTTTCCTTGCCTGAAAACCTGTTCAATATCATCGGAACTATTCAAAACTTGCGAGACTGTAAAGTATTCGCTTGCTTCAAGTTGTTCGATGATGCGCTGTGTTGAAATATCCTTCGAGAGGTCGAATACTGCAATCTCTGTATTTTTGAGCTCTGTGGTTATAGCAAAGCCAAATATAATGATTTGCACAATGGGCATTCCCAGCAAGATCAGCATAGTGCGCTTATCGCGGAATATATGATAGAATTCTTTTTTTACAAAAGAGAGAAATTGTTTCATAATATCAATTATCAGAGCGTTTTGCTTTTCGTGCCAGTTGTTGGAAAACTTCATCCATATTTTTGGCATTGAACCGGTGACGCAGATTCTTTGGTGTATCCAACGCTTCTATTTTGCCATCTACCATAATTGAAATACGATTGCAATACTCGGCTTCGTCCATATAATGGGTTGTAACAAATACGGTAATTCCTCTGTTGGCAGCCTGATATATCAGTTCCCAAAATTGTCTGCGGGTAGCGGGATCTACTCCACCTGTGGGTTCGTCCAGAAATACAATTTTGGGTTCATGGAATATAGACACAGAGAAAGCAAGCTTTTGTTTCCAACCCAACGGTAATTCCTTTACCAGTGTATTCCGTTCTTTTGCAAAGCCCAGTTCCTCCAGCGTTTGGGCGGTTTTAGTTTCAATAGTCTTTTCTTTCATTCCGTATATTCCTCCAAATAGCCTGATGTTTTCCCATACTTTCAAGTCTTCGTACAAAGAAAATTTTTGACTCATATAGCCGATGCTCTTCTTCACTGCTTCTTGTTGCTTCGAGATGTCGTATCCGGCTACGAAGCCTTTCCCCGAACTTGGATAGCTTAATCCGCAAAGCATACGCATGGCTGTGGTTTTGCCCGCACCATTAGCTCCTAAGAATCCAAAAATTTCACCTTTTTCTACACTAAAAGATATATTATCTACAGCTGTAAAATTTCCGAATTTCTTTGTCAGTTTTTCTGTATGTATAACCGTTTCGTTCATTGTTTTTCGTTTTGAGCCAATAGCATGTAACAATCTTCTATACTTGGTTTTATTTCGTGTATATCAATGCCCGTATGTCCGCTGTTTGCGAGATATTTATTCAGTTCATTTATAGAGAAATCTTTATTTACTGTGATATGGTGTACTTCTCCAAACGCAAAACATGTTTTTATCATACTATGATTTCTGAGGTCTTTTAGGAGTTTATACATATCATCAGACTGTACAGACCATAATATTTCCGGATATCGTTTTATTATATTCTGTGGTGTTTCTACATCGAGGAAAGACCCGTTTTGAATAAGAGCTATACGATCACAGAGCTTAGCCTCGTCCATATATGGAGTGGATACAAGTATCGTAATATTTTGCTCCTTTAACTTCTTAAGCATATCCCAAAATTCTTTCCGTGACACAGGGTCTACTCCTGTAGTAGGCTCGTCCAGAAATAGGACGGCAGGCTTATGTATCAATGCACAGCACAATGCCAACTTTTGTTTCATACCGCCGGATAGTTTTCCTGCTTTTCTATCTTTAAAAGGCTCTATTTGTTGGTATATATCTTTTATCAGGTGATAATTTTCCTGTATGGTTGTATTAAATACCGTAGCAAAAAACTCTAAATTCTCTTCCACGCTTAAATCCTGATAGAGCGAGAATCTTCCCGGCATATAGCCTATTCTGTTCCGTATTTCTTTATAGTCTTTCACAATGTCCAAACCATCTACCGTGGCATTGCCACTATCTGCAAGCAGCAAGGTAGTAAGTATCCTGAAAAGGCTTGTTTTGCCGGCGCCATCGGGTCCTATAATGCCATATATCTCTCCTTGCTCTACATCGAAGCTTATGTCGTTGAGAGCCTGTACAGATTTATAGCTTTTTTTTATATTTTGAACTGAAACAGCTTTCATATTTTATGCATTCAATTCAATGTACAAGTCATCATCTTTCTCCACATAGTTAATCTTATTTTCTTTAGATAACCATCCAAGAGCCAGATAAATATACATTTCTCTATAGCCTGTTATTACCTCGAGATCATGTATCGTAAGCATCCCTTTTTCGGCAAGCGTATCACAAATAAGTTTTGTGTCACTATTTATCAACTCTTTCAACATAACTTTGTGTTTTAATTCAATTTTAACTCTCCGTACATTCCATACTTTAGATATCCATCGTTCTTTACAGCTACTTTTACGGCATATACCAAGTTGGCTCGTTCGTCACGAGTCTGTATTGTTTTAGGCGTAAACTCTGATTTATCCGATATCCAGGTTATAGTCCCTGAATATTCTTTCATTTCTTTCTCTCCAAAATCTGCATATACTTTTACGGCTTGTCCTATTTTCACTTGTGTCAACTGGCTTGCTGTAATGTATGCCCGAAGGAACATGTGTTCGATATCTGCTACTTTAAATAAAGCTCTTCCCTGTGTTGCGAGTTCTCCTTGTTCTGCATATTTAGACAGGATAGTCCCATTGATAGGGCTGCTGATAATAGATTTCTGTATCTGATCATTTATTTGGACTACCTGCACTTCCAGCCCAGAGCTTTGTTCCGATATGTTTTTATTCGAATTTTCTAATAATTCCGTTTGTGCAGTTAACTGCCTTTCAAGAACAAGTATCTGTGCATTTATATCATCTAATTGCTTTTGGTTTGCAGCGTTTGCCTTTACCAAGTTCTCGAATCGTTTCTGCTCGTTTTTCTGGGTTGCAATTTGTTGCTTTATAGCTGCTATCTGTCTGGGTACATCTACACGCCCGCTCTTTACTGCACTAGTATTAGTCAGTAATTGCATCTTTTTTAGATATAATTGTACGGTGTCTATATACCCGAGAGGCTTTCCTTGTTCTACTTGTTGCCCTTCAATGAAATTGAGCTGCATAATCTTTCCGTTTGCTTCGGCTGATACAATTACCTCAGTAGTCTCAAAAACGCCGGATGCATCATAGTCTCCATTTCCTTTTCCACAAGCTGTAAGCAAGAGTATGATGCTTGCATAAACTATATTTTTTATTGTTTTCATATATTATTTTTCATTTGATGTAGAGAGAAAAGTATATCGTTGTTTCTTACTTCTTGTTTAATTGTTTGTTGTATATTTTAAATTGTAAATAGCTTGAAGCAATTCTATCTCATGTTGTATTCTGTCTTGCTTTGCAAGATCTTCTGCATTTACATCACGCATGAGGTCAATGACGGTTGATGTTCCATTTGTCACCTTTGCTTCAGTTGCCCGCTTTACATTGTTGCGAAGGGTGACTATATCGTCATCATATTTTAGCAGGTCTTTATTTTTGTTTATTTCGTTTTGTTCTTGAGAGGTTTCCAAACTTGTATTGAAAAGAAATGTTTCTCGTGAAGTTGCAATATTATCCTTATTCGTTTCTATTAGTTTTCTGTCGTTTTTTTGTGTGTACAAGCTTCCAAAATTCCAAGACAAACGTATTCCTCCGATGTAGTATGCCGAGAAATCATTATTGAGCATATTCAGTGCGGGTTTTCCATACCCACCTGTGAGAAATAGTCCCAATTTGGGCATATAACCGGCTTTTATTGCTTTCTTCTGCGTTTCTAGATTTACTAATTGTGCGTCGAACAACTCGAGCTCAGGTCGTTTTACTTGCGATGATATGGTCAAGTTGTCGGCATTTGGTTTTGGCAAGATGATGTTTTCGTTTAGCTTTTGCCCGATAAGAATACCTAGCATGTCTAAATAAGCTTTTTTATTGGAAACGATCTGCGCCTTATTTTGTACAGTTTTCAGTTGCTCCACTTTTATCGCATCCAAATCTGATTGATTCGCTATTCCATTGATTATATAGCTTGATATCAGGTCAAAATTTCGTTGTAACTCTTCTTGTAAAAGTGTGTTCTGCTTCAACCTTGCATCGAGGAGTAAGATGCCAAAGTACATTTGATTTACCTGATAGACTATCTTATACATATCAACGTCCAGCTGTTTTTGTTCAGCATAGGATGATGCTTTTGTGATATCTTTTTTGCTGCTTATTACGCCTCCGTCCCATATCGTTTGGGTAACATCTATTGTAGCAGAATACTGATCTTTGCTCAGCCCTTTGATATCTATGCCCTGAATATCAATAGGAATTTTTGTCACTTCCGATTGATAAGAGGCTTTAGCCGATAATGAGAATTGAGGTAAATAGCCTTTTCCGGCATTTGAGAGATTATACTCTTTCGACCGCTCAATCAACCCGTACCGTTTTATAAGCGGATAATTTTCTTTTGCCATTTGCTGACATTGCTCTATGGTAAGTGTGCTTTGAGCAAAAGCCATTGCAGAAAAGAAAAGCGAATATGTGATGATGATTAATGATTTTTTCATACTTATTCTATTATTCATCTATTTGAAGCATCATTTTTATCCATTGTGGAATTAATGCTTTTCGTTCTTCTATGAATATTTCATACTCTTTTTCTCCGAAAGGAGCATGCAAGTTCATTAATAAGGGCTTTCCTACGATAGGAAAAATGGACATAGATACTATATTTATAAAAATCTGAAGTGGTGTTACTCCTTTTATCCCTTTTTTGTCTATTTGTTCCTGTATCTGTTTAAATAGGAAATTATTTGCGATAGATTTTCCTTTAAGCCCCACATTTTCTATTATTTTGTGAGGATTGGCTTGTATTTCACTTAGTACAAATAGGGGTAAATTTGGATTCTTTGAGATAGAATCTATATAGCGCGCAACAATCATGTCTATCTTATCAGAAAGATTAATATCTTCTGCGTTTACAAGATTTACTATTAGTCCAAACATTTCTTGTAAGCTTTCTTTCATAATTATATCAAAGAGCTTTTCCTTACTCCTGAAATAATAATTGAGCAGGGCAAGGTTTATTCCCGCTTCTTCTGCTATGTCGCGTGTTCGGGCTTGCCCATATCCTTTTTCATGAAATACTTTTCGGGCTGCATTTTTTATTTTTTCTTCTGTCGAAATATCTTTTTCCATTTTGTGATGTATTCCTTTTACTTCTTAATCGAGCTGCAAACATAAATTAAAATATTGATTTAATCAAATGATTAAATATTATTTTTAAATGCTCTAATCAAATTCTTTTAATTCGTCGGTTGTAATGTTTTTATAAATAAATTTGTCTTATATAAGTAAGTCGCTTATAAAAAAGTAACAGAAAAGTGACAAGTAAAAAGAGTGAAATAAGTGTCACTTTTGTCATCTTTTTATTTTTAATTTCTTTGTATACTATTGTATATGTGTTTGTTATGTTGGTTTTTTGGCAAGGTGATAATTGAGGCGTTTTTGGTGATATAATTAAAATGTTACTTTTTATGTTACAAATTTCAGTGTGGTTCGTTATCTAGATACATGGAGTTAGAAAAGTTCAAATCGGATGTTGTACCTCTACGCAACAAGCTGCAGAATGTTGCAAAGAATATGCTGGCTAATGAGGTAGATGCTGAGGATGCTGTTCAGGAAACCTTTTTGAGGTTATGGAATCAGCGATCTCAGTTGGGCAATCATCCTAATGTTGGTGGATTTGCAATGCAGACGTTGAAAAATATATGTATTGATAAGTTGAGGGCGGAGAGGCATAATGTTTCGCTCGATGGTATATCCATTGCCGGAAATTCGATAACTCCATATACATTTACTGAACAACAAGACAGTGTGTTGATCATCAGGAATATTATCGACTCTTTGCCCGAAACTCAACGCCAAATTATAACATTGCGAGATGTAGATGGATATGAATTGGGCGAAATCGCAGCAATTATAGGCTCAGAGGAAAGTACTGTAAGGGTAAACCTTTCGAGGGCACGTAAGGCTGTTAGAGACAAATTTTTGAGTATGAATAATGTAATACGAAAATAGGATGAGTGATATAGATTTGCTTTTAGAAAAATACTTTGAGGGGCAAACTACCCTGAAAGAGGAAAGTATCTTACGAAATTATTTTCGTCAGTCCGAGATCGAAGATCGGCATAAGGTATATGCACCTATGTTCAACTATTTTTCAGCAGAAAGAAAAGAGGTTGCCGTAGAAAGGAAAAAGAAGAAAATACCTTTTTATGTATGGATAAGTGTTGCCGCTAGTATATTATTGATAATAGGCATCAGATCATTCAATTCAGTATCGGTTGGCAATGATATGGGCGGAACATTTGTATATGTTGATGGTGAGAAAGTTACGGATGAGGCTGAGGTCAGTGTTGCTGCACTCAATTCTATTCGCGTTGTATCAGAAGTCGATAATGATGTGGTGAGCACCCAAATCGGGATTTTGGATTCTTTTACTGAATAAATTAGAAAATTATGAAATATAAAGTGTTGATGTTATATTGTTTATTGCAGATTGTATCCATGTCTGCTTTAGCACAAGATCACCTGAATATAAAAAGCATATTTGACAAATATGGCAAACAAGAGGGATCAGTGCTCGTACAACTATCGTCCGACATACTTTCACAGGGCAGTAATATTACTTTTTACAAAAGCCTCATTATGAATAATGATGTAGCCAAAGAAAGAGATGTTCTCAATCTCCTGAAACTTGATATCGATAAAAATGTGATAGTATCGGAGGTTAAGAAAAATGGAAAAGTGGAGTCGGGGACATATTATGTAGGCAAAGACAAATCGGGCAAAACAGGTGAATATATTTTGTATAAGAATAAACCTGATAAGATAACAATCGTTTATCTGAAAGGGAACTTCCCACCTGCAAGGCTCGATTCGGAGCTGAAAAAATTGAAAGATCTTTTTATTTATGTGAATGATAAACGTTTAAAAATACAATAGAAATATGAAAAAAATAGTTGTGTTCTTAGCTTTTTGTTTTGTTGTAATATCCGCAAATGCCGATGAGATTGTATTGCAGGATACGATAGTAAAAACAGTACAGATCATCAAGGAGATAAATAGGAATACAGGAGATACCGTTATTGTATCTATGACAGAAACTCAGGAGTTAATACCGAAGGATGATAACGAGAGCAGTGTTCTTTACAATGGATCGACCTACAATTTTATCTTTTCGTGGAATAAACGAAAAAGTTTGAGTTCTCACTGGACAGGATTCGGTATGGGATTTATGAACTATAGTGACAAAGATATTCCTTTTGGAAAATTGAAAATGAGTAGCTCTCATAATTTCACAGTCAACCTTTTCGATTTTCATAAGCAGATCGGAAAAACCAATTGGTTATTTGTTAGTGGAATAGGAACAGAATGGTCTCGTTATCATTTTGATGACAACGCCGCTTTGACTCAAGTGAATGGCGTTACGTCTTTTGTTCCTGCTCCGGAGGGTGTTAATTATAAATCGACAAAGCTATTGGCATATTACATAACTATTCCTCTCTTGTTGGAATATCAGGTATCAGATTTTCATATATCCGGCGGGGTAGTGGGCTTCTTCAAATACTATTCCAAATCGCAAGTTAAATATTATGAAAACGATAAGAAGCAAGTCGTGAATATGGGGCGCGATCTGAATATACGTCCTATAGATATGAGATTGAGGTTGCAAGTTGGGATAAGGGATGTTAGTGTATATGGTTACTATGCTCCATTCTCGATGTTTGAGAAAGATAAAGGGCCTGATCTGAATACTTACACCATCGGCGTTATGCTAGGTATATAGAGATTGATTGTTTAGTCATTCCCAATGAAAAAAGAGCCCTTTAACCTAATAACCTAGGTCGGGGGCTCTTCTCTTCATTCAAAAAAATTGGACTTATTTATTATCTTCACCAAAGATGCTGCCGTAACGATGGTATTCGTAAGCAATACTTTGTTCTTTCAAGTAGTGTAACAGTTCGATACGTCCTTCAATTAAAGGCTTGTCGGATGCAATATGCTTTCCTAATTTTGCCGCTTTCCGATAGATTGCATCAGAAAGGTCTGAGGTACAAGTGCGGACACGTTCGTATGAATCCATTTCTTCTACAAACTTTTCTTCGTCTTGTATCTTGATGTGGACACCGGACAGCATGCTTGAAGCTTTTTCTATAGCCTCTAATTTTTCGTCGCTACCCGAAATGCTAACTACAACAGGAGTTCCCGACCTGTTGGAAGCTAACAAAATTAACAGAATATCGCACAAAGAGTCTGATTCTTGTATGCGCAAACCTATACTCTTGAGAGGTAAATAGCGGAAGATGTTTTCTTCACCATAAAGATGATTAACATCTCTTGCTTTCGAGAATTCATTTAGCCACGCTTTTGAATAACTGTCGTAAGCAAAGTTTAGGCGAGCCTTTTCTTTTATATCAGTCAGAAGATCACCTATATTGTATTTATATTCAGATCCACCCGTTACATCTTTTTCTGTGAATTCGACAAAGCATGATACATAATTAGGACCTCCGGCTTTGATGCCTCCGCCAAAGGCAGAACGTTTCATTCCTCCAAATGGTTGACGGTTTACGATGGCTCCGGTTATCCCTCTGTTGATATATAGGTTTCCGGCCTCAATACTGTTTTTCCAGAGATCGTGCTCTGCTTCATCCAGACTTTGCAATCCGGCAGTAAGACCATACTCTGATGAATTGGCATAATCTATTCCTTCTTTCAGTCCATCTATGCATACAACAGATAATAGAGGGGCAAACAACTCATTCTTAAACGTAAAGCTACCTGGTTTAACACCCCATTTTACAGTAGGCTTGAGTATATATTTCTTATCATCCAAAAACTCCGGAGCTACGAGCCACGATTCACCCGGTTCGAGATTGTTGATGGCATGTATCAACTTCTCGTTGTCGTTAGTTATCATTGGGCCTACCATATTCATCGTATCCCATACACTACCTGTACGCAGGCTTGTTACAGCATCTCGAAGTTTCGACTTGAAGTTCTCGTCATTGTATATTGTTTTGTCTACCAGGAATAGAGAACATGCCGAGCATTTTTGTCCTGCATTTCCGAAGGCCGATGACACCACATTTTGTATGGCATGATCCTGATCACCATTCGCCGTGAGTATGATTGCGTTCTTACCGCCTGTTTCTGCCGATAATGGAGTCTTAGGGCTGTTTTCCAATAGGCGGAATGCTGTATCAGTACCTCCGGTAAGTATTATATGTTTTACAGAAGGGTGAGCAGTAAGATAGTCTAACAAAGAGCGATCTGCACTGCATACAACTTGTAGCGCATCTTTAGGTACACCCGCATCCCAGAAGCATTTCGCAAACTCCCATGCTATTGGTAATGCTACTGTAGCAGGCTTTAGGATAACTGTATTTCCTCCGGCTAAAGCAGCGGCAACGCCACCTACAGGGATTGCAAGCGGGAAGTTCCAAGGTGGAATCACCAAGATTATACCCTTCGGTTTGTACTCAACAGTACTTAGTACTGCAAACTGCTTCATCGTAATCGGATAAAAACGGCAGAAGTCGATAGCTTCAGATACTTCTACGTCTCCCTCGCCGAATGTCTTTCCGGTGATAGCTGCCATACATCCGATAAGATCTCCTCGCTTCGCACTTAAATTTTCGGCTACTTGGTGGAGTATCTCATTTCGTTTGTTTACATCCGTTTTTCTCCAGCCCGATTTGTCTTCTTCGGCAATACTTATTATTTCTTTTATCTGATCGAGTGACGATAGATTTGCTTCGCAGAAACAAACCTGATCATTTCGGCTGCGATCATAGTACTTCTTTTTGTGTTCGGTAATAACTTCTTTATCTCCTATCTGAACAGGTACAACAAAGTTTTTGTCGTCTACAAGCGTACCCCATTTGCGCAGTGCTTCTAATGCCCATTCTCTATTTGCACCTAAGTCAAGATCGGTGTCGGGTTCGTTATGGAATACATTTATATCTACAGGGATAGGTTTTTCTTTCCTGTTCTGTGTCCTGAATGATTTTGGAACTATACTATCTTTCAACTTATATGCTTCGAGGAACTGATTTGTTAGGAAGTTCCACTGAGGGCTATCAAGCTTCAGGTTGAATGAATAGCTAAGGAAGTTGTCTTTTCCTGTATTTTCATCCAGACGCCGAACGAGATAGGAAATAGCGTTAAGGAAGTGTGCCTTTTTAACTACCGGGGTGTACAGAATGATTTGTTTATTGAGCCCTCTTATTACTCGCGGAAGATTGTTTGCCATTCCCTCTAGCATCTCGAAAGTGACACAATCGCCAACGCCATTCTTTTCACTGAGCAGATAGGCATAAGCAATACTAAAGAAATTGTGCGATGCCACACCTACATGTAATGCTTTTGCATTTTCAGGCTCTAAGGCTATGTCAAGAATGTGCATATAGTTGGCATCTACTTCTACCTTTGTAGATAGTATAGGATTTGGCCAGCCTTTTAGTGAAGATACAATACTTTCCATCTGAAGGTTTGCTCCTTTTACCAAGCGCATTTTTAATGGAGAGCCTCCTGCGTCCACACGCTTTTTCGCAAACTTCAATAAGCGTTCCTGAAATAATCCCGCATCGGGTAGATAGGCTTGTATTACAATACCTGCCATGTAATTCTTGAATTGAGGCATGCTCAATACTTCTTCGAATACATCGAGCGTAAGGTGTGTATCTTTATATTCTTCCATATCCAGATTCACAAATTTAGGTCGGGTTACTCCCTCCTGATCTGTATATGGATAATCTATTGCCTGCTGGTAAATTGTTGCGACTAATTCACAAAGCTCTTTTTTGTTTTGCTCGTAGCTCAGCGAATGTATTTGAGCATATATGCCTGATAGCTTGATTGAAATATAATTTATATCCGGTTCTTTCAATGCTTCCAGATAATGTTCGTATCTGTTCCTTGCTTCGCCATCGCCAAGAACAACTTCACCTAATAAATTAACATTTTGCCCTATTTTGGAATTCCATCTGCCTGATAAATGACCTGTAAGTGTAGGGCGTTCTTCCGCTATGATTATTTTATTAGTCTCCTCACGCAATCTTCTATTAAATAAAGGAACTGCTATTCCCGGAGCCAGAGAGCCAAAGTTCATAAAAAGTTTTAGCTGGAGCCGATCGAATGAGCTAAAGAAATCAGGAACGCCATATTCGTTGATAAGCTCTTTCATTCGCTTAACAACAAGTTTTTTATCTCTTATCTGTGACGATTCGTCGAGCATTTTAGATAAGACAGTTTTATTAGAAGGGGTTTGAATGAGTGAAGCAAACTTTTTTTGTTCTTTGACTTCCTCGGGGGTTAACTCTTTTTCTGCTCTTACGAGAAAGTCTTTTGCCCATTCAAGGACTTCTTTAGTCGTGATTTTTTCCATAGGTGTATATGCTGTTAACAAGGTTTTATTTAGAAACCTAAAGTTATATCAAAAGCTTGATAAAATGACTCTGATAAGTGAAAAAATATCACAATTTTAAGAGTGGTGGCTATAAAACAATAGAAGGCTCTTAATTAAATAATTAAGAGCCTTCTGCGCGGTTGTGTAGATAAATTATTTACTCCATATTCTGTATCCTATCCTGAGCACGGGTGAGATATCCATATTGGGGATATTGTATTGTACCTGATCAAAATCAAGACTTTTATCTTTTCTCAAATATATATGTATGGCCGGTTGTATATAAAGGTTGCGCCATATAAAAAATTGGTAACCAATCCCGCCTCCAAAATCAAAGCTTCTCATATCCTTTTTAACACCTGTACCTTTTTGCTCAATTTCAAACTTATGAGCCTCTATAAATGTATATATATCAAGATTCTTCCATACATTATACCCTAAGAATAAACCCGGAGCGGTTTTGTAATATCTTTTAAAGTCGTCGGCTGAATTATTTATCCCCGCTCTCTCGGCATTGTACGATCCCCCGTTAATAACACTAACTCTTACTCTCCATCTTTCATATCTATACCCTAAGGCAAAATGATAACCTCCGGTAAGAAACATGGGAAATAAACTTTCTGCTTCAAAAGCTTGCTTTACTTCATGGCTTTGCTTGTTTTTCAGGGGTATTGTTTCTTGTGCAGAGATACTAACTGCCAATCCAAGAAGAATGAATACTATTAATTGCTTTTTCATATTCTGATATTTTAATAATTATGACAAATATCCGGATAGAAAAGCAATTGATTACTCCGCATTTGTTACCAAATTACTCTTTCTTGAAAATCGTATTTCTTATACGGCTTAATGATTTAGGCGCAATTCCAAGGTAATTAGCAATATAGTGCAGGGGAATTCTTTGAAATATTTCAGGATAATTACGGAATAGCTTTAAATATCTTTCTTTTGCAGATAGAGTTTGTAAATCGATACTCATTTGAGTCATTTTTATAAAAGCTTGTTCTGTAAGTATTCTCCCAAAACGTTCGAGAGAAGGTATTCTTTGATAAAGATAAGGCAGATCTTTTTCTTTTATTATCCAGAGTTCACAATCCTCAATAGCTTTTATATTAAGATGAGAAGGGAGTCTTTTAAGGCGGCTATAATTATCAGTTACCCACTCTCCTTCAAAAGCCATATCTGTAGTCATATCATTGCCATTCTCCAGTTCTTTGCAGTATATCAATACGCCTTTATTAATGAAGGCTATAAAATTGCAGATCACACCCTCATACAAGAGATATTCATTCTTTTTCAGAATTTTATATTCAATATGGGTACTCAATATTTCCCATTCTTCGTCTGAGAGGGAAATGATAGTTTCGATATAGCTTTTTATTTTTTCGGTATCCATCTATTCATCTATCTCAATATGAGCAAAGGTAAGCAATCGTAGATAATTTATTTTGAATCTTTTGGTTGAAATTCATTATATGCTAACTTTTATAACTAAATAACATACGTTTTTTTGCTATTTCATCAGAACATTTCATTAATTTTGGAAAACATCGCCTCAAAATGGAGGCAATTTGGTAAAAGGAATAATATTAACCATGTAAAAAACATTTAGCCATGAGAACTTACCAAACACAAGAAATCAAGAACATCGCAATTCTTGGTAGTTCGGGAGCGGGCAAAACCACTCTCGCCGAAGCCATGCTCTTTGAAGCCGGCGTCATTAAACGCAGAGGAAGTGTTAAAGATGGAAATACTGTCTCGGACTATTTCCCTGTGGAAAAAGAATATGGATATTCCGTTTTTTCCAGCATTTTCTCTGTGGAATGGATGAACCGAAAATTGAATTTTATTGATTGTCCGGGATCTGATGATTTTGTCGGAAATGTTGTTACGTCACTCAATGTAACAGACACTGCACTTATGGTACTTAATGCACAGTATGGCATGGAAGTGGGTACTATAAATCAATTGAGATATACTCAAAAGCTTCAAAAGCCTGTTATTTTCATCGTTAATCAACTTGATCATCCTAAGGCTGACTTTGATAACGTTGTCGCTCAACTCAAAGCTGAGTATGGCGAAAAGGCAGTACAAATACAATACCCTATCAATTGTGGCGAAGGTTTTAATGCTGTGATTGATATATTAAAATATAAAATGCTCAGATGGAAACCCGAAGGTGGAGCTCCTGAGGTGCTTGATATTCCGGATGAAGAACTGGAAAAAGCAAGAGAATTAAAGCAGAAGTTAGTAGAAGCCGCAGCAGAAAATGAAGAGTCTCTGATGGAAAAATTCTTTGATCAGGGAACACTCACCGAAGATGAGATGCGTATGGGAATCCGTTGGGGATTGGTGCATCGCGATTTATATCCGATTTTCTGTGTGTCGGCCGAAAAAGATATGTGTGTGCGTCGTACAATGGAGTTTTTAGGAAATGTAGTTCCTTACGTACGCGATTTACCGGCTCCGGTAAATACAGAAGGAGAAGAAATAAAACCGGATTCGGAAGCTCCAACCAGCTTGTTTTTCTTTAAAACAACCGTTGAACCTCATGTAGGTGAAGTGTCCTACTTTAAAGTAATGAGCGGAAAGGTGCATGAGGGAGATGATCTTATCAATACAAATAGGGGCTCTAAAGAACGTATGGGGCAAATATTCGCTCCTGCAGGACAACAACGTACAAAAATAGAAGAGCTTGTAGCGGGCGACATCGGTGCGGCAGTGAAGCTCAAAGATGTTCGTACGGGGAATACACTGAATGCAAAAGGCGTTGATAATAAATTCGACTTTATAAAATATCCTGATCCTAAGTATCGTCGTGCAATAAAAGCTGAAAACGAAAAAGATACTGAAAAAATGAATGAAGTATTGCAGCGTATGCGCGAAGAAGATCCTACATGGTTAATAGAAAATTCGAAAGAGCTAAAACAGTTGATCGTATCAGGACAAGGAGAGTTCCATCTTAAAACGTTGAAATGGAGAATTGAAAACAATGATAAGATTCCAATTGTTTTCTCAGAACCTAGGATTCCTTATCGTGAAACAATTACCAAAGCAGCTCGTGCAGACTACCGTCATAAAAAACAATCGGGAGGAGCCGGACAATTTGGAGAGGTGCATCTCGTTGTAGAGCCATATACAGAAGGTATGCCTGCACCTGATGTATATAGATTTAATGGTCAGGAATTTAAAGTGCAGGCACGTGATACCCAAACGTATAATTTGGATTGGGGGGGCAAACTCGTATTTGTGAATAGTATTGTAGGGGGTGCAATTGATGCTCGTTTCCTTCCTGCTATCCTCAAAGGTATCATGTCTCGCCTAGAACAAGGACCGCTAACAGGATCTTATGCACGTGACGTTCGTGTAGTTGTATATGATGGTAAAATGCACCCGGTAGATTCGAATGAAATATCATTTATGCTTGCTGGTCGCAATGCCTTTAGTGAAGCATTTAAAAATGCAGGACCTAAAATTCTTGAACCTATATATGATATATCTGTATTTGTCCCTTCGGACAAAATGGGGGATGTGATGAGTGACTTGCAAGGGCGTCGAGCTATGATCATGGGAATGGAAAGCGAACGAGGAATAGAAGTCTTGAAGGCAAAAGTTCCTTTGAAAGAAATGTCTAATTATTCTATTTCACTCAGTTCCTTAACAGGAGGCCGTGCTTCATTTACGATGAAGTTTGCCAGCTATGAACTCGTACCTTCAGATGTTCAGGATAAGCTGTTGAAAGAATATGCAGAAAGCCAGAAAGACGAAGATTAATAGAAATAAGTTTTTTGTCGAAATAAGAATAAGGAGTGGAAAAAATATTTTCACTCCTTTTCCATTTTCTAAAGGGAGGGGTTATTTCACTCCTGTCATATTTTCCGGATTTAATATCCTATCCAAATCATCTTTAGATAGTATATTCTTTTTCAGTACCAGATTATACACATTCGCTCCTGTTTCCAAAGCTTCTTTTGCTATAGCCGTGCTATTCTCATAGCCTATATATGGATTCAATGCAGTCACGAGTCCGATACTGTTCATAACAAGACTTTTGCAATGTTCTTCATTAGCAGTAATACCCTCGATACAGTTTTTTGTGAGGCAAACTATTGCATTGTTAAGCAGGTTTTGCGATTCGAGTAAAGTATACGTTATAATAGGTTCCATAACATTCAGTTGTAGCTGACCTGCTTCAGCAGCCATTGTAACCGCAAAATCATTTGCCAATACTCTAAAGCATGTTTGAGAAACAACTTCAGGAATAACCGGATTTACTTTCCCGGGCATAATAGAAGAACCTGCTTGCATCGGTGGTAGATTTATTTCGTGTACTCCGCAGCGTGGCCCTGATGCCAGTATTCTAAGATCGTTACATATTTTGGAGAGCTTTGTCGCTAGCTTTTTCAATGCAGAAGAATAGGCTACGAAACTACCTGTATTTGATGTGGCTTCTACCAGATTCTTTGCAGAAGTAAAATTGAATCGAGTGAGACGTGTCAGGTTTTTAGCACATAATGCGTCATAACCGGGAATAGCATTCAGTCCTGTACCTACAGCTGTTGCTCCCATGTTTATTTCGAGGCACAAATTTACGCTTTGTCTCAGAGAAGTCTTCTCCTTCTCTAGAGTCGCAGCGTATGCGTCAAATTGTTGTCCCAATGTCATTGGTATGGCATCTTGCAGATGAGTACGCCCCATTGTTATCACATGCTTCAATTCCTGTCCTTTTTGCTTGAGGGCTGTTATTAGCTCAATCAAGGTGTCTTCTATCATTTCATTGTAAAAGAGAATTCCTAGCTTTACGCCTGTCGGATAAGCATCGTTTGTCGACTGAGAAAGATTTACGTGGTCGTAAGGAGAACAGTATTGATATTCACCTTTTTTGTGCCCCATAATCTCTAAGGCAATATTTGCTACTACCTCGTTGATATTCATGTTGGTTGAGGTTCCTGCACCTCCTTGTAGCATATCACTCGGAAACTGGCCGTTGTAATCTCCTTCTATAACTTTTTTACAGGCTTCTATTATTGCATCGTGAATGTCTTTATCCAAGACTTCAAGTTCATAATTCGCTTCGGCTGCTGCCCATTTTACATAGGCTAAAGCTTTAATGAACTGAGGATAATGTGATAACTTTATTCCTGAAATATTAAAATTGTTGATTGCTCTTTGAGTGTGTATTCCATAATAAGCATTATCAGGAACAAGCAGACTGCTAATAAGGTCATTTTCTATTCTACTCATGATGTGATATTTTGAAAGTTATTAAATGGGTATTCGGTTAACAATCGCTCACTAAGTTATGTATTTATTCTTAATTAAAATATTTATTCTATTAAAATGTCATATTTTATTAGTTCTAAAGTTATTCGTTATTTTTTTGTGTAAAGAAACGAGAGCTTCTTTACCTAAGTTTTGTATCTTTGTCGTATGAGACATATGAGATTGATCGCTTTGACTCTAACTCTGATGGCTAGCATGTTTATGTTAGCTCATGCTATTATGCCTCATTCGCATCATGATGGTGTTATCTGGGCTCTTTCCTAAAAGTTGTGGAGATATAATTTTTCCTAACTTTGTTTAATGG